>Ga0268299_1004712_pt1 | contig 10252 bp, 8 predicted proteins | sample NOBtaG_FD_193484 | JGI IMG/M metagenome (GOLD analysis project Ga0268299, IMG submission 193484) | Activated sludge microbial communities from bioreactor in Nijmegen, Gelderland, Netherland - NOB reactor | ecosystem: Engineered > Bioreactor > Aerobic > Activated sludge | place: Netherlands... | reverse complement strand
GATCTTCCTTCGCGTGCATACTTCGAAACTTATACATGATGAAGGGCTTCATTAAATGCCCAACCCGTGTCTGCTTGAAAAAGACCGGTCCGGGAGACGACAGTTTGACCAGTACAACGATGAAGGCAAAGACTGGCAACAAGAGGATCAACAGCAAGGCACTGATCACAATGTCCATGCCTCGCTTGAGTGTCTGAAAATTCGTTGCCACAGGCACATTCTCCAAGAGTTCTGGATAGAGTAGTGGCTGCATGGGAGACACCTGTGCCGCATCTGATACAGTTGCTTCCGGATACACCAGCAATCTGACTGAGAGATCCTGAGCAAGCTCCCCATCACCCTGAAGCCTGATCGCGCTCAGAAATGTCCGGTTGAGCCGCTCGCAGGTGCTAGGTAGATCGGCGGGTTCGACCTCGGGCACGATCAGGCCAATGACAGACTGTGGTTCAAACCAACCCAAAATAGCGAACTCCGGCATGATCGCTGACAAGGTGTTTGCGACGACGACCGTATGAGCCATTCCTTGCTCACTCGACCTATTTGGAAGACCGATTAACAACAACACCATCGCCATTCCCGAGCGTTCCGTCCGTTTGCGCTCCCTCGTGATCGCCTGTTTGAAGAACTCCTCGTCGAGGATGATCAGGTGAGTAGCCTCCTCGTCTTCTTTCGCGTGTGTTGCAGTCATGTCGCCTCCCCGTCAGTCGCCTAGGCCAATACGATTTCTTTATGCTGATTGAGTGACTGTTCTGCCGCCTCAAGTATCCGCACGACTCGTAGTCCAGCCATTCCATCATTAATCGGCTTCGTCCCATTCATGATACAGTCCAGAAAATAACGTGTTTCCACCCTCAGCGCTTCAGCCTCTTCGATTTTCGGCGCGTACATATCGCCGGTCCTGTAGCTGACCAAGGTCGCATGCATGCCCGATTCATTTTTGACGTCGGCGCCCTTGTCATAGATGCGGATTTTTTCGGCCAGATCGAGGTCATTCCAAACCAGCATTCGTTTTTGCCCGCCGACCATCGTCGTGCGCATTTTCACAGGGGAAAGCCAGTTCACGTTGATATGCGCTAGGACATTGTCAGGGAAATAGACGGTGAGATAGGCGATGTTTTCGAGATTGTTCACGTGGGCTCCGCCAGTGGCCACAACCAACTCTGGCTCGCTCCCTAGCAGGTAATCCATGATTGACAAGTCATGCGGCGCGAGATCCCAGAGCACGTTCACGTCATGCTGAAACAGGCCCAAATTCACGCGTGTCGAATCATAATAATAGAGGCGACCCAACGTGCCCTCATCAATCAGTTGTTTGATTTTTCTGACGGCTCCGGTGAAAAGAAAGGTATGGTCCACCATGATCTGGAGTCCACGGCGATCCGCAATTTCAATGAGATCCTCGGCTTCAGCGGAGGTTGCGGTAAAGGGTTTTTCCACGAATACATGCTTCCCATTCTCAAGCGCCTTCTTGGCCAATTCATAGTGGTACGAGACCGGCGTCACGATTGCGACGGCGTCGATGTCCGTGGCAAGAAGCACAGCATCCGGATCAGTCGTCACGCCAATGCCAGGATACGCCGCCATGACACGAGTCAATGCCGCGGAAGATTTGTCACAGACCGTGACGACTTGGCAGTCATGATGTCCAAGAAAGTTACGGACCACATTCGGACCCCAATATCCATATCCAATCACACCGAGTCGTACCATCGTTGCCTCCTTGAAAGAAGTTAAGGAACCTAGCCCTTGGAATCAGCAGGAAATGGAACAGTATCGTCGGATGCGCTGAATGCTCGCAGCTCATCCTGCTCGAGCACCTCGATCTGAATCGCGCGATCATCCGTGAGAGTGAGAGCGCCAGAGAACCTGTCCACCAAACGGTTCTTCAGCCCGTCACGCCCATCGCCGGCAGAGTCCGGCCGTAATGCAGTCAAGAGGACTCCCATGATCCGCCCATGCCGATACCACCCGATGTAATCGGTCTCACGAACATGGTTGAACAAGACGGACGCTACGTTTGCGGCAAACTCCGACCCCAAAGGGACGATCACGTTTTGCGCGTTGGTGCAGTAGATAACCAGAATCCGGCAGAGCTGACCCGATTGCTCAGAACGCTTGAACTCTCTATGGATCAGCTCGCGGTAGACCGCTTCAGAATAGATGTCCGGTGAAGTTTTGGCCTGATTGCTCCTCCTCAAAGCAAGGAAGCAAGCAAGTCTTTCCCACCATAGATGTGCTGGTCTCATAAGCACGTCTTGTAAGAAGGAGGTTCGGGTGCTTGAGGTAAGGGCTCGTTGAACAGGTACGATGTGACGCGAGGGTCGTCGTGCCTGGCTATGTAAGAGTGAAAGTCTGGCGCATCAGTCACGTGACCACTAGATCTGCTATTGGACGAGTGACGCGAAGACCTCAGGCATATGTACTGGGAACGAGAGAAGCTCTAACCTGCGCAGCATAGGCCGCCACCTCACGCGGAAGGGCGAACCAACAAGTATCACTGTGGCGGGTAACGACGTACTTAAGCAGGCGTTCATACAGATCGGCAGGATACTCTGAGTCATTCGGCATTCGATCAAAAGACATATAATCCGGGTGGACGATCACCAAGGCCATGCCACCATGTGAAGCGACCCAATCAAGCTTCTTGGTCCACAGGTCGATTGTTGTCTCCTTCAAGAGTACGAACAGCGTGAAATCTTGTGGGAGGGTATAAGGCAATTCGACGTAGCCCTTCGAGGCGTTACCTGGTACCCAGAACGGAAAGATCGTCCCGACTCCATCCGGTTGCGGCTCGAACGGATCAGTATCAAAGGTCGAAGCATCGTAGAGGATCTCAAGTTCTTGAAGCCAATCAAGGTTATGGAACATAAAGCCAGACCTGAAGCCGGATGCGTGCCAGCCTCTAAGATACTGATTGATGCTTGGAACTCCCCGATCAAAGTGCCGCGATGAGCGATAGAGCGAGCCATCGTGATGGAGATCATGAACCCCGACTTCAAAGCCTTCCTGCACCAGGCTTGCTCGGAAGGTATCGGACACGCGGTACTCCCCTTCCGGCACGAAGTTGAACGCTGCGCGGATGCCCAAGGCTTTATCCAGATCGGCCAACTTCCAACACCGTGCTAAGCCGCGCGCTCCCTCAACGTCATGGGTCACGACAAAAGCAAATCGTTTGCCGTTCGGCCACCCTGGCCAGCCATCAGGATGCCGAGCTGCAGGTGGCAGAATAGGCCAAGACCCGCTGAATTGCCTCCGTAGATGATTTGCAATCAGGCGTCGCAGTCGAATTCTGATGGCCCACGGGATGGCTGGCTTCAATAGGTAATAAAGGTTCTTCCTAAGGACCATGTTGGTTTGACCGGCAAGTAGCTAACTAGAGGTTGGAACCTACACTTATGCACTTCTTGTGGACACTCATGTCTTGCAGTTTATGACCTCCAAGAAACTTGAAGCAAGAATTATTATTTAATAACAATGCCTTGCGACATACAAATACGACCTAGACAAATCTTGAATGGGGCATTCCTTTTGCATCCAGACTAAGCCGAGTGACTGGAACTCATGATATTCAAGGTGCGGTGATGGCTAATTTTTCTCTGCCCCCAGCAACCTCGTGCATGACTGCGCTAAATCTTGACAGCCCAATTCTGATTGAGAGGAACCTCGCTATGATTAAATCTCACAAGGTGGCATTCTTTTTACCCTTCTTTCTTATTGGTTTTTCTTTCAGTTTCGAAGCACATGCCGCAATAGTGACTGCGGCGAGTTGTTCACAAGCAGATGTGAACAATGCTGTCGGGGCATCATCAAATGGAGATACGGTTATGATCCCCAATGGATCGTGTTCGTGGACAAGTGGTCTTTCGACGACGAAGCAGATTGTGATTCGGGCGCAGAACTATACGCCGACTCAGGGCGGCACCATGACGCGCAGCGTCACGATTACCAATAATTCAAGTACTCCGTTGTTCAGCCTGACGAGCGGGAACAGTTACCATGTGCAACTGTCAGGAATTCGATTTAATGAGGGGAGTGGCAGCGCGAACCATGTCCGTATGAATGGAACAGGCACGAAGCCCCCGTTGCTCAATGATTGTTCATTTGAAGTCAAGCAACGAAACGGAACCTCGTTCGATGTCGCCGTGGTGTCATGGTTAAGTCTTGGCGGGATTGAGTGGAACTCCTACTACAACGGGCTAGCGGCTGGTGCCAGCGATGGAGTCGGTCCTAATGGTTCATCACGCGTTGTCAATAGTCCACGTGACTGGGCGACCGCTTCGACAATGGGCACAGCCGATACAGGGGGCCTCGTCAATACCTACCTTGAAGACAGTACGGCAGTCAATGTGGGCCAGTTTCCAGATGTGGATCACCATGGGCGAGCCGTCATTCGCTACAACACCTTAGACGGCGCGATCTACGGACAAACGCACGGGTTCACGAGTGGCACCTTTCAGGGCCGACACGTGGAAGTCTACAACAATACGTTCAGCGTCACGAACCCAAATCGAAACCACAGTGGACGGTATTACTGGATTCGGGCTGGTACGTTCGTTTTCACCGAGAACGTTGTGAATAATTCGATCCCACAAGAATACGGCAACGTTTCACAGGTCATTATCGGGGATACCCAGGGGCTCGGCAGCTATCCTGTCCCACGTCAACCAGGATTTGGGCACAATGGGATCACGAATGTCAGTGACCCGATTTATATCTGGAATCAATCAGGAGCGAGGGCATACAGCTTTGGCTTCTACGGAGGCTGGGACGCAAATGTGGTCCAAGACCGAGATATATTCGTGAACAAGGGTGCGAAGCCCGGATACACGAAGTTTACCTATCCACATCCGTTGCGGACGGGTGGAGGCGGAGGGGGCGGTACCGTCCCGCCCCCCCCCACTAACCTGATTGTCAATTAGTGCAGGATAGTGGAATTCCCTGTTGGACCTATACTCAATTCATCATTGGGCACCTGAGCATGATTAGACTCCAATTCCTCTTGATAATGCTGTTTTTGACATATAGCCCATCCCTGCATGGCATGACATACTACGTCGATCAGACTTCCGGTAATGACAACAACAGCGGATCTAGCCCAGGCGCACCTTGGAAGAATGCTCCGGGTATGGCGGCTTTCTCAGGATCAGGCGTGCTCAGTCCCGGGGACACTATCCTCTTCGACAACTGTGACACCTGGCTCACGACAGGAACACAGGGGATTTGGCTTGTAGGCGGCGTTACTTACGACGGCAATGCGTTCGGATCGTGCTCCCCTCAGTATGGGGCTACGATACGGGCCTCGTCGGCTAATGACGCAGGCGTAGTCCGGTTTCGTGACCATGCGACCATTGCAACGATCTTCCGTAATTTTGTTGTCGATGCCAACCACACTGTCAGCACAGGGATCGACATCAACCATCGGTTCTATTCGCTTATGAACGGCACGACGAAGCGGGTTCAACACGTCGAAGTCAAAAATGTTGCCTCCACCGCTTCGTTAAATCAGTACAAATACGGCATCATAGTCAGTAATCACGGCGGAACTACAGGGTATGCTGAGAACGTCGAAATCCTCGACAGCTCGGTACATGATATCTCACGGGATGGACTCTGCCTCTATCCTGGCGATGGGAACGCCGACACCCGCATTCGGAACATTCTCGTCAGGAACAACGAGGTGTACAATACCGGGCAGGACCCGACCTATGGAGCTGGTTCGGGTATTCTCGTCAAGGGTTTTGTCGTCAACGCGGTTGTCGAATATAACTATGTGCATGGGACTAATGCTGCGGGTATTTTTTTGAATGGGAATGAAACCAACCACTTCCCCGGCGTTGGGATGAGCGGTATCCACATCCGCTATAACCTGGTCGACACGCCAGTCCAACCCAATCAGGGGAACATACGCATTTACGACACGAACGCGGGTGACCCGAAACAGATTGATGTGTACGGAAACCTTATCCTTGGAAACACCGTCACAGGAGGTCTCTCGAATAGTAGCAACAAAAACGCACTGACTCTCAAGGTCTACAACAACACCTTCTTCAACTCATTCGTAAACCTTACGAACACGACTGACACGGCTTCTGTGGATTTCAGGAACAACATTATCTATTATACGAGCGGCGTACCCTTCACAGCTCGTAGCGGGGTCGTGACCACCCATTCCAATAACATCTATTACCGGGGCGGCGGTACGCTTATTTCTATTGGGGGCACGTCCTACGATGCTGGGAGCTTAAGCAGTTATGAAGCCACCGGGTCTGGTGCGAATCCTCTATTCAAGAATATAGCTAACCTTCCAACAGGTCTATCAGGATCAGCCAGCACACCCGCTCCGAACACGGATGGATTGAGCTTACAGGGAAGTTCTGTCGGAATAGATAATGGAGTGGCTTTACCTGCACCCTATAACGGAAGTGTCAATTCTCTCACAAGACCTCTCGGCGGGAACTGGGATATTGGAGCCTATGAATTTGCAACAGGGAGTCATCTAACCCCCCCAAATGCTCCTACTAACCTGAGAATTCTCTAGCCAACCTATCGCTTAACTGTTCGGACGCTCTAGGGTCGGACTCCTTGTGTGCACATATCTCAGGAATTTTGATCATAGACGCTCGTCCCGTCACATTTTCCCCATGGGGAATAGGCTTGATTCTCACGGAAGTTAGCAAAGACCACTCCCTGCCGATAGTCCCCCACTAGGGGAGTGACCCCACGATACCGATTGTTGTAGATCACGCCAGTCCCGCCTCGCATGAAGAAGGCTGTAAAGTAGCTGCTAGAAGCCGTGGTAAACTCATTGTCATACATTTCTATCATCCGGAAACTACGCTCCCGTTGAGAGGAATCCGTACCGTGAGAGGTCACATAATCGTTACTGACGGTGTTGTGGCGAAAGACGACGCGCGCACCAGAGAACATATCAAGGGCGCCAGCCTGTACGCCAGGGGCTAAATCACCACTCCCTTCAAATGTGTTGTCCTCGATAAACACGAACTGATTGGTTCCGAAATTGTCGGGCGTGGCCCAAGAGTTGTCACCATAATGACCTACACCGCCCCAGGCTTCATGCCTCCCCTGTATCGCCTGCGCAAAGTTATTGTTGTCGTCAAATTGGTTATGGTCAATCACACCCCAGAGGTCACCACTGAAGCGAATGCCATGTGCCTGGTTTGGGTACCCAAAAAACTTGTTGTGATCCACCCGAAATGCGTGGGATCCGCCAGAAATCTCTAATTGCGCTCTGGACCCCTTGGACACGCCGCCATGACGAATCTCAATAGCAGTCACGCGCCAATCCTTTCCAGTGGTTGTCTCAATCGAAACCATGTGGTCGGTGACCACATGATCGATGAGCACCGTGTTCCCGATGCCTTGGCCTTGGAGCGTAATGGCCTTTGTGATGGTCAGTGGCGCAGACCACGCGCAGATGCCAGATGGAATGACGACCGTATTGCCATCGGAAGCGGATGAAACTGCTGCAGCCACGTCCGTAAGTTCGCAACTGGCGGCGTTAATGGTCACGGCTGGAATCAGCGGAGAGACCACCAAAGGATGCGGATAGGCATAGGCCGTATAACCCGGCATAGCCGTTCCCACATAATAATCGCGATTGATGAGTACATGGGAATGATCGGACGTGGCTTGTTCTTCTGAATATCCGGTGTTATTCCACACATATACGGGAGATGAAACTTGATTTGGCCAAGCTCTTGGAGTAGGGGTATCTCCGGTAACCAGATCACCCTGGCCCCGGCCAACCTGGTCGATACAGGCGTAGCCCGAGCCTTGATTAGAGGAGGACACTGGTGTCTGTTTCCTCGTTCCATTTTGAGTCCCGTCACCACCTGAGCACCCGCTCAGTAGACTCACAACGAGCACGAGACCGCCAGCAAGCGCGTTGGAACTGATAACCCAACTCGACAAGGTCATACCGCCCTTTGCATACAAACTTCACAAATCAAAATGTACTAATGACTTCTCATATACCTCGGCAAGAGAAATACATGTAGTTGCCTTGATCTCAAAACTCCTCTTATAAAAGAACTCCCCGAGATAAGGAGAAATCACCTGTCTTTGGACACCATAAGCACATATTTCCCATGGGCTTGTACAGGTAAAGATTGTCACGCATTTGATACCACTACCCAATGCGATATGCATCGGCAACGTATCTCCACTAATCAGGTATTTATGGTTTTGAATATCCCCAATATGCTCGAGAACAGAATTTCTTTTCGGCAAGTAGTTCACGGATAAACCTTTTTCTTCAAACTTTTTCTTCAAGTCATCGTAGTAGGCCCAATTCTTCATCGGCCATACAGAGCCGCAGCTATTGGCTATCGCAATGTCACCTTTCAGCAGACTCCCCCCCGCCTTGGGCAAACCATACCGTTCCCCTTTAAACTCATAGCCCAATCCACGAAAGATCATGTCCTGGTAAGTCTTCCGGTTTTGAAATTTCAATTCATCAGCCTTCGCTTTCCCAAAGCTGCTTATTAGACTGAGGTCAAACCATTCCTTTGAATTCTTTGTATAGGCTAAGCCCCCTGCATCATCTATATGAGCACCAAATAATTCTTTGTATTGCAGAGTTTCGAGGAAAGCGCCTATATCGAGTGAATCTTCCAGGTTAATCACCAGATCATACTCGTGCGAGCGTACACGCTCCCTTTCTTCCCATGTAAATAGCCGTACTATCCCTGCGACGCCTTCCAGGAGCACAGAATTCATGTCGCTGGTTAACCAATGAATGTCGCCTCTCAGGACTCTCAGTAGAACAGTAGTCCTAACGACATCCCCTGCAGCTCCCAACTTAATTATAAGTATTTGCATTTGGTCTCTTCTCGCTTGATCACATACACTTACACCAGATCCGCCAAAGCAAAATATTCACCATTGATTTTCTGAATGTCTATGGGCCTCAAGTACCTTACTGGCAATGCTTCTGGTGCTATATCCGTTTAGAAGCGAGATACGGCGTACTACGCCACCGTAAGCCTCCACAATGGCACGGCCCTGGACTTGCTCGTGTTTGTAGTCTGACCCCTTGACTAAAATATCAGGCCCGATGCTTCTCAGCAAATCATCAGGAGTATCTGACTCAAAGAGAATCACGAGATCAACGCAGTCGAGAGAAGCTACTAAAGACGCTCGATCACGCTCGGACAGGATAGGACGACCTGACCCTTTCAAACGCCGGACAGAATCGTCAGAGTTTATTGCTACTATGAGGCGATCACCTAAAGCTTTGGCTTGGTTCAATAGATGAACATGCCCTGGATGTAGTAGATCGAAGCATCCGTTCGTAAATACTACTCTTTGACGGCATGTTTTCCAGACCTCCGATTGCGCCCTGGCAGCGGACAATGAGGTAAGTTTTTGTGTGACACCGCCGATACGTGCATCTACCCCGGTGGTTTCCAATGACGATTGTAGCTCCATAATATTTATGGGCTGCGTGCCAACCTTGCCGACAACGATACCTGCAGCTAAGTTTGCCACCTTTGCTCCATATGGAAAGGGAAGTCCTGAACCAACACAGAGGCCTAAGGTAGCAGTTACGGTATCTCCTGCTCCTGAAACATCAAAGACTTGCCTCGCCAAAGTTGGAATAAAGATAGGCCCATCAGTTCGTTTCATAAGACACATGCCAAGCGGCCCTCTTGTAACAAGCAACCACGATAAATCATGCTTGATCATTACCGTGCGCATAACCTCCACAAGCTGGGCTTCACTTGTAATCGAGTCGCCATATACTGCTTCAAGTTCTTTAGTGTTTGGCGTCACACACGTCGCGCCTCTATACCGTTCCCAATTACTCCCTTTCGGATCCACTAACGTAGGGATCCGCCTACTGTTAGCTACGGCGATGATTGATTGCACGAACTCTTTCGAGTGCAGAAGGCCCTTACCATAGTCTGAAAGTATAATTGCACTGGCCTTTGACGACTCGGCCTTAACCAATTGGATGATTTCGGCTTGGAGAGTCTTGTCTAATGGCAATACTTCTTCCTCGTCAAGCCGGATCATTTGCTGTCCGTGAGATACGACACGTGTCTTGGTAATGGTTGGGCGGTCAGAAGAAGTCAGAATGTGCAACCGCACCCTATCATTTTCGGCTCATCGCGTAATCGTGTGGGTGAATAATGGGGCATTGCGTGGCTGAACCCTGTGCCAAGAGAGGCGTTCTGCTGTTTGCAGTTGCCTGCGAAACTGGCATGCTCTGCGGATGGCTACTTCACGC
>Ga0268299_1004711_pt1 | contig 10257 bp, 8 predicted proteins | sample NOBtaG_FD_193484 | JGI IMG/M metagenome (GOLD analysis project Ga0268299, IMG submission 193484) | Activated sludge microbial communities from bioreactor in Nijmegen, Gelderland, Netherland - NOB reactor | ecosystem: Engineered > Bioreactor > Aerobic > Activated sludge | place: Netherlands... | reverse complement strand
CCGGTGAGATCGCATCCAAGCAGAGCGTTCGCAATACGCCGGAGTAAAGACTTTCTTTGGTAGTCACTGACGGCCCAGTAGGTTGTATAGGTAATCAAGACTACGGCGCAGAACGAGATGACAACGGATATGGGGTTGGAAGGGTTTTGGCTCATGAGCTTAAAGGCGACGCAGACCGTAAGGCCTGTCGCTCCGCCAAGAAGCGCTGCTTTGGAAAAATTGGTAAAAGAATTCACCCCTGCTCCATCAGAAAGCTAAATGCTCCTAAGCATTGCTGCTTTACCGAATAAGGCAATATGAAAGTCCCCGCTCCTTTTGACCTCCCGGCCCCGCGTGTTAGCGTCCCCCTCCCGCCGGACCGCGGCGCACAAGGCGAAGAAGTTCCATGACGACCGAGAAGGATTTACGGGCCTGGTACCAGTGCATCGACTGCGGCGCGGTCTATCCGCTGCTGGACGAGGTCATCTACCGCTGCCGGAAGTGCAACGGACTGCTGGACGTGGAGCACGACGTCGACCGGCTCCGCAGCTACCGGACCGGCGGCCAGTGGCGCGAGCTGTTCGACTCGCGGGTTAGCCGCACCTCCTGGCCCTACGGCTCGGGCGTGTGGGGCAAGAAGGAGTGGGTGAACCCGCTCGTCCGGAACGAGAACGTCGTCTCCATGTTCGAGGGCAACTCGAACCTCTTCTGGGCCGACCGGTTCGGCAGGGAGGCTGGCGTTCCGGACCTCTGGATCAAGCAGTGCGGCGTTTCTCACACGGGATCGTTCAAGGACCTCGGCATGACCTCGCTCGTCTCCGCCGTGAAGGAGATGGTGTCCCGCGGGGTGAAGATTCCGGCCGTCGCCTGCGCCTCCACCGGCGACACCTCCGCCGCACTCGCCGCCTACGCGGCGAACGCCGGCATCCGGAGCATCGTCTTTCTGCCGAACAACAAGGTGTCCCTCGCCCAGCTTATCCAGCCGGTGGCGAACGGCGCCCTCGTGCTCGCCATCGATACCGATTTCGACGGCTGCATGGAACTGGTCCAGAAGATCTGTGTCGAGGAGAACATCTACCTCGCCAACTCGATGAATTCCCTCCGCGTCGAGGGTCAGAAGACTGTCGGCATCGAGATCGTCCAGCAGTTCGACTGGGAGGTTCCCGACTGGATCATCATTCCGGGCGGAAACCTCGGTAACGTGAGCGCGCTCGGGCGCGGACTCGAGATGATGCTCGAGCTGGGGCTGATTGACCGGCTGCCCCGGATCTGCTGCGCCCAGGCGCAGAATGCGAACCCGCTTTACCGGGCCTACAAAAACGGCTTCGAGTACTTCGAACCCATGACGGCGAAGCCGACGCTCGCCTCCGCCATCCGGATCGGCAATCCGGTTTCCTACAAGCGAGCCGTCCGGGTGCTGAAAAAATTCGGCGGTGTGGTCGAAGAGGCGTCCGAGGAAGAACTGGCGAACGCAGCGGCCCGGGTGGACCTAACCGGCACGTTCAACTGCCCGCACACGGGCGTGGCGCTGGCGGCGTTCCTCAAGCTGGCCTCACGCGGCGAGATCCGCCCCAAGGACCGGGTCGTCATCGTCTCCACGGCGCACGGCCTCAAGTTCACCGAATTCAAGGTCGATTATCACCGGGCGAAGATCGAAGGCGTCCTCTCCCAGTACGCCAACCGGCCGGTGGAACTCCCCAACGACGCGGAAGCCGTCCGGTCGGCGATCCTCGACCGTCTCGGCCGGACCCTCAAGGCCGGCTGAAGCGGTTTCTCCGGCGGCAGCAGCAAGAAGAAGCACATCATGAGCGACAAGAAAAAAGGCATCAGCACACTGGCGGTTCATGGCGGCGAGCCTAGGGAAAAGGCCGCGCACGCCATTACGACGCCCATTCACCAGACCTCGACGTACGTCTTCCGCGACACGGCGGAACTGTGCGATTACATGGACGGCAAGCTGGACCGGATGGAATACGGCCGGTACGGCAATCCGACGACCCGGGCGGCGGAGCTGAAGCTCGCGGCGCTGGATCATGCCGAGGATGCGCTTCTGTTCCCCTCCGGCATGGGCGCCATCACGACGACGATCATGGCGCTCACGAAAGCGGGTGATCACATCATCCTGACGTCAGACTCCTACCGGCGGACCCGGCAGTTCTGCCTGCAGATCATGGCGAAGTTCGGCGTGGAGACCTCCATCGTCGACCCGCGGGACTATGACGCGCTCGAAAAGGCGATCACTCCGAAGACCAAACTGCTCTTCTCGGAATCGCCCACGAACCCGTACATGAATGTCATCGACCTGCCCAAGGTCGTCGCCATCGGCAAGAAACACCGGATCAAGATCATCATCGACTCGACCTTCGCGACGCCGTTCAACCAGACGCCGCTCGATTACGGGGTGGACCTCGTGCTCCACTCGGCAACGAAATACCTGGGCGGCCACAATGATCTCCTGGGCGGCGTCATCACCGGCAAAAAGGATTTTATCGACGGCATCCGGAAGTTTCAGGGAATCCTGGGCGGCATCCCCGATCCGCAGGCGGCCTACCTCCTGATCCGGGGACTCAAGACGTTCCCGCTCCGGATGGCCCGGCAGAACGAATCGGCGCTCGCCATCGCCCGCTACCTGAACAAGCACCCGAAGATCAGCATGGTCTACTATCCGGCGCTGGAGCATCACCATAATTACGAGGTGGCGAAGGCTCAGATGCGGGGCTTCGGCGGCGTGGTGTCGTTCGAGGTGAAGGCGACGCTCGAGCAGATCTCGAAGTTCATCGACAACTGCAAAATCCCCTACATTGCGCCTTCGCTCGGCGGGACCGAGAGCCTCATCGAGCAGCCCTCGCTCATGAGTTTCTACGAACTGTCCACCGAGGAACGCAAGGCGGTGGGTATCAGCGACCAGCTCGTCCGGTACGCAGTCGGCGTGGAGGATACACAGGACCTGATCGACGACCTCGAGCAGGCCCTCAAGGTTATTCCCGGTTAAGGAAAGGCTGTCAGGCGCCAGAATCTGACCGGCTGTCCTGATCCGGATCATTGATCCCGCCGGGCCGAACGTAAACAATCAGCATCGCTGCGCCCTTTCTTCCGGGCGCCGTGCAAACGGTGGTGTTTCCCATGGCACGAATTGCCATCAACGGTTTCGGCCGCATCGGCCGCATCTCGACCCGGCTCTGGCTGGACGACCCGAAGGGGCTCGACGTCGTTGCGATCAACGATCTCGCCCCCATCGACCAGATGGCCCATCTGCTCGAGTTCGACTCGGTTCACCGCAGGCTCAGGTGGCCGGTGAAGGTGGACGGACAGGACATCGTCGTGAACGGGAAGCGGATCCGCTACACGCAGATTCCGGAGCCGGAGAAGCTGCCCTGGAAGGATCTGGCCGTCGATGTGGTGTTCGAATCCACCGGCCGGCTGCTCAAGACCGAGCTGGCGAGAAAGCACCTCGATGCCGGGGCGAAACGTGTGATCCTGTCCGCGCCGCCCAAGTCGCCCGAGATCAGGACCCTTGCCTACAAGGTGAACCACGAGACGTTCGACCCGAAGACCGATTTCATCGTGTCGAATGCGTCCTGCACCACCAACTGCCTCGCACCCATGGCCATGGTGCTCGACCGGGAGTTCGACATCATCAGCGGGCTGATGGTGACGGTGCATTCCTACACGAATGACCAGAACATCCACGACGCCCCGCACAAGAAGGATCTCCGCCGCGCCCGGAACGCCGGCATGAGCATGATCCCGACGACGACCGGGGCGGCCAAGGCCGTGGGGTTCGTCCTGCCGCATCTCAAGGGGCGCCTGTCGGGCTACGCTGTGCGGGTGCCGACGCCGGACGTCTCGCTCACCGACCTGACCGTTCACACGACGAAAAAGCCGTCGCGGGACGAGATCAACGAGGCGATGAAGCGGGCCTCCGAGGGGCCGCTCGCCGGCATTCTCGAATACGAGGAACGCCCGCTCGTTTCCTCCGACTTTACCGGCAATACTTCAAGCTGCATCTTCGACGCGCGCCTCACCCAGGTCCTGGATGACGGTCTCATCAAGGCAGTCGGCTGGTACGACAACGAAACCGGCTACTCCGCCCGCATGCTGGACCTTGGCCGCTACGTGGCCTCGAAGATCTGAGCTTCACCGCTCAAGGAGTTTCCCCGGCTGTGCCCCGGTACATCATTGGCAACTGGAAGATGAACCTGACGGCGAAGGAAGCGGCGACGCTCGCTGCCTTGCTGAAGGCCGTTTCCATTCCGCCGGGGGTTGTGGCCGGGGTGGCTCCAGGGTTTCTCCATCTCGCTGAAGTCGCGCGCCTGCTTTCCGGGACTTCCTGGCTCACCGGCGCCCAGGACTGTGCTGACCGGGATGTAGGTGCGGCCACGGGCGAAGTGGCTCCCGTGCAGATTCGCGATGCTGGCGGGAAATTCGTGATTCTGGGCCACTCCGAACGGCGGCAGATTTACAAGGAACGGAATCCGCTCATCAATGCCAAAGTGAAGGCTGCTCTGGCGGCCGGGCTCACGCCGCTCATCTGCATCGGCGAGACGCGGACCGAGCGGGAAGCAGGCCTCATGAAAACGGTTCTGGATGAGCAGATCCGGGGCGTGCTGCTTGATCTCCCGACGGCCGACATCCTCAAGTGCTGGATCGCGTACGAGCCTGTATGGGCGATCGGCACCGGGATCACGGCGACCCCTGCCCAGATTGCCGACGCCCATGCGCACATCCGTCGTCAGCTGGCCATCGGCTACGGCGAACCGGTTTCGAAGCTGCCGATTCTCTATGGTGGCAGCGTGAATCCTGCTAACACACGGGAAATACTGGAGATTCAGGGAGTCGACGGGTGCCTTGTCGGCGGGGCTTCCTTAAGCGCGGGGGACTTTACTCAAATCCTCGCTTGCGGCTAGGGTGGGCCGCCCCGGTTCCGGGTCCCAGGCAGCTGCTGGCGGATCCCAGGTTCTGGGAGGCTATCTTTCAACAGGATTCGGTTGGTTATCATGGAAACGTTTCTAACGGTTATTCACTGGTTTGTGGCGATTGCACTCGTCGTTCTGGTACTGATTCAGGCTGGTTCCGCCGACATGGGCACGGCCTTTGGCGGCGGCGGCTCGTCCTCGCTCATGGGTGCGGGCGGCGGCGAATCATTCAAACGCAAGCTCACGGCCGGTTTTGCGGTCGTTTTCTTCATCACCTCTTTCACGCTGAGCTATCTCGTGAAGAACTCGACCGGTTCGGTGATCGAGAATGACGGCGCGGCGAAACCCGCCGAGGTGAAGAAGGAAGAAGCGCCCAAGGCCGAGGTTCCGGCTGCTGCAGAAGAAGCTGCTGCCAAACCCGCCGAAGGTGCTGCGCCGGCAGCGGCCCCGGAATCTGGCGCTGCCGCTCCGGAGGCTCCGGCCGCCCCGGCGAAGTAGTTGGATTTTCGCTGTCCGCCCCCTTGAACGGCGGCTGGCAGCGGCTATAAGAGAGTTCCCCGGCGGCCCGCCCCAGAAGGCCGCCCATGCGGATGTGGTGGAATTGGCAGACACACCATCTTGAGGGGGTGGCGCCTAACGGCGTGTGGGTTCAAGTCCCACCATCCGCACCAAGTTTCTTCTCCCCCGTTTTTTCCGAATACGTCGAACGGAAACGCCAAGGAATATCCGACGGTTCCGCTTGAGACCGTCAGGTTCAAGCACACGGATTTGGCGAGCTTGGCCTTTTCAGGCGGCAGCGCCGAATCCCAAGCAGTTTCGAGCGTTTCGGCGAGTTCAAGCGATTCACGAAGCTGTTCGAGTTTCTGCCGGTTCCCGCTCCGCTGAAGCTCCCTGATCTGGACTTCGAGGGTCTCTTTCTCCGTCCGCCACTGGGCCGTCTGCTTCTGGTAGGTCTCGTCGTCCACGGTACCGTCGGAAAGCGCCTCAAACGCCCGCGAAAGGCGATGCTTGAGGTGCTGGAGCCGCTCCCCTAGGGCTTCAAGCCGCGCGCTCTTTAGTCCTTCTTCCTCGGCCTTCAGTTCGTCGACTCGGGCCTTCAGCCAGTTGGCGGCATCTGAAGTCAGGGCGCTTTTCGTGACGATATTCTTGAGCTGTCCGAACAGTTCAGCTTCGGTGACATTTTTAGGGCTGAACCCCTGCCGGCGGCAGCCGGTACAAACGCCGTAGGTATACCGCTTCTTGGCCGTGAAAAAAGTGATGGACCGTTCGCAGTAGCCGCACTTGAACACCCCGGCGAGCGGGTATTCCTTCGTCCGGGGTTTCTTCTTGGTCCGGTCGTACCGGCTGATCCGCTGGGCGATCTTCTGGTGCGTCTCCCAGGAGATAAGCGGCGCATGTAGGTAGTTCGTGACGAGCTGGCTGTTGAAATAGAACGGCCCGGCAAACACCGGATTCGCCAGCCAGCGGTGGATACTGGACCGGGTGACCGGTTTTCCCTGATAGCTGATTCCCAGCTCTTTGGCTTTCTCCGTTAGCATGTCGATGGACCAGCCACCGGAAGCCGCCAGTTCCAGCCACTGCCGGACGAGCGGCCCCTGAACCGGGTCGATCTCGATCCCGCCGCGCGGGACTTTTCGGTACCCAGGCGGGGCCTTGTGGGCATATAGGCCAAGACTCACCTGCTGTTTCAGACAGGAGCGCACACGGCTCGACAGATGCCGGGTCTCGCTCCGGGCGAACAGCGCCATCATGTCGAACCGGTCCCATTCCGACGGTGGCGCGTCCGGATGCAGGTGGAAATGGTCCAGGGCGGCATGTAGGTTCTTGCGGTTCCGGATAACGAGATCGGCCAGCCGGGCATGATCCCAGATGTTCCGGTTCGAACGGTCCACCTTGTAGAACACGAGATGCTGAACGTCCGGGCTGGCCGCGAATTCGGCCAGCAGTGCCTGAAACTCGACCCGCTGGTCGGAGAAGGTGGCAGTCTCGGCCACCTCGATCACCTTGACCGGCTCAAGACCGCGCTGCTCGCAGTAGGTCCGGATCGCCTCGGCCTGAAGGCCGAGCGAGATGCCCCCTTTGGCCTGCTCATCTGAACTCACGCGGGCGAACCCATATGCCTTGGGCCTGTCTTTCACAATCCTTGGCTCCCTCTGCCTCAGTGGTACGTCTCTTCGGCTAACCGGTCATTATCTGCCGCAGGTGCATCCGTGTCCAGCAGATTCGCTGTGCGGCGGCGCTCTTCAATCGCACTAAGTACGTCCAGGATTTGATCGAGCCGTCTTCTGGCTTCGGCCAGCTCGTCATCAGTGATCTCACGCTGATGGGAACACCGGAGCGCGTCTGCAAGGGGGCCGAATGTTGTAGTCCCGCGAGAACTCATCAGGATATTTTGAGGCTTATGCAGGGATCAGGGAAGGAGGGATTTTGTCTGAACATGTCAGTCGAACATTATATTTCGAAGCTATTGTGCGTCAGCACTTGGATATTCCGAACGAACTTTCTTCATTTATTCAGGGTCGTCTTCGGGAGGAGAGATCAGCGTGAGCTGACGAACTTTCTTGGGCGTAATTACCTCTACAATCTCAATCAGATCATTTTCTGTCCGAGCGGGCTGCACCCACTGGCGGCTTCGAATTTTCGCACGGAGCAGATCATTCTTTCCGAATCGGTAAGTACCATCGTTCACTTTCCGGATAAATGATTTGTCAAACACAGAGACAGAAAGCGACGTCGATTCATCATACAGCGTCCATTTTGTCCCCACCTCAAGTTTGAAGTTGATTTTCCCAGGACGAAGGAGCCTTTCAAAATTGCTCTCGACATAGGGCGGTGCATCCGGACCGAACTCCAGATTTGCCATATCTTCTACAGCTTCGGCATCTTGGACGTTGAAAACCTGAGGCTTTTTATTTCCCGACTGCACCTCAATTTGTTTAACGCCTTTTTGGCGTAAGGGACGAAGGAATTGCCCAAACTGACGTCTGATTGCCGGCTCCCGGAACAGTTTCGCGGTTTTTGCTGGGAGCTTCAACCTGCGAGTAACTTCCTTGTTTGAACGCTTTTCCGTGACTTCGAGTACGATGGAATCGTCTCCCTGCGATTTTTCAATAATCTTGTTAGGTTTGGCTTTGCGCGAGTTTATCCAACGAAACACCGCATATACGGATCCAACAAGCCCCGGAAGCCCCAGTAATTTTAATATTTCATTCGCCTTTGTGATGGAAAAGCCATCGTACAGGCCTTGAGTAGTCTGAAGGAATTCTTGAGCGACTTGTAGATGAACCTCGAATGAGCCTTTACGGAAATCAGATTGAATCTTAACACGGACATCGGCGCGATCTTCATTGAGTGTCCGATTAGCTTCAGTAATTAAATCACCAAAGGCCAACAAAGCAGGAGCAAGTTCTCTCACGTCCATGCTTCCATCTTCGAGGTCAGGGCCTCGAAAAATTACAGTCACCTTTTTTGAACTCATGTCGACAAAGTTACCGCTAACTCGAAATCTATTCAAGGCGACGTATTTGGCGCCACTGGTGTCTCTGGAATTTGATTTACGACTGCCATTTTCTCTTTGTACAGAATCGAATGTCAAAATTACTCAGTGAAGCTAAGGCTTATGGTCCCGGCCCCTTCCGGGGCCGGGACCATTTGGCCTCACTGGCTTCTCTCAATGAACCGGTCCTGCCGGTGGTTCGTCCGGCAGTTCCATTAGCTTCACCTTGTTCCAGATGTCCTTGGCGGTCGGCTCCCAGGGGTCCGTGTCCGAATCCCAGCGGTACATGGTCGAATGGATGTCGCCGTATCCGAAGGCGTCGAGCGTTGCCGAGAGCCGCCGGTGCAGGTCTCCCGGATCGGTCTGGCATTCGCCCTGGTAGAAGAACCGGTTCGGCCGTTCCGGATTCCGGTGACCGGCCCGTTCGAGATCGAAGGCGTGCATGAGCTTGGTGAACTGCGGCTCAAGGGCCGGGTGCGGGATGTCGATGTGACAGCGGACTTTCATGGGGATTTCTCCTGGCTGGGGGAACTTCCGTTCCGGTTAAACATCAGGTTTGGGGTGCAGGGGGAGGCGTGACGGAAGGCGACGGATTCTCTGCCGGAGCCGTGAGCCCAATTTTCTTCCGGAGCAGAGCAATCACTTCCGTCAAAAACTGGACGTATTCGGGACGCTGGAACCGGACGGAGGCTTCCGGATGTCCCATCTGGTTGAGCAGTTCGCCGAATACCGGCGGCGTGATCGTGGCCAGGTTCTCGACGATCGGACGGGGGAGATTTTCGCAGATCGCAGACACGAGCCGCTCTGCCGGAAGTTTCCGGGTGATGGACTGATCCACCGCCTCGATGATCTCGCCGATGACGTTACTCTGGGAGGTGACGGAGGCAGAAGCAGGTGCTGGTATCACCGGTGCACTTGCAGGTTGGAGCGCGGGAGCCGCCTGCCCTCCGAGCGCAGGCGAAAGCGTCGAACTCATTTTCTCCTCGCTGGTGGCGAGCGCTGTGCCCATCATCCGCTTTGCGCTCCCCCGGAACAGTTCGCCGAAATCAGCGAGGAGTGAGTCGGCAAGCGACGGCCTGGGACCGGTTTCCGTGCCGGTCATTCCGGTTGCGGCAGCCTCGTCCTCCTCATCGGCTTCATAAGCCGGTTCGATCTGCGGCGGATACGGATAGACGGGGTTGCTGAAACTCTTGGCAGTTTCGAGCATCTCACGCATCGCGCCCATGCTTTCGCGAATCAGCACGCTCGCGTCGGTCTTTCCGCCGCCATTCTGTTGGGCCATGAGCTGCATGAAACTGGTGGTCTGGGCGCTCATGGCGGTGATCAGCGAGGCGATAATGGGGTCAGGCCCTTGCGGCTTGGGAGCGGGTGGCGGCTCGCGGTTCAGCTTCGACTCAATCAGCCGGAGCATGGTCTCGTACATGAGGCGGGTGCTGTCACTTTCCCGGTTCTGGACGAGCGGCTTCAGCTCGCCGAGGATCTCCGCCTTGAGCCGGGTCACGACGTCCGAAAGATCCACCGGTGCGGGGGCTTCCGGCGGTTCGATGTCTTCCATTTCGACTTCGCCGTAACCGACGACGTTCAGGTCGCCGCGCCTTAAGAATCGCCCCCGGTAGCGCAGTATCCAGGCGAACTTCCCGTCGCCGTACTGCTGGCCAACCGCTTCTTCGAGATCGAACCCGCCATCCGTGAACTGCCACGGTTCGATCTCAAGGGGCGGGAGCGACCGCCAGCCGCGCCCCTTCTCGTGCCGCCGGAGCGAGAGCTTCACCCGCCCGGCAGTGGGACCGCCCAGGGATTCCAGAAGCTGGGCGATCTCCTGCTGCTCCTCGGCTGGAAGCGGGCGGGCGTTCCCGCTGGGTTCGG
>Ga0268299_1004710_pt1 | contig 10263 bp, 6 predicted proteins | sample NOBtaG_FD_193484 | JGI IMG/M metagenome (GOLD analysis project Ga0268299, IMG submission 193484) | Activated sludge microbial communities from bioreactor in Nijmegen, Gelderland, Netherland - NOB reactor | ecosystem: Engineered > Bioreactor > Aerobic > Activated sludge | place: Netherlands... | reverse complement strand
AAGTCCAAGGGTTACGTCTATCAGCGCATCAGCCTCACGCGTCTCGTGCCCAAGGTGCAGGACCTTCTGGCACGCGACGTCTTGCCGCTGATCTACGCGCTGAAGATCGCCGTCGTCCCCGCCGAGCAGCAAGAGGAGGCGTTGGCCCAGTGCTTCCGCCCACTCTTCCGCGACGAAGAAGCGCGGCGCGACCAGCTCGAACCGCTGGCGCAGCTCACCGCGTGGATCGAGAAGACCGTGCGCCTGAACCCGCGCAGCGAGGACACACAGCTCCTGCTGCCGGCCCTCGTGGACCAGGTGGTTTCGGCCGAACAGGAGCGCGATGCCTCGGTGCTCGCGCTCTCGACCCTGCACTTCCACACCGACAGGGCCGAACCGAAGCCGATTCTGGCCAAGAGCTGGAAGCCGGCGGAAGGGAAGCAGCGGTGCGCGCACGCGCGCCCGGGCGTCATCGTGCTCGGGGAAGGACAGGGCACGTTCCTCCAGGTCTGCATCGCCAAGAAGCAGTGCGACAAGCACTGGGGCCGTCCGAAGGATGCCGCGCCTCGGCGTACCGAGGACGAGGCCGCACACGCCGAAGCCCGTCGTCAGCAGGAGGAAGCGTGGGCCAAGCAGCGAGCCGAACAGGAGCGGTGGCGAAAGGAACTCCGTCCGCGCGCCGTCCGGCTCCTGGCAGAAGGCACGGCGAGGCTCACATGGTCGCCGATGCTCCTACGGCTGCTGCTGGAGGAGATCCGGCCCGACGACCTCTTCCTGGAGGTGCTCGGCAAGCCGGACCGGATCGCGGTCAAGCACTACCCGCAGGCGCTGGCCATCGCGCTGGCCCTGCGACACGGCTGGCAGCGGGACGACCTGTTCGTGTTTGCCAAGCGACTCGGCGTGAAGGTGACGTCCAAGGACCTCGCCGACACGCCGGTTCCACCGCCATCCGATCCCGAGTCGCCCAGTGCGCCGACGGAACGGTCGCGCAAGACGCTGAAGCGCCCATAGCGCCAGGCACCGACGCCGCCGCTCACGGATGCATTCCGTGGGCGGCGTGCATCGGGCAGGTCGAGCAGCCGCTACCACGTCCGGGCATCACGGTCGTGATTCTCGGGCTCGCCTCACCGTCGTCAAGGCTCTCCGCTGCGCTGCGACCCGCTTCGCGGGCTCCGGCCGTGACGATCGGTTCGGCCGAGCCTCGGAGGGCAATTACGTGATGCCGGCACCTTCTGCCCGGCTGCGAAGTGGTTACGCAACGCATCGCTTCAATGGAGAACCATCATGTCCGACACGTCGATCACGCCCAGCATCGAAGTGACCATCGGCAGGCAGACGCGCCTCTACCACGCGTTCATCACGACGGCGCCTGCCGCCCTCGACGCACCTTCCACGGTCACGCTCTACACCGGACCGCTCAAGGACATCGCCGGACTGGCGGCGGACGACATCGCGCTCGACGCCGAGAAGGCCGGCACGCCCTCGCGGCTCGTGCTCATCGACACCACCGAACTCGGATGGCAGCGCGCCCGCTGCCGCGCCAAGGCGCATCGCCTGGCGCCCGCCGATCCCGTCCTGGTCGGATTCGCGACCTTGCAGCAATGGCTCTGGCAGCGCCTGCAGATGACTCAACTGGCGCGTGCCTGAGGCCTGCGCCGCAACGAACTCAAGGAGGCAAGACGATGACGAACATCAGCATTCACATCCAGAAGACAAACGGTCACGCGGCGCCCGGCAAGCTGGCGGACGCTGAGATCCACTTCAATGGCGGCGAACTCGACGGCCTGAAGCTCGTGGGGTTCGCGGTTTGGCGCAGTCGGGATGGACGCGGTGAAGACGTCACGTTCCCGGCACGGCAGTTCGTGACGCAGGGAGAACGCCGCAGCTTTGCGTTGCTCCGGTGGGTGGAGAAGCGCGAAGCGCAGGAGCGCCTCCGGACGGTGGTGCTCGACGCGTATCGGGCTGCTCACCGGAACGACGGCGCAGCCCACTAACCGGTCACGCAGGACAGTCAGGAGGAAAGGCAATGGCACTCACCAACATCGCCCAGGGAGAGGTAGGATTGAATCTGGCGTTCACTGGATCCACAGGCAAACGGACCCTGACCGACGTCGAAGTTGCGACGCGCCTCGGCGTCTCGCGCTTCACGGTGCGGTCGTGGCGGTTGAAGGGACTCGGCCCGCGGTTTCTCAAGATGGGCCGGGCCGTCCGTTACCGGCCCGAGGACGTGGACGACTACGAACGGCAGGCTCTCGTCGAGACGCAGGCTCGTGCTGATCACATTTGAGCGTGATCGAATGGCCTCGTCGAAACCCCACTGGCACGCTTGCTCCGACAACAGCGGCTGGACGCGCAAGCGATCTGGCCGCTGACTCAACGGGAGATGTGCCCATGGGTCTCTGGAAACGTGGCCGGCGCTACTGGACACAAACCGTCATCAACGGCGTACGTATTCGCCGCCCGCTGTGTCCGCCGGGCTCGTCGAGTGCCACAACGAGCTGGCAAGAGGCCGTGCGCCTCGAGAAGGAGCTGATCCGCTCAGCTCTCGAGGGAAGTCTTCCGCCCCAAGCCCACACGATCAAGCTCTTCGACGCGTCCGAGGACTACCTGAAGGCCAAGGAGGCCACCGCCAACACGACCCGCGTTGTCGCGTTCGATCGGGAACGCCTCGAGGTCGTGAAGCGAGTACTCGGCGACGTGCGCCTGACGACCATCACGGCGCGAACGATCGAAGGATTCCAGGCGAAGCGCCGACTCGAAGGCGCAAGCAACCGGACGATCAATATGGACGTCGGTGCTCTTCGCCAGGTGCTCAAGCGGTTCAAGCAGTGGCGTCGCATCGAGGATGACGTGAAGATGATGACCGAATCCGGCGGAGAGCCGATCGGCCGCGTGCTCACGGACGAGGAACAGAAGCGCCTACTGAAGACGGCCGAGGCCAACCCCGAATGGGAACACGTGTGGTGTGCCGCTGAACTGGCTGCGAACACCTCGCTTCGCGGCGTGGAGGTGAAGCGTCTGCGTCGGAAAGACCTCGCCCGGCTTGATTCGCCAGACATCATGAAGGAGTTCGAGGAGGCGCGGACGATCTACGTCCGCAGCAGCAAGAACGAGACGAGCAAGCGCGTGATTCCCTTGAACCAGGCTGCCTTCGACGCCGTGAAGCGGATGGTTACGCGCGCGGATCGACTTGGCCACACCGACCCCGGCCACTACCTCTGGTGCGCCAGCCAGCACCACAAGTTCGACCCAACGAAGCCGGCGGCCAAGTGGGACACCGCGTGGCGGGCTCTCAGAGATGCCGCTGGGCTGCCTGGACTCCGATTCCACGACCTTCGACACACCGTCGTAACGCGTCTACTCGAGGCCGGCGAACCGGACCATGTCGTCGAGTCGATCACCGGCCACCTGTCGCGGCGGATGCTGGAGCACTACTCGCACATCAGGCTTGATGCCAAGAAGGCAGCCCTGGCGAGGCTATCGCCCGTGAAGCACGGCTGACCACCGTGTCCGTGACCTGGTGTGTCACGGCAAGCCCACAGACTGGACGTTCGGCAGCGGCGAGCGGGATTCGTTTCTAGCTCGGCTATCGTGTAAGAATACGGCCGACCCGACGAATCGTGACGGACACCGGACCTTCGCCGCCAGCGCCGTTTCTTGAGTTTCGCGTAGACCGCATCGACCTCTCTCCGTCGGTGCTGGGTGCCTGCGTGGGGTACGAGATGAGTTCTTGGCGCGGGACGGGCTTGGCAAAGCACCTCCTCCAATGGCTTCCGGAGTTCGCCCTGTCGTTCGCTGAGTGCTCCGGTCTTGATGCCGGCACGGCAGTTCGGCGGGTGGGTGAGGCTGCCGCGAGCATTTACGCGTCAGACAAGTATCAAAAGCGCGGCGAGTTCGGTGAGGTACTGCTCCACGCGATCATCAGGCAGCGCTACCAGTCCATCCCGCTGATCAGCAAGATCTATTTCAAGGATTCACCGAACGACACGGCAAAGGGCTTTGACTGTGTTCACGTGGTCGAGGCGCCTGAGGGACTTCAGCTGTGGCTGGGGGAAGCGAAGTTCTACGCCGACGTTGGGCAGGCGATGTCTGAAGCCGTCGAATCGCTGGAGTCTCATTTCAAGGCGGACTTCCTGAAGCAAGAATTCGTCGCGATTCGGCGAAAGCTCGATCCTCGCCAGCCCCTGCCAGCGGGTGCCGCTGACTTCTTCGACCCAAATCGATCCCTCGACACGATCGTTACGTCGATCCACGTGCCAGTCCTGGTGACTTACAACAGCGCCGCCATCCGTGCCCATGCGGAGGTGTCGCCGGCGTACGAAGACGCCTTCCGTGCCGAGGTGCTGGCGCATCGCGACACCTTTGCGGCCAAGGCCCTTCCGAAGAATGCAGTAGTGCATTTGCTGATCGTGCCCTTGCATGACAAGGCCACGCTGGTTGCGGAGATGGACCGGGTGCTCAAGGCCGCCCAGGAGCTGATATGACGTTTGCGGAAGCGCGGGAGCGTGTGCGTGATGTCGATGCGATCCGCCGCGATCCATTCGTTGCGGCTAAGGCTGTCGCATGGGCAATCGCGCAGGACGAGTCGCCGGAGGTGCACGACGTGGTGCTTCACGCTCTTGAGCATCGCGCTGAATTCGGTAGCGCGCGAGGTGTCCTTGACGCCGCGGTTCGCGAGCTGGGCCTCTTTCCTTATCTCCAGGCCGCCGAGCTCGGCACGCGAGATGCGATCGCCTACGAGTTTCACCGGCCGCGTGGCCTCGAGCGCTTGGTGTTCCATCGTGCGCAGGCGCGCGTCTTTCGGGATCTCATGCGCGGCGAGAACGTCGTTCTGAGCGCACCAACCAGCTTTGGGAAGAGCCTGCTGATCGATGCCGTTGTCGCATCGGGACAGTACCAGCAGATCGTCATCGTCGTGCCCACTCTGGCTTTGATCGACGAAACGAGGAGGCGGCTGGCCGCGTTCGGGAAAATGTACAAGGTCGTGACGCATTCTCTGCAGGCGACCGCAGCTCGAGCGATCTATGTCCTCACCCAGGAGCGCGTCATCGACCGCGAGTTCGGTCGAGTGGACTTCTTCGTCATCGATGAGTTTTACAAGCTCTCACCTGACCGCGATGGTGACGGCGAGCGCGCGACCATCCTCAATCAAGCCTTCTACAAGCTTAAGAAGCTGGGTGGACAGTTTCTTCTCATCGGGCCTGCTATTCGTGAAGTGCAAGCCTCGGAAGCCGTGTCCTTCAAGTTCATCCACGAGACGTATACAACAGTCACGTCGGAGCTGCACAAAGTCGATCCGGGCGGAGACGAAATGGAGACGCTGCGCTCATTGGTGCAGCAACTGGAAGGTCCCACAATCGTGTTCTGCTCATCTCCGAAGCGTGCCGCGCAGGTCAGCCAATCATTGACGGTCGGCGTCAACGCCTCCGGCGACAAGACGCTCCGAAATGCCGTGAGATGGCTCGAATCGAACTACCATCCGGACTGGCATCTGACACAGGCACTCCGTCATGGAGTCGGGGTTCATCATGGGCGCGTGCCTCGCGCGCTTGGCCAGTTCGTAGTGAGAGCCTTCAATGATGGTCGTCTCAGGACGCTGGTGTGCACGTCGACCCTCATTGAGGGCGTCAACACGCGGGCCCGCAACGTGGTGATCCTGGACAATCGGATCAACCTGCAGCAGTTCGACTACTTCACATTTAACAACATCCGGGGGCGCGGAGGACGGATGCTCCAGCACTTCGTGGGACACATCTACCTCTTCCACGACCAGCCACAGCAGGAGCTTCCGATAATCGACTTCCCCGCCTTCACGCAGTCTGACGCTGCGTCTGATGGGCTCTTGCTGCAGCTAGATGAAGGAGACCTGACGAAGCGCTCATCGAGCCGTGTAGAACGGTACCGAGACCGGGTCTTGCCGCTCTCCGTCCTGCGCGCCAATGCGGGGATAGATCCGCAGCAGCAAATGGCGTTTGCGGAAGATGTACTGGAGCACCACGAGGAGTACTACGCTGGACTTGCATGGCGTGGGTTTCCGACCTGGGATCAGACGGTCTTCGTGGCCGACTGCATGTGGCGTCATTTCGGCGGTCAGCGCCTTGGTGCGGGAAGCGCGCGGTCGCCGAAGCAGTTGGCGCTCAGAATTCGGCGGTTGAGTCAGAAGCAGTCGATTGCTGAGCTGATTCGGCAAGAGCGAGACGTGCTGACAGACCCGGACGCGGCCGTTCAGTCGGTCCTTGACTTCGTGCGGTTGTGGGCGACGTTCCACTTCCCGCGACTGCTTCGAGCCATGGAGCGCATCCAGAGGCATGTCTATGAGGGGCGAAACCTCCGGCCAGGAGACTACGGCGTGTACGCGGCGCAGGTCGAATCGTTGTTCCTTGGGCCGCACGTAGTGCCGCTAGAGGAGTACGGTGTTCCGCTGGAGGTGGGGAGGAAGCTTGCGCGATTCCTCAATCAGCAGATGTCATTGGACGAAGCCATCGCGATCGTTCGTCGAATCCCCGCGGAGCGGGTCACCGATGATCCGTTCGAGCAGGAGCTGCTGAAAGACGCACAGCGCTCGATGTGAGGTTGGGTGCCGGGTTGGCCGGCGGTCGGTAAGGAAGAAGGCCGTATCGATGGTGTTGCCAACCGCACCCGAAGCGCTGTGTCAGAACTGTGTCAGATACGGGCGAAAACCCCCTTCAAATGCCGACCAACACCGGTTCACACCGAGGCGCAGCAGTGAGACCCAAATGCTTGAATCGATTGCACTACCACGTGCTTCGACGTGCGTCAGTGAGCTTCGCCTGCTTCGTTTTCCAAGCGTGCGCCTTCAACCACTCGGCCATCTCTCCGGCTGTTTAGAATCAACGCTTTATGGGCGCCGGATCCGGTCGAAATCGAGGATTGTGATGCCTTTTGTGATACGTCCTCGAATCTTCCAAGATCACTTACGGGGATTTCGCTCTCTGTGAATGAAGGCCCCGTGGGCCCGCACCGCGAGGCGCAGGACCGCTCACCAGTATAGCTGGAAGGCTGTTCGATCCGTCCAGGAGGTGGGCAGGCGTCTATCCAGTGTCACGTTGACGGCTGGTAGCGAGCGTCCCTCTGGTCGAAGGCTGGTCGAGTACCCTCCAGCACGTCCACGATCCTCCGATTCATGGCAGAGTCCTCAATAGACCCACCAGCGTAGTGCACCTCGTGTCCGCGCTCCTTTCTAATCTCAGCGTGAACAATCTGCTCAGCATCGCAAACGACCGCGAGGTTCGGATTGTGAGTCACCACCACGATCTGCCGACGGCGCTTCGCGTCCTTCAGGCATGGAACCAAGGTTCGCACGACCGTGTGGTTGTCCAGATTTTCTTCAGGCTGGTCGATGACGAGGGGGATGTCGTCTCGATCGACGAGCAGGTAGAAGATCAACAGAAGGTTGCCGCGCTCTCCTGGAGAAAGCTGCTCGATACCTTTGCCATCCCAGGTCAAGCGATAGATCGGCGCCAGGTATTCGAACGCAAACAGATAGTCGTAGACGCTCTGGGCAGTCTCGCCTTGCACCAGTTGCTCCTGGACGCTGCGGTCACTTCCTGGGCTTCCCTTGAGCTGTGCAACCACCTCCTCGGCAAATCGGATCACACTCTTGGCTGAATTCCAGTCCACTCCGTCTGTCCGTCGCTTGACTTCGGTTGCGCCATTCTCGACACCGCTGAATGCCCCCAGCTTGCGCTGGTTGATCTTCGCCAAAAAGGCCTCTGAGAACCCTGTTTGGAGCATCGTCACGCTGAACGTCACGCGGAAGGCATCGCTCATGGCGAGTTCGTGGGACGACAGGAACTCCTGTACTGCGCCGTAGTAGTCTCGATAGTAGTTGCGGAGGCGACCCTTTTCGCGAAGGATCTCCAGCCCCTTCCGACGTCTCGCTCGCTCGTGCGCCCGCAGTTCCGCCGGCACATCCGCCAGGTCTGCGATAGCCTTCTCGATGAACCCAAGACTCCCCGGCGTCGTCGCGGCCCCAACGATTTCGGCACGACGTTCCTCCCAGGTCCTCAGCTTCTGAAGGTAGTCCTGATACGCACGCTGCGGCGCGCTTAGCGAGTCCTGCAGCGTCGCGATTGCGCCACTGAGTGTCGCCCGCTGAGCTTCGCGGCTGCCGTCCGTGTTGGGATTCAAGTCGGCGGCGATCGCTTGCCTTCTCTGCTCAACAGCCTCTGCCACTTCTTCAACGGGCTGCAGCTTGATTTCGAACGCGACTACCTGCCCGCGTGCCAGGCCGACCTCAGCCAGGTCGCCCGCAGACTCGGTCATTGACGCATCGACTTGTCGCTGGAGGTTACGCAGCTTCGTGATCAATCGCTCGGCAGCTGTCTTGCGTCGAGCAAGCTGGCCGTCCTCCAAGCGCACTGTCTTGATTTCGTCATCCAACGCCTGCAGCCGGCCTCTAGCCTCTTCGAGCTGAACTGTCGCTTCCCTTGATTGCGCCTGAGCCTCAGGGTCACTGTCGGGCCTCGTCACCTCCGCCGGCCTCAATCCGTCGTGCGCAGCCAGTTCACGCCGCTTCTCCGACAACTGCTGCTCAAGGCTCCTGCGGTGCTTGGGCGTGAGTCGCTCCTCGAGAGCGGCCGTTGCCCTATTGATGTCCGTCAATTCGGACACCAACATCGCGATGCCCCTATTGATCTCCTCGCCTTTGTGTTCAAGGAGATCGTCCAGCGACGCGAACCCCTGACGCTCAGACTCCGGAACGTGCGAGAAAATCACGTCCTGAAGCTCGCGGTAGAACCTGCTGTCCTTTCCGAGGGTGACCTCGTTGCAGATCTCCTCCAAGTAGTTCTGGGGGATGTAGCGCACCTTCTCCACCGCCTCAGGAGCCGGATCCTCTGAGAGGGAGAGCGGGCCGTCGGTCTTGCCATCCGCCCACCTCACTTGAGCTTCGAAGTGGCGGGCCTTGTTGTTGCGGGGCTGGCGGAACCGCTCCTGATTTAGAAACGCGAACGAATCCACGCGCCTGGTGTTCCCAAGTAGCCCCAGCACATCCGCGAGCGCACTCTTGCCGCTGCCCTTGTTCCCGATGATGGCGATCAGCTCAGGGTTCAACGGAATGTCGGAGTTGAACCAGTGCTCCGAGGTCGCCGCGCCAGGGCTCTTTCGGATCTGTATCGACTCCACGATCTTGGTTGGGCGGGTCCTGGCACGCTCAAGGCTCGCAGGGACAGGGCCGATGAAGACTCGATCAGCCGGCTCACAAAGTACTTGCCGAAGTCCTTCGAAGGTGGGGTCTCCTTTGATCCACAGCACACGATCTTCCGCTGGCTCAAAGAGCGTGTCGAAGGAGTGCGAATCGGACCCATGAACGCAAGGCTTCAGGCTCTTGAACTCGGTAAGAAATGCCTCCACGGTCGGATGCTTCAGGCCGAGGCCAAACTTGCGAGTGTTCGGGTTGCCCGAGAAGAGCATGTGCGACTTCTGGATGAACAGCTTTCGCGTCAGATGCGCTTGCCCGTCCCAGCTGCAGACTGACAGATCTTCGTCGGCCGGTGTCACCAGCAGGTACTTGTCCTTGAACCGCGATGCCTGCCGCTCAAGGATGGCGGTGATCTCTTCGTGCGAAATGACGGCGTTCATCATACCGACGACGAGGTCTGTCATGCCCGCGAACTTCGTATGCTGCGCTTTTAGCCGAGCACCCAGCGCAGCGAGGTTGCTCGACGTCAGAGACCAGCGTTCATCTTCTTGACCCGGGGCGGTCTCGGCCGTGAACTTGAGCTCACGAAGGAAGTGGTCCTCGATTGTGTCCGGCTGAAGATCGTTTGAAAACAGCACATGGAAGTTGACACGCGCATCCGGTCGCCCCGGTCGGCTCACGACAACGGAGGTTCGGAATTCGAGGTTCGGCAGCAGGAGAAGCTCTCGTGCCGCATCGGCGTCCTGCGCCCCGAGGAGGCCCTGAAGGGCCGCAGCGTCACCTTGAATCTGCCGCAGACGCCGATATCCGTCTATGACGAAGTAGTCCGTCACGCCAACGGCGGCGATGCCCTTGGCGAGTGCGGTCTGGAAAACGCGCCTTGCGTACTCATCGAAGTCGGAGCCGAAGCCGTTGTTCAGTGCCGAATGGGGCGAATGCACCTGCAGGTCCCATCGACGCCATTCGGAACCACGGGGGTAGCGTGGTGTTGTCATGTGTTGCCGCTCGTTGAAGACTGACCAGGGAAACGGGGTTCTGCTCGCTGAAAATTGACCAGGGTGTTTCCAACCGTCCCGGCCGGCTGTGAAGCCTTGTAGGGATGAGGAGGTGCACACCATGGC
>Ga0268299_1004708_pt1 | contig 10265 bp, 11 predicted proteins | sample NOBtaG_FD_193484 | JGI IMG/M metagenome (GOLD analysis project Ga0268299, IMG submission 193484) | Activated sludge microbial communities from bioreactor in Nijmegen, Gelderland, Netherland - NOB reactor | ecosystem: Engineered > Bioreactor > Aerobic > Activated sludge | place: Netherlands... | reverse complement strand
CGAGGCGGTCTCGGTGGTGATGGCAGTGCGTACCGCAGATCTCCACCGAGCCGTCGTGGCTGATCAGGCCGGAGACGGCACGGAACAGGGTCGACTTGCCGGCCCCGTTGGGGCCGACCACCGCCACCAGCTCGCCCTCGCCGATCGAGAAGGTCACATCTGACAGCGCCCGGTGGCCGCCGGGATAGGTGACCCCGATCCCGGTCGCCCGCAGCAGCGGGTGGGTGGCCGTCACCGGCACCCGAGCCCGGCCCGGAGGCGTTCGAGGTTCTCCCGCATGATCGACGCGTAGGTGGCGCCCTCGTCGATCTGCTGCCGGGTGAGGCCTTCGATCGGGTCGAGAAGGTCGAGGCGGGCGCCGATCTCGTCGGCGACGGTCTCGGCCAGGTCGGGCGGGGCGATGCTCTCGAGGAAGATGGTGGTGACCCCTTCGGCCTCCGCCTCGGCCGCGATCGCTTCCAGGGTCTTCGGGTCGGGCTCGATCTCGGGGGAGATCCCGGCGATGGGGATCTGGCGGAGCCCGTAGCTGTCGGCCAGGTAGCCGAAGGCCCGGTGGCTGGTGACGATCACGTCGGAGCGGCACGAGGCCAACCCGGCCCGGTACTCGGCGTCGAGCCCCTCGAGGTCTTGCAGGTAGGCCCGGGCGTTGGCCCGGTACGCCGCGGCGTGGCCGGGATCGGCGTCGGCGAAGGCGTCGGTTATGGCGTCCACCATGGCGATCATCCGCGTCGGGTCGAGCCAGACGTGGGGGTCGACGTCGCCGGACAGGACCTCGCCGTCGACCTCTCCCGCCGTGCCGTCGAGTTGGGGGTCGACGCTCAGGAGCTCGACCTGGTCGAGCAGGTCCACCGGCACGACGTCGGCCGGGGCCCCGGCCACCGCCGCATCGACCTGGGGCTGGAAGCCGCGGCCGAGGTACAGCACGACGTCGGCCGACTCGATCTCCGCCTGCTGCCTGGGTTGGAGCTCGAGGTCGTGCGGGCCCTGGCCGGGAGGCGTGAGGTTCACGACCGTCGCCAGGTCGCCGCCGACGCCGCGGGCCGCTTCCTCCAGGGGATAGAAGGAGGCGACGACGGACAACCGGTCCCCACCGGCGGCGGGTGTAGCGGCGTCGCCGCAACCGGCGAGCAGCGTGGCGGTCAGGACCAGGGCAGACGGGAGCCGGGGGCGCACCGCCGCCACCGTAGCACTGGATCAGAATGATTCCTATTCCTATGTAAGCTACGATGCTGACATGGACAGGTGGCCATCTCCCCAGGCCGGACGGACTGTCGGGCCGTGACCGATCGCTGCCGGGTGGCGATCGTCGGGGCCGGCCCCCAGGGTCTCACAGCGGCGGTCCATCTCGTGGCGGCCGGGATTGATCCCAGCGACCTGGTGGTCGTCGATCCGGCCGGCGGCTGGCTGGGGCGGTGGCGTGGGCAGTTCGTGCGGCTCGGCATCGCACACCTCCGATCGCCGGCGGTGCATCATCCTCATCCCGATCCCTATGCGCTGGTCGGGTACGCGGCAGCTCACGGCCGGAGCGCTGAGTTGCACCGCCGCTACGGCCTCCCCGGCACGGCGTTGTTCTCCGACTTCTGCCAGGACCTGATCGCCGGGTCGGGCCTGGCCGGGGTGGTCCAGCAGGGTGAGGTCGTCGAGGTGACCGCCGATGGTGGCATCACCCTGGGCGACGGCCGTCGGTTCTCCGCCGCGCACGTCGTGTGGTGCACCAACCCGTCGGTTCCCGCATGGGAGGGAGAGGGGCGGGCGGGGGTCCAGCCCTGGGAATGGGTGGACGTGTCGAGACCTCCGGCGACCGTGGCCGTGGTCGGGGGTGGGCTGACGGCCGCCCACCTCGTGGAACGGGCGCTCGAAGGCGGCAGCCGCGTCGAGTGGATCAGCCGGCGGCCCGTCGTCGAGCGCGACTTCGATACCGACCCCGGATGGCTCGGTCCGAAGGAGATGGCAGCGTTCGCCGCGCTCGTCGACCCCGCACGGCGGCTCGACCGGGTGGTGGAGGCTCGGGGTGGCGGCACGGTGCCCTCATGGATGATGGAGGGACTGCGCATCGCCGAGCACAGCGGGCGACTGTGCCGGCGGGTGGGGGCGGTGGCAGTCGAAGCCGCGGCCCACGGGTCGGTCGTCCGGGTCGACGGCTCCGTGGTTGAGGCTGATGCCGTCTGGGGTGCCACCGGGGATCACCCCCGGTTGGCGGCGGCACCGGCGCTGCACCGCTTGTGCGACAGGCTCGGCGTGGAGGTCGTGGGCGGGCGGCCGGTGCTCGACGAGTGGCTGCGGCTCCCGGGGTCGGTCGTGCAGGTGGCCGGCCGGCTGGCACAGCTGCAGCTCGGGCCGACGGCGGGCAATCTGGCCGGCGCCCGGCGGGCCGCCGAGCGGGTGGTGGGGGCCGTCCTCGGCGTGCATGCCATGTACGCCCTTGCTGACGCCCGCCTCTGAGCTCTCGATGTCGCTCACCCGCTGACCAGCGGGTCGGTGGGGCGACGAGCGCAGATTCTTCTTGTAAACACATGCGAATGTGTGCATACTTGTCGCTGTGGCGTCGCATGACCGGCCATCGCTCAGCCGTGGTGCGGAGCTGCTCAGAGTGCTGGGCAACCCCGTACGGCTCGGCGTGATCCTCGAGCTCGAGGCGCACGGCGAGCGGTGCGTGCACGAGCTGGTCAGTGCCCTCGACGTGACCCAACCGCTGATGTCACAGCACCTCCGGGTGCTGCGGGCGGCGAGTCTCATCATCGGGCGGCGCGACGGCAAGGAGATCCGCTATTCGATCGTCGACGACCACGTGATCCACATCGTCCGCGACGCGATCCGACACGCCGAGGAGGCACAGTGATGAGCAACACCCACACGATTCACGAGAACCACCAGCATCAGCACGGAGACGGCTGCGGCCACGCCTCGGCCGACCACGGAGACCACGTCGACTTCTTCCACGATGGTCACCGGCACCACCTCCACGATGGGCACTGGGACGAGTGTGACGAGCAGATCCACGCCGAGCACGGCGAGCACGGCGGCCATCAGCACGGAGAGGGCTGCGGGCACGAGGCGATCCAGCACGGCGATCACGTCGACTACCTCCACGATGGCCACCGGCACGCTCTGCACGGCGACCATTGGGACGAGCACTAGGGCGCCGGCTCCACCTCCGGCGGCGCCGGCAGGAGCACGCGATGGGCGCGATGTCGTCGCCCGGGGCTGAACCCCGCATCGAGCAGATGGCCCAGGACGACGCAGTCGCTGGCATCGACGCTGGCGACAGCGGTGCATCCGGCCCGAGCCTGGGTGCAGGTCAGGGCGCCTGACGCCAGCGCCGCCACGACGCCGGGGTGTGCTCCGGGCAGGCAACGGATCGAGCGGATCTCGACCCGGCGGCCGGCGTCGTAGGGGATGGCCCAGCACCTGCCGAGCGGGCGCTGATCCTCGCCGACGGCGACCAGCCGGACTCCACGGGCGGGGGTCGACTCGGGGCCCGGTAACGCACGTCGTCCGGGTGCAACATCGGCTCTGACCAGCAGCCCGGGCGGCGCCAGCTGGTGGTCGGGACACGTGAGCTCGCACAACTCGACGCCGGGCCGGAAGCCAATCGCTCGAGCCAGTGGGGAGATCCGCTGTTCGCTGCTCCACCACGTCACCTCACCCCCGCCCAGCAGGAGCAGGTGCGCATGAAGTACGGCGAACATCTCGTACTCGACGCGGCCGGCCCAGAAGGGATGGGTCACCAGCTCGAAGTCCCACGCACAGTCCCCATGGCCTGACGTCGACGACGCACAGCGCACATAGCCGACGAGGTGCCCGTCGCCGTCGTCGAACTCCACGCCGAACGATCCGGGCCCGGGGTCCTCGAGGTCCTGCCGGGACCAGGGCGTCAGTGGATCGGAGGAGTGAGCCCGCCCGGCACGGTCGAGCAACGAGGCGAGCCGGGCGTCCGACAGGTCCCCCCGACCGTTCACCAGTCGGGCGAGCACCTGCCGGCTCCTGACTCGACGCGTCCGTGCGGTCGTTGGGGGGTCACCATGCTCCGAACCTAGGCTGAAATGGGAATGATTATCAATCTACTCGATGCTGCGTCCTGCCGGGCGAACGGATGGTCCGGGCGGACGGCGCCGTGAAGTTCGGCCGGGTGTGCCCTGTCGCCTACTCTGATTTGCGGCTCTACCAAGGGGATCTGATGACGCACGACCTGATCATTCGAGGTGGCATCGTCCACGACGGCCTCGGATCGGCGCCGGTCCGGGCCGACGTCGCCGTCGACGGCGACACCATCGTCGAAGTCGGCGAGGTGAGCGGGGAGGCGACGCGGACGATTGACGCATCCGGGCTGATCGTGACGCCCGGATTCGTCGATCTGCACACCCACATGGATGCGCAGGCGGCGTGGGACCCGTCGATCTCACCGTGCTCCAACCACGGCATCACCTCGGCCCTGATCGGCAACTGCAGCGTCACGTTCGCGCCGTGCAAGCCGCAGGACCGCGGCTTCCTGGCCAACATGCTGGAGACCGTGGAGGACATCCCGGCCGACATCATCCTCGAGGGGATGCCGTGGGACTGGGAGAGCTTCGGCGAGTACCTCGACTCGATGCACTCGTGCGGTCCGGCCATCAACCTCGTCGGCCTCGTGGGCCACGCCGCCGTCCGGTTCCACGTGCTGGGGGAGCGGGCCATCGCCGCCACCAGGGACGACGAGCCCGACGTGACCGACGCCGAGCTGGCCGAGATGGTGGCGCTCGTGGACGCGTCGGTGCGGGGCGGTGCCATCGGCATCTCGTTCAACCGGCTGGCGGCGCACGTTCTGCCCGACGGCCGCCCGATCCCGGGCACGTTCGCCAGCCATCGGGAGATCACCGCACTGGCGGAGGCTGCGCACCGGGCCGGCGGCATCGCCCAGGTGGTGCCCTGCATCGAGGATGTCGACGACGATCGGGAGCTGATGCGGGCGATCACCCAGGATGCGGGTGCCCGCCTCCTGTTCAGCAGCGTGGCCGAGCACGCCAAGCGAATCGGCGACGACGTCGACGAGTTGCGGGCCGGGGGGAGCGACATTACGGGCATCACGCTGCCGCGTCGGTTCGGGGTCCTGGCCAGCCTGCGCACCTTCCTGCCCTACCGCGCCGCACCATGGCGGGAGCTCCGGCGGCTCGATCTCGACGCCAAGCTGGCGTTCCTGGCCGACCCGGCGACCCGGGAGGAGTTCGCAGCCGCTGTCGACGCCGACCCGGAGTTCAACCGGGCCGCCCGGCGCACCCGGTGGCTGGGCGACGGCGAGCACCCGACGTTCCTCCGGGAGGAGACGCTGGCCGACGAGGCCGCCTCGGCGGGGTGCCGGCCCATCGACCTGTTCATCGATCGGTCGCTGGCGTCGCACGGCCTGGCGATGTTCCACTCGTCGTTCGCCAACCACGATCTCGGCGACGTGGCCGAGCATCTCGAGCGGGACTGGATCCTGCCCGGGCTCGGCGATGCCGGTGCCCACGCCCGCCAGATCTGCGACGCCGGGTACCCGACGTTCTACCTCTCCCACTGGGTGCGGGAGCAGGGCGCGGTGGAGCTGGCCGAGGCGGTCCGGCTGTTGTCGTCGGCTCCCGCCGCCGTGATCGGCCTGACCGACCGGGGGGTTGTGGCCCCGGGCATGCGGGCCGATCTGAACGTCATCGACCTGGACCGGCTGGCCGAACGGCAACCGCACATCGTGGGAGACATGCCCAAGGGCGGGGAGCGGCTGACCCAGAGCGCCGACGGCTACATCGCCACCGTGTGCAACGGTGTGGTCATCGCCGAGAACGATCGAGCCACCGGCGAGCGTGGCGGCCGGGTGCTGCGATCCAACTGATCGGCCCACCAGGCGACACCCAATCTAAAGAGGTGTAGTTAGACGCGCTCGATCGAAAAGGATTGCGCTTCAGAACGTTCATGGTAGTATGGCAACCATGATGGTGACGATCGATCGTGCCGGACGAGTGGTCATCCCGAAGGAAGTGAGGGATCGTCTTGCGATCGCAGCCGACTCCGAGCTCGAGCTGACGGCCGACGGCGACGGCATTCGGCTCACGCCGCGCCGCGGTCGTGGTCGTGTGGTGATCGACGACGACGGGTGGCCGGTGATCGAACGGGTCGCTGGCGTCACCATCACCGATGCCGACGTGCAGCGCTGGCGCGATGCCGACCAGCGTTGAGGGGTGGGCGGCCGACACCAGCGTGGCGGTCGCTGCACTCGATCGCGGGCACGCAGCGCATGTCGCCTGCGCCACCGCTGTGCGCTCGCTTCGTCCCGCTCTCGCCGGTCATGCCGCCTGGGAGACGTTCTCCGTCCTGACTCGCATGCCCGGCCAGCTCGCGGTCGATGCGCCGACGGCGGCCGGCGTGATCGAGCGGACGTTTCCCACGATCTGTTGGTTGGCCCCCGACGCGAGCCAGGAGCTGTTCTCCCGGCTCAGGACGATCGGGTTGACCGGGGGAGCGGTCTACGACGCGCTCGTTGGGGAGGCGGCGCGAACGCATGGCCGCCGACTACTCACCCGCGATCTCCGCGCCCGGCGAACCTACGATCTGTTGGGCGTGGAGCACGAGTTCATCGACGCGTGACACTCCCCGGTCCGGCGGGATGTGTGGCGCCTCAGTTGCGCCGTTCGAGCACGGAGCAGTAGTTCGCCACGCCGGAGCCGCCCATGTTGAACACGCACCCGAGCTCGGCGCCGTCCTTCTGGAACTCGCCGGCGGCGCCGGTGAGCTGCATGGCCGCCATCACGTGCATCGACACCCCGGTCGCCCCGACGGGGTGGCCCTTGGACTTCAGGCCGCCCGAGAGGTTGATCGGCAGGTCCCCGTCGGGGAAGGGGGTGCCGGCAGCGATGACGTCGGAACCCTTGCCGGTCTCGGCCAGGCCCATCGCCTCGTAGCACAGCAGCTCGGCGATGGTGAAGCAGTCGTGCACCTCGGCGAAGTCGAGGTCCGTCACGTTGATCCCGGCGGATTTGAACGCGGCGTCGAAGGCCCGCGCCGGCCCCTCGAAGGCCAGGAGGTTGCGCTGCGACATCGGCAGCACGTCCTGCACATGGGCCATGGAGCGGAAGGTCACGGCCCGGTCGAAGTCGGCCGCCACGTCGTCGGCCACCAGGATCAGCGCCGCGGCACCGTCGGAGATCAGCGAGCAGTCGGTCACCCGCAGCGGCTCGGCCACGATGGGGTTCTTGTCGCTCACCGTGTTGCAGAAGTCGAACCCGAAGTCCTTGCGCAGGTGGGCGAGCGGGTTCTTCGTGCCGTTGCGGTGGTTCTTGGCTGCGATCATCGCCAGGTCACCGGAGTGGTCGCCGAACGCCTCGAAGTAGGCAGCGGCGTACATGGCGAAGATCTGGGGGAAGGTCTTGCCCGCCTCCTCCCTCTGGTACGAGGCGCCTCCCAGCGCCACGCCCACCTCGGCGGTCGACTTGCTCGTCATCTTCTCGGCGCCGATCACCAGCGCGATCTTCGCCTCCCCGGCCTTGATCGCCTGTGCCGCGGAGTACAGAGCGGCGGAGCCCGAGGCGCAGGCGTTCTCCATGCGGGTGGCCGGCTTCCACCGCAACCCCTCGTCGGCCTGGATGGCGAGGGCGGCCGGGAAGCCGTCGCTGACGAGACCCGAGTTGAAGTGGCCCAGCCAGACCCCGTCGACGTCGGCGGCGGTGATGCCGGCGTCGGCTATGGCCCCATTGGTCACCTCGACGATCAGGTCTTCGAGCGTTCCCTCGAGGCGACCAAACGGGGTGTGCGCCCACCCAACGATGCTCGGATTCATGGCCAATCCCTTTCCCCGGCCGGCGACCCCCACGGGCATCCGGTCAACCCGACGACGATACCCGCCCCATCGGCACCACCGGAAAAGCGAGGGGGCGGAGTCGTGGCCGCCCTCAGCGCATCTCGCGCAGGATCGGCTGGGTGAGGAACGTCGAGACGACCGCCACCAGGCCGATCGCTCCCGCTCCGGCGAATGTCCAGCGGACATCGGTGGCCTGGGCGATGAAGCCGGCGGCGAGGGCGCCGATGGGCATGAAACCCTGTTGGGCGAGGGTGTACAGGCTCATGACCCGGCCCATCAGCGGGGCCGGGGTGTGGGCCTGGATGAGCGACTGGTTCATGTTGATGTAGAAACCGCCGCACAGGCCCATCACCAGCAGCAGGGCCATCGCCTGGTAGTAGCCGGGGCTCAGCCCGACCAGGCCGATGATCGTGGTGCCACCCATCATCGCCTGCATGAACCGGGCCCCCTTCCGCGGCAGGTCGCCCCGGCGCATGATGTAGAGCGACGAGATCGACATGCCGATGCCCATCATCGCCATCAGTGCGCCGGCGTCGCCGCCGTCCCGGCCGAAGGACTCCTTCACCAGGGAGGGCAGGAGCGTCATCGCAACCGAGCCCAGGCACATGTTGCCGATGATCAGCAGACCGAACAACGGTCGCAGGCCGCGGTCGGTCCACACGTGGCGGGCGGCCTCGCCGACACCGCTGCGCATCGACGTCGGTGGCGCCGGCCCGCTCTCGGCGTCCTGCGGCGGAAGCGGCAGCCGGACGATGAATCCCAGCCCGACGAGCAGGAGGCCCGCCATGAAGAAGAACGCGGCTTCGATGCCGAACAGCCCACCGACCACCTGGGCCAGGACAGGACCGAGGATCATCGACCCCGTCATGGCCAGCGCGTTCAACGCGATCGCATTGAGCAGCTGCTCGCTTCGCACCAGGACCGGCACCAGTGCCAGCCGTACCGGTTGACCGAGTGCGTTGAAGCCGCCGGCCGCCACCGTCAGAGCGATCGTGGACGCCATGGTGATCGTGCCGGCCGCCAGCAGCATGCCGGTGACCGAGACGATGGCCAGGCCGCCCAGCTGACTGGCGACCAGCAGCGTCTTGCGGTCGACCCGGTCGGCGAGGGCGCCGGCCTGGAGCACGAGCAGCAGCACGGGAAGGCCGATGGTGAAACCGACGAGCCCCGCCGAGCCTTCGCCTTTGCCCAGCACGTCGACCACGAGCCAGATGTAGGCGAACCTCTGGGCGTTCTGCACGAGCGCGAAGGTGGCCAGATTGCCCCACAGCAGACGGAACGGCCGCTCCCGGAACGCATTCTGCCGTTCGGCCTCCGGCTCCCCGACGGGCGTCACCGGCGCTGGGGGCGGACCCTCCAGAGCATCAGAGCCGGACGCCCCGGATCCTGTACCCCTCGTCTCGTCCACGCTCACCCGGCCCCTCCCCGACGGTCCACGATGCCACGGCAGCGGACGGTTCGCCCACCGTGGCCGGGACTCAGGTGACTGAACTGCGAGGCTGGCCCGAGGTGAACGTCGTGATGATCCCGGTGACCAGGGCCGGGTCGGTCTTGTGGGCGAAGTGGCCATGGCCGTCGAGCACCCGGATGCGGGCGACGGGCAGGGCTGCAGCTGCGAGGTCGGTTGCCTTCACGATCTCCGGCACGCTCTCGGATCCGGATATGAGCAGGGTGGGCGCGGTGACGCCGGCGAACTGGTCGGCGTCGTACACCCACCCGGCCTCGACACGGCACTCCCGGGGGACCGTGTGGGCTGCGGCGAGCCGCGTGGGCCAGAGCGGATCGGCCCGCAGGGCGGCGATCTCGGCACCGGTCATCTCCAGGATGTCGACCAGTACCCGAACGATCGCCTTGTCGGGGTCGCCTGCGGTCAGGGCGGCCTCGACGGCCTCGATCGCTCCTGGTGGATACTGCAGTCCGAAGCTCGGCTCGTAAAGGACCATGTGGTGGACATTGCCGGTCAACGCCGCGCCGCCCATGGCGCAGTTCGCCCCATAGGAATGGCCCCAGAGGGCCACCGGACCCCCGGTGAGTGAGGACACTGCGTCGACCACTGCGGCGACGTCCTCGAAGTCCCGCTCGATCGCGTAGGGAGATGCTTCCTCGGCGCTGGCGCCGAAACCACGGCGATCCATGCAGAACGTGGTCATCTCGTTTCGGAGCACGGCGACGAACGGGTCGAACGTGGTGTGGTCGGCGATCGAGCCGTGGACCATCACCAGGGCGGGGCCGTCGCCATCGACCCACACCGCCAGCGATGTCCCGTCCCGGGACTGGACGTCGAATCGGCCGGTGCCGGCCTGGTTGGGCTTGGTTGCGGTCATCGGTGCCTCCTGCTGTCGTTGCCCAACAGAGTCGAACGGGCGGCGCCGGTCCGCATCGGGCGTTCGCCCCATCTCTCTATGAGCGGTCGAGCAGTCCGGCTTCCACGGCGAAGAGGGTGGCCCCGGCCCTGGTCCGTACA
>Ga0268299_1004707_pt1 | contig 10265 bp, 7 predicted proteins | sample NOBtaG_FD_193484 | JGI IMG/M metagenome (GOLD analysis project Ga0268299, IMG submission 193484) | Activated sludge microbial communities from bioreactor in Nijmegen, Gelderland, Netherland - NOB reactor | ecosystem: Engineered > Bioreactor > Aerobic > Activated sludge | place: Netherlands... | reverse complement strand
GTTGAGCGCGTCCAGGAAGCCGGTCTCGAACGCATCGTTGTTCTCGGTGTGCTGTGCCACCGCATCATAGGCTTCGGAGAAGTCGGCTCTACCGCCGGTCACCGCCGCCGTGATGATGTTGGCCTGGTTCGAGAACACGCCGACATCTTGGTTCCACAGGGTGAGACCTGCGTTGCCATTGAAGCTGCCGGCGATCACCGCGTTGACACCGCCGACACCAACCGGCAACACCGCCCCGAGGTTTGGAGAGTTCGGGTCGGTCGTGTCCGTGCATACGCTGGCCGGGCAGTCGCGGCGATACACCGTACCGCTGACCCGCTGGTTGTGGACGCCGACGGCCTCGGCCGCCGAAGTGCCACCGACGAAGTCCCGCACGACGGTAATCGTGACGAGCTTGGCTTTCACCAAGATTTCGACCACGTCGATGTCGACGTCCTTGTCGATCCAGCCCCGAACGGTCACGTCAGCGGCCGCGGGGGCGGTGAGCGCTGCCAAGCTCAGAAGCATGGCAGCGGTGGTGAGTAGATGCTTTTTCATGGTTTCCGCTCCCTTGGCTTAGAACAACCCGCCAGCAGCGATGCTGACGATGTTGGCCTGGTTGCCCATGTAGCCGGACGATTGGTTGCCCATCACGACGCCGACGTTGCCGTTGACCGAATTGTTGATCGCGGCAATCCGGGACGTGTTGGTTTCGGTCGCTTGACCGCCGGAGTTCCACTGGCCGAGATCGGATTCGGCCAAGGCCACGGCGCTGTTGGCGAATGAAAAGGCCAGCGACATCGAGTTGAGCTGGTTGTTGAACACGCCAGCATTCTGGTTCACTTGCACGACGCCGATGTTTCCGATCACCGAGCCCGCGATTCCGGCACCGTGGATGATGCCGACGGCATCGTCCGCAGTGTTGCTGGTACCCTGGTCCCGCAGCCCGTTTACGGTCACCGAGTTGTTGAAGTTGTACTGAGCGGACGAGTTGTTGGCTTCGATGAACGCGGCATTCTGCGCCACCGCGGCCGAGATCGTGTTCGCCTGGTTGGAGCCGACACCCACATCCTGGTTGTACTGTGTGACGCCGACGTTTCCGAGCACCGAGCTGGCCGTGACCGCAGCGTAGTCGACGGCAAAGGGGCCAACCAGCCGAGCGGTACGCTGGGGAATCGTCCCCGTCGTGTAGGTGTGGGTGTTCGGGGCGTATCCCGCGGCCGGCGCCAGGCAGGTGCCGTTGCCGGTGCAACCGCCGATGCGCTGATTGTTGATCGCATTGGATTCGGCTGCGGTCTCGAGGTTCACGTCGACGAGGACGGTGATCACGACGGTTTTGATCTTCGTCAAGGTTTCGACGAACGTCACGTCCTTGTCGTAGATGACCGTTCCGGTGACGGTGATATCCGCGGCGGCCGGGGCGGCAAGGGCCACGCCCAGAATGAAGGCCGCGGAAGCGAGAAGTTTCTGTTTCATGTTTCCGCTCCCTTATTGGCCGGGTGTGAACACGGCCGAGACGCTGAGCACGTTCGACTGATTGGCGAAGTTGCCAGCGCTCTGGTTCACTTGCGTGACGCCGATGTTCTGATTGATCGAACCGGTCGTGAACGCGTGCTTGCTCACGTTCTGCTCGTCGTGCTTGTTACCGACGACGAACTGACCGAGCGCGGCATCCGACAGCGCCACGCCGTTCGAGAGCGACACGGCGATGGAGATGGCGTTCGACTGGTTGTTGATGTTGCCGGCAGCCTGGTTCACCGCCGTGATGCCCACGTTGCCCTGGATCGAGTTGTTGATGAGGGCATCGCGGAAGGCGATGTTGATGCTGTCGATAACGTTGCCGATGACGATCTGTTCGCCGGCCACCTGCGATTCGGCGAAGCCGGCGAATGCCGGTGTCGGTTGCGGCGTCGGTGTCGGTGTCGGCGTCGGCGTCGGGGTGAACTCGTCCAGCGCGATCGTGATGACCGTGGCCTGGTTGTTGTTGTTGCCGGCCGCCTGGTTCACCGAGGTGATACCGACGTTGCCGTCGAAGAAGTGGCCTTGGCCGATCGAGTTTTCGATCAACGCGGTCTTCTCGGCGCAGTTTTCGCACGCTTTGTTGTTTTCATTGCGCTGGTTGAAGTGCGTCCACGCCTCGGCGAACTTGTTCGGCGTGACCACGACGTCGACGAGGATCGTCGCGACCTTCACCTTGACCAAATCTTCCGTGAACGTGATCTGACACGGCACTGCCGCCGTGCAGATATCCACCGTACCGGTCACGGTTACGTCCGCCATCGCACTCGCTGCGAATAGCGCGGACGCCGCGACGGCACTAAGAAGGAATGCTTTCCGCATAGTCTCCTCCTCCTATTGCCTCTCGTTGCTGGTTGCACACCCCGGCCGAGCCGTTTGCCCGGCCCAACAGAGCGCCCTTCCGACCGTCAGCAACCTCCCGCCGACCCCTTCCAGGCACCACATCTCTAAGCGCCCCGCGCCGCGCTTACGCCCCGATATCGGTCAGAAATCAAACTTTCTTGTGTGACGCCCTTACCCCATTTGAGGTAACGATCAGGGGTTAATGATTATGGTTAACAAGTGATTGAATGAACCAAGCTGCTCGTTAGTGAAGACAAATTGGCGATATTCGCGCCATTTTTCGTACAGAATGACACGACGAAAGTTAATTTTTGCAATAATAATACAGTATCACTTTGTCGAAAGCCTCGCTTGGGCGGATTTTGGACATGAAATACTGGTCATCATTTAATTCACACAGGCTTCGCGCGCAGCTACTGAATAAATACAATAAAGAATAATATTATATTCAATTTATACAGTAAAGCGTATATAATTACAGTATGATACAATATCGACGATTCGGCTTTGTGGAATAAAACAAGCATTGATCAAGTATATGGGCGATTCGATGCGTGTCGATTCTGTCGATGCCCCGTCACCAAATAGGGGGCTATCTTACACTACCGAACGGCATAGATGACACCCGTCACATTCGGCGCGCTACATTGCCAGCGACAAGCAGGGAGGTGTCGAGGCGAGCGCAAGGAACGTGATACCGAAGGTTGGGCGTGGGCACGCCTTATCTGAACCGCAGCACGGCATTGAGCGATCACGCGACCCGAACTGCCGCATCATCGCGCCGACGCCGATCGGGGGAAGACGTGCATCAGAGTTCGTTGAGTGCGAGGGATGAGCTGATTGCCGCCATCTACGGCGCTGCAGCGGAAGTTCTGCCGGCTTCGCGTCCGCTCGAGCTGTTGGCGGCGATGACGCGGAGCGACAAGGCCTTTGCCGCGCGCTTCAATTTCGAACAGCGCAGCGGCGCGATGGTCGCCAGCTTCAACGTCGAGCCGCATTACGTCGATTCGTACAAGACCCTCTACGCACACGAGAATCCGTGGCTGGCGCGGGCCTCGTACTTCCAGGCCGAGGGCCTGGTGTGGCGCGGCAGCGACATCGTCGAGCACAGCCGGCTCACCGACACGAGCTTCTTCAAGCTCTTCATGTATGGCCAGGTCATCGAAAAGACCGCACAGCTCGTCATCCGGGTGCGCGGGCCCGAGGTGATTCACGTCATGCTGACGCGGCGCCCGCAGAGCGACGAATACGACGACGCTACGCTCGAGATCTGCCGGGTGTATGCGCTCCACGCGCGCCGGGCTCTCGAGATCGGCGGAGCCGTCGACGCCTCGCGCTGGATGCAAAACGGCATCGAGTGCGCGGCCAATGAGTTGGCCGCCGGCATGGCGCTGGTCGAGCTGCCGTCCACGATCCGCTACGTCAACGAAGTCGGGCAGGCGCTGTTCGCCGATTCACGCAACGGCGTGCCGGCAAAGCGATGGGCCCTCCCGGGCGGCGCCAACCGCCGCCCGCCGGTGACGGCGCGGCTGCCGCGCCAATTGATCGAGGTGCTGGCGCAGCGGCCGATGCCGCGCTCTTGCGTGATCGAGCGCGATGTCGCCGACTCCCGGCGGCCGATCTTCGTCGAGATCCGGCCCGCCGTTTTCGGCAACGAAGCCGACGCGCTCGTGCCGAACAGCGTCGTGATCGTGTGCCGCGACGCCGATGTCGGGATCGAGATCGACGAGGCGGCGCTGCGCAAGGCGTTTCATCTCACGCCGGCCGAGGCGCGCGTTTGCGCCGCGCTGGTATCCGGCGAAAACGTGCATGCCCTGGCGCTGCGGCTCAATATCAGCCCGCAGACCGCGCGCACCCACGTGAAGCACATCTTCGAGAAGACCTACACGACGCGGCAATCCGAGCTCATGAAGCTCTTGATGTCGATCGCGCGCCGGAAGGAAGCCAAGCCGCTGCCCGCCGAGAAGGCGCCGCCGCTCGCCGGAACCGAGGTTTGGCCGCTGCCGTCCCAGCGCCGCGGCACGCTTTCGGGTGACGACTAGGCCCGGTATCGGCTGCAAGGGACGAGGACGCCATGTCCAATCTCCAGTCTGCCGCCACCAATTTGCGCGAGGCGCCCGAGATCAACGCGAATTTGCAGAAGTTGATCGCCAAGTACGTCTTGTTGAACGTCGATCACCAATTGCTCGTGCGCCAGCTCGTGAAATTGGGCTTCAGTATGGCCGTTGCGATCGAGAACGTCGAAGCGGCGCTCGCGCATCCCTACATCGCCGCGGCACGCGAGCATGCGCCGAAGCACACCGGCAAGGGGGAGTGGTTCGTCAACGTTCTGGGCGGGCTCGCCCGTGAATCGAGCCGTTGGGGCCAAGTCGAGCGCCGCGCGAACATTTCCTCGGACGAGTTCTACGACCGCTACTACGCCACCAACACGCCGCTCGTGATCGAAAACCGGCTCGCCGGCTGGCCGGTGATGACGACATGGACGCTGGACAATCTGAGGGAGCGCTTCGGCGATCGCGTCATCGAGGTGCAGGGCGACCGCCGCCGCGACCCGACCTACGAGATAAACTCGGACCATCACAAGAAATCGATGACGCTCGGCGAATACATCGATCTCATCCGCGCGGGCCCGGCCAACGATTACTACATGACGGCCAACAATTTCGAGCACAACAAGAAGGTACTCGCGGAAATGTTCGACGAGCTCGGCGAACTGCCCGAGTTTTTCGATCCTGCCGCCCCCGAAGCCAAATGCGGCATGCTCTGGCTTGGCCCGGCCGGGACGATCACGCAGCTTCATCACGATCTCACGAACAACCTCATGGTCCAGGTCGTGGGGCGCAAGATGGTGAAGATGATCTCGCCGCTGGATACGCCCAAGCTTTACAATTACAAGCACGTCTACAGCCGGATTACCGATGTCGACGCGCCCGACATCGATCACGCCGTCTACCCGCTCTTCAAGGAGGCGACGATCGTGCCCGTGCCGCTCAATCCGGGCGACGTGCTGTTCATTCCCATCGGCTGGTGGCACCACGTACGCTCGCTCGACGTAAGTATGACACTCACTCATACAAATTTCCGACGCCGGAACGACTATTACACGAGTTTTCCGCGCGAGTAGGTTCTGTCCGCAAATTTCGACTAACTCATTGATCTCGAAACATTCTCGAAATCTCGGCCTCGAGACGAAAGTGATTTGGATCAAAGAATTAGAGGCATTGGAGGTTACGACCTAGCGCCGCGGCATTTGCCGCAATGCGCCTGTCACATCACCGTTTCGCGGCGACGGCGGGTGTTCGAAACCGCCGAGTACCCAAAACGAGGTACTCTCCGCCGCGCTCGAATCTTGGCGGCACGCGCGGGCTCGCGCCGTGTTAGGGCGCGCGGTGCGACGGCACGGCCGCGATTTGCTCATTCGGATTCAACGCGTTGACGGGCGACACTACAGCGGATCGATCGGGCCGCGCCGCGCCGGTTTCCGCGCCGCGGAGCACGCCGCTCCGCCGACAGCGGCCGCCTCGCATCGATCCGGCTCGAGCGAATGTCTCACCCAAAAGAAGCATTACATGTCGTTATGTGAAACATAACGTCGTTCCAAACAGGGCGGCGGGGCTGATGTCACAAAATCTCAGCAGGCAGCTCCGCATCCTGAAAGTGCCGGTGCGGAGCAAGCGGGGGGCTGTCGCGGCCAAAAATCAGGCCGCAGCCGATGTCGGTGCGCGCATTCTCACCGAAGGCGGCAATGCGGTCGACGCTGCCATTGCCGCGGGCTTCGCCTTGTCGGTGCTCGAACCCTGGACGAGCGGGTTAGGCGGCAATGGCTGCATGACGATCTGGGATGCCCGCAAGCGTCGGGGCCAGGTCATCGACTTTCCCGGCGCGCCGCCGCGGCGCACGCAGAATTCCGACCTCGTCTGGCCAGGCGCGCTTTCGTTGAAGCATGACCCGGAAGCGGCGCAGCGCCAACGCGCGTTTCGTTCGATCGCCGTGCCCGGACTGATTGACGGACTCTGGACTGCCCACGCGTTCGGAACGAAGCCTTGGACCCCCCTCCTCGCGCCGGCGATCGAACTCGCCGAGCAGGGACTTGAACTCGATTGGTATTCGTTTCTCACCATCGCATCGGCCGCAGCCGATCTTTCTCGCTATCCGGCGTCACGAGATTGGTTCTTGCCGATCGGCTTCCCATCGGCCGTCACGCGAACCGAACGTTTTTTGCTGCGCAATCCCGCGCTCGCCTCGACCCTCAAGACGTTGGCGGAACGCGGCGGCCGAGATTTTTACGAAGGCTCGATCGCGCATGAATTTGTGAGTGATGTTTCGGACGGCGGGGCGTCGATCGAGAAGAGCGATCTTCGCGCCTATCGCGCACAATTGCTGGAACCGGCCACGGTCATGCGGGGCGGAAAGCGATTCCTGATGCCGCCGCACAGACCCATTGCCGGGCTGTTCAGCGAAATCATGAGCGTTCCCGAAGAATGGAAGGCCGCCGTCGACCGAGCCACATTCCTCAAATATGCGCAGATATTCTCCGCTGCTCATGCGGAGTTTTCGAGCGCGGAGCACGGCATCCCCGAAGAGTGGAGCTCGCACGTGTCGGTTATCGATGGCGACGGTAACATGGCCTCGCTTTCGCAGAGTCTCGGCTCGACCTTCGGATCGAAGATCGTGCTTCCCAGGACGGGCATCCTGGCGAACAACGCCGCCATCGTCGACGAAAGCCGATCCAATGACATCGATCCGTCGCACTTCGCCGCGAAGTCGATCGATCATTTGCTGCCAATGATCGGTCTGACAGGCGATCGGCCATGGCTGGCATTGGGCGTATCGGGCGACCGGCACATCTTGCCCACACTCGTCCAGCTGGTCTTCTTCCTGGTCGATTTCGGATTCTCGGTCGAGGACGCGTTTTGTCACCCACGAATCGGATTGCGCCGGGCGGGCGAAATTCTCGTCGATTCGGCGGCTTCCTTCGAAATCAAGCAGGCAATCGAACAGGTCTTTCGCGTGACCGAGCTTCCAGCCTCCCTCTATCCGTTCTCTCGGCCCTGCGCGGTGGCCGTTGGCATCGACCTCTTCTCAGGCGACCGGGTCGCGATGACGGAGACGAACGAGCCGTGGGCTGGTGCGGCGGCCGCTCGTTGACTCAATCTGGTCAAACATCACTCGACGCACGATGCAAGCGATCAAACCCCTATCCGACAGAGCAAGGCTAATTCTTCGCTTGTACAAGGAAACGAAGAACGTGAAGCGGACTGCCGTAGCCGTGCCTTGCTCGCTTCAGTATGTTTATTCCATCTTGCATCGTGCCGGAAAATGGGGCCCCCACCGGCGTATGCGCCCTCTACACGGAAAGGAGGTTCATATACATCGGCTCCATCAGGGTGGACGGACCCTTTCCCAGCTCGCATCCAAGTACAATGTGAGCAAGGTCGCCATATTCAAGGCTTTGCGGCGAGCGAAAAGAGCACGATATTTGGATGAGCTAACTGACCGCGATCTCGAAACCGCGTTCAGCCTGCGTGGCGTGCCCATGGTGACCCGGCTGCGCAACACGCCATATTTCCTTTCCGCGCGGGCGATGGATCGAAAAATTGGCAACCGCCTCCGTCTCCGTCGAAAGACGATGCGGTGGAGTCGGGCAAAATTGGCACATTCCCTCAACATTGCTGTGCGCGATGTTCAAGCCTTTGAGAAGGGCGGAATCGGTATCACGACAAGCACCCTATACGCATTGGCGTGCGTATTTCAGGTACCATTGAGATCCTTTCTCAGCGACCTGCTGCCGCAATTTGATGAGTTCGGGGATTGTAGCTTGCGCGGAAGACCTTCGGAGGACAAAACCGACACTCAGATGTCTCGAGAATTGAGCGAGCTTCTTGCTGCATATAATCAGATAGATAATTTGTCCGTCCGCAAACAGGTGCACGAGCTCGTGATGCTTCTAGGGTCGGAGTAACCCGAGCAAGGCGCAGATCCAGGAGCAATGGCGTTCAGCCCGCGTTCCCAATTTTTTGGCTCTAGGCCAGTTGCCGGCGATCGTCACCTTGGCGGGCAGGACGCCTGCGTCATGGAGCAGAGGACCCTAGCATCGCCTTAGGCGGTCCGGAGGCGACTTTGCCGATGTCCATGGCGGGAGAGCGAAGAAGAATCCGCGGCTACCCACTTCGAGGGATTGACGTTTTTCAGAGTTTGGTAGGGTGACGTTCGCCCGGCTGGTGGGGCCATCCCTGCCCCCCGACTATCCCCGAGGCACGCCGGGTAAAGCGCGCTCCCGTCGCCCCCTCGACGGGAGCGCGCAACTTCAAGTTACGGCGGGCACGCCCGCGCGAGAGAGTAAATTTCGCGAAGCTGGAATGGCCTGGAAACATGCCAAGCTTCGATGAACAGGCGCAGCGGATCTGTTCGCCTCCAGGAGAAAAGGAGAAAACCATGATTTCCGACACGCGCCGGCTCGAAGGACGGCTCGACCCAGAGAGATGGCGAGCCCCATCCCCCGACCTGGGCAAACTTGAACGAGGCTGATGCTCGTGGCAACGGTTCGCAAGTTTCGTCCGCGAGTCGTGGTGCGCGTCGACGACGATCGCAGCTTATGGTTTGCGGCGTCATCCGACGTGGAAATCATCCTCGTCGGTCCAGATTGCCGGGGCCTGCGCGTCTTTCCAAAGGTCGAGGTTGGCGTTGGCCAAGTGCGGCGTTTGCTCAGCGGCGCCGATCACCGCGTGCGATCGCCAAGGGGTCCCGGCCGGCCAGCAAACTGATACTCGCGAATCGCAATAGCCGGCTGAAAGCCGCAGCAGTTTTGTTTTGCGCGGCGCGACTCTTAAACCAAGACGGGCGCTATGAACGCCGCAAGCAAAGGCAAGAAGACAGCTATGCAGGCAGCGCCAGCAAGTGCCTTGAGCGCGATGGGGCCGAGAACTTCCAGAATTTCTGTAAACATGGCTTTGCCTCCTGACAGGCATTGCAATTCTTCTTTACCATCCTCGGGGCACGCCTGCTGTGACGGCCGTCACAGCCTCTTTATTGGCCCCTGGCGGCTATCCGCGCGCCCAATTCTGTATCGCCTCATAATCCGCAACTTCCGCTGCGACAATCGCCAAGCCTAGCGCTTTTGGATGACGAGTAATAGTCGGCGTAATCTCTCAGGATCCGGCGCAAGTGCGCCTCTCCCATGACCACAAGGTGGTCAAGGCAGTCGCGCCGGATCGATCCGATTAGCCGCTCCGCGTAGCAGTTTTGCCACGGCGAGCGCGGTGCAATCGGATGGTCGCGAATGCACATGGCGCCAAACCGCTTGAGGAAGGCACTTCCATATGCGCCGTCCCTTTCGCGGATGAGGGGTCGGGGAGCTGTGGCCAACGGGAACGCATCGGTTATCTGCCGCGCGATCCAATCCGCGGTCGGGTGAGCCGTCACGTTCACGCACATGAGTTGACGACGCCCTAAGCCAACAATCACGAGACCTTACAATAGACGAAAGCCGATCGTTGGAATGACGAAAAGGTCGACGGCCGCAATGTCGGGCGCGTGGTTTTGGAGAATAGTGCGCTAGCCTTGTGAAAGCGACCCGCGGCGCCTTCCCATGTACTTCGCCCCGGTCGACTGAGCCACGTCGAAGCCTAGCTTTAGCAGCTCCCCATTAATGCGCGGAGCGCCCCAAAGTGGATTGTCGGCGTTCATCTCGCGGATGAGAGATCGGAGTTCGGCATCGATCGGCCGACGCCCGATCAGGAGACGCGATTTCCATCGCCAATAGCGGCGAAAGCCTGCTCGATGCCACCTGAGGAGAGCTTCCGGCCGGATGAGCGCGATAGACTTGAGCGTCGATGGAAAGAGACGAAACAGCCAGACAACAAAGACGCGGTCGCTGTTCCGAAGCCGAACGCGGCCCAGCAGCTTTCGCCGAAGCACGTTCAGCT
>Ga0268299_1004706_pt1 | contig 10266 bp, 7 predicted proteins | sample NOBtaG_FD_193484 | JGI IMG/M metagenome (GOLD analysis project Ga0268299, IMG submission 193484) | Activated sludge microbial communities from bioreactor in Nijmegen, Gelderland, Netherland - NOB reactor | ecosystem: Engineered > Bioreactor > Aerobic > Activated sludge | place: Netherlands... | reverse complement strand
GTTGAAGCGGTATTGACCGTTTTCAAAAATTCGGCGATGAAAAATTCCGATGCCTGCGCCCACGTATCCAACCCCTGTGTCTGGCTGCAATCTCCCGCGAATACAGTTTGTGGCGGTGCCTCAAGCGTAATCGGAACGGGCGTCCCGCGCGGGGCATCGCCGACTGCGCAAGCCGTTAACATGAGCAATAACAAACCGATCAGGCAAAGTTGTAAAATGGCGCGCATCCGAAACTCCTCGTCATGTGCGTTTCAACTAGCCTAGCACGAGGCGCAGATAGCGTCAATTGAGGCGCAAGCGATCTTCATGGCAACACGGCGTATCCTAAATTGTGGCAAGTGAGACGGCAATTTGCGAAGTGTGAAGAATTGCATAGAATCAAAATAGAGATATGCACATCAAGAGAGGGTTCACATGCCTCAGTTACTCAGCCGTCGGGATGATACCGGTTGGTTGACACCATCAATGGCGGATATATTAAAACAAGGGACAGCGGCACTCCCGGCTGAAGACCTGATCCGCAGCCAGGTCAATGAAATTCAGCAAATGCTTGCCGAGCTTGAAACGCCTGCACGTATTATTGATGTGCGCCCATCCCCTTCGCATATCCTGTATATCGCGCGGCCTGAAATTGTCGGACGCCGCAGCAACCGCAGACCCGTCACACCCGCTGAAATCCGGCGCAGCCTGGGGACAATCGCTGAAAAACATTCCGATTGGACGTTGGGCTTTCTGCCAAAGGTTCAGGATGACGACGAGAGCATCGGCATTCTGCTGCGAACAGAAGAACATCAACCGCTCAAACTGCGTCAGCTTGTCATCGGCAACGCCTTTTTACATCACCAATCGACCTTAGCGCTTGTCCTGGGCGTTACTGTCGATCAACAAATGATTGTCCGCGATCTGGCAGCACTCAAGCATCTCCTGGTTGTGGGTTCAGAAAGCGCGCGACGGCATCTTATTCGCGAAATTTTGCTCACGCTGGCGCTGTTCAACACCCCTGCTGAAATGCGCTTCGGACTCATCGGAGCCAACATTAAAACATTCGATGACTTTTCCAGCGCTCCACATATTCTGGGCAGGCTGGTCGAAGGAACCGATAACGGTGTGCGCCTGCTTGATGGCATGATGAAGGAATCGGAACGGCGGCGACAGTGGTTGCTCGAATCGCAAACAGAATCGTTTCAGGAATACAATGTTGTACTCCAGAAACAGGGTGAACCGCCTGTTCCGCGCATTTTAATTGTGCTTGATTCGCTGTCTGATCCAGCGTGGCAGGAAGCGAACGAACGTTGGATGCCGATTCTCTATGATCTGCTGGTCAATGGCTCAAAAATTGGCATTCACCTGCTGATGACTGCCAATCAACAATCCGATGTGCCGGAAAATATCGAAGAAGTGCTTGATACCCAGTTCATCATGCGTTCTGCAAATCCTGACTTAGCCGAAAACCTGAAAAATTTTCACAGTTCAGCGCTGCGATTCATCGACGCCTTTATCATCGAAAAGAAGGCATCCACGAGTATGACTGCTGTTGAATTGTGCGCTGTCGGCGATGACGAAATCCAGCGTTTGACTACCTACTGGCGTCAGATGGCGACCCAGCGCGCACAGGATCCAAAAGTTCAGGTTCGCAAAACGGGATTTACCGATCTGCTTCCAGAAGTCGATCCTGAGCCTCGGTTAGCCGCGCCGCTGCCCACCCGAACGCGCGTCGGCACACTGGCAAAAGCCACACAAGCGCTTTCGAGCAACGACGAAGATCGAATTCTGGGTCAGGCACAGGCGTTGGCAGCTTATTTAGGGTGGATCGGCATGGGGCCGCTACGGGATGTGTTGGGACTGCCGTCCGGTGAGGCACGCGCCATCCTGGCAGCGCTGCAAAACATTGGCATCATCGAAAGTGGAGACAGTCCTGTTCTGCGATTTGTGCGTCTGGCGGAAAATCCCATTGAAGATGACCAGCAGGAATAGCGCCGGTCATCTCCTTTACGCCGAAAAATCAGCAAGAACTATTCTTCCGACTCGCCAACGGGCAGCACTGCAAACGTGCAGGAGTTGTAACTGCTACCAAGAATCACCTCAAAATCAACCTGACGATCCGGGTTTGGCGTGACCATGATGTTCTCAGGTTTGATATTGAGGATGCTGGCAATTTCATCACGGCTGCTGCCTTTGCTCTGCCCTGTGTAATCGATCAAGACGGAATCGACATAATCCGTCCGGTCAGCCGCCCCATTCGCAATCGCGTTTAACCCGCTCCAGCCAAGACGATCTGCCGCAACCCGATCCCAGTCGGCATTTGTCGTGCCGTTCAGAACGCGGATTTGCGCCCCTTCGACAACAAGCTGGCTCTCGGTAGGCGGTTGATAAAAATCTTCCAGCAGCGGTCTCAGCGTATCGTAGAGGGGTAGCTGCACATAATCGCCATCCGGCGTCTGCCAGGGCAGCGTGTGATAGGTGCGTGTCAGGGCAAAATTTTCAATCGCACCTGGGTTGAGATTAAGCGCAATAGGCAGCAGCCCCAGCATATCCTCGAAGCCCAGGTTGGTATCCACGACTTGTGTTACCTGCCCCCACAACTGCGGCAAATTGGCAAGCTCCCCCGTATCGCGCGTTTTGCGCCAGATCGCGCGGAGAATCTGCTGCTGGCGGCGTCCACGATCAAAATCGGTGCTGTTATAGCGGGAACGCGCATACCACAGGGCTTCCGCGCCTGAAAGCTGATAAGCGCCAACGTCCAGGGCATAGTAACCGTCCTCATTGACCTTACGCGCCATTGATGGCACTTCTGCGCCGACAAGCGGTAAATCTTCAATTGCGCAATCAACTGTCACGTCAACCCCGCCAATGGTATCGATGATTTCTTTGAAGCCGCTGAGGTCGATCATGGCATAATAATGTACGTTAATGCCAAAATTATAGAGCAGCATTTGCCGCATTAGCTCAAACGTGCCGTCCGACCAGCCGCCACTTTGCCCACGCGCATACGTTTGGTTAATGCGCGCCATCCTCCAGGCCGGAATGTAAACGAATAGATCGCGGGGGAGACTCAACATGCCCACTGTCCCCGTCGTCCGGTTGATCGACAAAATAATCATCGTGTCGGTGCGTACATAACCATCGTTCGTGATTTCGCCGTCGCTGCCTAAAAGTAAAACATTGAACAGGTCATAGCCATGCCGATCTATCGGTTCGACGCGCGTCGGAATGGCAGTGACATCCACCTGCCCCGGATCAGGATCACCCAAAAACATAACGGTTGGCAGCGGGCGGGTTGCTTCCAGCGTGATGACAGGGACTTGAGTCGCAGCGGGCGTGGCTTCCAGCGGTGCTTCGCTGGTGTTCGTCGTCAACAGTTCCGGCGCACGTGGGGTATTCGTGGCAAAAGCTTGTGCTACGATAAACGGTGTGGCGGTTGGCAAAGGGTCAAAATTCGACTTTTCGTTTTGCCCACTGCTGAACTTTGCAAATGAAACCAGACGCACATCTTTTGCGTTCGGACTCATGAGCGTCGGCGCAAGCACGGTTGCCGTCAGGGGGTAGATGGCGGTACGACGTTCGGCCTCAACCTGTTCACCAATGCGGCGTATATAGGCTTGAATCACGCCGAGCGCTGCCCACAGAATCGCCACGATTAAGATAAAAGGCACCAGGCGAAAAGCGACAAATCCGACAGCGCGCCTTAAACGAGATGGATTATGGACAGCCATAAACACTCCAATTTAGTTTCAAAATCGGAGTTAAGTTTAGCGGATATGTGCCTGCTGCGCGATGCTCATTCGTAGATCATAGGGATAACGCAGAGTTCAGCAGCGCTAATTGTTTATGGCTTTCGCTCAAAAATGACCGGGATCACGCACGGAGAAGTGCTGATCGCGCCGTTAAGGTTAACGACGCTCACCCGTATCCAATACAACCCTGGCTCGAACAAATCGGCATCAATTTGCCCCAGGACGCCATTGGTCACAGGCTTATCTGACCGCGCGTAAAAATTGTAGATAGTTGCAAAATCGGCACGGATTTCGATTCGATAGTACCAGAAGTCATCCGCCGACGCCGTACCGTAAAGCGCAAAGACACCCCTCAAGCGCTGTCCGGGGATGGGGCTGCTGATCTGTGTGCCGGAGTCTGTGCAGCCCAGCGCTTCAAACACCGCTTCCGGCTCAACCGATTCAGGCGTTGTCGTCGGCACAACACCATCCGGCAGGCGCGGCACGTAGATCACATCGCCGATATAGACCTGATTGGTATTGCCGAGACAGTTGGCAGCGCGCACGTCATTGGCGTTGCTGTGCGTCTCCCGCGCGATTGTCAGCAGAGAGTCACCCTCTTGTACCGCATACGGCACCCATCCAAATGGCGCGACACAGATGCTCACATTCGACGGCGTTTCCGTGATCGGCGTATTGATTGGTGTCCCGGTGTGGGTTGGGGAAGCCATTTTTGTCGGCGTTGCACTGGCTATCGCCGTAAAAGTGGCTGTTGGCGTATGGGTCAGTGTTGATGTAGGAGTCAGCGTTGGTGTCGAAGTCGGCACGAGTGTCGCCGTTGCGCTCGGCGTTGACGTTGGCGGAATTGGCGTGTTAGTCGCTGTCGGCGGAACAGATGTTGATGTCGCGGAAGGCGGGATCGGCGTGGCTGTCGGCGGCACAGGTGTTGACGTTGGCGGAATCGGCGTGGCTGTTGAAGTTGCCGTCAGCGTAAATGTCGCTGTGGGGACAGGGGTATTGGTTGCCGTTGGAACAGGCGTTGAGGTAGAAGTCGGCGGAATCGGCGTGACTGTCGGTGGCACAGGTGTTGACGTTGGCGGAACAACGGTATTGGTTGCTGTGGGCAAAGCCGGCTGCGGCGTCGGCGGTTTTGTAGATGTTGCTGTGGGCGGCAGCGATGTAGCCGTTGCTGGTATCGATGTCGCTGTCGGCGGCACAGGCGTCGCTGTCGCGGAAGGCGGGATCGGCGTGGCTGTCGGCGGCTCACTTGTCGCTGTCGGCAGAATCGGCTGCGGCGTTGGTGGAATTGGTGTATCGGTTGCCGTCGGCGGGATAGTCGTCGCTGTCGGCGGAACTGAGGTTTCTGTCTCCGTTGGCGGCAAAGGAGTCAACGTCGCCGCTTCTGGAACCGAAGTCAACGTCTCAGTTGGTTCAGATGCTATCGTGGTCGGCTCAGTCGTACTAGCCGCAGCCTGCTCTACCGTCTCAGAAGGCTGCTCGGTGAGGGTGCTTTGAGTCGCAACATTGGTCTGTGCCGTGCCAGCATTATTCGAGTTGGTCAGCGACAAAATGATGCCAAAAGTCAGCGCGAAGGCGAGGACGGCAACCGCAATGATGGCGACGATGAGTTCGTTTCCGATATCGCGCTGCATGAATTAGTGTTCAACCTCTGCTCTGGTTTCCAGGGGAAGGGTAAAATTGAAGGCGCTGCCAATTCTTTCATGGCTTTCCAGCCATAGCCTGCCACCATGTGCTTCGACCAGCGCTTTTGCAATCGCCAGACCGACGCCCGTGTCCCCCAAGCCCTGAATCAAGGGATTATCGGCCTTGTACTTTCGGCTGAACACTCGTGCCTGGTCTTCTGGCGCGATGCCGCCGCCGCGATCTTCAATCGACACAAACAGCACACCAACGGCTTCACGATGCCCATTGTCGGAACGCATCATTGACTGGCAGCGGGCCGTGATAAAAATTTCACTGTTTGGCGGCGAAACGAGATACGCATTGGTCAAAAGCTGCCCTACAATCTGGCTGATTGCGTCCTGGTCGGCAGCCAGCGTCGGTATATTCTCGTCCAGGTTCAGGTGAACTGTCAGCCCTTTTTCGCGGAACTGGCTGCTAGAGCTGGTAATCGCATCTTCAATCAGGCTCACAACATCGACAGGCTGCTGCACCAGCACAAACTGACCGGTATCCAACGCCGTGATGCGCGTTAAATCATCGAGCATGGTCGTCAGACGTGATACATTGGTCGAGACGCGCTGTAAAAATTTGCGCTGCATCTCGCCCAAAATGCCCGCCGACTCTGCCAGCAGCAGATCAACATAGCCGACAATCGAGGTCATCGGTGTGCGTAGCTCCTGAACCATTCCCAAAATCAGCGCCGGATCGTCAGGCCGCTGAGCAGGTGATAAGGGCTGCGCATTAGCCCGTACCCTGAGCATTTCGAGTCGATCTTCGGCAGCCGCCAGCGCAGTCTCCACTTCATTCAATTTACGCTCAAGCTGGCTGCGTTGGTCGGTCATCTCCTCGATGATTCGCGTTAATGATCCGACACCATCGGCACCTAACTGCTGTAAGCGTTCGCGATCACCTTCAATGCGCGCTAAAAATTGATCACGCTCATTTTCAATCACCTGTTTTTCGGCTTTCAGACGGTCAACCACGCTCTCGTAGCTGCTGCGCTGATCGCCAAGTTCCTGGCGTTCTTTTCGCATCTGGGTTAGCAGTTCGTGGGCTTCTTCCAGTTCCAGACGATAGCCTTCCGCTTCAGCCATAAGCCGCGCGCGATGCTCTTTGATCGCATCCTGTTTGGCAACCAATTCATCACGTTCGCTGCGGAGCTTGTCTCGCTGCTTGACCGACGCTTCGCGATCCGCCGCCAGATTTGCGACTTCAGTCTGTAGGGCCTGAAGCTGCTTGTCACGCTCTTTTTCGCGCCTCATGCTGTCTTCCAGGCTGACACGCTCGTTAAACAGAGCATCACGTTCACGCTTCAACGTGTCAAAACGAGTCTGGAGCGTCGCACGCTGATCATGAAGCTGACCAACAAGCTGCACCAGCCCTGCTGTACCATTGATGCCCAACGCCTGCAACTGGCCTTCAATATCGCTGAGTTTGCTGCCCAACTGGTCGCGTTCCATTTCCAGGCGGGCTTTTTCAGCGCTCATTGTTTTGAGCACTTCCTGGACGGCAGCAGGGACAGGCGCTTGACCTGTTCCGCGCAGTTCTTTAAGCTGGGTTTTCAGGCTTTCGCGCTGCGCGATCAGGTCGTCTTTTTCGCGGCGCAGCACCTCGATCATCGTGTTGAAAACGCCTTCATCATTCGTGCCTGTCGCCCCAGCCAACGCAGTTTCAGCTTCTTGCAAACGCGCCAATAACTGGTTACGTTCTTCCTGCAAGCGCTGCTGCTCATCGTTGAGCGCGATAATTCGCTGCGAAATCGATAAACCTTCTTCCGTATCACCCATGACCGACGCCACACGCCCACGCTCATAATCCAACTCGATTTTAAGCTGTGTGACCTGCTGATTGAGCGCGGTAATCTGATCACGCGCCAAATCCATATTGGCTTGCATTTCCTGCCGCGCCGCGATCACTTCGCCATCTTCAATATCGTCAATGTGGACGCCCTGAACCATCGCTTCAATCGCGCGTTCTTCAGCCTTGACACGCGCTTCATTGGCCTCATGGCTGAGTACCAGCAAGCCGCTGGCAATAATCGCGATGCCCTTCAGCCGTTCACGTTCCGTATCCGTCAGTTCACGACCCGAATAAGGCAGGCCGACGACCAGAATAGCGATCAGTTCGTCATTGCGCGCCAGCGGTTGGAAATAGGTCGGCCCGATCTGACCAATATCCAAGCGGGTGTAAAGGTCTTGTAATTCTTCGATATTGCGATCAGGATAAAGTGGGCGCTGCATTCGCCGTTCAATCGCGTTGACCAGCGTGGGTTGGTCGCCCAGGTTGAGCGACATTGCCGAGATAGGTCGCTTCATCACATTGTCGTAAGCATAAAAAATATCCGCGTAATTGGCGTCTTGCAGCCTCAGCAGTAAACCAACATCGGCTTTTAAAATATCCAGGCCAGCGCTGACAACCTGCTGCGGAATTTCCGAAGGCGTCGCGTTTTCGAGAATCAAACCCAATGCCTTCAAAAGCTGAACCGACTCGCGTTCCAGGGGCGAAGTGACCTGGGCTTCATCGATCCTTGAGGGTGCAGCATAGGGTGCTGGTTCTTCAGCCGCGTTATAGGGCATCTCGGACACAGAGCCGGTTTCCAGCTTCAGATGGCTTACAACAAGACGGTAAATCACAGCGGGCATGATCGGTAAAGCCGCCAGAAATGCAAGCCGCGAAAGGCCCGCGTAATCGCCGATGATGGTTCCCTGCGCCATTTGCAGCAGCGTCCCCATGTAACCAAGCAGCAGGACGGTAAAAAATACCAGTTTCAACGGCGCATCGGTCACCAAACGGAAATAGGCCAGCATCAAAATCAGGCCGAGTAATGAGACAACTGCCGGGATTAACGTCCACGTCACACCGAAACGGGTCAGGTTAAAATCCAGCGCATCGGCTAACCCAGGCCACTGCGCGCCCGTGAGGATATACCCGATGATGACAACCGCAATCAGCGCCAATACGACGAGATTTGGCACCCGCCCCCATTGAGCATGATCGGCGGTCAAAAATGCCCAACCGAGCAGCAAAATAGTAATAACCTGTGCAGCACGTTCCAGCGGCGGCAAAATAATTGTTGAATCCTGCCGCGTTAGCAGCGCAAATAATGCGCCCACCATGAGCAATGCCCACACCAGCGTAATGCCCAGTCCTGCCAGCACGTAGCGCCCTGCTCCAAAGTCCTGTGGGGCGTGCAAACGGCGCTCCAGAGCCATAAATAACCCAGCCTGCGTAATCATCACGACTGCCAGGAAAAACAGCAGATCACCGGGAGATCGAACGAAAAGATTGACGAAATCGACGGGTGCTTGAGACAACTCACATCCCTAACCACACATAGAGGTTTTGCTATAGTTAAAGTATAGCATAATCAAATAAACCTGCTGATTTCCATGAGGTTAGGATGGCATTAGAGGATCGTTTCGATTGATTGACGAAGCTTGCATATCCAGTTAAACTCGAAAATTTGGTTGAGACTGATCGTTAGTTGACGAGTCACTATGGCGGAAAGTAAGTTCTGGCGCGGTGTCGCAACCACCATCCGACGAGCGCCCTGGCTTGCCACAACAGCGCGGTTTTTCTGGCGCATCCGGCAGGCGCGATTTACGGCAGGTGTCGCAGGCGTTGTCCTTAACGAATCCGGCGATGTGCTGCTGGTTGAACACGTCTTTCACCCCTATCTCCCCTGGGGGCTACCTGGCGGTTGGGTTGACCGTCGCGAAGACCCCGCCCAAGCACTCCAGCGTGAAATGCAGGAGGAACTTCAGTTAAATGTCGAGGTCGGCCCGGTGCTGATCCTCAAAGTTGATTATGGTAATCATATCGACGTGGCCTATTTATGCCGCCCTTCTGGCACAATCGGCAAGCTCAGTAATGAACTGCTCGGCTATCGCTGGGTCAATCCCGCCGACCTGCCGGAACTCCACTCCTTCCACAAACGCGCGATCCGTCGTGCATTAGAATTGTCATCGCACGTATCGACATAATGACAAAGGGTTTGATATGACCGCAGGACAGGGTTTGATATGACCGCAGGACTCAGTGGTTTAGGCACGAGACGCCGCCGGACAGGTGTGCCGCTGCTGCCAATCATCTCCTCGTTAATGGTTTTGGCGGCTGCTGGGATTTTCGTACTTCAGTTGGTCACTTTCAGCCAGCAGCAGGAACGTCTGCCAGCCGGAGTGCGTGTCGCGGGTGTTGATGTCAGCGGTATGCTGCCTGGTGAGGCCGTCGCGTATTGGGAAAACGCGCTTTATCAGCCTGTTACCCTCTGGTATGGCGATAATCCTATTTCGCTGCGACCAGAAGGCGTTGGTTTTCGCATTAACAGCGCCAGCATGTTAGCCGAGGCTGAATCGGCTGGCGCAGCAACAGGCGAGAATTGGATACGTTTTTTCAATCACCTCACAGGCCAGGAATCGCAAACCCTGGTCAATGTGAATTTATCGGCGGAATATCAGGAAAACCTGCTCGACCAGTTTTTAATGGAGATCAGCCGCCGCTATGACCGCGCACCCGGAAAAGCCGATTATGACCTGCAAACACTGACTCTCCGGCCTGACTCTGGCGGATTCGCGCTTAACACTCGTGCCGCTGTGCCTTTGATCGATGCTACCCTGCGCGATCCTAATAATCGCAGCGTTAAATTGCCCATCGGCGATATGGGTGCTGGCTCAACCGATATTTCGGTGCTGCGCAACCTCATCACAGCCTATCTCGATTCGCAGAGCTTCATTTACGATGGTCAGACCACTGTTGCATCCGTCTACATCATGGACTTGCAAACAGGTGAAGAAATTAACCTCAATGGCGATGTGGCATTTTCCGCTGCCAGCACGATCAAAGTACCGATCCTGATCGATTATTATCGATA
>Ga0268299_1004705_pt1 | contig 10267 bp, 7 predicted proteins | sample NOBtaG_FD_193484 | JGI IMG/M metagenome (GOLD analysis project Ga0268299, IMG submission 193484) | Activated sludge microbial communities from bioreactor in Nijmegen, Gelderland, Netherland - NOB reactor | ecosystem: Engineered > Bioreactor > Aerobic > Activated sludge | place: Netherlands... | reverse complement strand
CGCAGGGTCGGCGGCGGGGCGGCCGGCCAGGGTGAGCAGGTCGAGGGCGGCCCGCTCGGCCGAGAAGCGGTCGTGGGCGGCCTTACGGCAGGCCCACCGGTCGAGACCCTCGGCGGCGGCCGCCACCTCGGCCCGGGTGGCGGCGTCGGCCAGCACGGCCGACAGGTCGTCCACCACCAGGCCGGTGACGCCGTGGTCCACCAGCTCGGCCGCCGGCGAGCCGGCGGCGGCGACCACCGGGGTGCCGCAGGCCAGCGCCTCGGCAGCCACGAAGGCCGACCACCGGCCGGTGCCGACCACCACGGCGGTGGCATCGCCGGCCAGGGCGCCGCGCTCCCAGGTGCCGGCGTCGCCCGGCACCACCACCAGCTCGGGGCCGTCGCCCACGCCCTGGGGCCCCGCCGGCAGGGCCCGCTCCAGGGCCCGGTCGACCAGCAGGTAGCGACCCGACCCGTTGCCCACGCCGAAGGCGGTCACGTCGGCCCAGGGGGACAGGCCGGGGTGATGGATCGACACGGCGTCGAGCCGGCGGCCGGAGCGGCGCACCAGGGGGCTCCAGGCCGGGGTGGCGTCGACCACGAGGGCGCAGTGGGCCACCCGATCGGCCAGGGCCAGGGCCGCCTCGGCCCCGGCGGCCGGGGGCAGCAGCCAATGGCCATCGGCCAGCTCGTGGATCTCGGCTTCGGTGCCCCGCAAGCGGAGCTCGTCGACCACGGCGCAGATGGCGTGGTCGACCACGGCGGGAAGGTGGTCGGGGGTGACGGCCTCATCGGCGGCCGTCGGCTCGGGTACGACGAATCCAATGCCCATCTCGGTGACTCCCGTTGCGAAGAGGCTTCGTGAGGTGGGGCCGGAGCAGGGCCGGGCCCGTCACATCACGTTCGACTGTTCGGAACGCTCCACATAATGACGGTGATTATGTTGAGTGTCAAGCCTCTCGGCGAGCGGATCCTGCCCCCGAACCGTGCGACGGGAATCGCGCCCCGCCGGCATTCTGGGTCGCGAAACCCTCGGAATCTGGTGCAAACGTGACGCAGTTCGGCGCTGGGGCGCGGTTTACGTCGTACGGTTCGGCGTAGACCTCGACGGGGCGGGGGTTTGCCCGGCAAGGGTCCACACCGCCACCATGGCTGCCATGACCTACGCCGGAGACCGGATCGTCCACGACGCCGACGCCCACATCATGGAGACGCCCGACTGGCTCGACCCCTTCCTCGATCCCGGGGTGGCCGAACGGATGGCGGCGCGCCGGTTCGTGGGCGGCGTCGGCGGCACGGGCGGCACCAAGGAGGCCGAGTTCTTCGCCCGGATCCGGGCCCAGCAGGCCGACCCCGCCTTCCGGGCCCAGGACGCCGAGCTGCTGATGATCCGCAAGAACTGGGACGCCCCCGGCTCGTTCATCGCCGGGGACCGCCCGGCCGTGCTCGACGGGCTCGGCTTCCGCAGCCAGCTGCTGTTCAACACGTTCGACTCGGGCTACATCAACGCCCTGGAGCACGGCCCCGACCCCGCTCTGGCCTACGACGTGGCCCGGGCCCACAACCGGGCCATGGTCGCCTTCACCTCGGTCGATCCCCGCCTGCTGCCCACGTGCTACGTCCCCCTGGCCGACTTCGCCTCGGCCCGGGCGATGGCCGCCGAGGCGGTCGAGGCCGGCGCCGCCGCCCTGCTGGTGCCGTCGAACTGCCCCAAGGGCCACTCGCCCAGCCACGTCGACCTCGACCCGGTGTGGGCCACCGCCGCCGAGGCCGGGATCCCGGTGGTGTTCCACGTGGGCGGCGGGGGCACGCTGATCAACCCCGACTACTTCCGCAACGGCCTGCCGGTGCCGCCCGACTTCCACGGCGGGGCCGAGAACTTCCGCTCGGTCGACTACATGGCCATCCCCGGCCCGCCCATGCAGACCCTGGCCACCCTGATCATCGACGGTGTGCTGGAGCGGTTCCCCGCCCTGAAGATCGGCGTGATCGAGCAGGGGGCGATCTGGGTGCCGGGCTGGATGCGTCAGATGGAGTCCGCCTTCGACGCCTTCAGCCGCCACGAGGAGCGGCTGCAGCGCCTGAGCCTGCGCCCCAGCGAGTACGTGCAGCGCCAGATCCGGGTCACCCCCTACCCCACCGAGGACGTGGGCTGGATCATCAGCCAGGGCGGGGAGGACGTGGTGATGTTCTCGTCCGACTACCCCCACGTGGAGGGCGGACGGCGCCCCATCGAGCGGTTCGAGCGGTCGCTGGAGGGCGTGTCCGACGACGCCCGCCACAAGTTCTACGCCTCCAACATGGAAGACCTGATGGGTACGGCGTTGGCGGCTCTGGTGTAGACCTCGTCCGGAGCGGGCCCTCGACCCCGGCGCCGGTCAGCTCCGGTCGAGCTGGCCCACCGGCCGGGCCTCGGCCACGGCGATGGTGTCGGTGTGGTCGGTCTGGAGCACCCGGGGGCCGAGCGGCGGGCCGACGTTGCTGTCGAACGTGACGTCCCAGGTGAGCACGAAGGTGTAGGTGAACCGGCCGCCGGCCGGGGCCGACGAGTTGAGGTAGGTGTAGGAGCAGTCGCCGGGGACCGCCGGGTTGTAGGCGGCCACCGGCCCCCCGGCGCCGCAGGCGGCCACGTCGCCGGGCCGGGCGGGGTCGCCGGGATGGAAGGCCAGGATCCGCGGGGTGGCGGTGGCGGTGGCCCAGAACGGCCCAGCCCGCACCTCCACCGAGACGGGGTCCCACCGGGGCAGGCGGTAGTCGGTGGCCACCTGCACGTAGGCCCAGTTGTTGGCGGTGTCGAGCGGTTCGAAGGTGCCGATGGGCTCGGGGACGATCTTGGTCAGGTGCTGGTAGGCGCCCAGCGCCAGGTTCACCGGATCGGCGATCAGGGCCCACACGAGCTGCCCGTCTCCGGGGTCGCAGTTCTGCCACATGTAGCGGTAGGTCATGCCACCGGAGACGGTCGACCAGGCGAGCGTGCCGTCGGGCAGGCGCTCGTTCTGGACGTCGTTGGGCGAGGTCTCGAAGGCCCTGTCGGCCTGGTACTCCACCCGGTCGGCGGCCCCGAAGTCGCTGGGGTCGATCGTTTCGTAGGAACAGGTCGGTCCGCCGCTGCCGCTGTTGGTGCCGGCGTGGTACCAGACCCCGGCCGAGATGGTGGTCGGGCCGGGGTGGCCCCCCGGCTCGTAAGCGGCGGCGGGCCCGGCGGCCACCGCCAGCACAGCGGCCGCCACCGCCAGCGCTCCCAACCCCAGGTGGCGTCGTCTCATCGTTCGCACAGCGGCGTCCCTTCCGGCAGCAGCGATTCCTCGAGGATCTTGAACCCGTCGATCTTCCAGGCCGACCCCTCCAGCACCAGGTAGCTCTCGGCCCGGTTGTAGCCCTGGACGTCGGTGCCGGCCACCAGGGTGAGACGGCCGTCGGCGGCCGTGGTGTAGCGGGCCCGGCCATCGCCGGTGCAGGTGCGGGCGGTGGCGGTGGTTCCCTCGGGGTCGATCCGCACCGATTCGGTGATCACGAAGTTCTCGTCGGGTCGGCTTTCGGGCTGGCGGACCACCTGACCCTCGGCCGCCCAGCGGCGCAGGCGGGCCAGATCATCCAGGTAGTAGGGGCCGGTGGTGGTCCGCACCTCGGCCAGCGTGGCGGCAGGGTCGCAGGCCGCCGGGTCGGTGGAGCACTCGATCCACGCCTCCCAGTCCCGCTGCACGACGGCCCTGATCTGCTCCTCGGCCGCGGCCCGGGCCGGCTCGTCGAGCGAGGTCGGCGGGAGCGGGCGGGTGGTGGCCGTGGGGTCGACCATGGTGTCGGCGGGGGCCGTGGTGGCGCCCGGACCACCCGCCGTGCCGCCGGCGGCGGCCGATGCCGGGTCCGGTCCCGAGGTCGGCGCGGCGCTGGCGGCCGGGCCGGTACCGAGACCGGTCAGGGTCTCGTCGCCGCCCGCCCGGCAGCCGGCCAGCAGGCTCGTCACCAGCAGGGCCGCAACGGCCCGACCCGCCCGTGCGGTGGTCGCCGATCTCACCGTCAAATCGCCCGAAACCCTCCGCCGATCCCTACAACCTCAGGGCCCCGCTGTCAGCCTAGCCAGGGTCGAGGCCGCAGTCACTGCGGCCCCCCTCCCGGTTGCCTCAACCAGGCTGCCGACGCAGGACCCGGAGCGACCCGCAGGCGCTGATCTCGGTGAACCGGCCCGACTCCACGGCTGGCCGGTAGATCTCCTCGTACGGGGCCTGGCCCCCCAGGGCGGGGTCGGTGAACACGTCGTGGATCACCAGCAGCCCGCCCGGGGCGACCTTCGGGGTCCAAGCGTCGTGGTCGGCCCGGGCCACCTCGGCCCCGTGGCCGCCGTCGATGAACAGCAGCGACAGCGGCGTGCTCCAGTGCCGGGCCACCACCGGCGACTGGCCGACCAGGGCCACCACCGTCTCCTCCAGGCCGGCGTCGTGGAGGGTGCGCCGAAACCGGGGGAGCGTGTCGATCAGGCCCACCTCGGGGTCCACCAGGTCGGGCTCGTGCCACTCCCAGCCCGGCTGGTTCTCCTCCGAACCCCGGTGGTGGTCGAGGCTGAACAGCACGGTGCCGGCCCGGGCGGCCACCGGGCCGAGGTAGCAGGCCGACTTGCCGCAGTAGCTGCCGACCTCCAGGAACGGCCCGAGGGCGGGGTCGGTCGACGCCGCCGCCGCTGCCAGCGCCTCGCCCTCGTCGTCGGGCATGAACCCGCGGGCGGCCCGGGCGGTGGCCAGCTCGCCGGGGGTGAGGCGGGCGGGGATCCCAGGGCTCACGGCACCGAGACCTGCTCCCAGTGGGAGCCGGCCCGCTCGAACAGCTTCTCCAGCACCAGGAACTTGAGCACCCAAACCACGAAATAGCCGGCGATCGAGCCTAGCGCCACCGGCAGGCCGGAGCCGAAGGTGCGGTCGGCCAGCTCGGCCATGAGGCTCGACACCACCAGCCCCAGCAGGGCGATGATCCAGAACGGCAGGATCTCCCGGCGGAAGCTGTGGGCACCCCGGGTCTGCCACACCCATCGCCGGCTCAGCAGGTAGGCGGGGATGGCGGCCAGGGCGGCGGCGAACACGTTGGCCCGGCCGCCGCTCCATCCCCACACCGAGTTGGCCAGGAACAGCAGGGCCTGGTGGTTGACCACGTTCAGGCCCGACACCACCAGGTACCGGAAGGCGGTGGATCGGCGGATCATGATCGCATCGACCGGACCGCTGAGGACGCCGAGGTTCACCGGGTCAGGGTAGCGCCGCGTCCCCGGCCAATCGGTCGCGGCGCCCGCTCCGGCGCCGCCCGCCGACCGGGCGAGGCCGCAACGGCGGCCGGAGCCACCACACTGTGCCGGATGCGCGTCCCCCTCCGGCCCCAACCCAGAACCACCGCTCCGGCTGCCGACACCCCCGCAGGCCGGCCGCCGGCCGCCCGCCGCGCCGGGTTCGCCCTGGTAGCGGGGCTCGTGCTGGCCGCCTGCGGCGACGGAGGCGGATCCGATGGGGCCGCTGCCCCACCTTCGATCGCCGACGGGTCGGCCACCACGGCGACCGGGGGCGGGGCTGCCAGCGGCCCGGGCACCCCGGCCACGCTCCCCGGCGGGACCACGGCCGCCCCCGCCGACTCGGCCGCCCCCGCCGTCCCGCTCGACCAGGTCGGGCTCCGGCTCGACCTGGTGGCGTCGCTCGACCAGCCGCTGGCCCTCACCCAGCGGCCCGGCAGCGACGACCTGTACGTGGCCGAGCGGGTGGGCCGGGTGCGGCGCATCGAGCGCACGGTCCGCACCGGAGCCGACGGCTCCGAGACGGTGAAGCTGATCACCCGGCCCGTGCTCGACATCACCGACCTCACCACCACCGACGGCGAGCGGGGCCTGCTCGGCCTCGCCTTCGCCCCCGACGGCACCGAGCTGTTCGTCCACTACACCGACTCGGGCGGCGACACCGTGGTGGCCGGTTACCCCATGGACGACAGCGGAGGGTCGCCGGTGGCCGACGGGGACCAGGGACGCATCCTGCTGACCGAGGAGCAGCCGTTCTCCAACCACAACGGCGGCGGGCTGCTGTTCGGGCCCGACGGCATGCTCTACGTCACCCTGGGCGACGGGGGCGGCGGCGGTGACCCCACGGAGACGGGACAGGACCCGAACGACCTGCTGGGCTCGATCCTGCGCATCGACCCGGCCCCGGCCGAGGCCGCCCCCTACACGATCCCGCCCGACAACCCCTTCGCCCAGGCCGCCGGCGGTCGCCCCGAGGTGTGGCTGTGGGGCGTGCGCAACCCGTGGCGGGCGTCGTTCGACCAGGCCACCGGCGACCTGTGGGTGGCCGACGTGGGCCAGGGGGAGGTGGAGGAGATCGACTGGCTGCCCGCCGCCGACGGCGCCGGCCGGGGGGCCAACCTGGGGTGGAACCTGATGGAGGGCGACCGGAGCTACGAAGACGGCACCCCGCCCGAGGGCCACGTGGGCCCCATCGCCGTCTACACCCACGACGGCGGGCGGTGCTCGGTCACCGGCGGCTACGTGTACCGGGGGGCCACCATCCCCGCCCTCGACGGTGTCTACCTCTATGCCGACTACTGCAGCGGCGAGGTGTTCGGCCTGCGACCGGGCACGGCGGGCGGCGGTGCGGAGACGGCCGTGCTCGACGTGGGCCGCGGGGGCGAGAACATCGTCGCCTTCGGCCAGAGCGCCGACGGCGAGGTGTACCTGCTGGAGCAGAGCGGTGCCGTGTCCCGGTTCAACCCCGCCAACGGCGGCGTCACCATCACCCGGGCCAGCGACAACGGCTGAGCGATCAACCCCGATCTGGTGTCCCCAGCCGTCACCGGCGACGGGCTGGGACACCAGATCTGATCAGGGGGCCTCAGCCGTGGTGCTGGCGGAGGGCGGCGTGGGCGGCGGCCAGGCGGGCCACCGGCACCCGGTACGGAGAGCAGCTCACGTAGTCGAGGCCGAGGCCCTGGACGAGGGCGATCGAGGTGGGATCGCCGCCGTGCTCGCCGCAGATGCCGATCTGCAGGTCGGGCCGGGCGGCCCGCCCCTCCCGCACCGCCAGCTCGATGAGGCGGCCCACGCCGTGCTCGTCGATCGAGCGGAACGGGTTCTCCGGCACCAGCTCGTCGGCCAGGTAGGCCAGTAGGAACTCGGCCTCGGCGTCGTCGCGGCTCATGCCCAGCGTCATCTGCGTCAGGTCGTTGGTGCCGAAGGAGAAGAAGTCGGCGTGCTCGGCGATCTCGCCGGCCGTCAGCGCCGCCCGGGGCACCTCGATCATGGTACCGATCGGGATCTCCAGCTGGTCGCTGTGCGCCTCGAACACGGCCTGCATCTCGGCATCGATCACGGCCCGGGCCGCCGCCATCTCGGTGGCGTGGCCCACCAGGGGCACCATGATCTCGGCGATCACCTCGAGCCCCTCCTGCTTCACCGCCAGGGCGGCCTCCACGATGGCCCGGGTCTGCATGGCCAGCAGCTCGGGGATCTTGAGGCCCAGGCGCACGCCCCGTAGGCCGAGCATCGGGTTGGCCTCCCGGAGCTGCTCCACCCGGCCCTGCATGGCCTTCACCTCGGCCAGCTCCTCCACCAGGGCGTCGACGGCGTCGAGGCGGTTGGCGTGCACCAGCTGGAGGCGCAGGTCGGCGGCCCGGGTCGACAGCTCGTCGTAGCTGGGCAGGAACTCGTGCAGCGGCGGGTCGAGCAGGCGGATGATCACCGGGTGGCCGGCCATCTCCCGGAACAGGCCCACGAAGTCGTCGCGCTGCAGCGGGAACAGGGCGTCGATCGCCTCCCGGCGCTCGGCGGCGGTGGGGGCGGTGATCATGCGCTGCATGATCGGCAGGCGGTCGGCGGCGAAGAACATGTGCTCGGTGCGGCACAGGCCGATGCCGGCCGCCCCGTAGCGGCGGGCCCGCTCGGCCTCCACCGGGTCATCGGCGTTGGCCCGCACCCCGAGCGTGCGGAACTCGTCGGCCCAACCCAGCAGGGTGTTGAGCCAGGGGTTGTCGAGGTCGGGGGCGGTGGTCTCCACCCGGCCCTCGTAGACCTGGCCGGTGGTGCCGTCGACCGACAGCCACTCCCCTTCCTTGATCTGCTTGGTGCCCATGGTGATCGTGCGGTTGCCCAGGTCGATGTCGATGCCGGTGGCGCCGACCACGGCCGGCTTGCCGAACTGGCGGGCCACCAGGGCGGCGTGGCTGGTGCGCCCGCCCGACGAGGTGAGGATGCCGGTGGCGGCGAGCATGCCGTGGACGTCGTCGGGTTTGGTCTCGGGCCGGACCAGCAGCACCTGGCGGCCCTCGCCGGCCCAGCGGACGGCCAGGTCGGGATCGAGTGCGACCACACCCACGGCCGCCCCGGGCGACACGTTGAGGCCGCTGGTCAGGGTCCGGGCCCCGGCCAGGGCGTCGCGGGCGAACTGGGGGTGCAGGAAGAAGTCGATCTGCTCGGGGGCAACCCGCAGCACGGCCTCCTCCCGGGTGATGAGGCCCTCACCGGCCAGCTCCACCGCGATGCGCACCGCGGCCTGGGCCGTGCGCTTGGCGTTGCGGGTCTGGAGCAGCCACAGCTTGCCGGCCTCGATGGTGAACTCCATGTCCTGGACGTCGGCGTAGTGCTCCTCCAGACGGCGGGCCGTGGTGGACAGCTCGGCCGCCAGGTCGGGGAAGTCGGCCGCCATCTGCTCGATGGGCTTGGTGGGCCGGATGCCGGCCACCACGTCCTCACCCTGGGCGTTGACCAGGTAGTCGCCCTCCAGGTGGTTCTCGCCGGTGGTGGCGTTGCGGCTCATGGCCACGCCGGTGCCGCCGTCGTCGCCCATGTTGCCGAACACCATGGTGACGACGTTCACCGCCGTGCCCAGGTCGTGGGGGATCTTGGAGGCCACCCGGTAGTCGTGGGCCCGCTTGGACCGCCAGCTCTCGAACACGGCCTGCACGGCCAGGCGGAGCTGCTCGATCGGGTCGGCGGGGAACGGCTGGGGCGACTGGCGGGCCACCGCGGCCCGGAAGGCGTCGATCACGTCCCGCAGGTCGTCGGCCGTGAGCTCGTTGTCCGACGTGGCGTGGCGGCGGTGGCGGGCCTGGCGCAGGATGTCTTCGAAGGTCTCGTCGGGCACGCCAAGCACCACGCCGCCGAACATCTGGATGAGCCGGCGGTAGGAGTCGAGCACGAAGCGCTCGTTGCCGGTGGCCTCGATCATGCCGGCCGCCACGTCGTCGTTGAGGCCGATGTCGAGCACGGTGTCCATCATCCCCGGCATGGAGAACTTGGCCCCCGAGCGGCAGGCGACGAGGAGCGGGTTCGACGGGTCACCGAAGGTCTTGCCCGTCTTCTTCTCCAGCTCGGTCATGGCCTCCAGGACCTCGTCCCACAGCCCGTCGGGCATGGCGCCGTCGGCGTTCATGTAGGCGTTGCAGGCGTCGGTGGTGATGATGAAGCCGGGAGGCACCGGTATACCCAGGCGGGTCATGTCGGCCAGGTTGGCGCCCTTGCCCCCGAGCAGGCCCCGCACGGCGTCCCAGTCGCCCCCCACCCGATCCTGGACGGCGTCCAGCTCGTCGAACCCGTAGAGCCACTGCTGCTGTGCCATGGTGGTTGGTCCCTTTCGGACGGGTCATGGAGTCGGGGGGCGCGATGGGCGCTCCTGGCCGCCAGTCGTACCTACCCACGGTGCCCTCCAGCGACGCTGCCACCAAGGGCCGTACGTCCCGTGCGCTGGTGCCTGACGCCACAGTAGTACCCACCTCGCCCCGGCCGCCCGGCCCACGCCCCGCCCCACTCCCCCTCCGCGGTTCTCGTGGCCCCAGGCGCCGCCGGTGGCGCCCCCCGCAACGAGATCCGGGCGGCGTCAGGGGGCGACGAGGGCGGCCAACAGGACGCCGGCGGCCAAGGCGACCAGGCCGGCGATGGTTCCGGCGGCCGACGCCACGGCACCGACGCCGACGCTGGCCGTCAGCCCGCCGAGCTGGAACGCCGACGAGCGCACCGAGAGCACCGTCGCCCGCTCCGACGCCGGCACCGCCCGGTGGGTGGCCTCGTCGAGCAGCGGGGTGACGGCCCCGATCGCCAGGTAGAAGGCGACGAAGGCGATCGCCGCCGGGGCCGTGTGCCCCGCGCCGACTCCGACCACGGTCAGCCCCGCCAGCAGCAGCGACGCCCGCAGGGCCCGGCGCGACGTCCGGGCCACCCGGGCCGCCGCCGGCACCACGGCCGAGCCCAGCGCCGTGGCGCCGAACCCGACGGTGACGAGGGTGGCGTAGGGCCCGGCGGCGGCCGACGGGCCACCCAGCAGACGGGCGAAGGC
>Ga0268299_1004704_pt1 | contig 10276 bp, 13 predicted proteins | sample NOBtaG_FD_193484 | JGI IMG/M metagenome (GOLD analysis project Ga0268299, IMG submission 193484) | Activated sludge microbial communities from bioreactor in Nijmegen, Gelderland, Netherland - NOB reactor | ecosystem: Engineered > Bioreactor > Aerobic > Activated sludge | place: Netherlands... | reverse complement strand
GTTCGCCGTCCTGGATGAAGGGAAACATGTCACCTACGACGTGGGTGGAACGGCAACCACCGACGAATATGCGCAAGCTATCGTCGATAAGATGCACGGGACAGCCTGAGAATTCCGCAATCGGACAAAGAAAGGGGAAGCGCCATGGCAACGACGTTTTCTGAAGCAGCGAAAGCGACGAGGAAGAAGAAAGTGATCAAGCTCGTCGGAGTGGACATGTACATCGTCACCGAAAAGGGCATTCCGAAATTCCAGGACGGCGAGTTCGGTCCGTTTAAATGTGAATTTATCTCTAATCGGGGAACCAAGGTCTGGCCGGGCTTCGTCAGCCCTGACTTGATGATGGTGAATTGGTATCGATGTCGGTTCATGTCTACTCAGGATGTGAATGATGCGGATGTTGATAAGTTTCTGGCGGTCTTGACCCAGAAGGGCTGGTGGTGGTCCGCAGCGCAAAAGCTATGGACTCACGATGGTGAACCCGCCTTCAGCAAGGCCTATTAGTCTGAGGGAAGGCTGGGCACGCGCTGTGCGCACCCCAGCCTTCCCTGTCTTGTCAACCTGGGCGAGAGTCCGGCCTGTCCAGCGTAAAGCGTGTTAGGGTGCATCGGCTGGCGAGTAAGTTTCGTGGTACAGTGTGGAGCGAGCAGCGGCCCTTAAATGTGATGACGCCTTTGAGCCTGAAGCTCAGATCAGGCGGGAGCCACTTTCTAGATCGGGCCACCTGAAGAAACGGCCCCTGTGTCACACAGCTACGGATTCGTAGGGGAGTATCGAGGAATAGCGCATGGCACGGAGGAGTACAAGCAAAGCCGATCTCGAATATGCCCTGATGATGACCATCCTGAACTTTCACACCGAGTTCATGAAGTCAAACTATGCGCATGTCCGGGTTCAGATGTCCCCGGATGAAATTGACGTGACCCTTACGAGACAGGGATCCGTTCCTGCTGAAATGAGATTGGCCCGATCCGAGGAGGGGTGCGCCTTGCTTCGCCAAGTGCATGAAGCCATGTTTGTCTCCTGTGAGGACATTCTCAGGGAACGTATCGAACCGGTAGTGGAGCGGAAAGTACGGGAAATGGTCACCACCCTCGACCCCCTCTCGGGGCAAAGCCGCATCGCGATCAGATTCTGAATGTGTCCGGGAACTCTTCCGGCGGTTCCCTCCTTCCACTCCTTAGCGCTCATCCCGTTTCAGGTTTTTGTCGACGAACCCATGCGGCCGGGGATCATCCTGGGGGCTTCGATTGCACGTCCGTGCCGGCCTCTGCGGAAGTCAGCAAATTCTGAATCTTCCGGGGCTCCCCGTCGGTTATGACGGTGATGAGTACATCGCCCCTGTGTACCGCCTGCTTGTAATGGATGGCCGTGGTTTCAGGAATATTGATACTGATCAGCGCTCCGACGAGCCAACCGGTGACAGCGCGGGGCTCGTTGTACTCCAATCGCCACATGTGGTCTCGGTAGAAGATCCGGGCGTGGTGAACATCCTGACCGGTTCGGGAGAGTCGCTCTGCGGTACACTCCAGCGCCTCGCGGGGGAGCGAGACTCCTGCCGCGACCACTCCCATCAGCCCACACAAGCTCAGGTGTTTCGTACCTGCCTCATTTTATGGAGGGCGAGACCAACCTGTCCGGAGACGACTCTCAACCGGAGCGTGGCACTCAAGGCCTGTGAGTGATTCGGCCGTGCCTCAACCGGACGATGGAGCAAACCGTATGCCGGAGAGCGCAGGCCTTTGATATTCGCGCGCTGGAGCGCGGGGGAGGTCAACGGCGCAGTCGCGAGGCGGGCAAAGTATCCCGCGCGGGACAACCTGTCCTCCGCAGGAGACCACCATTTTCGTCACAACCCAACATCGGGAGCAACTGAGGTTATTGAGGAGGCGCAGGTGGAATGGGCTCTGGTTTTTGAAAAATCTGAGCGCTGGCATTGGAAGAGATGACGGCGCTCCAGAGCGCGAGGAAGCAGAGCATCCTGCGGGGATGCCGGAGCATACGTGATGGTTGCCGGCGCAATTGCTTCATGTCCTGTTTGCCTGCTTTGTCACTCGGTTTGTCGATCTTATGCTCACCTGCATCGGGGGCCAGGGTTTCTTCCAGGTTACGATGCTGCTCTCGGGGGGTAGTCTACAATTTCTATACCGGGCTTCTTTGTTGCCTTCAGGAACGTTGACTGATGACCATCTCACTGGCCCGAATTCTACTCGTCGACAGCAACGCCGACGCCGCGCAGGAATTGCGCGACATTTTGTCCCATGAGGGTTACAACGTGTCATCCGCGCGTGACCCGCAAAGCGCACGGCGATATTTCGAGCAGGGTTCAGCGGATCTGACTCTGACGGATCTGCACCTTCCTCAAGCCGACGGCCTGACGTTTCTCACGGAAATGCGTACACGCTTCCCGAATATGCCCGTGGTGTTGATGACGGCCAACGGTTCTCTCAGGACTGCAGTAGAAGGGCTCAAGGCCGGGGCCTTCGATTATTTGACGAAACCATTTATTGTCGATGAAGTGCGATGCGTCGCCAGACGGGCACTGGAACATTCCGCTCCGTGTTCGAAAAGTCCTGCTGTCTCGGACCGACAGCCGGATGACGCTTCTCCGTTCGGCAGCCTCATCGGCAGTAGTCCCGGCATGGTGCATGTGTATAAGGCGATCGCCCGGGTGGCACAAACCGACTGCACCGTGTTGCTGCAAGGCGAGAGCGGCACCGGAAAGGAACTCATCGCTCGTGCCATCCACGCCAGTGGTCCTCGTAGCGGAGGCCCTTTCGTGACCGTCGATGGGGGCGCCCTGGCAGACACCCTGCTCGAATCCGAATTATTCGGACATGAACGTGGATCTTTTACCGGAGCGGTGACGTCGCGCAAAGGTCTTCTTGAAAAGGCACATTCCGGGACCTGTTTTCTGGACGAGGTGGCTGATTTGTCGCCCGCTCTTCAGGGCAAGCTTTTACGAGTGATCCAGGAAAAGGAGATTCGGCGCGTCGGCAGCAGCGCCTCGACATCGTTGGACGTGCGGATGATTGCCGCTTCCAAGCTGCCGCTCGAACCTCTCGTCCGCGCAGGGACATTCCGCGAAGATCTCTATTATCGAATGAATGTCGTCACGATCGACATACCGCCCTTGAGAGAGCGCCCGGAGGACATTCCTGCCCTGGCCCAACGGTTCCTCAACCTGTACGGGGCGATAAAAACGCCACCGGTGAAGGATATCTCCCCGGAGGCCATGGAATTGTTGAGCCGACACTGGTGGCCGGGCAACGTTCGGGAACTCGAACATGCGATTGAGAGAGCCGTTGCCCTGAGTCCGCATGCCGTGGTCTGTCCGGAAGATCTTCCTCCGGCCGTCAAGAACCCTGCGCCGGAATCTCTCGCGCGCGATCAGGGATGGGTGACGCTGGAGCATCTGGAGCGGGACCACATCCTGCGGGTGTTGGATTCGCATCAGCATGATGTAGGCCGATCGGCCGTCATTCTCGGCATCCATCGAAAGACGCTGTTGCGGAAACTCCGCCAATACGGCATGGCGACTGCCGCCACCACGCATGGCGGCGGCTAGGCAGCCCACGCATTCTGACTCACCGTCCCGGCGGAGGCACCGCAACATCGATCACTTTATTCTCCGTGTCCAGCAGCAGAATGACGGCATCCCCTTTACGAAGAGCGGCGAGTTTTGAGTGAATGAGCTCCCGCACTTCAAAGGGTTTCTCCGACCCATTTGCCGTTCGCACGGTAATGCGATCGGCCCGGAGCGGGCTGGTCACGGTTCCGTCTATCTGCTTGTGTGCCCCCTTGATGGGAGGCATGGAGTCTGTGAGTCGTTCGGCCTGTTTGCCGGTCTGTCGACCGGACAGTCCTACATCCGCAATCTGATTCGTCTCATCGATCAGGAACACAGCGGCCACGCCGACGGGTATCGCGGCAACTTTGCTGCGCACCTGTGAACGGATGGTGAAGGACCGTTCTTTCCCGGCGGACTTAATCACAACCTGCTCCTGACCCACCGGGAGGTTCTGCGCAATCTCTCCTCGAATAATCGTATGGGCGCTGGCTTGCCCCTCCAGCGGGTGATAGTCCACCAATAGATTTTCCGCATTCAGTACGACGATCAAATCATCTCCTTCCGTGATACCAGGAAACCCTTTTTGCTGGGCCTGTTTGAGGGGAAGGAAGCGGGGCTGCACTTCCCCGATGGCGACTTTGATCTGATCCGACGTGATCGCCAGCACCTTGCCTAACACAGAGCGATTCCCTTTCAGGAGTTTCTCCGCATCGTCTCGCAATTGAGCTCCTTCGCCCGAATTTATACGTTGTCCGGATTTCGCTGAGTTCGCCATCGGCAGCAAGGAACCCCACAGTCCAATGAGACCGAAACAGATCATCACGCGAATGCCGGTGTTTGGATATGCGCTACGAGCAATATATTTCATGATGACTCCCTCATGGTGAATGTGGTCACGCCTACTCTCCTAGCAAGAGCTGCGCCTGTTCAGGCCCAACCATCGTGAAGTGTTCCGTTCGACCAGAGGGCCAGAGGCAGAGGGCGTCACCCACGAATACGGCCGGTTGTCATGAAGCGCCAGGTCGCCTGATCTCGGGGACAAAATGTCTCGCACGGGACAATTCATCCGAACTGAAAGCCGTCGCTGGACACGAGTCAGATCTCAGTCCTCGTGAGGAGAAGCATTCTCCGGCCTGAACGGGGCCTCTGTAGGCAGGGATTCGTCTGTTCACGCCAATGAAAAGGCCGTCATGCCTGATGGCGTTCTCTGAAGCGGCTTCGGCATTGCTCTTGCTGAGTACAGGTGTTATGCAAACTACGCCAGTGAGGGAATTCGTGTTGGTGACGGGAAGCAGCGGGCTCATCGGCGCTCGAACCGCGGACCGGCTGTCTGCTGAATTTCGAGTGGCAGGACTGGACCGGCCCGGCGAACCGCATCCGCCCTCCTCTGTGGAGAATATCCCCTGTGATCTCACCTCGGACGACAGCGTCGTCCAGGCCCTCACCATGGTTAAAGGGCGCTTTGGCTCGGATATCGCCGCGGTTGTTCATCTGGCCGCGTATTTCGATTTCTCGGGTGAGCCCAGTTCCAAGTACAGTGAAGTCACGGTCGAGGGGACTCGACGCCTGCTTCGCGCCCTGCATACCCTCGGGTTCCGGGTGGCGCGATTCATCTTCTCCAGCACGATGCTCGTGCATAAACCCTGCGAACCAGGAGAAGCGATCACTGAGGAATGGCCGCTCGATCCCCGTTGGCCCTATCCGCAATCGAAAGTGGAGACGGAGCGGATGCTTGAGAAGGAACGGGGGAACTATCCGACGGCCGTCTTGCGAATCGCCGGGGTGTATGACGATGATTGTGACTCGATTCCACTGGCACATCAAATCGAGCGCATCAATGAACGTCACATTACGAGCAAGATGTTTCCCGGTCATATCTCCCACGGCCAATCCTTTCTGCATCTCGAAGACCTGGTGGACGCCATTGTGCGCGTGGTCGAACGTCGCCGGAGTCTGCCTGACCAGGCCGTGATGTTGCTGGGTGAGCCGGAGCCGCTGACATACGACGAATTACAGCACCGATTCGGCCGGCTACTGCATGGCGAGGAATGGGACACCGTACGAATTCCAAAGATGGTGGCCAAGACAGGCGCCTGGCTTCAGGGGGTGACGCCGCTGTTGGAGGATCCGTTCATTAAACCCTGGATGATCGATTTTGCCGACGATCATTACGCCTTGGACGTGAGTCGCGCCAAGGAGTGGCTCGATTGGGAGCCCCGGCATTCACTTCGGGACACGCTGCCGAAGATGATCGATGCGCTTAAGCGGAACCCGGTGGCCTGGTATCGGGCTCATCAGTTGAGCCTCCCCGCTGAGCTGGAGGAAACACAGTGACGGGAACCGACGCTCTTCGACCGCCAGGATGGACCTATAACCCGTCGAGCTGGTCCGAACGTCTGTGGCTGATCGGCGTGGCGATTCTCGGCTTTCTCATTTCAGGGTATCTCGGGCTCTATCAATGGGGAATCCTCGACTCTGTTTGGGAACCGTGGTTCGGGCGGGGCAGCGAGACCGTGTTGCATTCGCCGCTCTCACGAGTGCTTCCGGTACCGGATGCGATTCTCGGGGCTATGGCGTATGGGATCGATGCCGTGGCCGGTGCTATCGGTGGGACCACACGGTGGAAAACCATGCCCTGGATGGTGGTCCTGTTCGGGTTGGCGGTAGGGCCGTTGGGGTTGGTCAGTGTCCTGCTGGTGACAGCCCAACCGCTTCTCTTGCACGCGTGGTGCACATTGTGTCTCTTGTCGGCCGTGATTTCCGTTGTGATGATCGGACCGGCGATGGACGAAGTGTTGGCCAGTTTGCAGGTCCTGAAACGGGCTAAAGAGCAGAGGAAAGCGGTGTGGACGACCTTTTGGAAAGGCGAGGGCAAGGCGGTATGGAGCGGATAACCATCCAAAGAAAGGCGGCCCGATCGTGTGGCCCCCGGCAGTGACCGGCATGCTCGGAGTCTGGTTGGCGGCGGCCCCGGATGTGATGGGGTATGGCGGCCATGCCCGCCTCAGCAACCAGTTCGTCGGGGTGTGGATGGCCGCCTTCGGGGCGATCGCGATGTCGGAGTGCCTGCGGGCGGTGCAATGGGCCAATCTTGTGCTGGGTGTCTGGCTCGTCGCCGCACCGTTTCTTCTGGAGTATCCCGACGAACGGGCTTGCGGCAGCCTCGTCGTCGGGATTGCGGCAATATCGCTGGCCCTGGTTCGAGCGCCTCTGAGAGATCGCTTCGGCGGAGGCTGGACGTCATTGTGGAGACAGGCTGAGCGGTGAACGTGAACAGGTCAAGGAGATCTACCCATGGGCGCTGCAACACCAGTCAGAGAGCCGGGTCATAAAAAGTCGCCAAGGCAGGAACCTCCGGATGATCCTCCTCCGCGGCAAGACCCACCCTCCGATGAGCCTCCACAAAGGGATCCGCGGGATGAAAACCCACCGATGAAAGTGAGGTGACGTCATGGTCACGTTGCTCGTCGCGATTGTGCTGATCGGAATGATCAGCACTGCGCTGTATGCGTTCGGAATCTTCAACACCCCCTACACAGACGCCTTCAGGATTGGTTTTTACCTGATCCTACTTCTAGGGCTCGTGGCGGTCGTGCTGACGATCGGGCGGCATCCAATCGAGGGCTACGACCCAACGCAGGCCACGCCATAACCGAGGAGATTCAGCATGCCGAAAAAAAAGACTCTCGAAGAGGCGCGCAAGGCGAAACGAGAGGGAAAGGCTGCGACGACGCAAGCCGGTGCTTTCGTGAAAGAAGAGATTGAGCACATGAAAACCGGCAAACATCCGGTGAAGTCTCGTAAGCAGGCTGTGGCCATTGGGCTCTCGAAGGCGCGGAAGTCCGGAATCAAAGTTCCTCAACGCGCTTCGAATTCGAGGTCCACAAGGTCTCGCCGGAAGTCGAGGAGTTCAGCAAAGACGTGAGAAACCACATGTCGGCGGGGATGCGGGAGAAGGCAGTGTTCGTAGTAGCGAGGGAAATGGTCGGGCGTCAGGGAATGTATTCTCGGCCCGCTTCAGCTACGGCCGGCGAAGCGGAACGGAGAGCCTATCGCCTCTTGACCCTGGCGGGATTCACGATCGTCATATTCACAGCGGACGCCCTTGCCGTCTGCGCCGAATGCCATGAGGGAAACAGCACATGCGATGCTGTCCGCTATAGCACCAGGCCGACCCCGCTCAGCAAACAGATCATGCCCCTCCTTGATGCGACGGCGGCATTGCACATTGATCTGGCCTGCTCATGGCTCGTCGGCGACCGGCTGGACAACATTGAAGTCGGCCGCTTGTTGGGGTGCAACACCATACTTTGTTTGAACGGGAGTGAGACTGACTGGGATATGACCGCTATGCGTTGGCCCCATTTCATTGTACGTGACATCTGGGAAACAGCCTGTCTGATCGTAAACGCAGGCGGTACATTCGTGGCATCGGTGTCCGATGAGGAATCCGACCAGGACGACTGACACGCCGTCCTAGTCGGTCGGGCTATCGCTGTACCGCTATGGCGTTGATACGATGTCGCGCTCCTCTGTTGTGACGCGCCTCCTCGCTCTCATGGTCCTTGTTCCGGTTGTTCCGGATTTGCTGATCCATGATCTCCCCGCAGGCGAAGCATCGCCAGGCGGGCGAGTCTTTCCTCATTAATCCGCCGCCCCAGTCCTGTAAGGCAATCGGGAACATCAAATTATTGCAACGATGACAGTGCATGGTGCGTCCTCCCGTTCGGTGGCATCAATGACACTTGTGATCGTAAGGAATAGCGCTCAGAGACATCACTAGGGGCAACCCTGGTTATTGACAATACTCGTCTTCATCGCCAGGGAACTACCTAGTAGTGCAATAGGCCATACGCCGCTAAATTCACACTCACTAACCATCCGCGAACGCTTCTCTCAACCACATGAGGTCTCACATGCGTACGTCACGAAGAAGGCGAATTGCCACAGCGGGGCTTCTGGGAGCGTCTGTTTTCGGCATCGCCATCGTGTCCGGGCTGGTATTTGTCGGGGCTCAAGGGCATGGCGAGGAGAAGCGGAACCAGCCACAATCCGCAATCGAAAAAGCAAAGGAAAAGGGGTTCGACGGTGTGGACTTTTCTTACGATCTGTTCGGGGCGCCATCCGGTCAATCGACTGCACACATTGCGGAAGAAGTGATGAGGAAAGACATGGGCGATAAACCCAGGGTGATGGCCAATCACGCTGCGTTATTGCAGGCGCGCTATACGCTCGAATGTAAGACGCAAACAGGGGTCATCATGACAAAGGGGAAGCCGCAGCCAATCGGACCTACGGTACAGCTCAAGGAAGGCATGACCTGGGACAAGCTCTCGCACATAAGCCCGGAGGATATTCGCCGGCAGAAATTATTCCCATCCGGATTCATGCGTTTACCGCACGTCAAACATGAGGTCGGCGGCCAGGTGTTTCCTCAAAAGCAGGTGGAGCAATTTCCACGGCTTGAGCGTTTCGATGTAGACTTCGACCTACCGGATTGTTTTCTTCCTGAATTTCCCCCGCCCATTTTCCTGACCACCCATCCAGAATTGGGCGACGTCTCGCAGGGCGAGGTGTTGAGCGCGGATAATTTTGATCGCCTTTTTCGCGGACTCATCACGCCCGTTCAGTTGGATGGTTTGAGAATGTTGGTGACCCAGTTCCCGCAGGAAGAATTCAACCTGACACCGGATCGGAAATCTCCCAAGCCGAGTCTGGGCGTGGCCTGCCTGGATTGCCATGTCAATTTTCACACCACCGGTCAATTTCATCTCAATCCGGACACCCGCCCTCAACGCGACCGGTTACGGCTGGATACGGTCAGTCTCAGGGGGATGTTCAATCAACAGGTTCACGGTTCAAAGCGAAGTTTGAGATCCATCGAGGACTTCACCGAATTCGAACAACGGACAGCCTATTTTAACGGCGATCCGATCCGCGCGATGAAGAAAGGAATGAACGTCATCGATCGTCTGCAGGTGGCACATATGGCGCAAATCCAGAACATGATCGATTTTCCTCCGGCGCCGAAACTGGATCCCATGACCGGGCGGTTGGATCGTGCACGGGCGAGTCAGCGGGAGATCGCAGGCGAGGACCTGTTCTTCGGGAAGGCGCGCTGTGTCACCTGCCATCAGCCTCCGGCCTATACCGATCACATGCTCCACGATCTGTTTCTGGAACGATTCGGTGCCGAGGCCGATGGTCCGATCAAATCGTTCGCGCTACGGGGGATCAAGGATTCGCCGCCATATCTTCACGATGGGCGATTGTTGACGTTGGAAGATACAGTCGAATTTTTTAACCTTGTGGCAGGCCTTCAACTTAATGGGGACGAAAAGTCTGCGCTGGTGGCCTTTATGCGCGCGCTTTAGCCGGAGTCCGTCCGCAACATGCTGATAAGAGCGAGGTGGGGAAACTATCATTGTGAGAGCCTCCGCCCGCCGGTCGTAGCTAGGGATGTGTCCAGTAGTCCAGGTTGGTCGCTTTCTGTAGGGTGGAAGCGAACGAACAGGTGGGTTCCTGCGCACTCATTCGGATTTGACGAGGAACAATATGGGAACTCATGCGCGTGAGAAGCAACCTCGTGTCCTGGCCTTGATTCTGGCCGGCGGCAAGGGTGAACGATTGATGCCCTTGACGCAGGTACGCAGTAAACCCGCCGTGCCCTTCGGAGGTACGTACCGTCTCATCGATTTTGTCCTG
>Ga0268299_1004703_pt1 | contig 10279 bp, 10 predicted proteins | sample NOBtaG_FD_193484 | JGI IMG/M metagenome (GOLD analysis project Ga0268299, IMG submission 193484) | Activated sludge microbial communities from bioreactor in Nijmegen, Gelderland, Netherland - NOB reactor | ecosystem: Engineered > Bioreactor > Aerobic > Activated sludge | place: Netherlands... | reverse complement strand
TCGGCCGCTTCCTGGGCGCTGGCCCGGACACCGGCGGCGGCTGGTTCCCGACGGCCCACTGGTCCTTCCTCACCAGCAACCTGGCGATCGCCACGCTGGTGATGGCGCCGCTGCTCCGCTACTTCTATGTCTCGCAGCAGTGGCAGCGGAACGTCCGGCGCGAAGCGGAGGCCCGCCTGAACGCGTTGCAGGCCCGCATCCGGCCCCACTTCCTGTTCAACAGCATGAACACGATCGCCGCCCTGACGCGCAGCAACCCCGCCGCCGCCGAGCAGGCCGTGGAGGACCTCGCGGACCTCTTCCGCGCCTCCCTGCGGGACGGGCGCCAGCTGATCCCGCTCGCCGAGGAGTTGGAGATCGCCCGGGTGTACGAGCGGATGGAGCAGCACCGGCTGGGCGACCGCCTCAGGGTGGACTGGCAGCTGGGCACGCTGGCGGCCGGCGCGGTCATTCCCGGCCTGACGATCCAGCCCTTGCTGGAGAACGCGATCTACCACGGCATCGAGCCCTCGCCGAAGCCGGGAGTAATCGCCGTCCGGGGCGAGTCGGACGGCAGGCTGATCCGCATCGGGGTGACCAACCCCCTGCCCCCGGCAGGCATCACCGCCCGTTCCGGCCACGGCCTGGCCCTCGAGAACATCCGCGAGCGGCTCGAACTCGCGTTCGGGGCCGACGGCTCCCTGGCCGTGGACGCGGCGCCCGACCGCTACACTGTCACCATCGTCTTTCCGGCGGATGGCCCGCGGACCTACACATGAGCGTGCAACCTGCCAGCGTGCTGATCGTGGACGACGAGCCCCCCGCGCGTAGCCGGCTGAAGCAGCTGGTGACTGACCTCCCGGGCTTCCGCGTGGTTGGCGAGGCGGGCCACGGCGAGGAAGCCCTGCAGCTCTGCGACTCGCTGCAACCCGACGTGGTGCTGCTCGACATCCGCATGCCCGGGGTCGACGGCCTGCAGGTCGCCAGCCAGCTGGCGGGCTGGGAACGCCGCCCGGCGGTCGTGTTCACGACGGCCTACGACGAGTACGCGATCCAGGCTTTCGACGCCCAGGCGGTGGGTTACCTGCTGAAGCCGGTCCGGAAGGAGCGCCTGCAACAGACCCTGGAGCACGCCACCCGCATCGGCCGGGCCCAGCTGCTGCGGATCCCGGGCGCCGCACCGCGGAGCCACATCTGCGTACAGCGCGCGCGCGGCCTGCAGATGATCGCCGTGGAGGACGTCCTCTGCTTCCAGGCCGACCAGAAGTACGTCACCGCCCACTACAGCGGCGGCGAGGCCCTGCTGGACGAACCCCTGAAGGACCTGGAAGACGAGTTCGGCGACCGCTTCCTCCGGATCCACCGCAATGCCCTGGTCGCCGTGGCCTGGCTGGATTCGCTGGACCGGGACGACAGCGGCGCCTGGCAGGTGCTGCTGAAAGGTGGTTTCCCGCCGCTCAGCGTCAGCCGCCGGCACGTGGGTGATGTAAAGCGGCGGCTGCGGGGTACCTAGCTTCCACGCTGGCCTCCTGACCGCCGCATTCGCTGGCAAAATGCGCCCATGAACGACGCCAGCTCCCGCAGCAGCCTCCCCACCACCGCCGCCCTCATCGCCCTGGGGGTCTCCGTGGCCGTCGCGGGCTACGTTTGGGTGGAACAGCGGTCCGGGGTCGGCCAGCGAGTGGCCGAGCTCAGGGACGACGTGGGCGCGAAGGGTTCCGAGCTTGCCGCCCTGAAGGCCCGCCTGGACGAGGTTTCCACCGGCCGCCGGCTGCTCGACGACGACATGGACCGGCTCCGCGAGCGCGTCACCCGGGAGACGGAGGCCCTCGGCGAGTTGCCGGGCCGCGTCGAGCAGCTGGAACAGACAGTCGACCGCTTCGTCGGCGTCGGCGACAAGGTCCGGGCAGCCTGGCTCCTGTCCGAGGCCGAGCACTACATGCGCATCGCGAATGCCCAGCTCGGCCTGGCCGGGGACGTGGGCGTGGCGGAAACCGCGCTGGGCCTTGCCGACGACTCGCTGCGCGAACTGAACGATCCCCGCATGCTGCCGGTCCGGAAGCTCTTGGCCGACGAGATCAGCGGCCTGAAGGCCGTGCCCCGCCCGGACACGGAGGGCATCGTCCTGACGCTCGGCAGCCTGGCGGACGGCCTCGAGACGCTGCGCCTCAAGAGCTCCGCGCCCGCCGAATTCCGCGCGGCGCCCGAGAAGCCGGCGGCGCCCCTCACCGGGTTCGACCGCGCCCTGGCGGCCACCCGCGCCGCCTTCGCCAGCCTCGTCAGCGTGCGGCGCGTGGACGACCCCGTGTCGCCGTTGCTGTCCGAGGCGGAGCAGGCCGTGCTGGTCCGCAGCCTGGACCTGGAACTGCAGCTGGCCCGGCTCGCGATCATGCGGGGCGACGCGGGCATGTACCGGCGTTCGGTCGACGCCGCCAGCGGGCGGCTGCGCCAGCACTTCGACCTCTCCTCGCCCGAGGTGCAGGCCGCCGCGGAATCGCTGGCAGAGCTGGCGGCCGCGCGCCTGCCGGAGGAACTCCCCGACATCTCCGGCTCGCTGGACGCGCTGCTCCGGATCAGCGCCACCAACCGGCCTGCGGCCGTCGCGAAGCAGGGCCCGCGATGAAAGTCGGCCTGGTCGTGGTCCTGGCGCTGATCGTCGGCGCCCTCGCGGCCCACCTCGTGCTCGCTGACAACGGCTACGTGCTGATCAACTTCCGGGGCTACGTGGTCGAGACCTCGGTGCCCGTGCTCGCCCTGCTGCTGGTGCTCGGCTACCTGGCGGTGCGCGTGCTCGTACAGATCTGGCGCGCCCCCCGCCGGCTCGGCGAGGCCTGGGCCCGGGCCCGCATCAACTACGCGGGCCGGCAGGCCACCAAGGGCTACATCGCCCTCGCCGAGGGCCGCCTGGCCCGGGGCGAGCGGTTGCTGACCAAGGGCGCGCGCCGGTCGGAGACGCCGCTGCTCAACTACCTGGCCGCCGCCCGGGCTGCCCAGATGCAGGGTGATCGCAGCCGCCGGGACAGCTGGCTGCGCATGGCCTGCGAACAGGAGCCGGCGGCGCGGGACGCGGTGCTGCTGACCCAGGCGGAACTGCAGCTGGAGGATGGCCAGTACGGGGAAGCCCTGGCCAGCCTGAACCGGGTACGCGAGCGCCACCCGACCCACGCCCAGGCATTGAAGCTGCTCGGGGAGCTGCACTACCGGCGCCGGGAATGGCAGCCTCTCGCCGAACTCCTGCCGCTGCTCCGCCGGCGGGGCAACGTGCCGGTCGACATGCTGGACGAATGGAGCGTGGAGACCTACGGCAACATCATGACCAGCGTCCGCCTGGACCGGGCGGCGCTCGACAAGGTCTGGGAGGACATCCCGCGACACCTCCGCCGGGAGCCCCGCCTGACCCTGACCCGCGCCCAGGCGCTCGTCGCCTGCGGCGCCACCGAGGACGCCGAAGCCGAGATCCGCCGCACGCTGAAGGAAGACTGGAGCGGGGCGCTGATCGATCTCTACGGCGAGCTGCCGGTGGCTGACCCTGCCGCGCACCTGAAGCGCATCGAGGCCTGGCTCAGGGAACGGCCGGAAGATGCCGCCCTGCTGCTGGCTGCCGGCCGGGCCAGCGTCCGCCACCAGCTGTGGGGGAAGGCGCGCAGTTACCTGGAAACCAGCCTGGCGATCCGCCCGGCTCCCGAAACCTACCGGGCCCTGGGGCAGCTCATGGCGCGGGTGGGCGAGACCCAGTCCGCCTCGAAAGCCTACGAGCGGGGCCTGGCGATGACGGCGAGCGGCTCCCAGCCGCCGGCGACGGCGGTGGCGCGGACGGAACTGACCGTGTCACCGACCACGCCGGTCGGCGCTCCAGCCCCTTAGGCCGCCTTGGGCTGGCTCTTCTTGCTGTTCAGCCAGCTGACCAGGGGCTTCCACTGCTCCCAGTCGGGCCAGGCCAGGTATTCGGGCAACTCGTGGATGCCGAGGCCCCGGGTGTAGGCCCGGACGTAGTTCTGGGCCTCCCGCAGCTTGGTCACGTAGGGCATCCGGAGCTTGCCCAGGTAATCGTCCAGTTCCTGGGCGATCAGGGTGACTTCGCGGACGCGGTTGCCGACGACGGCGAGCTTCACCTCCCGGCGCTCGACCTTGCCAACCTCCAGCAGCTCGTCGATGAACTTGCCGGAGGCGACGATGTCGATTGTCGACGGCAGCACGGGCACGACGATGGTCTCGGCGTGGCGCACCAGCTCGGTGAGTTGCCGGCCGTGGCAACCCGCCGGGGCGTCGATGACCACGACGTCCGAGTTGCGGGGGACGGGACGGAAGCCCTCGTCGAAACCCGCCACTCCGGTGATTGGCGGGCGGCCCTCGGGCCGGCGCTGCAGCCAGTCGAGGCTCGATGCCTGGCGATCGTAGTCGACCAGGGTGACCCGCTCGTCGCGAGTGGCGTACCAAGCCGCCAGGCTGGTGGCGATCGTGCTCTTCCCGCAGCCACCTTTGGAATTGAGGACCAGGATGTGACGCATGAATCAGCTGCCCTTGTCTTGTTGCCCTGTTTTTTCGGGAATGGTCGTCCCACGCGGTGCGCAGGACGGGTAACCTTAGCGGCCGGTTCGACAAATGTCCACGAGAGCCCGCGGTGACCCACGTTCCCTTCACCAAGATGCACGGCATCGGCAACGACTTCGTCCTGGTCCGGGGCGACGGCCTCGCCGTGCCGGCGCCGGACCGGATCCGCCGGCTGGCCGACCGGCACCGGGGCATCGGCTTCGACCAGCTGCTCTGGCTGGAGGCGCCCAGGAAGCCTGGCGACGACGTCCACTACAGGATCTTCAACACCGACGGGAGCGAAGCCGAGCAGTGTGGCAACGGCGCGCGATGCATTGCCCGCTTCGTGGCGAAGCCGGGGCAGAGCGAGGTTCGTCTCGGCCACAGCCACGGGTCCGTCCGCGCCCGGCTGGAGCAGAACGGCGCGGTGACGGTCGAGATGGCGGTGCCGGAATTCCGGCCGGCTGCCATCCCCTTCGTCGCCCGTGAGCAGGCCCTCCGCTACACGCTGGCCGCCGGCACGGGCGACATCGAGGTCGGCGTCGTCTCGCTGGGCAACCCGCATGCCGTGCTCCGGGTCACCGACGTGGCCACCGCGCCGGTGAGCGAGCTCGGCGCCTTGCTGGAGCGGCATGAGCGCTTTCCCAACCGTGCTAACATCGGTTTCATGCAGGTGCTCGCGCCGGACCGCATCCGCTTGCGGGTATTCGAGCGCGGTGTGGGGGAGACGGCAGCCTGCGGCACGGGCGCCTGCGCGGCCGTCGTGATCGGCCGCACGTGGAGCCTGCTGGACCCGCAGGTCACCGTCGACCTGCCGGGCGGCGCCCTGCAGGTCCGGTGGGAAGGGCCGGGTCTTCCCGTGTGGATGACCGGCGAGGCAGTTACCGTGTTCGAGGGAACGATCCAGGTATGAGCACGCTGAAACAGCAGCACGTCGCGGACACTACCCTCACTGAAGACAGCATCGCCGACTACCTCCAGGCCAACCCGGACTTCTTCGAACGACACTCCAGCCTGCTGAACAGCCTCAGGCTGCCCCATGACGCGGGCGGGCCGGCCGTGTCGCTGGTGGAGCGGCAGGTACTGGTGCTCCGCCAGAAGAACCTGAAGCTGGAACGCAAGCTGAAGGACCTCGTCGACGTCGCCCGCAGCAACGACGCGCTGGCCTCCCGGATCCACGCGCTGGCCATGCTGATGCTGGCGGCCCCGGACCAGGCGGGCGTGGTGCGGGTGCTCGAGGAGCAGCTCCGGATCTCGTTCAATGCCGACCAGTCCGTCCTGGTGGTCTTCGACGACCCGGCGGCTGGCGCAGCCGCGGGCCGGTTCCTGCGGGTGGCCGGCCGCGACGACCCGGCCATCGCCCCCTTCCGCACCTTCCTGCAATCCCACGCCCCCCGCTGCGGCCAGGTTCGTGACGCGCAACGGGACTACCTGTTCGGCGCCGGCAACATCGAGATCGGCTCGGTCGCCCTGGTGCCGCTGGGCCAGAAGTCCGACCTGGGCTTCCTGGCCATCGGCAGCCGGGACTCGGACCACTTCCACCCGGGCATGAGCATCGACTTCCTGGCCCGGCTGGGCGAGCTGGTGAGCTGCGCCCTGCGGACCCGGCCCGCCGCCTGAACCCCGGCGTCAACGTGGCATCCCGCGAATGGACGCGCGGCACTGGCAGACCGCCGAACGCTTCCTGGAGCACCTGAAGCTCGAGCGGCGCCTGGCGGACAACACCGCCCGCAGCTACCGCCGGGACCTGGTCTGCCTCGCCGAGTTCTGCGACCGGCACGAGATCGCCGCCTTCACGGACCTCAGCCCCCAGCACCTCCGGCGTTTTGCCGCGACGAGCCACGCGGGCGGCCTTTCCCCGCGGAGCATCCAGCGACGGCTGTCCGGCGCCCGCAGCTTCATGAACTACCTGATCCGGGAAGGGCAGCTGAAGAGCAATCCCGGGGCCGACGTGTCCGCTCCCCAGGCACCCCGCCAGCTGCCCAATACCCTGGACGTGGACCAGATGGCCCAGCTGCTGAAGATCGAGGGCGATGAGCCCGCGACCGCCCGGGACCGGGCGATGCTGGAGCTGTTCTATTCCTCCGGCCTGCGGCTCGCCGAGCTCGTGGGCCTCGACCTGGGCGCGGTGGACCTGAAGGACGGCACCGTCCGGGTCACCGGCAAGGGCAGCAAAACCCGGATCGTGCCGGTGGGGCGCCACGCCCGCACCGAGATCGGCGCGTGGCTGAAGGTGCGGTCCCGGCTGGCGAAACAGGAGGAACGCGCCTTGTTCGTCGGCCCCCGGGGCAACCGTATCAGCCCTCGCACGGTGCAGATGCGGGTGCAGTACTGGGCACTGCGGGCTGGCGTGTCCCAGCGGGTCTATCCCCACCTGTTCCGCCACAGCTTCGCCACCCACCTGCTGGAATCCAGCAGCGACCTCCGGAGCGTGCAGGAGATGCTCGGCCACGCCGACATCAGCACGACCCAGATCTACACGCACCTCAACTTCCAGCACCTGGCCCAGGTTTACGACAAGGCCCACCCCCGGGCCCGGCGCAAGAAGGCCTAGGGGCGCCGCGCGGCAGGAACACCGATAGGCGCGAACCCCCGCCCCTGCCGTCAACCAGCGTTCAGCTCCGTCGTTATAGCCTGACCAACACCCTGATCTGGAGCGCCCCTATGCGAATGCAGCAAGTCCTCTTCCCCGCCATCGCCGCCTTAGGCCTGCTCGCCAGTCCCCTGCCCGCCACGGCCGACGACGGCGGCCCGCCCCCGGTGCCCCGGAAGGAGTTCTGCAAGGAAAACCCCGGCAAATGCGACGAGGCCCGCGCCCGGCGCCAGGAGTTCTGCCAGGCGAACCCGGAGAAGTGCGAGCAGCAGCGCGCGGAAATGAGGAAGAAGCGGGCCGAGCGCAAGGAGTTCTGCAAGGCCAATCCCGAGCAGTGCGAGCAGCAGCGCGAGCAGATGAAGGCCAAGCGGGCCGAACTGAAGGCAAAGTGCGACGCCGACCCCGCCAAGTGCGAGGAAATGAAGGAGGAAGCCCGCCAGAAGATGCGGGACCGCCAGGGGAAAGCACCCGCCCCGTAGCGCGGCCAGGGAAAAGGGGACAGACCCCATTTCCGGGGGAAATGGGGTCTGTCCCCTTTTCCCCCTTTTCTTTTCTACAATCGCCGCCCCATGCAGCAATTCGACGGCACCACCATCGTGTCCGTGCGCCGTGCCGGCTCCGTTGCCGTCGGCGGCGACGGCCAGGTCACCCTCGGCAACACCATCATGAAGGGCAATGCCCGCAAGGTGCGGCGCCTGGCCGAGGGGCGTGTGCTGGCCGGCTTTGCCGGCGGCACCGCGGATGCGTTCACCCTCTTCGAGCTGTTCGAAGGCAAGCTCACCCAGTACGGCAACCTGAGCCGGGCCGCCATCGAACTGGCCAAGGACTGGCGCACCGACCGGCGCCTCCGGCGGCTGGAAGCGCTCCTGTGCGTCGCGGACCGGGAGCGTTCCCTGATCGTGTCAGGCAACGGTGACGTGATCGAACCCGAGGACGACCTCATGGCCATCGGCTCGGGCGGCCCCTTCGCCCAGGCCGCGGCCCGGGCGCTGCTGGAGAACTCGGAGCTCTCAGCCGAGCAGATCGTCCGGAAGAGCCTCGAGATCGCGGGGAAGATCTGCATCTACACCAACCAGCACATCACCGTCGAAGTCCTCTAGATGTCCCAGATGACCCCCCGCGAGATCGTCCAGGAGCTGGACAAGTACATCATCGGCCAGGACCCGGCGAAGCGCGCCGTGGCCATCGCGCTGCGCAACCGCTGGCGGCGCATGCAGGTGGGCGAGCCCCTGCAGAACGAGATCACACCGAAGAACATCCTCATGATCGGCCCCACCGGTGTCGGCAAGACGGAGATTGCCCGCCGCCTCGCCCGCCTGGCCCAAGCGCCCTTCATCAAGGTCGAGGCCACCAAATTCACCGAGGTCGGTTACGTGGGCCGGGAGGTGGACAGCATCATCAAGGACCTGACGGACGCCGCGGTGAAGCTGACCCGCGAGCGGGAGACCCAGAAGGTCCGCCACCGGGCCGAGGACGCCGCCGAGGAAAAGGTGCTGGACGCCCTGCTGCCGCCCCCGTCCGCGGGCTTCACCTCGCCCCAGGAGTCCCGCGACTCCGAGACCCGGCAGAAATTCCGCAAGATGCTCCGCGAGGGCAAACTCGACGACAAGGAGATCGAGATCGAGGTCGCCGCCGTGCCGATGGGCGTGGAGATCATGGCGCCGCCCGGCATGGAGGAGATGTCGAGCCAGCTGCAGAGCCTGTTCCAGAACATCGGAGGCGGGCGACGCAAGTCCCGCAAGCTGAAGGTCAGGGAAGCCTTCCGCCTGCTCACCGACGAGGAAGCCGGCCGCCTCGTCAACGAAGAGGACCTGAAGTCCGCAGCCCTCGAGAACGTGGAGCAGAACGGCATCGTCTTCATCGACGAGATCGACAAGGTGGCGCGCCGCGGCGACGCCCACGGGGTGGACGTGTCCCGGGAAGGCGTCCAGCGGGACCTGCTCCCATTGGTCGAGGGCTGCACCGTCAGCACCAGATACGGCATGGTGAAGACCGATCACATCCTGTTCATCGCCTCCGGCGCCTTCCACGCCTCCAAGCCCTCCGACCTCATCCCCGAGCTGCAGGGCCGCTTCCCGATCCGCGTGGAGCTGGATGCGCTGACCACCGAGGATTTCGTCCGCATCCTCACCGAGCCGGATGCTTCGCTCACCCGTCAGTACGTGGCACTCATGGCCACGGAGGGCGTCACCATCGAGTTCGCCGCGTCCGGTGTGCGCCGCCTCGCCGAGATCGCCTTCCACGTGAACAGCGAGCAGGAGAACATCGGCGCCCGGCGCCTGCACACCGTCCTGGAGCGCCTGCTGGAGTCCGTCTCGTTCGAGGCCGCCGACCAGGGCGGCCGGCGGGTGACGGTGGATGACGCCTATGTGGACGCGCAGCTGGGCAATCTGGTGAAGGACCAGGACCTGAGCCGGTACATCCTGTAGGAGCGCCGGCCGGCGTCACTGGCCATCCTGCCTCCTCAGTTCGGCACCCGCCGGTCGACGAAGTAGTCGACCACCTGGTATTCGCGGTAGCTCTCCGGGTCGGGCCGCAGATAGGTGAACAGCCCGAAGTTGTACTGCTCCCGCTCGAAGTTGGCAGCGTCGATGCTGCCGACGGTACCCACGAACGACGTCCCGTTGCCGCTCGTCATCTTGGTCGTCCAGGTGGACGAAAAGCCGATGTTGATGTCGAAGACGATGCCGAGGATCGTGGTCTGCGTCTCGAACTCGGCCCCGAGCTGGAGCGCCCTGCCCAGCGAGTTCTCGCTGCTGACCTCGAGAGAGACCTCCGTCGCACCGCTGCCCTGGCCGACGCCCAGCATCTCCGTCTCGAGGCCCCGCAACGCCTCCAGCGGGTCGAAGACGGGGAAGTGCTGGATGCCGTTGGTGACGGTGAAATCGTTCGAGCTGGTCTGTCGCACCTGTTCCAGCAGCGAGTCCATGTCGTCCAGCAGCTGATTCTTGCTGGCAACGCTGCGGTAGCTGTCGATGTCCCCGGGCGTGTGGGTGAACACGCCGTCCAGTGACATCGCGCCCTCCGGAATGTGCCCGTTGTAGTAGTCGAGGGCCGCCATCCGGATGATCGGTGTGCGTGGCAACCCCATGACCACCTCGGTCCCCACCCGGCTGGGGTCGGGGTGCGAGATGACCCGGTAGGTGTACTTGTCCATCGGCACGGAGAAGAACACCA
>Ga0268299_1004702_pt1 | contig 10280 bp, 11 predicted proteins | sample NOBtaG_FD_193484 | JGI IMG/M metagenome (GOLD analysis project Ga0268299, IMG submission 193484) | Activated sludge microbial communities from bioreactor in Nijmegen, Gelderland, Netherland - NOB reactor | ecosystem: Engineered > Bioreactor > Aerobic > Activated sludge | place: Netherlands... | reverse complement strand
GGCAAGGCGGATGGGTTGGCCTGCTGCGCTCGAGCGCCCGTGGGCATACCGGTCAACAAGGCTGCCGCGCCAAGTCCAAGCCCCGCTGCAAGTGCCCTGCGGCGATCCGGCAGAGTCCGGCCGTTGATGTCAACGCTCATGCCGCTTCTTGCACCTGTCACGAGCCAAACCTTCTTCTCGCTCATATTCAATTCCCGTGTAGGTTAAGGAAACCGTTTAGTCAGCACCGCGCACCGCAGTTCCGTCAACGCAGCTTTAAGGCTTCGATCCGGCGGCCTTCATCGCGGCGAGGCATGCCGCTGTATCCCAGTAGCTCACCACCATTTCGGAGATGCGCCCGTTGCGGAACACGAACCACTCGAACGCGGACATCGGAATCGGCTCGCGGGCACCTGGCGCCAGCCATGGAAAGACCGCTTTGGCTACGATGGAGTCGCCTTCCTCGACCATGCGTTCGATCTTGATTTGCTCGGGCCTGATGATCGGCGTCGTCGTCGTCACGAATCCCATGAGCATCGTGAGGATGACGTCTCGACCGGCGTGCGTACCGCCGTACGGCAAGGAGTCCGAAATTCGCAGGACCGCGTCGGGCGCAAAGCCCTCTTCAACCGCGCTGCGGAGCGCGTCGGCGTTCTTGTTCTGGAGCGCGCTGTAGTAGCGCTCGAGCGTTGCGCGGTTTCGAGAAACGCGTGTTCGCTCCTCGCGTTGCTGAGCCTGCGCAGCGGCAGACAGGGTCATCAACGAAGCCGCGGTGAGAGCCATTCCTGCGACGTTGAAACTCCGGCGACCGAGCGTCCCGTGGCCTTCTTCGCTCGGAACATCCATGCGCGGTTCGTGATCAGCGCGATGATCTTTTGACGACATGGTCGTTACTCCTGGGCCAAGCCCGTTGCCTACCGATGGAAACGCAGTGTCGAAAAATCGGCGGGCGACGTCTTGCCGGATCTGCCGGAGTTCTTGCCTGAAATGACGGCATTCCGTCGAAAAGGCTGATGGCTAGGCAGCGCGGCGCTAGGATCGATCAGACCCGAGAGCCGGCGGAAATCCCATGGACAGCGTCTCATCCAAACAGCCAACGACCCCAGCCTCGGACCGGCTGGCTCAAGCGGTTGCCGCCATGGCAGCGTCCGACGGGGACTACGCAACGGCCATCCCGGCTCTGTTCCTCTATCGCCGCAAAGCCCCGACCGAACCGCTCCCGTGCATCTACCATCTTGGCCTTGCCGTCGTCGCGCAAGGGGCCAAGCAGGTTTTGCTTGATGAGAAGGCCATCAACTACGGCCCGGGCCAATCATTGCTAACGACGGTGGACTTGCCGGTGATCTCTCAAGTGACGCGAGCCAGCGTTCACGAGCCGGTGCTTGCACTGGTGCTAACCCTCGACGCGCGCGAAGTCACGCAGGTCGCCGCGGAGATGCGGTTGGCTCCGCCGCGGCGGCCGCCCGGTTCGTCCATCGCCGTTGAGAGTCTGGATGCGCCTCTCATGGAGGCGCTGGTCAGATTGGTCAACCTCCTCGCCGAGCCGGCGCTGATTCCGCAACTCGCGCCCCTCATCCAACGGGAAATCACGGTGCGTCTCCTGGCCGGCCCACACGGCTTCCGGCTCCAGCACTTGGCATTCAACGGATCGCCCAGTCAGCAGATCGCTAGGGCGGTTGCTTGGCTCAAGCAGAACTTCAAGCAGCCGCTGCACGTCGACGAACTCGCCGCGCTCGCACACATGAGCCCGTCGACCTTTCGGCAGCACTTCCGATCCATCACCGGCACCAGCCCTCTCCAGTACCAGAAGCAACTGAGGCTACTGGAGGCTCGCCAAATGATGGTGAGCCAAAACATTGACGCAGGCAGAGCAGGTGGCCTCGTGGGCTACGAAAGCCCCTCTCAGTTCAGCCGCGAGTACAGCCGGCTGTTCGGGGCGCCGCCACGAGAAGACGTTAGGCGAATGCGCCCCACCTAGGAACGTTTGCCTGCCATGGCGGCGTCCGCTCACGAACGTCTGGATTTGGCCGAGGCTGTGTGAAAACGCCTCACGCCCGTATGCTTCGCCAACGCGTTGGATGAGGGGACGGGGGTGGGCCGTTTCATCGAAGGGGAAGACCGGCAGCAGGTGTCGTTGATGCCCGAGTGCCTGGACGACTACATCGCCGAAGACAACCCGGTGCGGGTGATCGATGCATTCGTCGGCGAGCTCGACATGACCGAGCTTGGCTTCGAAGGCGCCACTCCGGCGGCCACCGGCCGCCCGGCGTACCACCCGGCGACGCTGCTGAAGGTCTACATCTACGGCTACCTCAACCGCATCCAGTCGAGCCGCCGGCTGGAGCGCGAGTGCCAGCGCAATGTCGAGCTGATGTGGTTGACCGGTCGCCTGGCGCCGGACTTCAAGACGATCGCCGACTTCCGGCGCGACAACGGCAAAGGCATCCGCAACGTCTGTCGTCGCTTCGTCGTGCTGTGCCGAGAGCTGAAGCTGTTCTCGCAGGCGATCGTGGCGGTCGACAGCAGTAAGTTCAAGGCGGTCAACAGCCGTGACCGCAACTTCACGCCCGGCAAGATCGACAAGCGCCAGCAGCAGATCGAAGAGAGCATCCAGCGCTACCTGGACGCGCTGGAGACGGCCGATCGCACGCAGCCGGCGGAGATCGAGGGCAAGACCGAGCGGCTGCAGGAGAAGATCAAGACGCTGCGCGACCAGATGCGACGGATGGATCGCATCAAGGACCGGTTGACGCGCGAGCCCGACGCGCAGCTGTCGCTGACCGATCCCGACGCGCGCTCGATGATGTCGCAAGCTTAGGGCACCGGCGTGGTTGGCTACAACGTGCAAACGGTGGTCGATGCCAAGCACCACCTGATCGTCGCGCACGAGGTCACCAACGTGGGCAGCGATCGGGCTCAACTCAACAAGATGGCGCAAGCTGCGCGTGAGGCGATGGGCAAGACCAAGCTGCAGGCCCTTGCCGACCGTGGCTACTACAGCGGCCCCGAACTCAAGGCCTGCGACGACGCGGGAATCGTGGCCTACGTTCCTAAGCCCATGACCTCCAACGCCAAGGCCGATGGACGCTTCGACAAGGCCGACTTCATATATATCGCCAGGGACGACGAGTACCAGTGCCCAGCCGGGCAGCGCGCGATCTATCGGTTCACGCGAGAGGAGAACGGGCGTAAGCGGTAAGCCGACGGCGTTCTTGTCTACAGGGCCGTCGCTTTGTACAGATCCGAGCGCAATGGGTTTTCGGCGAAGTGCTGCTTCCACAGCCGCGGCGTGAGCTCGGCCACGCGGGAAGCCGGATGCTCGCCCACGCGCTGCAGCACGTCCACGAAGTAGGTGTACGGGTCGATCCCGTGCAGCCGGCAGGTGACGATCAGGCTCTGCAGGATGCCCGCGTGCCTCGCGCCGACCTCGGTCCAGCAGAACAGCCAATTGCGCCTGCCCATCGGGATCGCGCGCAGAGCTCGCTCGAGGTGGTTCGTGTCCATCGGCACGTCAGGGTCGCCGAGGAACACCTGCAGCGCCGCCTGGCGTTCTCGCGCATATGCCAGCGCCTTGGTCAATGGGTTGCTCGGCAGCAGCCCCTGCTGATCGAACTGACGCTGGACCCACTCGAAGAACGCTTCGACCAGCGGCTTGCTGTGCGTGAGGCGATGCAGCCGCTTGGCCTCGCCGCCGAGCTTGGCGCGCCGGATCTCTTCCTCGATGTCGTACAGCACGGCGATCTGGCGCATGGCCTCGCCCGCGGCCTGCGGCTCCGCGCCCATCGCCTCGAAGAACCCGCGGCGGCAATGCACCCAGCATTGCGCGTGCGTTATCCGGGTCTTCTCGGCATACCGCGTGTACGCCTCGTAGCCGTCGCTCAGCAGGACCGATCCCGGCGCCGGCGTCAGCCCCAACGCACCTTGCGCGTGCTCGTGCCTGCGAGACTCGAAGTACGGGAAGCACACCTCGTCGAGTTCGCCATATACCGGCCAGAAGTAGCCGCACTTCAACTTGCCCGGCCCGGCTCGACCGGCCTTGATCGGCGTCTCGTCCATCGCCTTGACGCGGGCGGCGCGGATCGAGTCGAACTGCGCCTCGTAGATCGGCTCGGCCAACTGCGCCGCCTGCTGTGTGAGCTGCGTTAGCCACGGCCGGCTGACGGTGATGCCCGAGTCGCCTAGCCGCTGGTGCTGGCGGTACAGCGGCAGGTGGTATGCGAACTTGTCGACCACCATCGCGGCGACGAAGCTCACGTCCGCGCGGCTGCCCTGGATGACGCCGGCCGGCGCCGGCGGGCAGTGCAGCGTCTGCGTGTCACGCCGCTTGATGAGCGGGCGCACGTACTTCAGTACCACGTAGCTGCCCGGGCGCTGCGCCAGGCGGTGAGTGGTCTTCTCGCCGATGACCTCGTACTGGTCGGCCTGCAGGTCCTTCACCTCGGGGTTCGGCACCTCGATCACCAGCACCGGGACCTTGTCCTCGTCGAAGAACGGCGCGCTCGTCGCGTCGTCGGCGAAGTCGCTCTTGGGCTTGCGCCGCGTGTGCGCGGGCACCTGCTGCTGGCCGCCGCCGTCGCACGGCGGCATGGGCAACACCTGGCCCAGGTGCATCTGCTGCGGATCGGGCAGCGGCGCGTAGCGCTCGCTCTTGGTGCCGAACAGCTGCCGCTTGAACCATTCCACCTGCCGCTGCAGCTCGGCCACCTGGTGCCGCAGCACGATGACCTCGTTGGTATCGGGCTCGGCGGTGGTCGCGGCGCTGGGCATCACGCGATTGTCTCGGCACTCGCGTGATCACCTCGGCCCTGGCGAGCATCTCGCGGCAACAGCCGATAGCGCTTGTTCCGGCGCCTGACCTCGATGCCTTCGATCATGAGCTTCAGCGCCGTCCAGTCCATCTCGGTGTGCCGCACCTGCGACCAGTCTGCGATGAAGCGCCCGGCCTCCAGACGCTTGGCCCACAGGGCCCAGCCGCTGCGATCCCAATACAGGACCCGCATCTGCGTGGCGCGCCGATTGATGAACGTGAACAACTGCCCGTTCAGCGGATCTTGCTGCAGGCCGTGGCGTGCCAGCGCATACAGCCCGTCGAACGAGTTCCTCATGTCCACCGGCGCTCCGTACAGGAACACGCGGATCTGGCCTTCGGGGAAGAACATCAGCTGCGCACCAGTTGCAGCACAAGGCCACCGCCCAGATCGAGCCGCACCTCCAGCCGGCCCGCCGGATCGGCCGCGGCCACCGAGCCCATCTCGATGAAGCTGGCCACCGGCGCTTGCCGCGTCGCCTGTCGAGGCTTGCGTGCCTGCGCCGTCATCGGCGCCGCCGCCGTCGCCGCCAGGCGGCGCCTCCATCGCTGAAAGCTGCTCGTGTGCAACCCTTCGCGCTTGCAGAACCGCGTCACCGATTCGCCGCTGCCGTCAAATCGGTCGAACACCTCGCACCAAGCCTGTTCGCTCAGATGCCGCCGCGTTCTCTTCGCTTCCATCGGTGCCTCCGTCGTGTTGCCGATGTGCGGCATTGTCGGAAGCCATCCTCAGCACCGGAAGAACGCCATCGACTTACCGGTTACGAACGGGCTGCAGATTCGTCGCTACTGGAGCAGTGCCTGCCCGCAGTGCCCCATGAAGGCGCAATGCACGCCGAGCGACTACAGGCGCATCTCGCGTTGGGAACACGAAGCAGTACTCGAAGCTGTGCAGCGCCGGCTGGACAAGCGCCTGGACGCCATGACGCTGCGAAGGCGAACGGTCGAGCACGTCTTCGGAACGCTCAAGCACTGGATGGGCTCGGCGCACTTCCTAACACGCAGGCTGCCCAACGTCTCCACCGAAATGAGCCTTCACGTCCTGGCTTACAACCTCAAGCGCGTGATCCGCATCCTTGGTATCGCCAGAACGATGAAGGCGATGAAGTTGGTGGGCGCATGAGCGCCTTGTCATGCTCAAACGACGCCACGAACGCTCGCCAAACCCGGACAACTCGAATATCAGCTCACAGCGACCACTGGGGTGCGTCCAGGGCCGTTGCATCGCCCGCCGCCTCAACGAGGCCGGCACGAGTCGCCTCCGCCGAGTTCTCACACAGCCTCGGCCGGGTCCGGTCCGGGTCCGGTGCTAGGTGAAGGTCAGCATACCGCCGCATGGCCGACGCCCGGCCGATGTTCCTGAGGGGGGCCTCAGACCTGGCCTCAGACCCGAAAGGGCCGAACGTTCGAACAAGCGTTCAATCCTGGCACATCGCTACATCGCTGCGACCATCGCGCATGCCGGCTGTGTTCAAGATGCCGGACGATCGGTACCGAGATGAACAGTCCGATGCCCCTTCGTAGGCGGAGGCAGGTCCGGCATGCCCTTGTCGGTCATCCACGTCCAAGCCGTCTCGCCGGACGCGCGCAGAGCACTCTCTTTCGCAGCGCGCTCCCTTGCATCCATAAACGGGCTGACCACGTGAAGCGCAACAGGCGTGGCGCCGGCGTCCAGCAGCAGCGCATTCGGGAAGCCTGCGGCTGACTTCACGTCGTACTTGAGCGGCTTGATGAACTGCCGCCCTTGCCGCTGGAGTGCCTCAATCAGCGGCAGCTCATGCAGCCCTTCGAGCGGTATCCACTGATCCGTCGTGAGCATCAGCGACAGCGACTCGACCTGGTAGATGTGCTCCCGCTTGGCGTAGATCAGCGCCGCCATCACCACGCGCGGCTTGCGCTCGACGTCGGCATCCACGGCCTGCAAGGTTGGACCGTAGGCGCGCTCCGCCCTCGCCCATGCCTTGTTGTCGATGTACAGGGGCGCATCGGGCATGTGCTTCACGCTGAGCCGGCGTCCGTACGCAGTCGCCTCGACGCCGCTAAGCTGGCCGATCAGGATCGCCATCTTGAACTGCACGTCGGTCTCGGGTGACAGCAGCATCGACAGCCTTCGCCGCCGGCGCTCGCCGATCTCATCAGCCTCGGCCGCCCGGAACTGCTCCGGAACGAACAGGCGCTCCTCCAGGGTTCCGCCCTTGAGGGTGACCCCTTGTGCCGCCGCCAGCAGGTAGCGGCGGATGACGGCCTGCGAGCGCCGACCGTCCATGGCCGGGTACCAACGGTTGAAGCCAGCGCGGTCGTACAGGAAGTGGAGCACGGCCCGCAGGCTCATGCGCTTGCGCGGTGCGTTGACCGCGGCTGGGTCCTCAGTCGCCTCGCGACAAGGCATCGACCGACCGGCCACGCGCGCAAGCGGGAATGCGGTCCTGATCTCGACCTGCTCTGGCGCATGCTCGACGATCGCCTCCCCCAGAAGCTCGCCCAAGCCCGACGTGTCCGGCTCAGGCTCGAACGATTGGCATGTCACGTGGTGCCGTCGACCGGTATCGGGCATGCGTTTGATGACGAACTCAGCGTGCTTGGCCACGTACATCTCGACGCCGCCGGGCACGCACATGCACCGGGGCCGCTCGGAGGACTCGTAGACCCGGGCCAGCGCGTCCTGCAAGCGCGGATCCGATGCGGCGAATGACTGTCCCTTGATGAAGTAGCGCGCCGCGTCCACGAGTCTCTCCTTACCGGCCGCCTAGGCGATGTCCTTGACCAGGTACTCGATCGACGGCGCCGCGCGGCGCAGCAGGCGCTGGACGGAACGCTGGTGCACGATGCCCAGGAGTTCTCCGACCTGGAATCGCGTCGCGCCACGCGCGAGCAACCGCTGCGCGACGTGCCTTCGCGCGGATTGCATCGTCATGCCGGGCATGCCGGCCCTGACGAGGATGCGGCGATAGGTCGCCACGAGTACAGGGCAGATGGGGCGGGGATCGCTGTTGCTTCGCGCCTTCACTTCGAAGGACCGCCCGTCCTTCGTCAGAAAGAGGCTGCTGTCGGCCACCAGGCCTCGATAGCCGGGCTGTCCGCTCACGCCGAGGCCGCGGCGGAACCGCTCCTCGAGATAGGCATCCAGTGCGCTGCGCAGGCGCTGGCTCAAGAAGTAGAGCGGCCGCCGTCCAGGCTGCCCGTCCTCGAGGTGCCCGATGTCGGCGCAGTCCCGGGCTTGCCCATCCTGCGTCAGGTAGTCGCGCACCCGCAGGACCGCAATCTCCAGCGGCTTGGCGCCCGTGCTGAACAGCAGCAGCAGCAGCGCGACGTCCCGATTGGCGTTCTCGCTCTGCGACCGAAGAGACTTCAGCGCCTCGGCGAACTCCCCGTCCCAGCGGGGCATTCCGCGGTGAGCACCTGCGGCCGGGTCGAAGGCCTGAACGGCCCTGAGCACGTCGTCACGCGCTGCTCGCAGCAGCGCCAAGCTCGACAGAGCGGCACCATTCAGCGTGCCGATGGGCGTCTGGCTGGCGGCCAGCCTGACCAGAGCCTTCACCTGCTTCTCGGCCGTCGATCTGGCAATGCCGTGTCGCGCACCGGCCTCGCGGTAGCTCAGTCTGCGCTCGAGCACATCGTGCAGGATCTCGGTCGCTTGTCGGATCGTCCTTGGCTGCATGGCGGCACCGCTGATTGGGGTGCCCAGTCTTGTCCCGTCCGGGCCGCAATTGCCAGCGGAAATCCGCCCCAAACAGGGTCGAGTACAGGCGGCAGTGCCGGCAGAGCGGCCGCTAAACGGTCCCTTCCTCGTCGTCGACCAAGGGAAGGCGGAACGTGACGCGGGTTCCGCGGCCCGGCCTGGAGCGGATCCTCATCCGACCGCCGGCTCCGCTAACGCGCTCGCGCATGCCGGCCAACCCCAGGCTTCCACCGGGCACTTTGGCGGGATCGAAGCCGACGCCATCGTCGCGCACGGCGATCAGGACCTCGGCACTGCCGGGCGGTGCCGTCAGCGACACCTCCACCCGGCTCGCCGACGAGTGCTTGACGACGTTCGACAACGCTTCCTGCACGAGCCGGAACGCGACGATCGCGACCTGGCCCCTCATCGTGGGAAAGTCCGGCGGCACGTGCAGCACGAAGCGAATGGCCGGCACGAGCTGGTTGTACTCGCGCGTCATTTCCTGCAGCGCCCCGGTCAAGCCCAGGACGTCGATGACTTCGGGGCGAAGCTGCTTGATGAGGTCCCTCGCGCTCTTGTAGAGCCCGGCGATGGTGTCGGTGATCTCGGTTGCAGTCACGTTCACCTCGCGGGCCGTCGCGCCGCTCATTCCCGCGGAGACCTCGGCGATGTGCTGTGCCTTCGAGCGCAATCCGATCAGCGAGGCGTTCAGATGGTCATGGATCTCGACGGCGATGCGCTTCCTCTCGTCCTCGAGCTGCCGGTTGCTGCGCGCGATCAGCCGCCGGCGCTCGGCATCCGCGATGCGCGCTTGTTCCATCGCCGCCTGCAGGTCAGCAGTGCGGCTTTCGACGAGCGCTTGGAGCTCCTCGCGCCGAACCGACAGGCCATGCGCCATCTCGTTGATGGTCGCCTGCAGTTCGCCGAGTTCGCCGCTGGCGCCCGTTGGCAGCGTCACGTCGAAGCGCCCCTGCCGGATCTCGCGCAGCGCAGCCATGACCGCGCGCAGCGGCTCTCTCAGGCGCAGCGCGAGCGTGAGCCCGGCCAGGACGCTGATGGCCGCGGCAAACAGCACCGCGGCCGCCCCATAGGCGATGCGGCGCAGGCGCTGCTGGACGATCGGCTCGCTGGACATGCGCACCGTCACCTTGCCGACCACGCGTCCCTCGCTGGTCGCGGCATCCGGCACCGTGCCGCTGGCGGCCGCCCCCGAGTTGTCCAGCAAGTCGAGCGCGAACACGTCGGCGCGCATTTCCCTCTCGAAGGTGAGACTCGCCTGCCGGTTCAGCGCTTGCGCCGCGGCGACCACTCGTCCGCTGGGGTCGCGCAAGTGGATCGACGCGATGGTGGGGTCCGACTCGACCAGGCGCTGAATGCTGCGCTCCAGCGAAGCGCTGTTCCCCGACACCAGGCCGTACTGGCCTGTCTGCGCCAGCGAAGATGCGATCAATGCGCCTCGCTCCCGCACTGCCTCGATCGCTTCGTCCTGGCCGCTGACGTACAGCGCCGCGGTGATCACCAGGAACATGAGAAGCGCAGGTACGCTTGCCACCATCACCAAGCGCGTGGTGATGCCCCAGTGCGATGGCCACGGTGTGCGCATGTCAGCGTACCGGGCTGGCGAAGCCCCGGGCATCGTTGTCGATGGGAATGTTCATGGATCGGGCCACGCTCTCATTTACCGCCACGCGCCAGTAGATCGGGTACTGCGCACCTGGCTGCTGGCCGTTCGCCAGTTGCTCGATCAGCATGCTGGCCTGCGCCACTACCTCGTCAACCGTCGAATAGACCGACGCCAGCGTGCCGGCGCGAACTAGCGCCGACGAAAACCCC
>Ga0268299_1004701_pt1 | contig 10282 bp, 8 predicted proteins | sample NOBtaG_FD_193484 | JGI IMG/M metagenome (GOLD analysis project Ga0268299, IMG submission 193484) | Activated sludge microbial communities from bioreactor in Nijmegen, Gelderland, Netherland - NOB reactor | ecosystem: Engineered > Bioreactor > Aerobic > Activated sludge | place: Netherlands... | reverse complement strand
GAGACCGGCCATGTCGATCTCGTTGTCGAAGTGGCCGATGTTCCCGACGATGGCCTTGTCCTTCATCTTGGCCATGTGCTCGACGGTGATGATGTTGGCGTTGCCCGTCGCCGTGATGAACACGTCGGCCGTGCTGACGACCTCGTCGAGCGTCGTGACCTGGTAGCCTTCCATCGCCGCCTGCAGCGCGCAGATGGGGTCGATCTCGGTGATGACGACGCGCGCGCCTTGGGCGCGCAGCGACTGCGCCGAGCCCTTGCCGACGTCGCCGTAGCCGAGCACGACGGCGACCTTGCCGGCGAGCATCACGTCCGACGCGCGGAGGATGCCGTCGGTCAGCGAGTGGCGGCAGCCGTAGAGGTTGTCGAACTTCGACTTGGTGACGGAGTCGTTGACGTTGATCGCCGGGAAGAGCAGCGTGCCGGCCTGCGTCATCTCATAGAGGCGGTGCACACCGGTGGTCGTCTCCTCGGAGACGCCCTTGATGGCCTTGCCGACGTTCGTCCACCGCTGCGGATCTTCCTTGAGCGTCTTGCGGAGCAGCTCGAGGATCACGCCCCACTCTTCCGGCTCGTTGGCCGGGTCGAAGGCCGGGACCTTGCCCGCGGCCTCGAACTCCGTGCCCTTGTGCACGAGCATGGTGGCGTCGCCGCCGTCGTCCAGGATGAGGTTCGGGCCCGTGCCGTCGGGCCACATGAGCGCCTGCTCGGTGCACCACCAGTACTCCTCGAGGGTCTCGCCCTTCCAGGCGAAGACCGGCGTGCCGCGCGGCTGCTCGACGGAGCCGTCCTTGCCGACGACGACGGCGGCGGCGGCGTGGTCCTGCGTCGAGAAGATGTTGCACGACACCCAACGCACGTCGGCGCCGAGGTCGGTGAGCGTCTCGATGAGGACGGCGGTCTGGATGGTCATGTGCAGCGAGCCCATGATCTTGGCGCCGGCGAGCGGCTTCTTGCCCTTGTACTCCTCGCGCAGGGCCATGAGGCCCGGCATCTCGTACTCGGCGAGGCGGATTTCCTGGCGGCCCCAGTCGGCGAGCTTGATGTCGGCGACCTTGTAGCCCGGGCGGCCGAGCTTGGCGGACGCTTCGAAGGGGTGGAGAGTGGGTGCGACGGCGGTCATGCCTACCTCAACTGAAGATGTGAGATGTGAGACGGAACTAAGCGGTCAATACGGCGACGAACAGACTCGGGCCCTTGGCGGCCGGACTTGGAGGCAGCGCATTGATGCGCACGGACGCGAAGCCCGCGGCGCTGCCCCACTCCTTCACTTGCTCCGCATCGAAGCCCAGCCAGACATGGCCCATCGTCTGCCGGTACTCGGCGCGGTCGTGCGGCAGCATGTCCACCAGCAGCAGCTTGCCGCCCTTCGGCTTCACCGCCCGACGGATGCCCGCGAGCACCGCCACCGGATCCGCCACGTAATGCAGCACCAGACTGAGCACCGCGACATCCAGCGTCGCGGCGTCGATCGGGAGCTCCTCGATGCTGCCGGCGCGCAACTCGACGTTGTCGAGCGCCGCCAGCCGCGCCTTCGCCGCCTTGAGCATCGCGCTGGACTCGTCCACCGCGATCACCTGCCGCACGAACGGCGCCATCACCTCGGCGAGCTGACCGGTCCCGCAGCCGAGATCGCCGACGACCTGCGTGGGCTCGAGCAGCCCGACCAACGCGAACAACTCCGTGCGCGTGCCGAACAGTTCCGCGCGCACCTTGTCCCACTGCGCCGCCGAGCTCGCGAAGAACTGCTGCGAGCGCGTGTGCCGGTCGGCGAGCACGCCCTTCACCCGCTGGGCGTCGCGCGATGCGGCCGGCAACCCGTCGGCCTCGTCGCGCACCGCCGTCCACAACTTGCGCGTGCCCGCATCCAACGCCTTGGGGTCGAGCCGATACCGATTGCTCGTCCCGTCCTCGCGCGCCACCAACCATCCCGCCCCGGAGAGCACCTTCAGGTGCCGACTCACCGTCGACTGCGGCAACTGCAGCACGCTGCAGAGCTCCGACACCGTCAGCTCGTGCCGCTCGAGGAGCAGCAACAGCCGCGAGCGGATCGGGTCGGCCAGTGCCGAGAGGCGGTCAAAGAGGGCGGGTCGCTTCATCCGTATATCCGGATGAAAGGTTAAGGCAATTCCCGCGCGGGCGCTAGGCCCGCATGGCCCCCGCGAGGGCGGCCAACCGGACTTGGTCGAGCTTGCCGTCGCGCCGTACGCCGGAGCAGACATCGAGGCCGTGGGGGCGCACGGTGGCGATCGCCTGCGCCGCGTTCTCGGCGCGGAGTCCTCCCGCCAGCCACACGGGCACCGGACTCTCCCGGACGATGCGCGCGCTGAGCGTCCAATCGTGCGTGCGGCCGGTGCCGCCAAGCTCCTTCACCGCGAGCGACGGATTGCCGGAGTCGAGCAGGAGCTCGTCCACTTCGGGCGCCACGCGCAGCGCATCGTCGACATCCGCCGCGCTGCGCACGTGGATCACCTGCACGATGCGTACGTCGGGCGCGAGCTCGCGCAGTACGCGATGCGCGCCGTCGGCGAGCGCATCCACCAGTTGCACGGTGTCGGGACGCAGCGCCGCCAGCTGCTCGGCGATCGCCTGCGGATCGCGGCGCGACGTGAGCAGGAACGTGCGCGCCTTGCCACGCGCCCAGGCGGCGACGTCGCGGATCGTCGCGTCATCGACGACGCCAGGGCCACTGGGCATCGCCGACACGAGGCCCAGTGCCTGCGCGCCGTGCGCGACGGCCAGCGCCGCCTCGGCGATCGATGCAATGCAGCAGACCTTGAGATGCGTCATCGTTGACTCGCCTCGCGCGACCCCGGTGCCTCAGCCGCGCCGCTCAAGCGCCGCGGTGCTCTCGCGCAGCGCCTCACCCACATAGCAGTGCATGCCGACCCCCACCAAGCCCGCCGCGCCGAAGCGGGCGAGGTACTGTGCCGCGCTGCGCTCGTGCCAGGCGGCTCGGTCGCCTTCGATGGCGTCTTCCTTTGCGTAGGCTTCGAGATACGCCACGCCACCCAGCAGCGACGCCACCGCCGCGAGCCCGGGTGCCAGCTCCGCGTCGGGGACGTACTGCAGCACGTCGCAGACGACGATCACGTCGTACGGGCCGTCGAGCGGCAGCGACGCGAGCGTGCCGAAGCTGCCGCGCCGGATGTCCCTGGTGCGGCCGAAGCGCTCGATGACGTAGTCGCTGGACTCGACGCCCGTGTAGCGGATGTTCGGCCGCTCGCGCCGCAGGTGTTCGCGCCACGCGCCCTCGCCGCAGCCGACGTCGAGCACGCTGCGCACCGGCCGCTCGAGCAAGGCCTCGGCGATGCCCAGCACGAGCCGCACCTTCCGCGCCACCGCGGCCGGCGTGATGACCCGACGGCTGGGATCGTGGTACCACTGTTCGTAGTATTCGCGGTCGTAGGTCTTCGGCATCGGCAGGAAACTAGCACCCTGTCTAGGGCATTGTACGGACATGGCACAGCATGACGTGATCGTGATCGGCGGCGGCCTCGCGGGCCTCGCGGCGGCGCGCGCGCTCAGCGCCGCGGGCGTGACGCCGCTCGTTCTCGAAGCCGCGGACGAACCCGGCGGTCGCGTCGCGACGGACGAGGTCGACGGGTTCCTCCTCGACCGCGGCTTCCAGGTGCTGCTCGATTCCTATCCCGAGGCACGACGGCAGTTGGATCTCGCGGCGCTGCAGCTGGGCCGCTTCGCACCCGGCGCGGTGATCCGCCGGGAGGGGGGATTCGGGCGCGTCGCCGATCCCTGGCGCGATCCCATCGCCGGCCTCCGCTCGCTGGTCTCCGGTGCCTTCACGCCAGTCGACGCGATGCGCATGCTCCGCCTGCGCTCGGAAGCGATCCTCGCGCTCGAGGGCGAGCCGGCGTTGCGTGGCGACGAGACCGCGGCGCGGGGACTGCTTCGCCGCGGATTCTCGGACCGCGCCATCGAGCGCTTCTTCCGACCGTTCTTCGGCGGCGTGTTCCTCGACGCACAGCTCGGCGCGCCCGTCCACTGGTTCGACTTCCTCTTCGGGATGTTCGCGATCGGCCACGCGACGCTCCCGGCGGGAGGCATGCGCGCGATCCCGCGACAGCTTGCCGCCGGACTCCCCGCCGACACACTGCGGACGCGCGCGCGCGTGCGCGCCCTCAAGGGCACGCGCGTCGAACTCTCGAGCGGCGAGACGCTCGACGCGGAGGCCGTGATCCTCGCCACGGACGCGCGCAACGCACCGGTCTTGCTCCCCGGCTCGCGCGCGCCGCAATGGGCGTCCTGCGTCACGCTGTACTACGCCGCGCCGGAGTCGCCGACGCGGGCCCCGCTGCTCGTGCTCAACGGCGAGAACCGCCGCGGCCCGATCAATCACGTGTGCGTGCCGAGTGACGTGAGCGCGAGCTACGCCCCGCCCGGCCAGGCCCTCGTCTCGGCGACCGTGATCGGCAGCGGCCACGCCGACGACGGCGTGCTCGATCGCGATGCGCGCGCGCAGCTGACGGGCTGGTTTGGCGCCGCCCGTGTGAACGCCTGGCGTCTGCTCCGCGTGGTGCGCGTGCCGTTTGCGTTGCCGCGCAGCGTACCGGCGCCGGATCACGTGGCCGGCGCCGTGCGGATCGGGCCCCAGCTCTACGGCTGCGGCGATTACCTCGAGACGCCGTCCATCAACGGCGCGCTGCGCAGCGGCCGGCGCGCCGCCGAAGCGCTGCTCGCCGACCGCGGCGTCCGCTGATCAGGCCGCGCTGATCACACCGCGTTGAGCACGCCGCAGCCGAGCTGCTGCGCGTGGCAGGTCGCGAACACCCCCGTCGGCATCTTGTAGATGCCCGGGATCAGGTTGTCGTTCATGAGCGCGAGGCCATCCTGCCGCGGGATGTTGCGGCGCCGCGCGATCATGCCGGCGTAGTTGGTCAGCGCGAGGTTGCAGGCCAGCACGATCACGCCGCGCGCGATCAGCGTGTCGAGCGCGCCGTCCGGCCAGGTGAGCGCGTGCCGCGCACCGGCCGGCACGTTGATGAACGGATTCCGCTTCGCGACCTCGCCGCTCTCCGGATCCTTGAGCTTGTTCTCCTCACCGAAGAAGCCGTCGGCCCAGAGCGAGTCGTTCATGACCATCGGCACGGCGGCATGCCGGATGACCAGCACCGCGCTCACGTCGGTGTCGGCCATGCCGTACACGTCCTTGTAGCCCTGGATGAACGACCGCGCCTGATGCAGGCACACGCCCTCGGAGATTTCGTGGGCATCGAAGCACATCTTGTGGCGGCCCGTGACCCGCGTCGCCCACGACATGTCCCAGCTGCCCTGCGCGAGGGCGTGCAGGTCCGCGTCGTCCGGACGTGGCGCGGCCTCTGCGGCGGCGAGCGGCGCGGCGAGGCTGCCGGCGGCCAGGAGGGAAGCGTGGCGGATGAACTCTCGGCGCTGCGTCATCGGTCGGGGCTCTCGGGTGATTGGGACACCTGCAAGTTGTGGGCGGCGCGGTCTTCGCGCCACAGGAGCAGGGCCAGCAGGATCGCCCCGCAGCTGACCCCGATGTCCGCGACGTTGAAGGTCCAGAACCGCCAGGAGGCGGTGCCGACATCGATGAAATCGACGACGCCGCGGTCGTGCCGGAGGCGGTCGATGAGATTGCCGATCGCCCCGGCCGTCAGCAAACCCAGCGCCGCCGGGACGGCCCGCGCCTGCACGGGCGCCTGTCGCAGCAGCATCAACAGATAGCCGACCATGCCGATGGCGACGATGCTGAAGAACGCCCGCGACGACTCGCCGACGGACAGGCTCATCGCCGCGCCGGTGTTGTAGGTCAGTGTCCAGCGCAGCGCAGCCCCGACGACCTCCACCGGTGTGTGCAGCGCCAACGTCGCCTCGGCCCAGCGCTTCGTGACGACGTCGAGCGCCAGCACGACGGCGAACGGCGTGGCGAACGCCTGGTTGCGCGGCGAAGCCAGCGGGAAGAACGAGTGGGGCGTGACGGACATTCGGCGCGCTGAAGGAAGTGAAGACCTAACTTACCCGGCGTCCACCGTTGTTCCTACCTCCATACCCCCGTTCGGGTTTCCCCTGCCGACGCTCCGCGACGCTCCGCCGCTGCCGATCGATACCGTGCTGCCCGCCGTCGCGACGGCACTGGCAGATACGGGCGTCGCCGTCGTGGTGGCCGCGCCCGGCGCCGGCAAGACCACGCGGCTCCCGCTTGCCCTGTTCGACGCTCCGTGGCGCGGCGACGGGCGCATCCTCGTGCTCGAGCCCCGTCGGCTCGCCGCGCGCGCCGCCGCGGAACAGATGGCGCGCCTGCTCGGCGAACCGGTGGGGCGCCGCATCGGCTACCGCGTGCGGCTCGACGCGCGCGTGAGTGCCGCGACGCGCGTCGAGGTCCTCACGGAAGGCATCTTCACGCGCATGGTGCAGGACGATCCGTCGCTCGAGGGCATCGCGGCGGTGCTGTTCGATGAGTTCCACGAGCGCCACATCGGCAGCGACCTCGGCCTCGCGTTGGCGCTGGAGTCGCGCGCCGTGCTGCGGCCCGACCTGCGCCTCGTGGTGATGTCCGCCACGCTCGAAGCCGCACCGGTGGCGCGTCTGCTCGGCGACGGCGCGTCGGCTCCGGTGATCGTCAGCGAAGGCCGCGAGCATCCCGTGACCACGGCGTATCGACCACCGCGCGACGGCGTGCCGATGGCCCTCGCCGTCGCCGGCGCCATTCGGAGCGCCCGGCGAGAGCACGACGGCGATGTGCTGGTCTTCCTCCCGGGCATCGGCGAGCTGCAGCGCGTGCGCTCGGCCCTGGAGAGCGAGCCGCTCGATGCGCGCGTCGAGCTGCTACACGGATCGCTCGCGCTCGAGGACCAGGACCGCGTACTGCGTCCGCGCCTGCCGGGGCCGCGCGTGATCCTCAGTACCGCGATCGCCGAGTCATCCGTCACCTTGGATGGCGTGCGTGTGGTGATTGACGCGGGACTGGCCCGCGTGCCGCGCTTCGATGCACGCAGCGGCATGACGCGGCTAGAGACCGTGCGCGTCTCACGCGCCGCCGCGGACCAGCGCCGCGGACGCGCCGGCCGCACCGCGCCCGGGCACTGCATCCGCCTGTGGGACGAAGGCCAGCACGCCTCGTTGCCGGAGCGGCCCGTGCCGGAGATTCTCGAGACGGATCTCGCACCGCTGGCCCTCGAGCTGGCCTGCGCCGGCCTCGCCGATGCCACGGCGCTGCGCTGGCTCGACGTCCCATCCGCGGGCGCGCTCGCGCAAGCGCGGGCGCTGCTGCGGGACCTCGGCGCACTCGCCGACGACGGACGCGTCACCGCACACGGCCGCGCGATGGCCGCCCTCGGCATCGCGCCGCGGCTCGCGCACCTCGTGCTGCGCGGTGCGACGCTCGGCATGGCAACCCTCGCCTGTGACATCGCGGCGCTGCTCGCCGAGCGCGATGTCTTGCGGCGCGAGGCAGCCGAGCACGATGCCGACCTCGCGACGCGAGTCGAGGCCCTGCGCCGCGGAGACCGCGGCGGCGTGGATGTCGCGCGCCTGCATCGCGTGCGCGACGAAGCGCGCGCCCTGCGCCGGGCCTTGCCGCGCGAGGCGCACGATGGCGCCGAGGATCTCGAGGCCATCGGCCTGTTGGTCGCGCTGGCATATCCCGATCGCATCGCCCAACGGCGCAGCGGGGACGCCCCGCGGTACCTGCTGCGCAACGGCCGCGGCGCGCGATTCACGAGCCAGCAGCCGCTCAGCCGCAGCGCGTATCTCGCGATCGCCGACCTCGACGGTGACCCGAGCGAAAGCCGCATCTGGCTCGCCGCGGCGCTCGACGAGGCGGCGTTGCGCAGCGCCATGGGCGAGCAGATCATCACGCGGCGTGACGTCGAATGGGACGACGCCGCCGAACGCGTGCGGGCGCGCGAGGTGGAGCGGCTCGGCGCGATCGTGCTGCGCGAGCGTCCACTGCGCGATGTCGAGACCGGCGATTACCAAGCCGCGCTGATCGACGCCGTGCGCCGGCGCGGCATCGCCGCGCTGCCGTGGCGGGAGAGCGATCTGCAGCTCCGCGCGCGCGTGGCGTTCGCGCATCGGCACGTGGGCGCGCCGTATCCCGACGTGAGCGATGCCGCCCTGTTGGCCAACCTCGATGACTGGCTCGCGCCTGCGCTTGGTGAGGCGCGGCGATGGACTGATCTCGCGGGCATCGCGTTCGGCGATGCCTTGCTCGCGCCGCTGCCGTGGGCGGCCCGCGAGCGCCTCGACCGACTCGCGCCCACGCACATTGAGGTCCCCAGCGGCTCCCGCATCCGCGTGGACTACTCGGACGTCGCGCACCCCGTGCTGGCGGTGAAGTTGCAGGAGTGCTTCGGCCTCACGGAGACGCCGCGGCTCGCCGAGGGCCGCGTGCCGGTGACGATGCATCTGCTGTCACCGGCCGGACGGCCGGTACAGGTGACGCAGGACCTCGCCAGCTTCTGGCGGCAGGGCTACTTCGAGGTCCGCAAGGACCTCAAGGGCCGCTATCCGCGGCATCCGTGGCCGGACGATCCGCTCGCCGCCCCCGCGACGCGGCGCGCCAAGCCGCGGGGGACCTGAGTCAGCGCACCCAGGCCGGACGCGCGATCGACGTCCAGCGCGACTCACCATGCGAGTACGCGAACCACGCCGTGTCGCCTGCCGTGCCGCGCGGGTACGCGCGCACGAGCTGATCGGCGCCGCCGAAGCCGAAGCGATCGCCACCCGCGTAGCCCTCGCGCTGGTCCGCCGCGAGGTCGGCGATCGCAAAGCGCCCGATGCCGTCCCCGCGGTCGGAGTACGCGTACAGCGTGCCCGTACGCGTCGAATCGTCGGTGTGCGTCGAGACGATGAACTCGCCGCGGCCGTCGCCATCCACGTCGGCCGTGCCGATGAAGCCGACCGTGCCCGTGCGCGTCTCCGTGAGGGTCTCGAGCGTGTCGGCGCCGCGCGTGAACACCACCTGGAAGCTGCCCGAAGCACAGGTCTCGCCGGCGGGAATCACGACCTCCGCGACCAAGTCGCGGTAGGAGAGGATGCGGGTCCCGAAGCATCGGGCATCGCGGCCCGCGTCGGCCTCAGCGGGCGGCGCGTCCGAGGCACAGGCGGCGAAGAGGACGAGGGCGGCAGGCAGTAGGCGACGCATGGGGGCTCCGGTACAGGATCGCTGGATACGGGTACTAGAATATAGAATCGCGCGAGACCCGCCGCGCACGCCGCCGAGCCCTTCGACCCGAGCTGATGTCCCGCGCCCTCCTCCGTGCACTCTTTTGCCTTGCGCTCGCCGCCGTCCCGGCCGCTGCGCAACGCGATGGGTGCACGCGATTCCGGCCGCGCGTCGAACGCCTCGCGTTCGAGGGCAACACGTCCATCACCAACTTCGACCTCGCGCAGATCCTCTACACGGAGCGCGCGGGTCGCCTGCGGCGCTGGTTCGGGTGGAGCGTGGGCCCCACCGCCTGCCTCGACACGCTCGAACTCGGCCGCGATGAACGACGCATCGCGGCGTGGTACAACATGCGCGGCTATCCCGGCACGACGGCACGCGCCGAGGTCGCGCGCACCAGCTCGCGCACGGCCAACGTGACCTTCCGCGTCAGCGAGGCGCCGCCGGTGGTGATCGATACCGTGCGGTTGGCCAACGTGCCGCGCGGGCTGGTGGACCAGGCGCGCCTGGTGCGCGCGCTCCGCGGGGCGCCGCTCGACGATTCGGTCCTCGTCGCGACGATGGACTCCGTGCAGCAGATCCTGCGCGCCGAGGGCTACGCGCGCGCACGACCGCCGACGCGCAGCGTCACGGTGGACACCGCCGCGCGGCGGGCGCGCGTCACGCTGACCTTCACGCCGGGTCCGCTGATGCGCGTCGGCGCGATCGAGGTCGCGATGACGCCCAACGACTCCGGGCGTCCGGCGCTGCGCGAGGACGAGGTGCGCGCCCTGCTGCGCTTCGAGAGCGGCGACGTGTACAGCGCCCGCTCGGTGGGAGCGAGTCAGCAGCTGCTGTACTCCTACGACTTGTACCGCACGGTCGCCATCGACACGCTGCCCTCCCGCAGCACCGGCGACACGCTGCCGGTGCGCGTGCGGCTCATCGAGGGCCGGCACAATGCCCTGCGCGTCGGCGGCGGATGGGGCACCATCGACTGCTTCCGCACGCAGAGCCGCTTCGTGGAGCAGAACTTCCTCGGGCGCGGCCATCGCCTGCAGCTCGACCTTCGGCTCAGCAAGCTCGGCGTGGGCACGCCCTTCGACGGCGCGCCCGGGCTCTGCGCGCCCGCCGTGCGCGCCGACACCTTCAGCCTGCG
>Ga0268299_1004700_pt1 | contig 10283 bp, 9 predicted proteins | sample NOBtaG_FD_193484 | JGI IMG/M metagenome (GOLD analysis project Ga0268299, IMG submission 193484) | Activated sludge microbial communities from bioreactor in Nijmegen, Gelderland, Netherland - NOB reactor | ecosystem: Engineered > Bioreactor > Aerobic > Activated sludge | place: Netherlands... | reverse complement strand
TCAGCCTTCGCAGACTCGGCGGGAAGAATACCTTGTCCACAGCGACCGAATCCAGCCCCGGGAGATATATCAGGGCTTACATAGACAGGCGAACTCGCACAAAGGATGAACAATATCTGACTGTCAGGCTAATCGGCCAATCGCGAAGAGAATTTTGTAGCCGGTGATCGGTTGATCCGCTGAGAGCGACACAGGCTGAACGTACGCCGACATGCCATCGTCAACGGTTGCAGACACTTGAACCAGCCTCCCAAGGAAGAGACGCTTGAGCCAACGCTTCCCGGCCATGGTCGCCGGAATCAGATGCAACACAACAGCCACTCGCTTGATCCATGACACCCAAGAACTCCGAATCGACGCGGTGACGACGGGAAAAGCACCGAACATGTCAGGCTGAAACCCAGCTTCCCGCAGCAAAGCGGAGAGCTGTCGGGCGGAATAGTAGTGCCGACCGCAGGCGTTCGGATTAAACTCCGGCCACTCCGAGTTCACCGTGCAGAGAATGACCAATCCCTGAGGTGCCAACACCCGCCGGCATTCCTCCAAAAACTTCGCCGGGTGTTCAAAAAAGTAGATCGCCTCAAAACAGACAATCACATCCCTAGATCTGCGGCACAGCGGTAGTGCCTCTGCCTCCAGTCTTACTAATGGGACCGCTCCCTGCAATATATGGCGCGCCTGCTGCAGTAACCGGTCGGTCACATCCCCGCCGACTACATCCTGCGCCTGTCTGGCAAGATAGCCGAGTCCGACACCGGGCCCACAAGCCACTTCCAGCACTCGTCGCCCTCGACAGAACTCCGACGCAAAGCGATAGCGCGTATAGACCATGGACAACGCTTCAGGCGTCACCCAATCACCTGCTTTTTCCGTCACGGGGCTGTAGTCGGAGAGGGTCACGGCTGCGTTGAGAAAAACGCTCGGAGTGCGGCGACGATCAGTTCGACTTGCGGCTCTGTCGTTTCAGCGCTCATCGGCAAGGACACCACTTCCCGGCAGATCGAGAGAGTTTCGTGGACATCCGGAACCGCCAGCCCCAACCCTTTGTGTTCCCACATGGGTTTCTGCCAATGGACCAGCGTCTCGATCCCCTGTTCTTTCAGATAGGCGCGCAGCTGGTCGCGGACAGTCGTGCGGACGACATAGTTTTGATAGATATCCTTACGGCGGACTTCATCGAAATGCGGGAGGCGCAGCTGCTTAATTCCAGAGAGCCCCCGGTGATACCCGGCCGCAATCTTCCGCCGATGGGCAATCCAATCCGGCAGATGCCGCAACTTCGCGTCGAGTACGGCCGCTTGCACGTTGTCCAACAAGGCAGTCTGCCCATGGTAGTGATATTCGCCGGTAGCGCGGTCCTCCCCGTTATAACGAAGAAGCGTCGCCATGCGGGCGAGCGCGGCATCATTCGTGGTGATAGCCCCCCCATCCCCGAAACCGCCGAGTACCTTGAACGGGTAGAAACTGAAACAGCCGGCGCGCCCCTGGCTTCCAGCGCACTTGCCATCGAACGTGGCGCCGAGCGCCTGCGCCGCATCCTCAATCACGGCCAATCCATATTTGTCCGCCAATGCCAGGATCTTGTCCATCTCACACACCCGTCCATTCAGGTGCACAGGAAGCAGCGCTTTCGTCTTCGGCGTGATGGCACGCTCAATCAGATCAACATTTATATTGAAGTCAGGCCCGACATCGATTAGGACCGGCTGCGCTCCGCAATGGACGATGGCGGACACCGTCGCCACGAACGTGTGAGCCACCGTAATGACGTCATGGCCAGGCCCGACCCCAGCACCGAGCAGCGCAAACAGCAGCGCGTGGTATCCGCTATTGACGCCGACGGCATACTTCACACCCACGAACTCGGCCAGGTGCTGCTCAAAATCCTTGAGCTGGTGGCGATTCACCAGGTCGCCATTCGCCAAACAGTCAATGATCGCCCGATCGATCTCAGGCTTGAGCTTCGCGTAGTGACTGCGGGGGTCGATGAAGGGAACTTTATAGGCCATGAGAACCGGCGTGTACCCTACACAAGCACTTTCTCCAAGCTGGCAACAATATCCTCCGCGCCGACAAAGTAGGCTCGCTCAAGTACGGCAGAGGTGGGGGCCGGCGCATCCGGCAAGCAGACACGGGCGATTGGCGCCTTCAGGGCGTGAAAAATCTCTCCCGCCACCGAAGCGGCAATTTCGGCAGCGATACCTCCGCTCATCCAAGCGGCATCGGCAATCACCAAGTGGCCGGTCTTTCCCACGGACGAATAGACAAGATTACGATCCCAGGGCTTGATCGAGCGTAAATCAATCAACTCCACATCGATGCCCCGTTGCACCAGCATCTCAACCGCCTTGGCCGCCTCAGCTGCCATGTACGAAGTGGCGACCAGGGTGACATCTTTCCCGCTCCGGCGAATCGCCGCCGATCCGATCGGCACTTCGTAGAGGCCGTCCGGCACGTCTCCCTCCACTTCATACAGCCAGCGGTCGTCGATGTATAGCACCGGATCCTCATCCCTCACAGCGGCAATGAGCAGCCCTTTGGCATCGTACGGAGTGGCAGGCATGACCACCTTCAGCCCCGGCACATGCGCGAACAGTGCTTGCACGGCTTGCGAATGCTGCGCGCCTTGCTCGCCGCCCCGATTGATGACCGCTCTTATCACCATAGGCACAGACACTTGACCGGCAAAGAGATAGGACCAATTGGCAGCCTGGTTCATGATGGGGTCCGCTGCCAGCAGCATAAAGTCCATGCGGGGATGAAAGACAATAGGACGCATCCCGGTAATCGCCGCCCCGATCGCCGCCCCGGTGGTGGCATTCTCAGACACTGGAGAGTCAATCACGCGGTCCTTGCCGAACTCCTTGTCGAGATCCTGCAGACTCGTGCCCGCATACCAGGGGTTCCGGACACCCTGACCGATCAAGAACACCCGCGGATCTGCTGCGAGCAGTTGAGCATGTGCTTCTCGAATTGCTTGCGCGTAGGTTAGTGTCCGCATACGCCTAGCACCCACTCCGTACGGCATAGACGTGGCGTAGCAATTCACTCTCATCTGGATCGGGAGATTGACGCGCGAATCTCACGGCGTCGTCGACTTCCGCCCTTGTGTCAGCCTCAAGACAATCAAACAAGTCGGAAGAAACATCGCGTGCGCTGAGCAACTCCCGGCATTGCGCAATCGGATCGCGGCGCTGCCATTCATCAAGCTCACGCCGCCGCTCCTCCCCCACCTCGAGGTCGGCCGCCGGTCCCACATGTCCTCGCCATCGATAGGTTCGACATTCCAGCAAGGTAGGACCCGCGCCGCTTCTTGCGCGGCGCACGGCCTCCTGCGCGGCTTGATAGACGGACGTCACGTCGTTCCCGTCCAGCACCACACCCTTCAACCCATGGAGCGCGGCACTTTCCACGATATTGTCTTTCACCCGCCGTTCCTTCAGCGTCAGATGGGTGGAGTAGAAATTATTCTCGCACACAAAAACGACGGGCAGATTGTAGAGCGCCGCCAGATTGAGCGATTCATGGAAGTGTCCTTCGTCAGTTGCGCCATCCCCGAAAAAGGCCACGGCAACTTGGTCCGTTCCTCGCAACGTGGCCGAGAGGGCAGCACCCACGGCCAAAGGAATGGTGGCAGCCACTAAAGGAACCGTCCCGAAAATACCCTGTGCCGGAGCCACCAGATGCATCGAGCCGCCGCGCCCGCGAGCGCAGCCGGTCGCTTTCCCGAAAATCTCCGCCATCATCGCGTTGAGATCTCCACCCTTCGCCAGATAATGCCCATGTGAGCGATGCCCACCCCACAGAGTATCGTCTTGCCTCAATGCGGCGCACACACCGACGGGTATCGCTTCCTGCCCGATCGAGAGATGACAAGGAGTTCGCACCTCACGACTTTGAACGAGTTGACCGATGCGCTCCTCGGCAAGGCGGATGCGCTGCATCCCACGAAAGAACGATATTAGTTGTTCGGGTGACAGCGAGGACGCCTCACTACGCTGAAGACTCATGACCCCAGTTCCATTGGCTGTACCTCACGAGACTTCAGACGAAACAGAACCGCACCGATGGTCTGCAACAGAATGCCGAAGTCGGTCCAGAAACCGGCCTGATGCACATACGCGAGTTGGAGACGGATCTTCTTCGGCCTGATGAGTTCGCAGTAGGCTCGATCGGGATCGGAACTTCCTTGAAGGATGGCACCTTCATCGATATTCCACAAACTAGCCCAGTCGGTGAGCCCAGGCCGAACGGTGAGAATGGCTTTTTCTTCCTCTGTATAGAGATCCACAAACCGCTGCACTTCCGGTCGAGGGCCGACCAGACTCATCTCGCCACAGAGCACGTTCCAAAGCTGCGGCAGTTCATCCAACTTGTGGCGGCGTAGGACTGATCCTATGCGCGTTATGCGCGGGTCGTCGTTCGCTGTGGACATCACACCGGACCGCTCCGCATCCGGGCACATCGTACGGAATTTGAGAATTCGGAAGGGTCTTCCGCCCAAGCCGACACGCAGCCCACGGTAAAAAACCGAGCCGTTATCTTCGGCCTTAATTAGTAACCCAAACGCGAGCAATGCAGGCCACATCAGCATCAGCCCAAGCAGTGTCAACAGAAAATCAAAACATCGCTTCATCATTAGGCCTGCATTGCTCATCTCTAGAGAACATTCCCCATCCCGCCGACGCTAACTATGGGCTGGATGGCGCTTTGCATCGTCTCAAAATCCGTTTAGTATGTACGCCCAGGATGCTCGGCTTCAAGTGGGACCTTGGGCGGGCAGAGCTGCAGATGCTTGCTCAGCAGTGACCTAGGCTTATGTCTCAATGTGAATGTGAAAGAGCTCCTCCATGATCCTCTTGATGATCGGCACCTCATCAAACTCAGCCATGGCCTTCTGACGAGAACGTTCGCCGAATACTCTTCTTCGTTCATCGTTCGAAACCAATTTCTCAATCGCAGCCGCAAGCCCGGCCGAGTCTCGTGGCTGAACCAAGAAGCCATTTTGATCCTCCTCCACAACCTCTCTACACCCGACATTGTCCGTTGTCACTATCGGCTTACCCATCGCCATAGCTTCCAAAAGACTGCGCGGGACCCCTTCCCGATAATAGGAAGGTAATACTGCAATATCAGCGGAATTCCATACACTACGAATATCGTTGGTAAATCCCACCCACCGGAACGTCTCAGACAACATTTGCCTAAGATAACTTTCGTCGATTGCATCCTCAGCATCGGGATCGAGGGGACCAACAAGCGTGAACTCTACTTTCCTGGACCAGCCCTTTGCAATCTGACTGGCTTGAACAAACTCGCGCACGCCTTTACTCAAGACCACGCGAGCCACAACCATGACGATGGAAAGGGGCCTGCTCTCACAGGTATTGCGATCGCAGACATTCTTCGTGCTGTCGGGGCAGAACTCTTGGGTATTCACCCCGATCATGCTCCGAAATACGACTGCCTTCCGTTTTGAAATGAGGCCCAGTGAGAGGAAAGTGGCATAATCATCCGGATTGGCAAATCCTATTCGATCGGACAAGAGACCTGCCAGCCAATAGAGCATCTTGACGACACCAACTCTCGCTTTCCTCTGCCATGCCCGATCTTCGTTGAAGCCATACCCCAATCCTTCGATCATGCCCACTATTCTCTGCACCCCCGCCAATTTCCCCACGATGGCACCATATACATTGGGCTTAACGGTGATGTTGCACACAAGGTCGACGTGCTCCGCCTTGAAAAGGCGATAAAGGCAGAAACAAAACCATATGTCACTCCAGGGACTCATGAACCGCTTCAAGATGATGGCCCGATGCCGCGCCCCAATTCCAAGAAGCGCACTAACAAAGGGCCCGTCCGGGGTCACGACGATCACATCCACAGACCGAGCTTTCAAAGCGCGAATGAGTCCTCTCCAAAAATGCCACATTGAGAAATCATCATTTGTAATTAACGCAATGCGCATATGTGCAGTGCGGACAGCTCAGTGAGGCTATCCTAGACCTTCACCAGCCAGGCTTCTGTCTGCTGCCTAACTGCGCGATAGAATTCGATCCGCCGCTCGCAAAGGACTTCCTGATGGTAGTCTCGAGCCTTCGCGAGATTTCGTGCCGACATATCTCTCATTTGGTCAACATTCAACAATGTGTCCCGGATCTTGCTTGCGAGAGCGACGACATCCCCCGGCCGGACCAAGTCAGACGCCGGCAACACCTCTGGAAATCCACCAACACTGGTGCCAATTGCTGGCAAACCACGCGCCATTGCCTCCAATAAAGATCGAGGCAACCCCTCCCCCCGCGAGGCCAAAACAAAGAGATCAGCCTGGTCAAGTTCGGCATCCACCCGTTCCGGGGACAATTGCCCGGTGAAATTCACAAGTAGCGTCAGACCTAAACTTCGCGCTCTCGTTTCCAAAGATCGCTGAGTACGGCCGCTACCAACCATGGAAAGCCGGACATCAAGGCCGCTCGACACACAGCTTGCCACAGCATCCAGAAGTGTATCCTGACCTTTCCTAAAATCCTCCATGCTTCCAACAGTGACGATCCTAAATGAACCCTGGCTTCCAAACCTTGTTCGAGGAGCTACGATGAACCTTTCCTCCGGCAATTCGACGCTTGAATACCAAGTGGAGAAAGCGCCGCGAGACGGAGGATACCGTTCTTGGAGCGCAGCGCGAGTTACATAGGCTGCAGCACATGCTCCAGCACACTGCTGCTTTAACTGCCATGCGAACTTGAACCGAAATACTGGACGCAAGACGTGTCCGGAACCCGGCGCAAACACATCATAAGGATCGGTCACGACCTCAACTCCGTACGGCCTGTGATGCTGCTTCAGAAAAGGATACGCCACCGCGGCGAGCTGCGAATCCAGCCTCATAATCAGCGCATTTTGCTGTCTCAGCGCGGCCAACAGCGTCTGCTTGACCGTGCGTCTCTTTGCAAGATATTCCCAAGGTCCGACGTAGTAAGGGATGCACTCAAAGGAGACGCCGTCCCCGTCGGCACGTACCCATTGATCCGAGACGCTCGAGACATCAAGCACGCGCGCAACCACGTGCACGCGATCGAAAACCGACAGGTAGTTAAGCCAGAAGGAATACCCCAGCTGCGGGCCCCAGATAGACCCGTCAGGAGTTCTCAGGTAACGTTGCTCAACAAAAACAGTTACAGCGATCATTCACACGCCGAAAGAGTCACGAAAGCGAGTCTATGTAGAAGGCCGCACCTACGTCGCTAACCGAGGCTGCCACGGCTGCAAACTAAGGGTAATATAGGTTACGCCTTAGGCTGTGTTCTGCGCAAAATCTCTTGTCCCAGCATAATAACCAGCATGGGGAAAGCGATGTGTTTCACGAATTGAGCAAGGAGGTTCGAAAAATCTGCTCGTATGATGTATACGATAAGCGGCATACTGACAACGTACATAAGAAACCATATTTTGTTTTCCAGTGCCTTGACATATAAAGCCCGAACAAACCATCCCAGGAATGCAAACCACAATACCACGCCGAACCAGCCAAAGTTCATGTACCCTTCCCCTACCAGCGTAAACCCTTTTCCCCCACCACGTTCCACGACCTCAGGAAAGAACATGACGTTGAAGTACCGCTGCGGATCAGGCCCCTCCTGCACCATGAACCATGGAAGGAGGGCCCGCTTGATATCCCATAGTAGCGTTTCGCCCAGGAAGAACGGCTCAAACGCTGCTCGGCTTAGGTAATATTGTAGATTCTCAGAAGCCGTGAGAAATTCGTCGTTCAATACGCGAACGGCCATAGAACTCATGATCACTGAAGTTTCCGTCTCTTTCAGCAGCAGGTTCTTAAGGTCCTCCATAATTGGCACCAGCACGATAGCGCTGGTTGCAAGAATGGCGAGGACCCATCTCGGAATCTCCCGATACAGCCCATGATAGAGAAAGATCGTGACCCAGAAGATTCGAAAGACTAGGTCTCGTTCACCGCTGAGAAGAAACGACAGTGTATTCCATCCAACGGCAAACAAGATAAGCGCCCAGGGGAATCGCTGTCGCTGAAAAGCGCCAGCAACGAGTACGGCATAGGCGATAGCAAAAACAGAGAACGCAGGGTCTAGCTTCGCGAGGATGGAGGTGGACAAGGCGATCTCATACTTCGATGCGAGATTGGCCTGCCAAATGTGCCACAGATAAAGGCCTGACACAGCTAGCGAAATAACAGACAACAGCCATGCAGCGATTCTTGCATCCACGCTGATCGTCCCTTCGAAGCGAAGCTCCCTCTGTTGCGGACCAACGAAAAGCATGAACACCGCGAGCGCAATCCATTCCAGAAATATCGTGTCGTGCAAGCTTCCAATGTCTTCCCTGATTTCGAGCCAAACTAATATCGGCACGGACGCGGAGTAGAGAAAGAAGAACGGACTGAACCAGGTGAAGGGATGAAGGAGATCAAATCTCACTACCACCATTGACATTCCGGTCAGCAGTAACAACCCCAGTATCCAATGGGGAAGCTCTGTGCTCACCGTGATAAGCATGCCGGAGATGACGATGCTAATGAACATCACACTCCAGCGCATAGCTGTATCGGCCATAGGCACTTGGCACAAACCAAGGTAAGATCCTGGAAAGCGTTGTCTTCCTGCCTCAGCGTGTGAAGTCATTTCAAAGCATACTCGCAATGGACTCTGCAGCTACCATCCTAACCTAGTGATGAGACATCTCTGGGAATTCTGAGGATCCAAAAGTACGCCATCCCCCATGCTACCATGCCAGCCATCGCCGCTAGCACCGCCCCCTCCATAGCGTGACTGGGTATCAGCCACCAACCGCTCACAGTGGTGATGATTAATGTTCCTGCGAGAACCGGCAGCTGCGCTGCCAACATCCTGGCAGCAGTCAGTCCGACGCCCAGAACCGAACAGATTGATTCAGCAGCACCAAGGAGCATGATCAGTACGAGAATATGAGAGAAACGACCAAAGTCTTCCTTGTAGACAAAACGTAAGAGCTCGGAACCTCCCAGTGTGGCGATGACTACACCCGCCATTCCTATTAAGAATGCCACGAGCATCAACTTACCCATCAATCGCCAGTAACTTTCCAATGAGTTGGCATGATACTTCGCCAACCTGGGAAGAGCCGCCTGGCTAAAGGCTTCCGGTACTATCGTACAGGCGACAGTGAAGCACGCAATAGCTGAGAAGTACCCGAGCGCAGCCTCTCCGTGATATGTCTCCAAGAGGTATCGCGGCATAGCCGTGTTATAGGACATCAACATGGAAACCATCCCAAGGGGGAGAGAGAATTTGGTCAAACTCAATACCTTTGATGCTAGGCCGGCATGGGCCATCTTCGCCCATGGCATGTGATTTGGTGGACTTCCAAGGATCCTTTGCAGGTGACGACAATCGAACAGCACAAACACCATGAACCAAACCGCGATCATTCCCCCAATGCCCGCAATGAGTGAATTGGTCTCCCAAAAGATCCCGCCAACTGCGCCCGCCGTCAAGATACCTCGTATACCTTTAGAAAGACTTACCAGATCCATTCTTTCGTGCTTTTGCATTAGCCCGTAGGTAATATCCGATCCGCTCTCAATGACCTTCGCGAGGCCAATCAGGCATATGACAACAGCTTGGTCGAGTGTGAATTTCAGGCAGGCAGTGAGCCCACAGATGAGAAGGAGCGCTCCTAAGCTTGTAAGCAATCGCAAGATGGCATAGGCTGAGAAGGGAAACATTTCTTGCACATCGCTCGCTAGGAGTGCCCGAAGTTGGAGGTTAGAAAGAAGAACGATGGGTGCTGTGATGGCCAGACCTAGCGTATACCGACCAGCTATCGTGGGGCCGCCCAGCTTGGCAAGAATGATGAGGAGCACCCATTGAGAAAAAACATAGAAAATGGCTCCATTCAAGGCCCACGAAAAATTCTTCCTCAACGATTTGCTCCCCCACGGCATTAGCTGATCCAATTCTCAGGATTTGCTCCTCACATAATGATTGCTCCAGTCTCACATATTGACCTGGCGTGTGCTCTCTTCATATCATCTGACCCCACGTGTGAAATCCAAGCCTTACCACTTGTCCCAACAACACTCTCGCAGCCCAAGCTTTTCTCTATTTATCGCCGCACTATTGGCTATCCCTCTCGCGGCATTCGCCGAAGACCCTGCCCCCTCGGCCACTCCTCACGTGGTCGACATGCGTTTCTCCACGACGACCTTCCTGCTCAACTTGGAAAAGCAGGGCCTGGAAGACAATACCTTCACCAACGGATTGGGCCGG
>Ga0268299_1004699_pt1 | contig 10288 bp, 3 predicted proteins | sample NOBtaG_FD_193484 | JGI IMG/M metagenome (GOLD analysis project Ga0268299, IMG submission 193484) | Activated sludge microbial communities from bioreactor in Nijmegen, Gelderland, Netherland - NOB reactor | ecosystem: Engineered > Bioreactor > Aerobic > Activated sludge | place: Netherlands... | reverse complement strand
ACCGGCGCCTCGATCCTGATCGTCCCCGTGCCCGGCGCGCTGGCGCGGACGGCGCGACAGAAGGTCGGTTCGGCCAACGAGGTGGTGCGCTTCAAGGTGCCCAAGGCGAACGACGACAACCGCTTCTGGACCTCTCTCGAGCTGCCGGCGGGCGGAGGCGGCCGCGCGGCGCCCGAGTACGCCAACATCCGCCAGGAGGTTCGCACGCCGACCTCGAGCGCTCTCGTCGATCTCAACCTGGTGAAGAACAGCGGCACGCCCTCGGCGGAGCGCTTCGATCGCAAGCTCGCGGACGGCGGCTACGATGCCGCCCATCTCATCGACGGCACCTGCGACGGCGCCGTCTCGATCGAGCCCCCAGCCGTTCTCGCGCTGCCGGTGCTGCCGGCCTACTCGCTCGTCACCGCGGTCGACTACTTCCCTCTGGTCGAGCAGGTGGAGATCGAGGAGTGGGTCGAGAAGGTGCAGGGCCGCTCGATCGGCCTCGCCCGCCCTGGGCAGCAGTTCCAGCACCCGGTCAGCGGACCCAAGCCGCTCAGCGACGGGCGCTTCGAGGGGCTGCCACGGACGAACCCGAACCGCCTCGAGGCCACCGAGCGAATCCCGAATCCCCAGATCCCGGATCCGGTCGCGCCGGCGCAGCGAATCGCTTTCGATCCCACCGAACGCACCAACCAGACCGCTACGGCCGTGGTCGGCTCGGCGCCGGGCGCGACCTCGCAGGGCGAGGTCGGCGACCCGCAGCGCCCGACCAGTTGGCTGCCCGACTCGGCCTCCGACATCTTCGCTCCAGGGTGGGACGTCTCACAGCACACCGTCGCGGGGCAGAGCATCTATGCCGCCTACGGACTCGGCAGCCCGTTTCCCGAGGATTCCAAGCTGTGCGCCGCGCTCAACTCCTTCTGGCCCGCGGTGGCGCCGGATTCGTCACGGACGTACGGCTTCTGGCGGGACGAGAATCGACTGCTGCCGACCGCGATCCCTCTGCTCGATTCCGAGCTCGGCTATCATGCCATGCATCCGCGCGTCCTCGCGGGAGAGGTCGCCAGCTCCCCCGGCTGGGACGGCGACTTCGGACCCTTCGTCGACCGCAGCGGCGCCGCGGTCGTCGACGCCTCGAACCCCCTGCGCGCCGATCAGTCCCGCGCGGCGCTCGACGGCAACGTCGGCTTCGCCGGTCTCGACCTGGTCGACAGCGAAGAGCTGACGCAGCGGATGAGCGACCTGCGGTTCTGCCGCACGCTGCTGACCGGCACGGGGATCGGGACGAGTCCGTGGCTCGTGTGCGTCGAGGGCGTTCCCAACTGGAGCACGTGGAGCAGCAGCGTTCTGCCACGCGCGGACGCCGCGCTGCAGGGGCGTGGGTACATCTACGTCTTCGCACGCGTCGATGCCGAAGCCGCGGTCGAGTTCGGCGACCCGCCCCTCCGCCGTCGCTTCCCCCTGCAGCGCACGCTCGAGATCCAGCTCGCCGCCGACCGCGCCTATTGGCGCGTCGACAGCGCGGCGTTCAAGCGGGTCTCGAGATGAGAGGCGGGGAGGAAGCCGACCTCCTCGTCCTCGGCGGCGGGCCGGCCGGCGCGGCGACCGCGATCACCGGCGCGCGCGCCGGCCTGCGCACCGTGCTCCTCGAGTCTCGCCCGTTTCCGCGCCCGCGGCCGGGCGAGACGCTTCACCCCGGCATCGAACCGATCCTGCGCCAGCTCGATGTCTGGGACGAGATCGATCGCGAGGCGAACTATCTCCGCCACCCCGGGGTCTGGGTCGCGAGCGACGAGGCGCGACATTTCGAGGCCTACGGCGGCGACCGCGAGAGCCAGTGGCGAGGGCTGCAGGCGCCGCGCGCCGACCTCGACGCCCGGCTCCTGTGCGCCGCGGCGCGCGCCGGGGCGCGCATTCGACAGCCGATCGAGGCGACGGCGCCGCTGGTCGAACGAGGAGCGGTACGCGGCGTCCAGACCCGCGCCGGCGTGATCCGAGCGCGCTGGACGGTGGACGCCGGCGGCGGGCGACACTGGCTGGCGCGCCAGATCGGGATGCCGATCGTGCGGCGCTCCCCCAGGCTCATCGCCCGCTACGGCTACGCCCACGGAGCCTGTCCGGCACTCGACGAGGCGCCGGTATTTCATCGATGCGCGGGCGAGTGGACGTGGATGGCGCGGGTCGCACCCCAGCTCTACCACTGGACGCGTGTCGCGCCATCCGGTGCCGCTGGTGCCCTCGGCGCGCCGGCCGTGCTCAGATCCCTGGTCCCGACGGGCAGGTCGGGGTCGGAGTGTGTCACGTGGCGACACGCGGCGCGGGTCGCCGGCGATGGCTTCCTGCTCACCGGCGACGCGGCTGCCGTGCTCGACCCGGGCTCGTCGCACGGCGTGCTGCGCGCGATGATGAGCGGCATCGCGGCCGCGCATCTGCTGGCGCGGCTGGAACGCGGCTCGGATGTCGTCCGCTGCTACGGCGACTGGCTGCTCGGGTGGTTCGAGTCCGACCGGCAGAGGCTGGCCGCCCTGTACTCCTGATCGGGACTGCGACGGACGACCGCACAGGGCCGCGGGCCACCTCGTGATCTTCAAGGCTCGGGCGGCCAGGCTGGGCGCCCCCTCGGGCGGAGCCAGCGCGCGCCGAGGGCGAGCAGCAGCAGACTCGCCAGCGCCAGGCCGACGGTCGAGGTCGGCGGCGCGGCGACCGGATCGGCGACGCACTGGCCGGCGCGGCCGGGTTGGTTGCAGGACTGGCCCGGGCCGTCGCAGGCGCTTTCGCAGCAGACGCCGTCGACGCAGAAGCCCGACAGGCACTGCGCCGGATCGGTGCAGGGTTGGCCGTCGTCGAGGCCACTCGGCGTCGGCGTCGACGTCGGTCGCGAGGTGGGCGTCGTCGTCTCGGTCGGCGTTTCGGTGGGCGTGGACGTCTCGGTGGTCGTGGGCGTGGCGGTCTCGGTCGGCGTCGGCGTGCCACTGGCCGTCGACGTGGCAGTAGCGGACGGCGTCGGTGTCTCCGTCGGCGTCGCACTCTCGGTCGGCGTGGACGTCTCCGTCGCAGTCGGCGTCTCTGTCGGCGTGGCGGTCTCCGTCGGGGTGGCGGTCTCGGTCGGGGTGGCAGTCTCCGTCGGCGTCTCGGTCGGTGCCTGGGCACAGGCCGGCAGCTCTCCGGTGAAGGGGAAGTTGTGCAGCTCCTGCCCCGAGCCGGAGAAGCTGACGTCGCCGCCGACCAGCAAGCGTCCGTTGACGCTGCCTCCCAGGGTCAGGTTGCCGTTCGGGATGAGGACCGAGCCGTTGACCTCGGTCGGGATCGACGCCGCGGTCGCCTCGTAGAGATTGAAGAGCACGTTGAAGAGCGTCGGTGCGCCGGTGACGTCGGAGTTGATGCGCGCCATGCCCACCACCGGTGACGCACCGGCGACGTTGATCAACACCGTGGCGCCGGCGGGAATGTCGCGGAAGTTCAGCTCCTGATTCGAAACGTTCAGGTCGTTCGGCCCGAGGTTGAAGACCTGCAGGGCGGAGGTGTCGTCGCCGATCAGGACCCAGCCGTTGCCCAGGTTCACCTCGTCGACCAGCGTGCCGGTGGCGGCGAGCTCGGCCCAACAGGCGCTCTTCGCGCCGAGCTCGATGAAGAGCGCATCGAAATCGATGCCGAGATCGGCCGGTGTCATGCCGACGTTGTCGGAGAGCACGCCCATGTCGTAGGTGATGCCGCTGCTGGCGCCGCCGATGCGCACCAGCCCGGTGACCGTCGTGCCGAGAGTCGCCACCGTGCCGACGTAGGGCGAGTTGGTGCCGGTGGCGAGGTTGCGCACGATGAGGTTGTTGAAGCCGGTCTGCGGTCCGACGACGAACGTCCCGCCGCCGGAGATGCCGACCGAGAACCCCCTCGCCGGCAGGAAGCTTCCGCCGATCGCCAACCGACCTTCGCTCTCCGCGCCGCCGCTGGCGGGTACGGTGAAGGAACCCAGCACGATGCCGTTGAAGGCCTCGTCGTGCCCGCGCCAGGCCGTCGGCACGGGTCCCCAGTTGAAGGGACTGGGATAGGCGGAGAGCGCCGGGCAGCCGCTGCCGACGCACTCGCTCGCCAGCGGCCCGAGATCGTCGGCGACCGCCGCGGCCGCCGCAGCGAGGACGAGCCACACGGCCAGGAAGGCGCGGGTGGCGGAGGGAAGGGATCGTCTGGACACTCGGCGCGAACGCCTATCACACGCTCGGCGCCGAAACAGCCACCCGTGGGATCGGGTGGACGATTCGGAGCCGCGACCGTCAGGGAGCGGTTGGCCTCGCGCCACCGCGCAGCCAACCGCTCCCTGACGGTCGCGGCTCCGATGGCGTGCGGGAACCGGCGGGTGCGAAGCGTTGCGCGGCACCCTTCTGGCGGCGATCAGCGCGCGGCATCGATCCGATACAGCGGCACCGGGCGGCTGAGGCCCTTCAGCTCGTGTTCGCCCAGGCTCGCGGCCGCGACGCGATCCTCGACCGCTGCGTGCACGCGGTTCGTGACCAGGATGGCGCCGCCGGGCGCGATCGCGCACACGCGCGCGGCGAGGTTCACCACCGTGCCGATGGCGGCGTACTCGGTGCGCCCCTCGAAGCCGATCTCGCCGCAGGTGGCGTAGCCGACGGCGATGCCGATGCCGAGCGCCAGGTCGTGGCCGCGCCGGCGCCACTGCTGCGACAGGGCGGCGGTGCGATCGCGCATCGCGATCGCCAGCCGCACCGCGTCCCAGGCCGGGTCGTCGAGCGGCACCGGATCGTTGAAGAACACCAGCATGCCGTCGCCGGTGAACTGGGCGATGGTGCCGCCGTGCTCGAAGATCATCGGCCCGACGGCGTGGTGGAACTCGCGCAGCACCGCCATCACCTCCTCCGGCTCGGCCATCTCGGAGAAGGGCGTGAAGCCGCGCATGTCGCAGAACAGCACGGTGATCTCGCGCCGGTGGCTGGCCAGGATCGAGTCGCCGCCGGCGGCGATCGCCTCGGCCAGTTGCGGGGTGACGAAGCGCCTGAGGCGGTTTAGCCGCTCCACCTCGCGCACCTTCTCCTCGACCCGCTCGCTCAGGCGCGTGTTCCACTCGAGCAGCTCGTCGGTCATCCGCTTGCGGTCGAGGCAGGCGCCGAGCCGGGCGTGCAGCAGCACGGGGTCGAACGGCTTCGGCAGATAGTCCTCGGCGCCGAGCTTGATGCAGGCGACGATCGAGTCCATCTCGTCGACGCCGGAGATCACGATGAACGGAATGGTCTTCAGTCGGTCGTCGCCGCTGCGATGCGTGAGCAACGCGTAGCCGTCCATCTCCGGCATCTCGATGTCGGTGAGGACGACGTCGATCGCCTCCTCGGCGAGCGCGGCGATGGCCTCGCGGCCGTTGCCGGCCTCGCGCACCTGGTGACCTGCGGAACCGAGCGACATCGACAGCATGGCGCGGTTGAGCGGGTCGTCGTCGACGACGAGGACCGTGGCGGGCTTGGTGGACATGGCGTTCATCCTCGACTCGCGAGCGCGGCCCGCGCTCCGTCGAATTCCTGCGCGATGCGGCCCACCGCGTCGCCGGCGCCGGCGAGATCGCCTTCCCGCGCCCGCGCTTCGAGCGCGGCGCAGTGCTCGGCGAGCTCGGTCGCGCCGAAGCTCGCCGCGTTCGATTTCAGGGTGTGGGCGTGGCGGCGGAGCGCGTCGGCGTCGTCGGCGCCGGCGGCCTCGGCCATCCTGGCGATCAGCCCCGCGCCGTTGTCGAGGAAGGAGGCGACGAGACGGGCGAATGCCTCGGCGTTCGGCGCGATCGCCTGGATACGAGCGAGGGCGGCGGGATCGAGGACTGTCGTCCTGGGGCGATCGGCGGCGCGATTGGGCGTCGCCGCGATCGCCGCCGCGAGCTGCTCGGGCCGGATCGGCTTGGCGAGGTAGTCGTCCATGCCGGCGGCCAGGCACGCCTCGCGATCGCCCTGCATCGCGTTCGCCGTCATCGCGACGATGCGCGGCTGCGGGCTCGGCCCGTCGGCGCGGATGCGGCGCGTGGCCTCGAGCCCGTCCATCTCCGGCATCTGCACGTCCATCAGCACCAGGTCGTAGGGGAGGCGGTTCACCGCCTCGACCGCCTCGACGCCGTTGGACGCGACGTCGGCGCGATACCCCATCGATTCGAGCAGCAGGATGGCGAGCTGCTGGTTCACGGTGTTGTCCTCGGCGAGGAGGATGCGCAGCGGATGCCGTTCGCCCAGCGAGGCCTGATCGCCCTCGTCGGCGGCCGGGCGCGCCGCGCTGCCGGAGCTCAGCAGCGACACGAGCAGGTCGAAGAGCTGCGACTGCTTCACCGGCTTGGCCAGAACGGCGGCGAACACCGGATCGATCTCACCGCCGCCGAGCGAGGTGTAGAGAACCAGCGGCAGCCCGGGCCGCAGAGCCCGCAGCCGATGCGCCAGCTCGCGGCCGTCCATGCCTGGCATGTGCATGTCGAGGATCGCGAGATCGAACTGGTCGCCGCGCTCGATCATCGCCAGCACCGCCTCGCCCGTCTCCGCCGAGTGTCCGCGGATGCCCCAGGCCTCGGTCTGCAGCTCGAGGATGCGCCGGTTGATCGCGTTGTCGTCGACCAGCAGCACGCGCTTGCCGATCAGCTCGCTCGGCACGCCCGCCGCCGCGACCCGCGATGGCACCTCGGCCGCCGCGGCGGTGATGGTGAAATGGAAGGTGGAGCCCTCGCCGGCAACGCTCTCGACCCACATGGTGCCGCCCATCAGTTCCGCCAGGCGTTTGCTGACGGCGAGGCCGAGGCCGGTGCCGCCGTACTTGCGGGTGGTCGACGAGTCGAGCTGGCTGAACTCCTCGAACAGGCGGTGGACGCGATCGGCGGGGATGCCGATGCCGGTGTCGCGCACGGCGACGTGTATCTGATTCGGTTGGTCGCCGGGCTCGGCGGTGAGCACCACCTCCCCCGCCTCGGTGAACTTGACCGCGTTGCCCAGCAGGTTCACCAGCACCTGGCGGAGGCGGGTGACGTCGCCGTTCAGGCCTTCGGGCAGAGCCGGATCGATCAGGAAGGCGAGCTCGAGTCCCTTGCGCGCCGCCGGCTCGGTGACCAGGTCGAAGGCCGACTCGATGCAGGCCCGCAGATCGAAGGGATGGCTCTCCAGCTCCAGGCGGCCGGCGTCGATCTTGGAGAAGTCGAGGATGTCGTTGATGATGCCGAGCAGCGCCTCGCCGCTCGAGCGGATGATGGTGGCGAACTCGCGCTGGCGCGGCGAGAGGTCGGTGTCGAGCAGCAGGCCGCTCATGCCGATCACGGCGTTCATCGGCGTGCGGATCTCGTGGCTCATCGTCGCCAGAAAGGAGCCCTTGGCGGCGTTGGCCTCCTCGGCGAGGCGCGTCTGCTCCTCGAGCTCGCGCAGCAGGCGGGCGTTGTCGACGGCGATCGCCGCCTGACTGGCAAAGGTCTGCAGCAACGACACCTGGTCGTCGCTGAAGCCGCCGGCGCGATCGCCGGCGAAGCCGACGACGCCCACCGTAGCGCCGTTGCGCACCATCGGCACCACCAGCGAGCTGCTGCGGCCGGTGCCGCGGGCGATCGAGTTCGGATAGACGTCGGCGGGCAACGCGCTCCAGTCGCGCACGTGGATCGTCTCGCCGGTCATCGCCGCGTGGCCGAGCGGCGAGGAGTCGTCGATGGGGAGGCGCTCGCCGATCGCCCTGGCCACGCGACCCGTCTGCGCGACGACCACCAGCTCGTCGCCGTCGCGCACCACGATGAGCGCGCCCGTGCCGCCGCCGAGCCGGTCAGCGTGGCGAACGACGGCGTCGAAGACCGGCCCGAGGTCGAGCCGCGAGGTGCTGACCGCGTCGAGCACCTCGGTCATCGCCCGCTGGCGCGCCAACGACTCGTCGAGATCGTTGAACAGCCTCGCGTTCGAGATGGCGATCGCTGCCTGCTCGGCGAACGCCTCGGCGATACGCCCGTGGCGCGGTTCGAAGGGCCGCACGTCCCTGCGGTTCAGATTGAGGAACCCGTAGACGGTCCCGTCGACGAACAGGGGGACGTTGACCATGCTGCGCAAGCGCGATCTCGGATTGACGACGGAATAGTCGTCGAAGAATCGTGGGACGGCGACCTCGGCGCCCGCAGGAATCGGAGTACGAAACCGCCCGACGGCACCTTGGTGCTCCTCATTGCTGGTCGCCATCAGCACGGCCGTGTCGCCCTCCAGGACGTTGATGCCAGCCCCGTCGGCGTCGCATAAGCGCGCGGCCTGGGCGACGATGCCGTCGAACACCTTGCGCAGATCGCCCGGGTTGGCGCTGATCAACCGCAGGATCTCGCCGGTTGCGGTCTGCAGCTCGAGCGACTCGGCCAGCTCGCGGTTGCGCTGCTCGATCTCGACGAGGAGGCGGGCGTTGTCGACCGCGACCGCCGCCTGGTCGACGAAGGTCTTCAGCAGCGACACCTCGGCATCGGTGTAGCCCCCGGGGGTGAAGCGGGAGAAGGCAACGACGCCGACGGCGACATCGTCGCGGATCATCGGGATGGTGAGGGCGCTCTTGGCGCCGACCCGCCGGCTCGGGGCGTTCGGGTATCGGTCCACCGGTTCGTCGTCCCAATTCCGGATGTGGATGATCTCGCGCCGGCGCGCGCTGGCACCGAACATGGTGCTGTCATCGAGCGGCATGGGCGTGGAATCCGGCGGGACAGCTATCCCCGCCGTCGCCACGCGAACAAGGCCGTCACCTTGGCGCATCGCCACCGTCGCGCCGGTGCCGCCGCAGAGGCGATCGGCGTGACGGGCGAGGGCGTCGAACACCGGGGTCAGGTCGGTGCGCGCGGTACTGACGGCGTCGAGCAGATCGGTCATCGCCTCCTGTCGGGCGAGCGACTCGGCCAGGTCGTTGAACAGACCGGCATTGGTGACGGCGATGACGGCCTGGTCGGCAAACGCCTGCAGGATGGTTGCCTGCGCGGACGTGAAGGGCCTGACCTCGCGCCGGCCCAGGATGAAGTTGCCGAGGTGGCTACTCCGCCCGACCAGCGGAACGACCATCTGGCTGCGGTTCCCGCTCTCGCGGATGAACTCGGCGATCGGCGAGTGATCATCGGCCGCGAAGAATCTCTGTACGTCGTCGGCGATCAGCGGGTGGTGGATGTCCCAAAGTGCCTTGTTGGCCGGCAGGACACGGCCCATCATCGATCCCGTTGGTCTGTCTTCGGCGGCGACAGCAACGGTGTCGTCGTCTCGCCGGAGGAGGAGGATGAGTCCCTGGTCGGCGTCGCACAGCTTGCGCGCCTGCGTCAGGATGCCGTGGAGCACGGTGCGGAGCTCCCCCGGATGCTCGCTGATCAGCCGCAGCACCTCGGCCATCGCGGTCTGCAGGGTCAGAGCCGCGTCGAGCTCGTTGAACAGGTTGGCGTTGGCGATGGCGATCGCGGCCTGCTCGCCGAAGGCGTTGAGGATGTTGGCCTCGCGTTCGTCGAACGGGCGCACCTCCCAACGATTCACCCCCAGCATCCCGTACAGCTCGCCATCGACGCGTAGGCCCACCAACAGCATACTGCGGACGTCTTCCGGAACCTCCTGCTGGAGACCCCGAAACACTTGCGTGTCCTCGACCCGGAGGGCCTCGCCGCTGGCCAGCATCGCCTTGACCGGTCCCTGGAACGGCATCGAGCGGCCCACGCTCTCCGGATGCGCCGGATTCGCCAAGAAGGTGATCGCGTCGCCGTCGAATCGCCACACCACGCCGGCGTCGGCATCGCACAGCGCCACGGCCCGTTCGATCAGGCCGTTCATCACCGAGACGAGGTCGCCCGGGTGCGCGCTGATGAGGGCGAGCACCTCGCTGGTCGCGGTCTGCAGCTTCAGCGACTCGCCGAGGTCCTTGAAGAGGCGCGCGTTGGCGAGGGCGAGCGATGCCTGTTCGCCGAAGCTCGCGAGCGCCGCGAGCTCGTCCTCGGAGAACGGCCGCACCTGGTGGCGGTACATGTGCAACGCGCCGACGGCAGCTCCTTCGTGGGTGAGAAGAACGAAGGCGTAGCTGCGCACCCGGCCGACGGCGGCCACCTGCTCCAGGTACGGGTTGCCTGCCACGATCGCGGCGAAGTCTTCGGTGTGGAACGCGCCGCTGAACAGACTCGGTTCCGGGACCATCGCCGGGGAGGTCGTGCCGACGTAGGGCTCCATCGCCGGGCCGTGCGACGCCACGTAGCGAATGGAAGCGCCCTCGTTCAGGGTGATCGAGCCGGCCTCGCCGCCGCACAGCTCGGCGGCCTTGGCGAGGATGCCGTGCAGCACCTTGCTCAGGTCGCCGGGGTGGGCGCCGATCA
>Ga0268299_1004698_pt1 | contig 10290 bp, 5 predicted proteins | sample NOBtaG_FD_193484 | JGI IMG/M metagenome (GOLD analysis project Ga0268299, IMG submission 193484) | Activated sludge microbial communities from bioreactor in Nijmegen, Gelderland, Netherland - NOB reactor | ecosystem: Engineered > Bioreactor > Aerobic > Activated sludge | place: Netherlands... | reverse complement strand
GTTTTAATACTAGGTTACTATTCGGGATTCCAATGGCAGCATTACCATTAAATACAAATTTTGTACTCAAGCGTTCGCCTGTATCACCATAAAATGAATATACAGGGCGGTGTGGATGAAATACCGCAACCCCAATGTTTACTTTGCGTGCATTGTTTGCCGAAATATAAGCTTCATCAGTACCATAACTGTATTGGATTCCTGCACCTAAATCAAAAATATTAAAACTCGCAGGAGCCATTTCTCCGCTTGATATCATTGAATTGTAACTTGTTCCATCGTATTGATTTCCCCATGTTAATTTTGAGGCATTCATGCTACGTTGTCCGTAACCAGCCATTAATCCTGCAGATAAAATACTTTTATCATTTAAATTAATGATTCCGTTTAAGGATAAATTTACTTGGTTTGAGCCAAATGCTGCATCTCCAGCTTTATCGCTAAAAAAATCGAGCGCTAAACCCATGTGATGTTTTTTGTTTTTTAACAAACGAGCATCAGCCGAAAAAGCATAAGTACGGTAGGGTGAGCCAATGGCTTGCCACTGATTTTTAAAATTTAAAATCGCTCTTACTTCATGGTGTACACCTCCATTTGCAGGATTTAACTGAATGGGTGTTTCATCAAACTGCGAAAAATGTATGTCTTGCGCCTGTGTTATGCCATAGGATAACACAGTTACGCAAGTTATACACCATTTGCCAAATTTAGCCTTGTAGGCTGTTTTGTTTTTGTTCATCTTTTTGTTTTTAAAAGACAATTTTTGTAGTAGTAGTTTTTCTTGTTGAGCAAATTATTTTCTTAGAAAATAACAATGCAAATTAATTGTGTTGTTTTCATTTTGATTGTAAGTGTTTATTTATTGGTTTTTATTTATTTTACTAATGTGATATTTCCTTGTTTTGATACATCCTGTCCGTTTACTGTTGCTTTTAAGTAGTAAACAAATACTGCAGCATCTAATTTTTTTCCATTGAAGTTTCCATCCCAACCAACAGCTGGATTACTTGTAGAGAATACTTTTTCGCCCCAACGATCATAAATGTTAAACTCTAAATTGGTAATACAATTACCCATTAAATAAAGCATATCATTTTGTCCATCATCGTTTGGTGAAAATGCAGTAGGAACAAAAAGTTCTCCGCAAATAATATCTACAAACACTACAACGGTATCGCTTCCTATACATCCACCATTATTAGCTGTTAAAACATAAATGGTTGTTTGATTAGGTGAAGCCACTGGATTTTGGCAAGTAGTACAGCTTAATCCAGTTGAAGGGCTCCATACATACGTAGAGCCAGCTGGTGCTGTTCCATTTAAAATTGTATTTGTTCCAGCAATGATGGTTACATCAGTTCCTGCATTTACTCCTGTTAAGCTTCCTGTAGCGCCTACAACTCCTGTTGAAGTAGCTGTACATCCGTTAACATCCGTAACAGTAACAGTGTACGTTCCAGCTGCTAATCCTGTGATAGTACTGTTTGTACTTCCTGTATTCCAGCTACTAGTAATTACTCCATTTCCTCCTGTAACATTTACAGTAGCTGTTCCATCGTTATTGTTAGTACAGTTGGCAGGTGTTGTAGTAATGGTTGCTACCATTGCATTTGGTTGAGTAATAGTTACAGTAGTTGCATTAGAGCATCCGCTTCCATCAGTAGCAGTAACCGTATAGGTTCCAGCGGAAAGATTGTTTGCGGTAACACCACTGATGCTTCCTGGCATCCAGTTATAAGTAATTGTTCCAGTTCCTCCAGTTGCACTTGCAGTAGCAGCACCATTGTTTCCACCATTACATGATACATTTGTTTGTGAAGCTATTGAAACAGTTGGTCCTCCTGTATTTGCAACAGTGGCAGTGGTAGTAGCAGTACATCCGTTAGCATCAGTAGCAGTAACGGTGTAGGTTCCACCTGCAAGGTTACTAGCAGTAGCACCACTGATGCTTCCAGGCATCCAGTTGTAAGTAATGACTCCTGTTCCACCTGTTCCGCTTGCTGTAGCAGTTCCAGTTGTTCCACCACAAGGAGTAGGTGTAGTTCCTGTGATAGAAACACTAACAGCAGATGCAGGTTGAGTAATAGTAACAGTTGTAGTTCCTGCGCAAGCGCCAGCATCCGAAGCAGTAACAGTATATGTTCCTGCAGCTAATGTATTTTGTGTTGCACCGCTTAAGCTTCCAGGCATCCAAGTATAAGTGATGGTTCCTGTTCCACCCGTTGCATTAACAGTTGCTGAGCCGTTGCTTAATCCAAAGCAAGTAATATTTGTTTGTGAAGAGATAGTAACAGTTGGCCCGCCAGAGCTACTAACAGAAACTGTAGTAGTAGCAGTACATCCATTTGCATCGGTAGCAGTAACAGTATAAGTTGTACCAGCAGTAAGAGTATTTTGTGTAGCTCCACTTAAGCTTCCCGGCATCCAGTTGTAAGTAATAGTTCCAGTTCCGCCAGTTCCTGCGGCAGTAGCTGCTCCATTGTTACTACCACATGTAGCAGGAGTAGAGCTTGAAATATTTACAGAAACAGCATTTGTAGGTTGAGTAATAGTAACCGTAGAGGTTCCAGTACAACTGTTAGCAGTAGCAGTAACAGTATATGTTCCAGCAGATAAACCAGTTTGTGAAGCACCAGTTAAATTTCCAGGCATCCAGTTATACGTTACAGTCCCTGTTCCTCCTGTAGCATTAACAGTAGCAGTACCATTACTTCCGCCAAAGCAAGTTACATTGGTTTGTGTAGAAGTGGTTACAGTGATTGTAGGACAAGCGGTACATGTTGGGATACCAGTTAATGTAGTTATTGTAAGAAGTGTTCCTGCATTATCCGTTACCTGTATTGGTTGTGAAGGGAATGAAGTAGGAAGTGTTCCTGAATTTGCATTTGTTGAAAATGTTGTCCAAAATGCAGGAGTGTTACAAGTGGTAGTTGGAACAATACCAACTAAACATTGATTAATAAAAGGAGTCCACGTACCACCACAAGCAGTACATTGTGCTGAGTTTGTAATTGGTGTACTTGATGCAGGAGTGTAAAACTGCCATGTGTAAGGGTTAACACCACTTGAAACAGTAAGCGTTCCATTTGTTTCTTGACAAACAGTAAGAGCGGTACAAGGTGAAACAACGATTGAAATAGAATCAGCACCACAAGCAAGCGTATAAACAATGGTATGAGTTCCTACACCTGCAGTTGCTGGATTAAATGATCCTGTTGAAGGGTTTACACCTGTTCCACTAAATGTTCCTCCTGGTGTAGCAACAACCAATGTTACAGGAGCAGCATTTGAACAAAGTGTAGTTACGGGGCAAATAGTAGCATCGCAACAAACTTGAGTCATTGGAGCACAAGCCGTCATATTTATTGCTTGAATGGTTCCTGTTCTAGTACCAGTTCCTGAATTTCCAGTTGTTCCACATGCAATTACTTCACCTCCGGATGTTACATGTACATCATACACACGATAAGTAGTTGCAACAGATGAGATTAAATTTAAGTTTGCATCATATTTAACAACAGAGTTTCCTGAACCAACATAAACGTTTCCGCAATCGTCAATATCTAAACCACTATTTTGTACTTGACTAGATGCAAATCCTCCGCCAGCAACAGCAGCAGTTGAAATGATAGCACCTGTTGCTAATGAACGTTTTTGTACTTCATTCCCTTTATGCGTATACACAAAATTTCCATTGGCACGAATAGCCATAATTCCAGAGTTGTTTTTTCTCCAATTTTCACACTTGTAACTCAACGACATTCCATTATTTCTTTTAAATAGTGGAGCACTTACGCCACATAAATTAAAATTTTGGTTAATGTATCCTAAGGAGTCGTGAGTGAGGTAATAATATTTACCATTTTTTGATGGAGTTACGGAGCGAACTTCTTGTGTTGGGAATAATTGCCCACCTGTTACTTGAACGCTTGCAGTAATATTACCTGTATTGGTATTTACATCATAAATAAATGGGAGCGGAGGCAATGTTCCTCCTGTTCCGCCAATGATTAATTTTGTTTGGTCGCAGTTAAATGCAATGTTCCAAAATTCAGTAGAAGCAAAAATCCCTCCTGGACTAGCATTATTCCAAACTTGTGTAGCGGCATTATTTACTTTAATAATTGCAGCAGTAGAACCATTTGTTACGTATGAATTACCCGCTAAATCGGTCGCAAATGTTCCTAACCAAGCGGTGGTATCATATGGGGTGTTATACGTCCATTGAAGTACGCCCGTGTTGTTATATTTTAATAATTGCAAAGGCATAACCCCACCAATTAAATAAGCATTTCCAGCTCCATCTCTTTCACATTCCCAAACACAATCCCAGTTGGTATTAAAATTTGGTGATTGTGTCCAAGGGTCAATAACAAGTGTTTGAGTGTGGTCGTATTTGCCAATTTTAAACGAAACACTATTTCCTTTTTTTATGAATTTAGATGAAACAATGTTGCCTTTATCATTTTCATAAAATGTAAGTGGAGCATGGTCGGTGATGTATCCAAATTTTGTTTCAATTAATAAATCACCTTTTTTAATGTTTAGCGGTTTTGTGTAGTTCATTTTAACCAATGATGCATCGGCTCCAGGATGAACGATTAACGCATATTTGATTCCCGATTGAGGATGGAAAGTGTATTCTACATCAATGTTTGGATAGATGTTTTTGTAAGTTATTTTTTTAAATCCTTTAATAAAGTTTTCATTTTTATTGTTGCCGTCAGCATCATTAAATGAATAGCTATGATAGTCTGTAGTCGCATTTTCTGCAATTACCTGAACATTAGCATTTGCTCCATCCCAAACCATTTCGGTAACATCTACTTCAAAATAGGTTTTGCGTTCTTCTGCTTCAAATGCTTTGTGTTCTTCCGCAGTTTTAATATTTTTCTTTCTCTCTTCTCTTGCGTTTTCTTCTTCTTCAGTAAACTCTTTTTGCCATGTTTTCACAAAGCTGTAAACAAGTCCTTTTTTTGTAAAATAAATTCGAGAATTTCCTTCGTCAACAGCAAATAAAACAGGTTCATTGTTTTCTTTTGTCCCCGATGTTTTAAATTGTCCTTTATTTTCAATGAAGCTTTTCCCTTTTTCAAAATTAGCTGTCCAAGCGGCTACAGCACTGTTTTGTGCCATTGAAAAACTTCCACAAATCAATGCAAAAAATAAAGTGAAAATAAAATTTGGTCTTAATCCCATTGTGTTTTTATTTAGAGTTTCTTTTTTTCTTAAATCAAAAATAGGCTTCAAGAAGGGAAAAGCAATTCAAAAAAATGCTCATTATTGGAAGTCTGATTTGCATACTAAATCAAAAAAGTCTATATTTATCAAAATAAACAAGGCTACATTTTTAATTTATTATTATAAATCAGGTAATATGAAACCATCCGAAGATTTACATCAACTCATCAAGCACATGAGTATGTCGGAGAAAAGATATTTTAAAATATACTCTACCCGACATGTGATAGGATATAATAATAATTACATCCATTTGTTTGATGCTATTGATAAACAAAATGAATACGATGAAGAACGGATAAAAAAATATTTTGGGAAAGAAACCTTTGTGAAACACTTGCCATCCGAAAAGCATTATTTATATAATCTGATTTTGGATGGTTTAAATGCCTATCATAAAGACAGAACCTTTTTAACACGTTATTCTAATTTATTGATGAATATTGAAATATTGTACAATAAAGGCTTGTTTGAACAATGTCGAAAATTAATTCAAAAGGCAAAAAAAGAGGCCTATTTATTGGAAAAGTTTTCTATTTTGTTTTTAATCATACGCTGGGAAACATTGGTGTATATAAAAGATGAAGATGTAAAAGGCTTGTATAAAAGTTTTGATGAGGAATTAAGAATATTGGAGGTGATTCGTATTCAATCGGCATTGATGCGAATAGCATTTAACATACAAATTCAAATTTATAAAGGAAAAATTACAACTGCGTTCTTAAAATCACAAGAAGAAGAAATAAAAAAATATTATCCGCCTAAAAAAGAAGTGAACAGCTTTTGGGCTCGTTATTACTATTATTCTGGAATGGGATTGATTTATTCGGTGCAACGAAAATATGGTGAATGTTATGATTGTTTTAGAGAGATTAATGTGTTAATGCAAAACACCAAACAGTTTATTGTTGATTTGCCACATATTTATCATACCAATCACAATAACATGATTAACTTATTGTTCGCATTAAAAAAACACGATGAAATTTTGCCCATCATTACACATCAGCGTGCATTTACTACGATATATAGAATAAAAAATACAGCATTAAATCAAAAGGTGTTTTTGAATACAAGTGAAAGTGAATTATACTTGTATTACAAAACAGAAGAATATGAAAAGGGTATTTTAACGATAAAACGGATTGAGCCCGAACTAAAAAAGATAAATATAAAATTTAGCCCTTCTTTAATCGACTTGTATTTTATGATAAGTGTTATTTGTCTTGAAAATCAAGATTACAAAGGTGCTATTAAATGGTTGAATAAAATTTTAAATCATGAAAAGGATGTAAATATTAGGCGTGAGTTACAAATAAATACACGTTTACTTTATTTAATTGTATTGCTTGAAAAAGAAGATTTATTTTTTGATAATCAATACCAATCGGTAAAACGATTTTTAGTAAATGAAAAGGAATTTAAAAAGCAGGTTTATTTATTAGAAATAATAAAATTATTGTCGGAACAACGATTAAATCCTACTAAAATCAAATTACTTAAAGATTTAATTAAAAAATCAAAAACAGAAAATCAAAAAGTGATTCAAGAATCATTAAATCCGCAATATGATTTTATGCAGTGGATTGAAAATCAATTGTTGCACAAAAAAATTAAATAAATGATATCTTTTACTACCATCATTCATAAGTTTAAAACAAAGGGTGAAAAAACTGGTTGGACATATGTTGAAATTCCTGCAGATATATCCCAACAATTAAAACCGAATAATAAAAAAGCGTACAGAGTAAAAGGGAAGCTAGATGAGTTTTCTATTGCACAAGTGGCTGTTATGCCAATGGGAGATGGAACTTTTATTTTGCCAATTAATGCAAACATGCGAAAAGGGATTCATAAAAAAGAAGGCGCTATGTTAATTGTAAGTTTAGAAGAAGATAAATCAGCATTAGAATTAGACGCAGATTTAATCATGTGTTTAGAAGATGATGAGCAGGCACACGCCTTTTTTAAATCATTAACAAAATCACATCAACAGTATTTTTCAAAATGGATTGCAAGTGCAAAAACAGAAGAAACGAAAGCAAAGCGAATTACACAAGCAGTAAATGCATTGTCACTTTCTTTAGGCTATCCCGAGATGATTAGAGCGAATAAAAAAATAAGTTAAAGTTTAGCAATTTTTATTTTTTGTCCAGGGAGTAAATTAAATTTTTGCCCGAACCCATTTAGTTTTTTTAGTTCATCAACGGTTGTATTGTTCTTTTGTGCAATTTTAAAAAGAGTATCTCCCTTTTGAACAGTATATAGCTTAAATCCATTTTGAGTGTTAGTGTTTGTCCCTGCTTTAGTATCAGATTTTACTGTAGTATTAGCATTGTTTGCTTTTTTCTTTACATAAATAGTAAGCTTCTTTCCTGCTTTTACTGTGCTAGATGTAATTCCATTCCATTGTTTTATATCAGCAACGGTACATCCATATTTTTTCGCAATTGTGCTTAAGTGTTCTCCACTTTTCACAACATGTATCTTAGTTATTTCCTCTGCAATAGGTTGAATCACTAAATTGTTTTTGCCAATTAATGAGTCGTTGATAAAGTTGTAAATTTTTTCTTCATTCGTAACAAATGCCCCCATTTTAGAGGCAGGCAAGGTTAAAATGCTCGGCTCTCCTTCAATAAAAGGAATAATTCTTTTTTTATAAGCAGGATTAAGAAATACAATATCATCAGCGGGGATATCTAGTACGGCTGCAATTTGTTCAAATGAAATTTGTTTTTTAACAGTGATAGTATCTACATCTAAAAATGTTTTTTTAGGAATAGCAGAACTTAAATTGTGTTCCCAAGTATAATTCATAATGTAATTAACAGCAATGAACGCAGGAACATATCCTTGTGTTTCTTTTGGTAAAAAAGGGCGAATTTCCCAATAGGTTCTTTTTCCTCCACTTTTTCGAATGGCTTTATTTACCGTTCCTGGCCCACCATTATAAGCCGCCAATACCATTTGCCAATCTCCAAATAAGCTGTATAGGTATTTGAAATATTCGCAAGCGGCAACAGTTGATTTGTAAGGGTCTGAACGTTCATCAATGTAAGAAGAAACTTTTAGTCCATACATTTTACCTGTAGGATACATAAATTGCCACAATCCTGTTGCGCCAACTCTGCTTTTTGCCAAAGGATTCAATGCCGATTCGCAAATGGCTAAATATTTTAATTCTAATGGCAAATCATATTTATCAAGTTGTTGTTCAAACAAGGGAAAATACAATTGCGATAAGGCCATCATTCGTTTCACTAACTCTCGTTTACGCATTGCATACATATCTATGTAGCCTTTTACAACACTGTTGTATTGTAAATCAAAAGGCGACACTGCGTCTAATTTTGCTAAGCGCGCTGCATACACCGACTCTTCATAGCGAGGAATTGAATCGGGCGGGAATTGAAATTTCGCATTTTTGGGATATATAATTTTTGCATACCCTTTTTCAAATAAATTAAGCGAATGTAAGCTATCTAATACCGCAGCAATAGGATCGTCTTGAAATTGATCAATAGCATACGGCACCGATTCTTGAGCAAAGGCAATTGCACTTTTTGCCAATAATATTATCACTAATATGTTACGAATGAATCTTTTCAAAAATGTTTATTTTAAACAAATATCGCAATGATACTCTAAATATTTAATAACGTTTAGACGAGTTGTTTATTTTTATACACGAAAACATGTTGATGAGTTTTTAAGTGTTTCATACTAAAGGTTTTTGCTAACTTTGTGGCAATGCACAATTCTTCAAATAAATCACGTCCACTTTTTATTTTCTACATTTTAGTAGCTTATGTTTTTGTGCAATTTGCTTGGTGGACTTACTCAATGTTTCAATTAAACAATGAAATTTCATACCTAAAAACGGAGTTAAATTTATTAAAAGGAGAATCTGCTGAAGAAGTGATTGTTAAAGGAAATGAAATAAATGAAAAATTACATAAACGCTGGTTAATGATTTCATCTGAAGGCGCTTTTTTTATTGCTCTTCTATTATTAGGTATTGTTCAAATTCGTAAAACATTTAAAAAAGAAAAAGAACTCGCAAACCAGCAAAAAAACTTTTTACTTTCAGTTACACACGAATTAAAATCGCCCATTGCTTCTGCCAAATTACAACTTCAAACACTCGAAAAAAGAGAATTAACGAGAGAAAAACAACTCGAAATAATTTCAAATGCAATTAATGATACTGACCGATTAAATAACTTGGTTGAAAATATTTTATTAGCAGCAAAAATTGAAAACAGTGTTTATGCCATAAATAAAGAACAGTGCAATGTCTCGGAATACATTACTAAAGGACTCACTAAAATAATTCAATCCTTTAATTACAGTCAAACAATAGAATTGGACATAGAACCCAATGTTTTTATGCCAATAGATAAAACAAGCTTTCCGTCTATTGTTTTAAATATTTTTGAAAATGCGATAAAATATTCTCCCGCAAACTCAAGCATTAAAGTATCGTTAAAAAAACAAAATCAAAAAATAATTTTAGCTGTTGCAGATGAAGGTTTGGGTATTTCTGAGACTGAAAAACAAAATATTTTTCAAAAATTTTATAGAGTTGGAAACGAGGAAACACGAAGCACAAAAGGTACAGGTTTAGGGTTGTATATAGTAAATTACCTTGTAGAGCAGCACAATGGAACAATAAGCGTAAAAAATAATATTCCGAAAGGGAGTATCTTTGAAATAGTTTTTAATAGTTAAAAAAGTAATATGTCGAAAAAAGTAGCACTTATAATTTTAGATGGTTGGGGTTTAGGCGATGGAAGTAAATCGGATGCAATAGCCAACGCAAACACTCCATTTGTGGATAGTTTGTATAAAAAATATCCCTTTTCAACTTTACATACCTCTGGTCAAAAGGTTGGTTTGCCGGATGGTCAAATGGGGAATAGTGAGGTGGGGCATTTAAATATTGGTGCAGGAAGAATTGTATATCAAGATTTGGAGTTAATAAACAAAGCTATTCGTGAAAAAACAATTGATGAAAACTCTACGCTTGTAAAGGCTTTTGACTATGCA
>Ga0268299_1004697_pt1 | contig 10292 bp, 10 predicted proteins | sample NOBtaG_FD_193484 | JGI IMG/M metagenome (GOLD analysis project Ga0268299, IMG submission 193484) | Activated sludge microbial communities from bioreactor in Nijmegen, Gelderland, Netherland - NOB reactor | ecosystem: Engineered > Bioreactor > Aerobic > Activated sludge | place: Netherlands... | reverse complement strand
ACCGGACGCTTACAAAGGAAATGATGCGAATGGGGTTCTGCAAGATAGAACGCGCTGCACCGAGTTTGCTGAACCCCATTCCTGACGAGGGTTTGGCACAGCACGTGCCCCCGAATGTGCGTGCCGTGATCCTGCACACCGGCTTGGCCACCCTGAAGAAACGCGGTGCCGGCCACCCTCCCCTACGCCCCACCACGACGGATGAGACCCGTGCCCAAGCGCGATGACAAAGACGTCCGCCCCCGCGCCGCCCGCCGCCGGGCCGAAGCGAGCGACAGCAAGTTCGTCACGCAGGTCCTCCGGCTAGCTGGTCCCCGGCTGGGCCGAGGCCTGGGCGGTAAGCGCGGCCCGGGTCGCCTGGGCCGGGGTCAGGCCGCCGCCCTCGCTGGCCTCCGCTCACCAGGTCCCCGCTCCCGCCGGGTCATCGTCAAGGCACGGCTCATCGTCCTGCCCGGGCGCCTCACGCCATCCACCATCCGCCACGCCCGCTACCTGCAGCGCGAGCTCCGCGGCGAGCCCGGCAACCTGCCGGCCTACGGGCCCGGGACGGGCCCGGCAGACTTCGACGCCTTCGCAGCCCGCTGCGCCGAGGACCGCCACCAGTTCCGCTTCATCGTCTCGCCGGAGGACGGGGCGGAACTGGGCGACCTGCAGCCCTACACCCGCGCCCTCATGAGCCAGGTCGAGCGGGATCTGCAGACCCGGCTGGAGTGGGTCGCCGTGGACCACGCGGACACGGACAACCCCCATACCCACGTCCTGTTGCGGGGCAAGTCCGCCGACGGTCAGGACCTGGTCATCGGCCGGGACTACATCAGCCGCGGCATGCGGCTCCGCGCCCAGGAGATCGCCACCGACTTCCTCGGTCCCCGGACTGACCTGGAGATCGAGGCGACCCGCGTCCGGGAGCTGGAGGCCGACCGGCTGACACCCCTCGACCGGACCCTCCAGCGGGAGGCCGTGGACGGCGTGCTCGACGTCCGGCAGATCCCGGCCACCACCCTCGCCCGCCAGGCCAAGGCAGCAAAGCTGGGACGGCTCACGCACCTCGCCAGACTCCGCCTGGCCGCCGAACTCAGGCCGGGAATGTGGCAGCTGCAACCCGATGCCGAGGCCATGCTCCAGGCCATTGGCGAACGGGAGGACATGCTCCGCGTCCTGCACCGCACGCTGGGCGCCACGGGCAACGACGCGGCGATCTACGATCAGGCCCGCTCCCTCCCCGTGACGGGACGGATTGCGGCCAGGGGGATGGCTGACGAACTCCGGGAACAGGGCTACCTGGCCGTCGCGGGCACCGACGGTCGCGGCCACTACATGCGGCTGTCGTCGAAGGCCAACCCGCAGGACTATCCGGTGGGCGCGATCCTGACCGTCCGGGGGCCGAAGGTGGTGCTGGAATCGACGCTGCCCCTGGACCGGCAGACCCGGGCTCTCGGTGCCACCTGGCTGGATGCCCAGCTGGTCGCCGGCAAGTCCAGCGATATGGCGATGCGGGGCTTCGGCGCGGAAGTCCGGTCGGCGCTCGCCGTGCGCACGGAGTTCCTGATTGAGCAGGGCCTGGCCAGTCGGGAGGACGGGCGGGTAAGGGTCGCGAAGGACGTGCTCCCTGCCCTGCGCAGCCGGGAGCTGGCCACTGTCGCGGCCCGGCTTGCGGCGGAGACCGGGCTGACCTATCGGCCGGTGCAGGAGGGCCAGCGGGCGAGTGGTATCTACCGGCAGGCCGTGACGCTGGTCAGTGGGAAGTACGCGATGCTGGCGGATGGTGTCGGGTTCAGTCTGGTGCCGTGGAGGCCGGAGTTGGAGAGGTCGATTCGGCGGGGTGTGGGATTGCCGGGGCCGCGTCGTGGGATTACGCGGTAGGCAGACTATTCTGCCGTTCGGCTTTTAGGAAGGGCCGAGATCATTTCTTCCACCACTATCTGGCCAAGCACATACCCGCCGCCGATCTGCAGCACTACGCTCCTATTCCCCGATTCGTAGCGCCATAGCTCAGGTATCGCCGCGGGCGGCGGCTCCCCCGCTACGCTGGTGAAGCCATGGCTGGTGTTCCCTCTTTGTCGAACCATGGCGCCTAATGGCTGAAATAATCCGAGCCGCGAAGCGGCCTCGGCTTGAATGAATTGCTATTCGCCGTCACGGCTGCAGCACGAGCTGGCCTGCTGCATGGGCGGGCATTTGACAGTGCCATACGAGCAGTAAACGCAGCAGTCACCCGGCAATGGATTTAGCCGCGTCTGACAGGACGCACACTCATAGAACCACTGACATGCGTTAGTAGGCATCGTCTCCGTCTTGGAGAAGCCACACTTGGGGCAGGTAATCGTTGATTGAAGCTCTACGCGCGACATTGCGGGCTCCTTGTGGGACGGAATATGTCCAGCAGGGACACGGCCAGCATGAGCCCAAGGCCCGCATAGAACAAATGGATGCTCCAGTCGTACTGCCAGAAGGCAAACAGTGCCGCGAGGACAGCCACGGGCCCGGCTATGGAAAGGAGCCCGCGAAACACCACGCGTTGCCGATACCAGCCAATACAGTTCGCTACCAGGGCGAGGATGGCTAGGGCAGGAATCAGCTTGCGGAAAAGAAACCCCTCGTAGCTGGACAAGAAGCCGAGGCCAAGAGTCGCCCCCAGCGATCCAAGTGCGGGGAAACACCCGGCGCAGGACATTGCGGCAACGAGCGTGCCGAAGCTACTGGTCTTGTCAAGTAATGCAGGAAGTTTCATGTGGCGGCCGGATGCGAGAAGGGTGGTTCAGGCGCATAACCAGACTCGGGGAATGAAATGACGGGATAAATCCCGTCACATTGTCTGGATATATAGATTGATGCACGGCAGGTTCCTTTTTCCATTCATGGCGGCGTACCGTTCGGCGTGGGGCTGCTGGAGGTACTCAGGGGAGGATGCGGGTCCGGTACCTGACGTACCTGAGGGAGCAAACCTACCTATGGTGAATCTGGCGGTACGTGGCGTCACCATCGGCAGTATTCCCTGGCATCTTGGCCCGGCGGCCGTTGAGCAATTCTTGACCCATCTGGCGGTGGACCGCAAGGTGAACGCCAGCACCGAAAGCCATTTACTCGGCATAGACCCCCCGGCTGGACAAACAGGCTAAGGTCACCAGATTACTGATACCAAACTGGGCGTCCCCTACCTGCTGGCTACGCCAGACCACTCTGCAGCCCGTTTCCCACCCACCCTCACGCGGCGACAATCCCCGTCGCCATGCGCACCCTCACCCTGCAGGAAGCCGCTGCGCTTCTGCAGCTCCACCCCACCACCCTGGCCGCTCGCGCCAAGGCTGGTTTGATCCCCGGCGCCAAGCTCGGCCGGCGCTGGGTTTTCCTCGACGTTGACCTGATCGAGTACCTGCGCGGAAGATATGCCCCGCGGGCGTTGCAGGGTGAACGTACGGAGGTTTCTGTATGTCACTCTACAAACGCAAGGACTCACCGCACTGGTGGGTCAAGATCGCCCACGGCGGAGGCTGCCTACAGCGAAGCACTGGGACTCCCGACCGCAAGAAGGCCCGGGAATACCACGACAAGCTGAAAGCCTCCCTGTGGGACCAGGCGAAGCTCGGCCTCAGACCGAGCCACACCTGGAACGAGGCTGTCGTGCGTTACGTCGCCGAAACCCGGCGGAAGGCATCGATGACCAACCTGCAGGTCTATCTCCGTTGGCTCCATCCCCACCTGGATGGACTCGCGCTGGAGCACATCGACCGCACCAAGGTCGATGAACTCCGGCAACGGAAGCTGGCGGAAGGTGTCTCCCCCGCCACGGCCAACCGGCAGCTCGAAGTCGTCCGCGTCATCCTGCGCAAGGCCGCTTACGACTGGGAATGGCTGAACCGCGCCCCCGTGGTGCGGATGCTGGCCGAACCCAAGCGGCGGATCCGCTGGCTGACCCGGGAGCAGGCCGAGACGCTCATCAGGGAGCTGCCGACGCACCTGAAGGCGGTGGCCCGGTTCAGCCTGGAGACCGGGCTGCGCAAGGCCAACGTGACGGGACTGGAGTGGTCGCAGGTGGACCTGGCACGCCGTTGCGCCTGGATTCACCCGGACCAGGCCAAGGCCCGCCGGGCGATCCCGGTGCCGCTGTCCCAGGCGGCTGTCGAGGTCGTCCGGGCGCAGGAAGGTAAGCACGCGGTCTACGTGTTCACCTACAACGGCAACCGCCTCATCCAGGTCAACACCAAGGCCTGGCGGGCGGCGCTGAAGCGCGCAGGGATTGCCGACTTCCGGTGGCACGACCTGCGGCACACCTGGGCCAGCTGGCACGTCCAGGCCGGGACGCCCCTGCACGCCTTGCAGGAACTCGGCGGCTGGGAGTGCGCGGAGATGGTGCGCCGCTACGCGCACCTCTCCAGCGAGCACCTGGCGGTATATGCCGAGCGCATGTCCGGGACGACGTCTGCTTTTGCGACGACGAACGTGACTGGCTACGATCTGGCTACGCTGAACATCGGCAACGGAGAGCCCACGCTCGCAAGTTGCTGATCTGGTTGCGCGCCCGGAGAGATTCGAACTCCCGACCCTCAGGTTCGAAGCCTCGACCCCACACTACGCCCTGGTACCCTGGAGCACCCGGTGCCTTACCGTTCAGTGGCTTATTTGCAAGCACTTTCGCTGTTGTGCCCTCGCGTACGCCGAGGTACTCTTTGCCCCGGTAACTCACTGGTCACTCAACCATGCCGATAGTGAGACTCAGGCAGGACAGCATTAGGTCCATACCCTACACGGGTAGCGACAACGCCCAGTGCATCTATTGGGACAATGGACTTGCATGCTTTGGTGTGCGGGTCTATCCGAATGGCCGCCGGAGCTACGTTTGCGCCTACCGCGTGAATGGCCGCAAGCGAATAGTAACTCTCGGGCGCGCTGATGTTCTTACCCTTGATAGAGCCCGGAAGAAGGCCCGCACATATCTAGGCCAAGCGGCCGACGGCGAAGACCCGCACGCCGCCGAGGACGCTCTGCATGCATCTGGCACCGTGAAATCTCTCGCGGAGACATACATTGAACGCCACGCTAAAGCAAAAAAGCGGTCGTGGCGAAATGACGACAGCTACATGCGGCGATACGTGATCCCAAAGCTCGGCTCTCGGCTCGCAGGGAGCATTACCACTGCAGACATTGCGCGCATACACTCCGAGATCGGCGAGACCCATACGTATACCGCGAATCGTGTAGTTGAGGTCGTGCGTAAAATGTACAACGCAGCTCGAACCTGGCACCTCATTCCGAGAGAGATGCAAAACCCTGCTGTGGGTATTGAGCGTTTTGCTGAGGCGAAGCGCCGCCGTTACGTTACGCCCGCCGAAATGCCGAACCTTGCGAAGGCGATTGATGCTGAACAGAATGAGTTCGCTCGGCACGCGATATGGCTGCTATTGCTAACAGGCCTTCGGCGCAGTGAGGTGCTCAACGCGAAGTGGTCTGATGTCGACTTGAAGCAGCGCACATTCTTCATTGGCCAGACGAAAAACGGCGAAGCCCTGCTGACACCGCTGAGCCGCGCGGCAGTTGCACGACTAAAGAACATTGCACGGATAGACGGCAATCCCTACATCATTTGTGGGAGTGTTTCGGGTCGACCACTTGTGAACCTTAGGTCCGCGTGGAAGCGCGTTCGCAATGCTGCGGGACTCCAGGATGTCAGAATCCACGACTTGCGACGTACCGTTGGCTCTTGGCTCGTACGGGATGGAGCATCGCTACACTTGGTAGGCGCGGTTCTCAATCACAGTGATCAGAAAACTACGGCCGGCTACGCGTATTTCCAGACGCAGGATCGACAACAGGCCCTCGATAGACATGGACGAATCGTCAGCAAACTGGCAAAAGGCCGGTTAAAGAATCATGGCGAGCGCGGCACACAAGCTGCCGGAGGTTCTGCGGGCGCACGCTCGGGCCCAACGGTACATAGTTTTTCGCGTCAGAAGCTGCACAAACTCGTCTGGAGCGAGCCGGTAGCCACGGTTGCAGAACGCATCGGCATTTCCGATGTTGCGCTTTCGAAGGCATGTCGACGAGCAGGCGTTCCCGTGCCACCACGGGGGTATTGGGCGAAGGTTCAAACGGGAAAGGCGACTCGAAAAGTGGAACTACCTGCACGCTCGGCCACTGCTGAAGAAAGTATCAAGATCAGAGTCAGGTCACCTTCGGCCAAGGTCGCACTTGGTTCAAGCGCGCCTGTTGATGGCGAAGGTCTCCGGTAGACCAAGAGCGGCTGCTGCGCAATACCGGTTCATCTCCCGCGGAATCCCCACAGTGCGTACGGAATCATGCGCTGCGGAAACTAGAAGCCACTGATGCAGAACCGATTCTTTGGTGGTAATGGGTAGACGAGAACCATGACCTCAGCATTATGAGCGCGTTCCAGCCCCTTTTCACGATCAGCAGCCGCCTCAGCACGTTAGCTGCTGGCAACCCCTAACTGACTTTTCTTTCGGATTTTTTCACCACTCCGACAGTGCGCTGAGAAACGCCCGACTACGCCAGCGTTACATTGCGGTTGCACTTATAAGTGCAATAGGCTCAGCGCTCGGTCCTAGAGGGATTGCTGTGCGAGCGATCATCGGAGCACGACTACTGGGGAGCGCCGCCGCGCAGCCCAAAGACAAGCCGTTTGAGATTTTCGATAGCCGCTTGCCCGGCTTTGTTCTGCGAATCCAGCCATCAGGCGTCCGCACTTTCTATGCTCAGTTGGGTAGAGGACGCAGACTAGTCTCGGGCAAGGTTGGCCACCTCACGGCTGACCAGGCACGCCATCGCTGCGAACTCGCCCTGGGCAACGTAGCCCACGGACGCGAACCGACCATGGGGCTCGATGGGGCTACCAAGGCGATTACGCTCAGGCAGTTTCTCGAAATCGAGTACATGCCATGGGCCAAGGCCAATCGGCCCCGCAGCGCATCGGCCTCGATTGATCGACTCGAGCGATGCTTTATCAAATGGTACGACTACCCGCTAACGACCATTTCCACTGGCTAGCTTGAATCATGGAAGACTGAGCGGCTCCAAGCCGGCTGTCGGCCAGCGACTGTCCTCCGTGACCTAGCCGGCCTGTCAGCTGTTCTTAGTCATGCTGTCCGTATCGAAAGGCTGACGGACAATGCTATGCGCCGAGTGGAGAAGCCACGCCTTGACCGAACGCCGCGTATCCGATTTTTGGATCCCGATGAGGAGGCGCGCCTCCGATCGGCTCTGATGGAAAGGGACAATAGACTGATCTCGGCAAGGGACTCGGGGAATGCCTGGCGGCACCGACGGCACCGCACTCCGCTTCCAAAGCTCCCGTACTTCGGCGACCACATGACTCCCGCCGTGTTACTCAGTTTGAATACGGGGCTTCGCCGCGGAGAGTTATTGTCGCTGCGATGGTCAGACATAAACTCTCGACAAGCTGTGCTGTCGGTTCAGGCGATATCAGCGAAGACGGGTCAGACGCGGCATGTCCCACTAAATGAGGAAGCCATTGAGACCCTTAAACAGTGGAGGGTGCACAACCCCGACATTTCTGGGATTGACAGGATTTTTGCGGCCACGACCTCATTCAAGACCGCCTGGGCCGGCATATTGAAAGTCGCCAAGATCAAGTCATTTCGCTGGCACGACCTCCGTCACCACTTCGCCTCGCGTCTGGTCCAGGCCGACGTCAATCTCAATACCGTGCGGGAGCTGCTTGGGCACGGCTCTCTGGCGATGACGCTGCGGTACGCGCACCTTGGCCCAGATCGAAAGCGAAAGGCCGTTGCACTGCTGTGCGGGCCGCGGGGAGAGGCGCCTGACCCTGAGACTGCATCAGGCCATTCAGCCTCGCGAACGGAGGAAACGCCTCCGCCAGAGTACTTCTGGCCGCCTTCCTCTCCCGGAGACCTCAGCCTCATCGAGAACAGGGCATCGGTAGCCTGCGGGTGAATGTCCAGAGGTGGTTACCCCACCCCCCACAGCTGTTTCCCCGACTCAATACTGAGGCCCGATCATGGAAGATGCGATACGGCGGTGGCCTTGAGCAAGAGCGCGTATAGGCTGCGACAATCCTCTGACTATGCACTCATGACCAAACGGCAGCTTCTCACGACCCGTTGCGCTAAGTGGCAGGTCTGCCGGTCGTGCGGGCATCTCGGCAGACTAGATTGAGTGCCTCACGAGCCAGAAGCCGAGCTTCGTCGACCGGCGCTACCCAAATGGCGACCCGACTGGTTCGATGACCGATCGGACCGCCACGGCCTCTACACATCTCATTCAAGCTGGGATCAATGACAATGCCGGCGAACTCCAGTCCTTCAAGAATTCGTGCTCGTACTTCGGGTACGTTCTCGCCGACACCGCCACCGAACAGGATGGCATCCACACCGCCAAGCACCGCCAGGTACGCGCCCACGTACTTCATGGCGCGGTGACAGTAGATATCCACGGCCAACTGGGCTGCCGGCTCCGCGGAGGACAGAAGGTCCGAAATGTTTCCGGACAGGCCACTGACACCGAGGAGTCCTGATTTGTGGTTGAGGATTGTGTCGACCTCCTCCGCTGTCAGTCCACCGTTCTGTGAGAGGCTGATGATCGCGCCCGCATCGACATCACCACACCGGGTCGCCATCACGAGGCCTTCGAGCGGTGAGTAGCCCATGGAGGTCTCGACCGCCCTGCCCGCCCGGGTAGCGGTTATTGAACAGCCTGCCCCAAGCTGAAGCGAGATGACCCGTGCCGCCGCCGGCACCGACTGGCTGTGCATCGACCAGTATTCCAACATCGCCTGGTGAGCAACGCCATGAAAGCCAAACCTGCGGATCCCGTGGGCCTTGGCCAGGTCCCGTGGCAGCGCGTAAGTAGCCGCGGCCAGCGGAAGATCGACGTAGAATGCCGTATCAAAAATGGCGACCTGAGGTATCGCGGGGCCAATTAGCTGGCGGGACGCCCGGATCCAGGCGAGAGCGGCAGAATTGTGCAGGGGTGCCAGAGGCATCTGGCGTTCAATCTCCGCCTCGACCCGTGCATCAATGACACAAGGCAAGACCATTTCGGCACCGCCGTGTACAACGCGGTGCGCAACCACGGAAGGCAAGGCAAGCCTGTTCTGGGCCAGAAAGCCCTGCAGCTGATCGCGGAGGTGCACTGCACCGGAAGGACATCGCAGTTCGGCAACCAGCTCGCGCTCCACGCCCTTGAAGGCGGCCAGGCGAACAGAACTGCTGCCGACGTTGACTGTCAGTACAAGCACCCCGGTCACGAGGCTACGTCTCCGCGCCAGCGCAGCGCCGGCCGGTCAGCCGACCGGCCGGTCAGCCGACCGGCCGGCCCGCCATCCTTGCCGGCCTATTCGGTTGCCATCGTGCGGTGCATAGCCGCCATTTCCCGGGCCTCGGCAGCCGCGTTGCGATACGCCTTCGCCAGTCGCTCGCAGTGTTTGTAAATGCCGTGATAAGCACTGGATTGCTTCCTGCTCATTCCGATCATTCGGGCCTTGTACCGCGCGGCGCGTTCGGTGTGCTCAGTGGCCTTGGCCTCGAGCTCAAGGCTCTCCTTCTCGTATCGTGCGGCCTCGGCTCCGTGCTCGGCCGGCGTTGTGGGCAGTGTCACGGCGGCATCTGCCGCGACAGCCGGCATTGATATCGACGCTGCAAGCCCGGTCGCGAGCAAGGCGACCGCTGCCAAGGCTGGGACAATGCTCTTGAGTCGGCGCATGATGATCTCCTCGGTTAAAATTCAATCTGCCACGTGGCAATGCAGTTCTGGTGAAGTACGTACTCTCGTCAGCAGCTGGTTGTCAATCTCCGCTGGCATAGCGGACATCGACGTGCCATCGCCAAATGACATACACCGCAGGGATGGCGAGCAGGGTCAACAGCATCGCGGAAAAGACACCCCCGACCATCGGAGCGGCCAGGCGCTTCATGACATCCGCGCCCGTTCCGGTCGCCCACATGACCGGCAAAAGGCCAATGATGTTCGCCAGTCCCGCCATGGCCATCGGCCGCACTCGCTCCAGGGCGCCCTGGTGGACCGTGTCGAGGAGGTCCGCCAGGGACTTCAGTTGCCCGGTCGCCTTGCGACGTTTGCAGGCCTCGTTCAGGTACGCCAGCATCACGGCGCTCGTTTCCGCCGCTACCCCGGCCAGGGCTATGAAGCCCACCCAGACTGCGATGCTCATGTTGTAGCCGAGAAAAACCAGGAGCCAGACCCCGCCCACCAGTGAGAGGGGCACACCCAGCATGACCATCAGTGTCTGGGCGATCGAGCGGAACGTGAAGTAGAAGAGCACGAAGATTATCGCCAGGGTC
>Ga0268299_1004696_pt1 | contig 10294 bp, 10 predicted proteins | sample NOBtaG_FD_193484 | JGI IMG/M metagenome (GOLD analysis project Ga0268299, IMG submission 193484) | Activated sludge microbial communities from bioreactor in Nijmegen, Gelderland, Netherland - NOB reactor | ecosystem: Engineered > Bioreactor > Aerobic > Activated sludge | place: Netherlands... | reverse complement strand
TTTGCAGCAACAGTGACAGTAGCGAGCCGAGATAGATCACTCCGAGCCACAGCAGGGGCGGGGTGAGCAGCAGCAGGAGCAGCAGGCGCGGATGCAGGTAGAGCGCGCTCGAGACGCGGTGGAACACGCCAGGCTGAGACGTCCGAAGGCTAGCGCTGGTCACCGCTCGAATCCGCAAGCGGCTGCTGGTGCCGTGCCTGCCAGGCGACGCTAACGCGTACGCCCAGCCCTGGGCCGCGACTGCGATCATCTGCGTTCTGCTGCATCACGGTGATGTCCACGCCGGTGTCCAGCGCCACCACGTAGCGCGTCGCCGCGCCCAGGTAGACGCTGGATGCGATGGCGCCACTGCGACTGACCCAGCCTTCCGGCGCGGGCATGTTCTCCGACAGCAAGCGCACCTTCTCAGGACGGATCGCAAAGGCGTCGGACGCCTCGGTGAGCTTGCGCGCCGCATCACCGCTGAACACGTTGGATACACCGACGAAACCGGCCACGAAACTGGTGGCAGGATGTTCATAGATCGCGGCGGGCGCACCGACCTGTTCGATTCGACCCTGGTTGAACACCGCGAGGCGATCGCTCATTGCCAGCGCTTCCCCCTGGTCGTGCGTGACATAGATGAAGGTGATACCCACGCGCTTCTGCAGCGCCTTGAGCTCGACCTGCATCTGCTCACGCAGCTTCAAGTCGAGAGCGCCGAGCGGCTCGTCGAGCAGCAGCACGCGCGGCCGGTTGATCAGCGCACGCGCCAGCGCCACGCGTTGCCTCTGCCCGCCGGACAACTGCGCAGGCTTGCGATCGCGCATGCCCTCGAGCTTTACCAGAGCGAGCATCTCCTCGGAGCGCTTGCGCCGTTCGGCAGCGGGGACTTTGCGGATCATCAGGCCATACTCAACGTTTTCTCCCACGCGCATGTGCGGAAACAGGGCGTAGTCCTGGAACACCGTGTTCACGTCGCGTTCATAGGGCGCAATACCTGCAACGTCGACGCCATGGATCTCGATCCCGCCACGATCGGGTTGCTCGAAGCCGGCGATCAAGCGCAGGCAGGTGGTCTTACCGGAACCCGACGGGCCGAGCAGAGAAAAGAACTCGCCGTCGGCGATCTCGAAGCTCAGATCGTCGACGGCGCGAACGTTGCCGAAGAAGCGGCTGACCGCGCGAAAGCGCACGGCCGAGGCGGCTGGAGGCGTGCTCATCGTGTTGCGCTCCGGAGCGAAATGCCCCGGACCGGCTGTGCCGGGCTCTAGCGTCCGCCGAGGATGGCGATGTAGTCGGTCACCCAGCGGTAGTAGGGCACGCAGGTGCGTCCGTTACCGCAGTTGCTGACCGGCGTGCGCCAGAACCAGATGCGCTCGAACTCGTTCAAGCCGTTGGTAGCACAGCCTGCGTCGGTCAGCAGCTTGTTGCCCTTGCAGGCAGCCAGATTCACCGGAACCGATCCGAACCAAGCGGCGAGATCGCCCTGCAGCTTGGGATTGAGGGAGTGCTCCATCCACATGTACGCGCAGTTCGGGTGCTTCGCTTCAGTATGCAGCATGGTGGTGTCGGCCCATCCTGTGGCGCCTTCGACAGGCACCGTGCTGGCAATGGGCTGCTTCTCCGAGCGCAGCAGGTTGACCTGGAACCCCCATGCGGAGGATGCCACCACGCCCTCGTTCTTGAAGTCGTCGATCTGGATGAACGCATCGTGCCAGTAGCGCGATACCAGCTTGCGTTGTTCGCGCAGGATCTCCAGGGCGGCCTTGTACTGCTTGTCGTCGAGCTCGTAGGGGTTCTTGATGCCCAGTTCCGGCTTGGTCTTCATCAGATATAAGGCGGCATCGGCGATGTAGATAGGGCCGTCGAAGGCCTGAACACGGCCCTTGTTCGACTTCCCGTCGGGCAGGTTCATCTCCTTGAACACCACCTCCCAGCTCTTGGGCGGTACGGGAAACACCTTGGTGTTGTAGGCGAGCACGTTGTAGCCCCACTGGTAGGGCACCCCGTAGTGCTTCCCGTTGACGAAGTGCCAGGGCGACTTCTGCAGCCGCGCATCGACGTTGTTGAAGCTCGGGACGAGCTTGGTGTTTACTTCCTGCACGCGACCGCCGGCGATCAGGCGAAGGCTGGCATCGCCGGAGGCGGTGACCAGGTCGAACCCGCCTTCGTTCATCAGCGCAACCATCTCGTCCGAGGTATTGGCCGTTTTCACCCGCACCTTGCACGAGGTCTTCTTCTCGAAATCGCTGACCCAATCGAAGTTCTTGTCCGTCTCGCCGCGTTCGATGTATCCGGGCCAGGCCACGATATCGACGAAACCCTCCCCCTTGCCGAGTTTTTCAACCCGGGCATGGGCAGCGCCCGAGGCCAGCAAGGCGCCGGTGACGATGGCGGCCAACAGGGTCAAACAGGTACGCAACCTCGAAGACATTGCCGTTCTCCTTTGCATGACGTGCCGTGAAAGTCTTGCCGATCTCGACCCCGCGCCGACCCCCCTTGCGCGGGCACCCTGCCGCCGCGGCGGCTCGCTTCGATTCTAGGCAAGCCGGCCACGGGTGTCACCTGTCCAATCGCCCGGCATGATCCCGGGGCATGACCTCAACATTCGCGAAATCGCTTGCACCGGGCGATGCTGGAGGTTGACTCAGCGAGAAGACGATTACTATAGTGTCGCGATGGACGCGGAACTGGACTCCCTCGACGGGAAGATCGCGCAACTGGTGCAGCTATGCCACCGCCTGCGCAAGGACAACTCGGACCTGCGCCAGGAACTGGCGTCAGCCCAGGTCCTGAACCGACAGTTGTCGGAGCGGATCGAGGCCGCCCGGACGCGCTTGGAGTCGCTGTTGACCAAGATTCCGGAAGACGCCCAATGAGCGAATCCGGCGTGATCGAAGTCAGCCTCCTCGACCGGAAGTTCCAGATCGCCTGCAAGCCCGAAGACGAGTCAAACGTGCGCCAGGCCGTGGAGTATCTCGACAGCAGGATGCGCGAATTGCGCGACGGCGGAAAGGTGGTCGGTTACGATCGGATCGCGATCATGGTCGCTCTCAATGTCACGCACGAATTGCTGTCCGTACGCCTTGGCAACGGTTTTGACATGGGGTCGTTTAAGCGTAGAATGCGCAGCATGTCGGCCACGATCGATCAGGCGATGGCCGCGCAGGATGAACTGTTCTGACAGTCGCCTATGCAGATGAATCAAGAGTTGCTCCCTGCGGTGTTCGTGTAGGCCGTATATTCTTAGAACCAATGTCGTTAGCTTTGGTTGCGGCCCTAAAGTAGCGCTGTTGTGCGCGTCCTTCGCGGAAGCGCCTGATGCGCTCGGAAAGCGACCACCCTTGAACCTCAGGTTCAAGATGTCGGCCTTGCGGCACTTGCGGGGGGCGCCCCATTACTGAAGAACGAGCGGCTGTGCCGCTCGTTTTCTTTTGGTGATCGCCCGGCAGAATCTCCCCTGCAATCGAAGCGACCTAACGATGCGCTACTGGCTGATGAAATCCGAACCCGACGTGTTCGGCATCGACGACTTGGCAAAGGCCCCGAAGAAAACCACTGCATGGTGGGGCGTGCGCAATTACCAGGCGCGCAACTTCATGCGCGATGACATGCAGCTCGGCGATGAGGCGTTCTTCTACCATTCGAGCTGCCCGCAACCAGGCATTGCCGGCATCATGCGCGTGTCCCGCCGCGCCTACCCGGACGAAACGCAGTTCGAGCCCAAGGGAGAGTATTTCGATCCGGCCTCCACCCGGGATAGTCCGCGCTGGCTGAACGTGGACGTCACCCTGGTGCGCAAGACGCGACTATTGCCGATCCAGGCCCTGCGCTCGCACCCCCAGCTGCAGTCCATGCGCCTGTTGCAGCGTGGCAACCGGCTGTCCATCACGCCGGTTCAGCCCGATGAATGGGCGTTCATCCTCGCACTGCTGTAGAGGGTCTGACGACTATGGAATGGTGGTGGGCGGCATATCTGGTACTGGGCCTGTTCGTCGGCTTCTTCGCTGGATTGCTCGGGATCGGCGGGGGACTGATCATCGTCACCACACTGGTATTCATGTTCACGCATCAGGGCTTTCCCGCCGACCGCGTCGTTCACCTCGCATTAGGCACCTCGCTCACCAGCATCGTATTCACCTCGCTGTCCAGCATCCGGGCACACCAGCGCCACGGTGCGGTACGCTGGGACATCATCCGTCGCATGCTCGTGGGGGTGGTTGTCGGGACGCTGGTGGGCACGCTGTTCGCCGATGCACTGCCATCGCGCTACCTGGCAATCTTCTTCACTGCCTTCGTGTACTACTCCGCAGCGCAGATGTGGCTGGACATGAAAGCCAAAGCAACGCGCCAGCTGCCTGGCCCTGCCGGCATGAGCCTCGGGGGCTTGGGGATCGGCGTCATATCCAGCCTTGTCGGTGCGGGCGGCGGAGTGATCAGCATCCCGCTGATGACCCTGTGCAACGTGCCGATGCGAAACGCGATCGGCACCTCCGCGGCACTGGGGCTGCCAATTGCCATAGCGGGCGCAGTCGGTTACGTCATCACCGGCATGGACCAATCCCAGCTGCCGTCCCTCACCTTCGGCTATGTCTATCTGCCCGCGCTAGTGGGCCTCGTCGTTGGAACCTTCTTCACGGTGCCCTATGGCGCGAAGGCTGCGCACACCCTGCCGGTGAAGACGCTCAAGAAGGTTTTTGGGATCATCCTGTTCGCCCTGGCGACGAAGATGCTGCTGACCTTGTTCTGAGCGCAGGACTTCGGTGCGCTCGGTATGAGGGTTCGCAAGCGCACGCTCGTCGCGCACTGGGCACGTCGTGTCCCGGCTAAGCGAACCGTTCGCGCAGCACGTTCTTCTGCACTTTGCCCATCGCGTTGCGCGGCAATTCGTCCACCACGATCAAGCGCTTGGGCACCTTGTAGTTGGCGAGTTCGCCCTTGAGTGCTGCGAGCAGATCCTGTTCGGCCAGCGTCGCTCCGTTGCGTGGAACCACCACTGCCGTAACTGCCTCCCCGAAGTCGGCGTGCGGCACCCCGAACACCGCCGATTCCCCGACGCCAGGCAGCGCATCGAGTACCAGTTCGATTTCCTTGGGATAGACGTTGTACCCGCCGGTGATGATGAGGTCCTTGGCGCGTCCGACGATGGACAGATAGCCCGCGCTGTCGAACACTCCGACGTCACCCGTGCGGAACCAGCCCTCGGCGGTGAATTCCTCGCGTGTCTTCTCCGGCATGCGCCAGTACCCCTGGAATACGTTCTCGCCGCGGATCTGGATCGCGCCCACCTGCCCGACAGCGAGTGCCGCATCGCGCTCGTCCGCCACGCGCACCTGGTTGCCGGGCAGGGCAGTGCCAACGGTGCCGCTCTTGCGCTCGCCGCGAAGCGGGTTGGAGGTGATCATCCCGGCCTCGGACATGCCGTAGCGTTCGAGGATGCGCTGGCCGATGCGCTGCTCGAAGGCGTTGAAGGTCTCCGTCAATAAAGGCGCGGAGCCCGAGATGAACAGCCGCACGTCCTTGCACAGTTCGCCCGTTAACGCCTTCTCGGCAAGCAGGCGGGTATAGAACGTGGGCACGCCCATGAAAACGCTTGCCTTCGGGAGATCTCTCACCACCGCGATCGGATCGAATTTGCGGTGCCAGATAATGCGTGCCCCGGACAACAAGGCACAGTGATTGGCTACGAACAAGCCGTGCACGTGAAACATCGGCAGCGCATGCAGCAGCACGTCGCCTTCGGTGAAGTTCCAGTAGTCGATCAGCACCTGCGCGTTCGACACCAGGTTGCGGTGGCTGATCATGGCGCCTTTCGAGCGCCCCGTCGTGCCCGAGGTATAGATGATCGTGGCCAGCGTATCGGGCTCGACCTGCGCAATGGCGAACTGGGGGGCACAGCTTTCGGCGGCCGCATGCAAACTGCCCCGGCCTTCCTCGTCCATCGTATGCACCACAGCTCCCGCAGCCATGCTCTCGATCTCGGCGCGCGTCTGCGGGCGGCACACGATCACGCGCGGCTGCGCGTCTCCGATGAAATAGTTCAGTTCCGAACGTTGATAGGCAGTGTTCAAGGGCAGGTAGACGAAGCCCGCGCGCAAGCAGGCCAGATAAAGGAACAACGACTGCACCGATTTCTCGACCTGCACTGCAACGCGGTCGCCGCGGACCACGCCGGCCTGTGCAAGTGCCTGTGCAAAGCGCGCCGTTTGCGCCTGCAGATCGGCCCAGGTGAACTGCTCTCCGCGGTCGGTCACGAGCAGGGGGCGAGTGGGGTCGCGTTGCGCTAAGCGTTCGACGTGCGAGTACAGATTGTTCATCGTGCTCATCCGCTGGATAAATCGGAATGCAGCCGCAGCCGCTGTTCGAGAATCGCATCGGCTACGCGCGCGGCGAGCCAGCCATGCGCATCTGCTGGCGGACTGGCGCCGGTTCCGATGATGCTCGCACGCGCGCCCGCAGGCAGGATCTCGATCTGCGCATCCACGGCTGCGGATACGCTGTGGGCGGCTGCCGCGAACGCGACGTAGGAGGCCCCGGAAGCACGCCCGACGATCCACAGTGCAACGCGGTGGCCCGCACGCGCAAGCGATGCGATGACCAGGCTCAGGTGCACCAGGAAATCCGACAGAAGCAATTGCTCGTCGTGGAGCGTCGCGGCATGCGCACTGGCATCGAGGAGCAGAACCACCGGACTCCTAGGATGGCTGATCCGAAGATCCAGCAACTGGGCAGACAATCGTGCGCTGTCCGCAGCATCCAGCGGCGAGCCACCGAGCGCGCCTATGAATACCGGTTTTCCAGTCGAGATGGGCAAGGCCCAGGCGAGCCGTCCGCCGAACCGCGCGGTGTATCCCGGAGGCAGCAGTGCGGCGAGCGAGGACGGATCGGGGTCTCGTGCGGGGGACGTGTCCGATGCAGGCTGCGCAACACAAGCCAGCCGTTGTTCGAGCCGCGCCTGCGCGTGCTCCAAATCGAGTGCGGCATCCGCATCCCGGATCCACTCCCGCACTTCCGCACGTGCGGCCGCAAGTGTGTCACCGCGCTCGCCATCCTGCGGGTGCCAGGCACGGCGCGCCGCGGAGCCGAGCATTTCGCGCACCCCCTGCGCATCACGTGCATCGAAGCGCTCTGCGCCTTGAGAAGCCTGGATCACGCGAGGACCCGAGGCGGCCAACAGGGTGTGCGGCAGATAGCTGCGCCGGGCGCAAATGCTGGCGAGCAGGCTTGCTCCTCCAAAGCATGCGTTGCCGAGCAGCGCGAGCATGCGTAAGTTGTCCAGCCGAGCGCCCAACGCTTCGCGAAATAGAAAGCGAAATGCTCCGAGCGCAGACAGATCCTCGTCCACGCGTGCGCCGGACGAGTCCAGCATGAGCACCATGGGTGTGCCGTGGGCGCGCGCCTGCGACATTGATTGCGCCAGGGCGCATGCCTCGACCGTGCCGATGGCACCTCGCAGCTGCGCGGGATCGGTCGCCGCCACAATAACCTGCGTTCCCTCGATCTGGCCTTCGCCGGTGACCAGCGCCCGATGCCGCTGGATCTGTGCCGGCCCGGCATCGAACGCGGCGGCGACGCGGGCTCGTGCATCCGCCGAACTGAACGGCTCTCCGGGCACCGCGTTCACCGCTTCAGGACAGGCACCAGCGGCGAATGATCTCCTCGTAGGCCGCCACCGCCTGCCCGATGCGGTCCACCACGCAATACTCATCGGTTTGATGCGCCATCTGCGCTTCGCCGGGGCCGAGAATCACCGTCGGCGGATTGCGGTACGCCTGGTTCAGGGCGGCGGCGTCGGTAAAGTAGCTGGCGATACGCGGCGTGGGTGCTGCGCCGAGGATGGGAGTCATGACTTCGAACACACTCTGGATCCAGGGCACCGAGGGATCGGTATACACCGCCTCGAGATCCATCAGCGTTTCCAGTTCGACCTCCGGGCTGAGTTCCTGCGTGAGCAGGGCGAGCAGTTCACTGTGCCGAACGGTGGGAACGGTGCGGATGTCGATACCCACGCTCGCCCGATCAGGTACTGAATTGATGTTGAGTCCGCCGTGGAATGTTCCGACGTTCAACGTAGCTTGTCCCATCAGCGGATGCGGCGGGTTGCCGAAACGAAACGCCTCCAGCTTGCCCACTGCCCGGGCAGCTTTGTACACCGCGTTGTCGCCCTTTTCGGGCATCGAGCCATGCGCGGTCACGCCGCGCGCATGCGCGTTGAGCCAGAATGCGCCCTTGTGGCCAACGAAGGGATAGTTCGATGTCGGCTCCGCCACCACCACCGCACCGGCGCGACCGAGCACGCCGTCCCGGTGCATGTGGAAGGCGCCCTCGCACCCGGTTTCCTCGCCCGCGGTGATGACCAGCGTCAGACCGGGAGTGCGCGCAAGATGCGGCGCAAGGCGTACGGCGGCGGCGACGAACGCTGCGACGCCGCTCTTCATATCGCTGCTGCCGCGGCCGTAGACGCGCCCGTTGTCGAGTTCGCCAGCGAAGGGTTCCTTCTTCCAGGGTGCAGCGCCCAAGGGCACCACGTCGATGTGACCGGTGAAGCACAAGGGTAGCCGCTCGTCCTCGCCACCGATCTCGGCGAGCAGGTTCACCCGTCCGGGCCCGAAGCTGTGATAGCGCGTGCGGAACCCCGCCTGTTCGAGCACGCCTCCCAGCAGCCGCGCGCAGGCTTCTTCGTTGCCGGGAGGATTGATGGTGTTGAGCCGCAGGATCTCCTGCGTCAGAAGCAGCGGGTTCGGAGCGTTCATGATCGTTCTCGATGAGGTAGCGGAAAGCATACGCGCATTCGACCGTCCTCAGCCGAAGTAGGCGCGCTGCACCTCAGGGTCATCGCGCAGGGACTGCGCCTCGCCCTGGGCAACCACACGTCCTTGGGCCAGGACGTAACCGCGATGTGCGATGGCCAAAGTCTGTTTGACGTTCTGCTCGACCAGCAGGATCGACACGCCGGCCTCGTTCACGCGTCGGATGACATTGAAGTTCTCCTTGACGAACAAGGGCGACAGCCCCAGAGAAGGCTCGTCGATGATGAGCATGCGCGGACGCGACATGAGTCCCCGTCCTATCGAGAGCATCGCCTGCTCGCCGCCCGACATCGTTCCCGCCAACTGTTCCGAACGCTCCTTCAGGCGCGGGAAAGTACGGAACACCTGCTCGAGACTATCCCGTACCTCATCCCTTGCACTCACCTGATAAGCACCGGCAAGCAAGTTCTCCCTCACCGACAAGCGGGGGAACACCTTGCGGCCTTCGGGAATGCAGGCAATGCCGAGCGACACGATGCGATGAGTCGGACGACCGGTCAGCTCGGTGCCGCCGAGCCGTATGCTGCCGTTGCGCGGAGGAGTCAGCCCCAGAATTGATCGGATCAGGGTGCTCTTGCCGGCTCCGTTGGATCCCAGGATGCAGGTGATTTCGCCGGAGCGCGCGTGCAGGCTCACGCCATGGAGCACGTCCACCCTGTCGTAGGCGGTGTGAAGATCAGTGACGAGCAGCTCGGCCATTCGCTCAGTCCACTCCGAGGTAGGCTTCCTGCACGCGCGAATCGGACACGACCGACGCATAGGGCCCCTCGCAGATCTTTTCACCGAAATTCAGCACTGCGCAGCGATGGCTCACGCGTTCGATCACACCCATTTCATGTTCGATCAGGATCACACTGAGGCCGGGCCGGCGTTCGCGGGTAGCGAGTATGTCCTCCATGAGTTCGTGCGTCTCGTCGTGCGTCATGCCCGCAGAGGGCTCGTCGAGCAGGAGCAGCTTGGGCTCGCCGATCAGTGCTCGGCACACCTCCACGCGACGCCGATCGATCATGCCCAGTTCTCCGGCTGGATCGTACAGGCGATCGGGCAGTGCGGGATTGAAACTCGCGAGCAACTCCCGCGCGCGTGTCTCGTGCGTGCGCAGTTCCTGCTCGAACGATCGGCGGCGGAGCAGGTTGAACGTCAAACCCAGCGACAGGTGGCGGTGGTTGCCGATCATCAGATTGTCGAACACGGACAACGCGAGGCACAGCCGTGAGCGCTGGAAGGTGCGCGCGATGCCCGCGTCGTAGAGCGCCTGGGGCGCCGCTGCAGTCACGTCGCGCCCGTCGAAACGCATGCGTCCTGCCGAAAGTTTGTACAGTCCGGTCAGCGCATTGAAGAAGGTGGTCTTGCCCGACCCGTTGGGACCGATGAGCCCGAGCGTTTCACCCTGCTTGAGCGAAAGATCCAGCCCGTTTAGTGCGGTGAGCCCCCCGAATCTCACGGTCAGTCCGCTGCACTGGAGCAGTACGTTCACGCCTTCCCCCAATGCGAGAAATAGC
>Ga0268299_1004695_pt1 | contig 10297 bp, 7 predicted proteins | sample NOBtaG_FD_193484 | JGI IMG/M metagenome (GOLD analysis project Ga0268299, IMG submission 193484) | Activated sludge microbial communities from bioreactor in Nijmegen, Gelderland, Netherland - NOB reactor | ecosystem: Engineered > Bioreactor > Aerobic > Activated sludge | place: Netherlands... | reverse complement strand
AACAGAAAGTTAACAACTTAAATACAAAACAGTAGATGGAGAAAAAATATGGATAAAAATAATAAGTCAACGGATGACACTCAGTTTGATAATGCTTCTAAGACTAACACTAATAATGCTAGTGAAACTACTCAAAATCATTTAAAATTCTTAGGTGATAGAGTAGGTACTAAATTAAGTAGAGTATTTTCTAGTAACAGGCCAATGGGCTATGCCTTGATTATAATAATCGTAATAGTCTTCTATTTGAGTATCTTTTTTGTAAACCCTATTTTAATTACCACAGGTAGACAACTAAAAGATATTAATAGGTATTATGCTAAGAGACTTTCTAATAGGATGATGGTGACGATTGCAAGCCCTATTAGGCACGGCTTTACAGACATAATCTATAAACGAATACAACAACAATTGATTGATCATTTGAATGTAAATCGTTCTGCTGCTGATAATTACAACTGTCAGAAAAAGTTAATTCCCACAATGGCTAATGGTGGCGATTTAGCGATGCAATATGGTCTTTGTGATCCAGAAAGTATTTTTGATGGCCTTGATGGTGATACAAAACAATCAGTTGATTTCCTAGGATTTTTATATGCAAACCATAAAGATCCAATTAATCATCCACATTTGGACAAAGCGCGACTCTCAATTATTGATCAATTTCAACATGAATATGATTATAGTTTAAGAAGCATGTTTGTTGGAGAACAAGTGTTGAGAGGTGGTCGCGGCCTACAGAGAATTAATCGCTATAGATGGCAAGCCCGCGCTGATGTCGAGCTACGTAGCTACTTTACGCAAATTAACCACTATATAATGTATTATGATATTATAGTTGACGAAACATACTATAGCACGCCATTTAATGGGGTCGGGGATAATTGTGATGGTCTTGCTGCTGCTGAACCTTTACAACCAGGCAAAGACATTGTGTTTACACAGCCTGATGGTTCAACCATGATCTGTGGACAGGGCCTAGCTGATTGTCAGCCTTTGGGAGTCATTGATGGAAATGGTGTTTTACAGCCTTATGGGAGTGAAACATTCACCGAAGCTTGTGGAAATGATCCGTACTGTGGGAATAATGGTGGTCAAATTTATGGAGCAAATTGTGGAAGTGATGCAGGTGTGGAACTAAAATGCACCGGATTAGCTAATGGGGTTACTTTTGTTGGTAGCATTAGGCCACCAAATTTCAGAACAAGGAGAGGTTGTGCTTCTGCAAATACTGGCAAGGTTGGAGTAACAACTGTTGATCCTGATGGATACACTTTCACTGTTACAACTAAGTTAGTTTCCCTTGGTAGCACCTTTAATTAAGGAACTTGATTTTGTAAGTTTTCTTCTTGGGAAGAAGGGTTATTAGAGGTTTCGTTTTGAGATGAATGGGTTTTAGCGGAGTATTCTTTAGCATAAAGATATATAGTATAAAGTTTTATAGCTTGCCAACCTTTAGGTATACGCCTACCTTCTTCCCAAAAAGAGTAACCTCGAAGTGTAATATCTAATTTTTCAGCCATTTGCTGTTGTGTAACATTAAGAGTGGCTCTAATAAACTTAGAAATAGTAGGAAAATCTATTTGTTGGTCTAAAGCAGAAAAGTCTATTTGATTTAATATGTTAATAGGGTTTTTCTTTTTTCGCATAAAGTAGATATTACTGCTTTTGAAAAAATTTTAGCAAGAAAAGCTTGACAACGAACTAAGGTACTTACTATTGTTTGGTTAGTATATAAACAGCGAAATAAAAGCAAGTTTCTTTTATAGAGGTGAGGAATATGGGTAAATATATATTTAAAATTAGTATTTCACTATTGATGGTAGTTAGTTTTATATCTTTATGCAAAGGACAAGATAACAAAGCCGTCATATACCAAACCTTTGTAGGAGAAGAAAGGGCTAATGATGGTGGGCCAGGAGAAATAGTTATTTTTGATGCTCTCAGTCTCCAAGAAATGAATAGATTTAAATTAACTGATTCAAATAACAACCCAAATCCTGCTCGCATCGAAATTACACCTGATAAAAAGAAGGCAGTAATCGGCAATACTCCTTTTGGTGATTCAAAAGGTATGTTGATAGTTGATTTAGCTACTGGAAGAACAACTAAATTATTTGGTGATATGGCAATTTATGAAATAGAACTGGCATCAGATGGACGAGTTTGGGCATTACTTGATGAAACAAAAGAACTAGCTGTGATTAATGTTGATACTTTAAGCGTTGAAAAATTCATACTTGACGAGCCAGGTAGAGATATAGTTTTTAGTCCTGATGGAAATAAAGCTTATATCTCATTATTTACCAAAGATATAGCAATATTTGAGGTTAAGCCTTCTATAAGGCTTGCTGGTGGAATTACTCAACTTCCTATTAGAAATAAAACTCAAGTTCGTAGACAAGAAATGGCTATCTCTCTTGATGGAAGTAAATTATATATAAGTGGACAAGATACAATATCAATTGTTGACACTGTTACTAAATTAGTTATAGACACAATTAATTTGCCAATTGGTTCAACATCCCTATTACTAAAATTAACTCCAGATGGAAAAGAGGTTTATGCTGCTCAGTATTTAGGAACAAGCTTTGCAATGATAAATTTGAGTAGTAAAGCAGTTAAGGTTTTTCGCGCTCCTGGTACCACAGGAATATTATCTGCGGTAAATATCTCGCCAAATGGAAGTTTAGCTTATATATCAGGATTTTATGGGGTGTCAGTATTTGATGTTAAAAAACAAGTTTTTATCAAAAACCTTCTAACAAGTACAGGTATTGGATTTCCCAATCCCTTCAGTTTAGGTCTAACTTTAACAGGAGATTTTTCAGTTGGACAAGCACCATCATTAACAACAGTTTCTCCTACTTCTGGAGATAATATTTTAGCTAATCAATCAGTTCAAATAACTTGGACAACGACTGTAGCACCACAAAGTTACTCATTGGCTAGCCATAAAATAGAGTTATCAATAGATAATGGGCAAACATTTACAGTAATACCAGGTGCAGAGGAATTACCAGGTGATGCTCGCTCATTCACTTGGACAGCACCAAATATTGAAAGCTTAACTGCAAAAATCAGAGTATCAACAGTTGACCTTGGAGCAAGACGAACATCTTCAACCACTGGAACATTTGGAATATTAAGAAATTTACCAGGGGACATAGATGCTCCAAGAGTAACATTTAGCTCCCCTGTTGGTGGAGAAACATTTACTAGTGGTTCTAATTTAACAATTAATTGGACATCAAGTGATAATGTTGGGGTGACAGGCCAAGACTTAAGCTTATCATTAGATGGTGGGCAAACATTCCCTATCACAATAGCAAGTGGTCTAGCAGCTTCTACACAAAGCTTTAATTTTGCAATTCCACAAGACCTAACAACCAACCAAGCACGTCTACGATTAGTTGTTAGAGATGCAGCAGGAAATGTTGGACAAGCTGTAACTGCTAATAACTTCACCATTGCTCAAGCAGTAGATAACATTGCTCCAACAGTAACAATTAGCCAGCCAACTACTAATACAAACTTAGTAGCAGGTTCACCAATTCAAGTTAATTGGCAAAGCACTGACAATCGTGCAGTAGTTTCACAAGCTCTACTTTTATCTCTAAATGGTGGGCAAAGTTTTACACAAGTAGCAAGTTTTGGAGCAAATGATAGTAGTTTTGTGATTAATAATATAGGAGGTCTAAACCTAGACTTTACTACACCACAAGCAATAGTTCGTATTACAGCAACAGACCAAGCAGGTAACACAGGAATGAATAACAGCACATTTATTATCAGTCCTATGTTATCGATGAGTAGCTATCAAGCCAAGCTACTAACAGTTAATGGAATAGGGTTTATGTCCAATGGCAACAATAACAATGTGCAAATATTTATTAATGGGAAGGTAGTAAATGTTGCACCTAAGACATTAACCAACACTACCATCACTCTTAAAGGTAATAAGAAAAAGCTCAACTTAACTAAAGGTGGTAATACTGTAAGAGTTATAGTTGATGGTGTGATGTCTAATGAGAGTAGTTTTCAGTTCTAAACCAACAAGTTAGAAAGGATAAAGATATGTCAGCTAATAAGGTGGAAAGTATTTACTCAGAAATAGAAGCAAGCTTAAGCCAAACAGAAAAGCTCTATCTAGTACAAAAAGTTATTAGTGGCCTATTACCTACTAAAACAGAACTTGAACCTATGAAAGAACAAACTCAATTATCCGCAAGAATACCAGGGCTACATCTTGGCAATGCTTGGATAAGTGATGATTTCAATGAACCATTAAGCGATGAATTTTGGTTAGGCGAGCAACAATAAGGCTATGAAACTACTACTAGATACACATATATTTCTTTGGTGGGATAGCGAACCAACTAAGCTATCAAATAATGTTTTAACAGCTTTAACTGATCCAATAAATAGTTTATTTCTTAGTGTAGTAAGTGTGTGGGAAATGCAGATAAAAAAAGATATAGGTAAGTTGTCACTAAGAATTGGTTTAGCAGATATGTTGATTGAGCAAGAAACTAAAAATCAAATTAAGATTTTGCCAATAGAAGCAAAACATATATTTGGCCTAGAAACAATGCCACAACATCATAAAGATCCATTTGATAGATTGATAATAGCTCAAGCTATTGTAGAAGATTTAACAGTAATTTCAAATGATGGAATTTTTAGTAGTTATGGGATAAAGCTACTTAGTTAAAAGATTTTATTTAACGCTTCGGGGGAAGCAAAACAATAACGACTAGGGTTTAAAAAGTTCTTTGAAAATCATTAAATTATGTAAGTTATTGAAAGTTAGAGTTTTACTAAGGTTTTCTGTTTTCTGCTCGTAGGTTGTATTCATTGACATTGTTTTTAGGCGATTCTCCTAAAAATTGATTTAATGGGTTGATTAATTTCATTGGGTTGAGATTAATCATTTAGTTAGTAAAGGATGGCATTACTAGCAATAATACTATCCTTTACTACCAAATTTTTCAATTTTAGAGAAAGCTTTGACTAACAGATATGCAGATTTGTTGAGTTGGGAAAAAGTTTGAGAAAACCTGGAAAAAGTTGATAGTTTTTGAACTGTAACTGCCTTCTCAATACAATAATAAGTAGAGAGAGTTATTTTTGGAAAGATTTGTAAAAAATCTGGAAAAAGTTGGTAATTTGGGGAACCAAAACACCGTTTTCTTACCTCACTTATATAGAGACTACTTTTTTCAGTGCATTTTCAGCACAACAGGATCATGGGAAAAACTAGTTCATTAAAAAAACATGGCTAGTGATCAATTGTTAATTTTGGTATAGTGGCAGCTAATTTTTGTTGAAAGGAAAAGTTAGTACCAATAATTACGTAGAGTAGTCAAGTAAAGTAGTTAATAAAATAGCAAGAAATTAACTAACACCCTTTAAAATGGCAAAACTCCGATATAAGGCTTCCCAACCGTTCGGAGTTTTAATCATTAAAAGCGGACAAGCTATTTTTTTGCCCACGCATAAAGCGGTTAGGCAGTATTAATATATAGAAGCCTATCCCTTGGTGCAACACTATTTTTCTGCTCACTTGCCGAATGAACCAAAGTTAGTAAATTTAATATATCAATAAGCTATTTATTATCAATATTATACATATTTTACTAGTAGTTTATCATTATAGAAAAAACTTATATTAAATGAAGTTTTTAGATGAAGTTTTTAAGACGTTTTTGCTGGGATTTTCCTAAAATTTGAGATTTTTAATAGTTTTGGATCATGAAGGGAGTTAGACAAAGTAGTTCTTAGGTTAATCAAAGGTTAATCAAAGGTTAATCAAAGGTTAGTCCAAATCTAAAGTAACCAAATAAATCACGATTGTATTAATACTTATATTAAAAGTGGTTTTTGCCAACCTGAGCGATAGCTTTGTCTAAACAGTTTTAAGTATTACGAAAGGAAGTAGTTATATGGTAGCAGTAATAAACAGCCAAGAAATAGTAAATAAAGGGATGTGGAGTTATCGACCAGTGTTTCTTGATGGAAATAAAGATGCTAAATCAGTTCACAGACTAGTTGAAGAAGTTTTTAATGAATCTATCAAGCAAAACACATACGCTCCCATAGTTGATAGGGTTGAACTAGCTCAACGAATTGGAGTATCAGAAAAAACTATACAACGCACTTGTAATAAACTGATGGCTAACCAAAAAATTTATGTTGAGCGAGTATCAAAAGGCCAATATCAGTTTGCTTTATTTAATACAGCTACTAACTTACCTACTGATTGTGTTGTCAAAGATTTTGAGCTAGAAACAAAACTTTTGACAGAACTAGAAAAACAGCAACAAAGGGCTAATCAAAGAGCTAATAAGCTTGCTAATCAAACAGATGATAAAACTACTAATTTAGAAATTAGCCCAACAACGATTGATAAAAATAAGATTAATGAAGTTTCAACCACTTCCCTACTTCCAAACAATCAATCTAATTTAGAAACAAAACCAATTAGTGAACTTCCAGCATTAACAAGCAACATAGCAACTAATGTAATAAGTAATGATGCAGCAGCTTCCAGACCAGCTACGGTAACACCAAGTTTAACTTCAACACAAGCCCAAGGCCAACAACTAGAAACTAGTATTGCTAAGGAAAATAATCAATTAACAAATAAACCTGAAGCTAATAAACCTAAAGCTAATGTGAGCCTATTTGCTAAACGTCTAATAACAGAGCAACAACAAGCAGATGATTTATTTTCCCAACTAGAAGATGAACAACAAGACCAGTTATTAACATTGACAGTAATAATAGAAACATTCTGGGAGAAAACAGGAAAAACAGAAATACTCAAAGAACAATGGAAAGAATACTACTGTAATTTAGACTGGTATGAATTTCTAACAAATAAATCAATGGAAGCTATTAAACTAGCTTACCTTAAAGACTATGAAAAACTACTATCACAAACCAAACTTTCTATAGATGAAGTAAAAACACAAGCTATTACTAATGTAATAACACACTGGGAAAATATTAATAACATTAGCCAAGAAAATATTATTATCCCACCAACTGCATTAAGTCTTGGTACTGATAATAAAATAGATCTTACTTCTTTATCTACAGCTAATCAAACAGCAAGTAAACAAGTTAGCCGCTTTGATAGAATTATGGCGAACCTGATTAAAAATGAAGAAGCTGATAATGTTAATGATGTTAATAATGTTAATGATAAAAAGTCTTCACAAACAATTGAATCAAATCCAGTTGTTAGAAGAAGCACCAATGACATCAATGACACAAATACTTCTCATACCTCTAATTCTAACAAAAAATTTACTATTAGAGAGATGATGAAACAATCACGAGCAAAAGAACAAAGCCAAAATACTACAACAAATTCAACTATTAAAAAACAGGACAACAATGTCCCAAAAAACCCTTATGCTGAAAAATCATCAGGTTTTTCTCATATAGGAGAAACTCTTTTAACAACATTTGGGCTAGACAAAATTAAAGGTAATTTAGAAGATACCAGCATTCATCAAGAAATTCCTACTATTGGTATCAACTTAAATCAACAATTAAATGAATCTACTTCTGATAATTTTAGTGGTTTTGCTAACAATGATTTTTCAGGACACAAATGTCCCCAAATTGCTGATCAACAATCTGACAATCAAAACGATCAAGTGCTAAACAACCTGACATCAGTTTTAGGACATGAATGTCCCCAAATTAGCGATCAACCAACGAATGATGAGAATTATCAAATTTCAAATGCTAAATCGGATATTTTGGGACAAGAATGTCCTCAAATTTATGTTAATGAGCAAAATGATCACGATCAGGCTCATAACAGTGATCACAATCAATTAGCTGTAACAAAAAATGTAGTTCCAGAAAATGAGGACATTCATGTCCTCAAAAACACAACTGAGCCGATAAGTCCAACATTTGCATTAGTTGTAGACAATACTCCTACTACTGTAGCCAATACCAACTCTGTAGTCTCTAGTAGCACACCTACTACTACTACCAACTCGTTTAAAGCTTTAAAGCTTTTAAAGCTTTCTTTAAATTCTTCTAATTTAAATATAAATAAAGAAGAAGAAAAAAGCTTTAAAAGCTTAAGAGGGGCCCCTGGTAATAACCAGGGTGATGAAGACAGAACTACTAGCACTATTACTAATACAAATCTAACAAACAATGAAAATGAAAACTTTATTAAGACTCAAACTATAGAAAATAAAGATCTTAAAGAAGAAACAGGAAAACAACTAGAAGGAAAATCTCTTGTAACTAGTGTAAGTGCTATAGGCGCGGCGGCCCAAACACAACCCCAAACACAACCCCAAACACAATCCCAAGTAGAATCCCAAGTAGAGCAAAATCAACCAATGCTAACTCCTGCACTAAAACTAGTTTCAGTAGAAGGTAAAGACTTAAAATCACAAGAGTCCTTAGAATTGCTAAAACCAACAGAATCAGCAAAATCAATGGAATCAACAGATTTAACAGATTTAACAGCAAGCGAGTACGATTACTATCAAACAATTAAAATCGTAGAAAGAATTGAAAAAGAGGAACGGGAAGTTGTAATACGAGGGGATGTTAATTGTTGTTATTGTGAGGGTTATGGAAGATTAAACAACATACCTGATTTGTATAAATCTGATAATGAAAATAGTAACATAAATGGTAAATGGAAAAAATTCCCAGAAATACGAAGCGTTCCTTGTTTGTGTGCAAAAGCTTACGATATGTTGGAGTATATGGAAGGGCGAGAAGTATTAGGACAAATGCGTAGTTTAACTAGTAGAGAAATAGAGCTAAGAGAGATAATCATTTTCTGTCTTGATGAGAAGGCTAAAGAAGTTGCTGAACAAGCTAGGCAAGCAAAAGTACAACAAATCAAACAAAATGATGCAGTTATAAGCTCAAAGAAAGCTAAAAGCTCAAATTCTAGTTCTAATTTTAGTTCTAATTCTGTTTCAAATTCTAGTTCAAATGTGGATTTAGGGTTAGAAAATGAAAAGAAAGCTAAAAGTGTTCATAAACAAAAATCTAGTCAAAGTGTTCAAAATAGTGAGCAAAGTAAAGTAGAAGGATCACCAAAAGCAGCTAAAACTAACAAAACAAATAAGAAAGCGGAAACAATCAATTGGGCTAAATATAGTAATCCATTGCCAGAAAGAGAATCTGTACCTAGAGAATTATTGCCTTACATTGAGCAATTAAATGAAAAAGCTAGAGAAAGAACAACTAATGGTAAATCAGATATAGTAATTAAACTAAGTGCTGATAGACAAAGTTGGATAATACCTAATCCCTATGGGCAAGAGAGAAAATCAGTAGCATCATTTTGGGACTGGCTACTTTACTCATTGAGAGAACCAAACACTACTCAGCCTGTTAGGATGGCCTGTGCTGGCTACTACTTGGGCAAGAAGGAAGAAGAAATTATAGGTTGGTTAGAAAGACGCGCTGAATTAGGTGTTGGTGGTTCAGTAAGCTATGGTTTTAGTAATGAAGTACCAAAAGCAGAACAAAATTGCCCACAAAGTGAATTATTAACAGAAGATGAAGATTTTAATAGTGACAACGTTATTATTGTGGATGGTGATTTAACTGTTGAGTATGGAGACTTAAGAGTTGAACTAGATACCTTGATTGCTAATTCTAGCTATCAAGGGGGTAATAACCAGCAAGCTAATGTTTAAGTGGCTAGTAATTAAACAATTAGGAATAATGACAATGGTACAACTAAGGATTCTTAAATCTAAACCTAATAATAATAATGAGTTAGTAGAAAATGATTTTTACTATTTTAACGAAGCAGACGTTTTTATCACGATTAAGCGAACTGAGAAAGGGTTTGAGCTAAGTAATGGTTGCCGATGCAAAATCATTTCACCACTAGAAACGCTCTCAATAAAAGAACGCTTTGGGATTGATAAGTGGGCAATCTTAGTAGATACGATTAATCAAGAGCAACTTCAAGAGCTTTGGCTAACTTATCCACAAAGCTATTAAAAGCTAGATAAATCAAATAAATCAAATAAATCAAATAAATCAAATAAACAATGATCAAAAACGGGTTGATTTTTGCTTATGTTTTCAGTAAGATTTACTGGTAGCTAATAAGCTACTCATAAGCATTAACTAGACTATGTTTAAGAATATATAGCTAGTAGTTAGTCAAATAAGAATAATTAAAACTAAGGATATTAAAGCTAAGTTCTTTAGTTGATAGTAACAGCTAAGTAATAGAAAGGATGTTACTTATGGATAATACAAAACTTAAAGAAGTGGAAAT
>Ga0268299_1004694_pt1 | contig 10298 bp, 10 predicted proteins | sample NOBtaG_FD_193484 | JGI IMG/M metagenome (GOLD analysis project Ga0268299, IMG submission 193484) | Activated sludge microbial communities from bioreactor in Nijmegen, Gelderland, Netherland - NOB reactor | ecosystem: Engineered > Bioreactor > Aerobic > Activated sludge | place: Netherlands... | reverse complement strand
CCCCGGCTCCCCGATGGCCATGCAGGTGGGCGAGGTGATCGGGCTGAAGCTGGCAGCGGCCATCACCGCCCGGATAGACGGCCGCCGCGCCCGCCGCCGTCAGCGCGACGGCGGCGACGGGATCGACGGGTAACGGCGTCAGTACGGCTCGCGCTCCACCACCACATCCTGCTGACGCTCGGTGACGGGGCGACCGTTCACCACGGCGTCCCGCTCGGTCTGGATCACGGTGCGGCGGCCCGACATCGAGCTGAGCAGGGTGACCACGGCCAACACGAGGCCCACGACGAACAAGATGAGGCCGACCATCCGGACGTCGACACCCTGGATCTCGTCGGTCACCGCCCACGCCAGGATGGCGCCGACCGCCACCAGGAATGCGCTCGTTCCAAGCCCTGTTGTCCTCATGGAAGCCCTCCTCGTCGAGAGTGAGTGATCCGTTACCCCGCAGGTCGGGGCAGGCAAACCGGCGTCGATCGCCGCCCATCGGGTCGATCCGCCTCCGTGCCCGCTGGCGTCGCCGCCGGATTTCTCTGCTGCGATGTACCGGCCGGGCCGTGGGTGATGAATACTGGTGATCGGTTGACACCACAGCCGCTGCGGTTGACGAAGCAGCCGTTTCCCATTGCTCTGGCGATCGGCGGTACCTACCGCGATCGGGATCGGGTCTGCGATGTGCAGTCAACTAACAGATACAACGTCGTGCTTCACCGCGTCGGTGGAGACGACCGACCGGGAAACCATCCTCCGGGTGGGGGGTGAGCTCGACATGACGGCGGCGTCGCTCCTGTGTGACGTCGTGTTGGAGGCTTGCTCGGGGACCAAGCGGGTGGTGATCGAGGCGAGCGACGTCACGTTCGTCGACGCTGCCGGGCTTCGGGCCCTGCTCGGTCACTACCGGCCCGATGTGCTCGACCGGGTGCAGGTCCGCAACGCCTCACTCCCACTGTTCCGTCTGCTCGATCTGCTCGGGATGTTGTACGTGGTCGAGGAGCGCCACCGGTGACCGCGGTCGAATCGGGCCGGTTCCACCTGGCGTGTCTCGCCCTGGAGCAGGCCCGTATCCGGGCCGAGTTGACCGTCGGAGCGTTGTTCCTCCGCTACATCGGCCTGGGCGGCGTCGGTTCGGCCCGCCAGGTCGTCGACCACTGCTCGGGCGATCCCGTGCTACCGGTGTCCCAGCACAACGTGCTGGTGCAAGCGGTCAACGAGCGCTTCCTGGAGGTCGGCGCCCCCGAGCGGATGGCGTTTCTGTAAGTTCTGTACCTTCTGCAGGTTTTCCGGCGCACGCTCCGTGGTAACGGGATGCCGTGCCTGAGGACTGGGACGACGACGGGCCGGCAGCGTTTGGCGACTCGGCGGGCGGTGGGCGCGCCCGGGGGTCTGACGCTGACGTGCGGGAGGCAGAAGCCGACGCCCGGGAGGCGGCGGCCGATCGGCGTGAGCTGCGGATCGACGCCCGGGAGCTGGTGCTCGACCGGTGGGAGCAGGAGATCGCGGCCCGGGCCGCGGCCCTGGGGCTGACCGACGACGCCGCCGATCAGCGCCGGGCCCAACGCCGTGTCGAACGGGTGGCCGACGGGCACGCCCGACGGGACCAGGCCGAGGTCCGCCGTGAGGCGGCCATCGAGCGGGACATACGCCGGGTGGAGCGGGGTAGCCGGGATCGATCGCCCGGCGCGCCGGCCCCGGAAGCCGGGTCGGATCCTCTGCCCGACTCGTTCCTGCAGTTGGCGGGGGCGCTCACGGGAGGGGCGGCGTTGACCGACGTGCTCGGCCTGGTGCTGGCCGCCGTGGTCGATTCGGTGCCCGACTGTGACGCCGCCAGCATTGCGCTCATCACCCAGGGTCGGGTCGAGGTGGCGGCCACCACCGCCCCATGGGCCGCCCACCTCGACGAGCGTCAGGTGGAGTTGGCCAGTGGCCCGCTCCTGTCCGCCATCGCCGGCGACCGGGTGATGGTGACGGCCGACCTGGGGGGCGACGAGCGGTGGCCCGCCCTGGCCGCCGTCGATGGCGCCCGCCGGCGGGCGACGATGTCGTTCGCCTTAGGGTCGGCGGGCCACGAGGGGGGAGGCGCCCTGACCGTGTACTCGCGTCCGGGCTGCTGGTTCGGCCCGGAAGCGGCGACCACCGGCCAGTTCCTGGCGGCTCTGGCGGCGGTGGCGCTGGCCCGGTCGTCCGAGCGGCTCACCCACGAGGCGCAGGCCCAGGCGTGGCAGAGCGCGCTGGCGTCGCGGGACGCCATCGGGCAGGCCAAGGGCATGTTGATGGAGCAGCGCTCGATCAGCGCCGACGAGGCGTTCGACCTGCTGCGGGTGACGTCGCAGCGGCTCAACCTGAAAGTCAAGGACATCGCCGTCCACCTGGTGGAGCACCGCCAGATGCCCCGGTGATCACGGTGCGGGAGGGTGGACTAGAACCGGCCGTGCCGGGGGTAGGACAGGCCAGTGGATCGAGCCGACCCGAGTGACGACGGCGACACGGCACCCGCCGTCGAGCAGCGCCTGGAGACGGCGGCGCGCGATCCCCACGAGGGATCGGAGGCCCGGCGATTGCTCGTCGAGTTCCTGACCGATCAGCACTGCGACGGGATCGGCGACGCCGCCCTGGTCTTCTCCGAGTTGGTCACGAACGCCGTGCTGCACGGCGGCGGTGCCGTGCGCATCTCCGCCTGCCTGGCCGACGACGGCCGCCATCTCCTGGTCGAGGTGCAGGACAACGAAGCGGCAGCGCCGGTGCCGGCTGTCGGAGGGCCGAACGGCGGGTTCGGCCTCCAGATCATCGAGCAGCTCAGTGAGCGGTGGGGCATCACGCCGACCGCCGACGGCAAGGTGGTGTGGGCGGTGTTGCGCAGCGGGATCGACGGCACCCGAGCCGGCTGATCGGATGACCTAGAGACTCTCCAGTAACGTGACTGTACAGTCGGCGGGGCAGCCCGCTGACCCCGCCGGCCGCAGCGCACCGCCTCGAGATCCGAGCGCGGGTGGAACCGGATCCGTACCCTTGATGGACGACAACGTACCCGCCGCCGCCCCATCCTCGTGCCGAGCCGCCCGGTGATGGCGGTGCGACGCCTGGCGACCAGGGCGTGGCGGGGGTTCGACGGGCTGGCGGGCGACACGCTGTGGAGCGGCGCCCACGATGGGCTGGCACTGGTCGCCTCGATGGTGTCGTTCTACCTGATCACCCGGGCGCTGCCGACCGAACGGTACGGCGGGTATGTGGGCCTGTACGGTCTTCTCGGTGCGATCGGGGCGTTCTCCTACTCCGGGGTGGGTCTGGCTGCGCTGCACCGCCTGATCGGCGAGCGCGACGATCCCGACGACACCCTGCGGTCGTTCCTGTCGCTGACGGTCATCACCGGTGCGGTGCTGTCGGCCCTGGCCATCGGGCTCTCGCTGGCGTTCCTCCGGCTGGGCGCGCTGGAGATCTCGCTGATCGTGGTGGCGGAGCTGCTCGGCCCTGCCGTGATCTTCATCTCGGCTCTGCTCGTCCAGGGGGTGTCGGGTTTCGCTGCGTCGGTTCGGGTGAAGCTCGGCGTGGTGGCGATCCGTCTCGGCGCGGTGGTGGTGCTCCATCTCGTCGGGCAGCTCACGCTGACCGCCTTGGGGCTCACGATCCTGGCGTGCTTCGTCGTGTACGGGGCGTGGCTGCTCGCCGTTCACCTGCCCCGCCACGGCTACACGGTGTCGTTCGGCTGGCCCAACGGTGTGTCGCTGCGGTCGAGCGGGGTGTTCTCGGTGCCGATGGTGGCCACCAAGCTGCAGACCGACGCCGACAAGTTCCTGCTCAACGCGTTCGGGTTCCGGGCCGAGGCCGGGGTGTACGGGGCCGCGTACCGGATCGTGCTGCTCGGCCTGACTCCGCTCGGGTCGCTCGACAACGCCGCCTTCCAGCGGTTCCTACTGCGGGGCGAACCCGGCGACCTGGGTGTGCACTGGCGGCGGTCCACCCGCCTGGCGATGCTGATGGGAGCGGCCAGTGTGGCGGTGGCCCTCGGGCTCTGGGTCTGCCTCCCGTTGCTCCACTTCCTCGTGGAGGACCGGTACAACGAGGCCTTCGACATCGTCCCCTGGCTGCTGTTCATGGTGCCCCTGGTGTCGACCACCAACCTGGCCCTCAACGGGCTTCTGGGTCTGGGGCGGCCCCGCACCAGGATGAACGTGACGATCGTGTCGTCGGTGATCTCGATGGTGAGCTACCTCACCCTGATCCCGTCCAACGGTTGGAAGGGGGCCGTCACTGCCACGTACATCAGTGAGGTGGCCCTGGCGGTGATCGCCTGGAGCACCCTGTGGTTCTACCAGCGCCGAGCCGATGACGACGCCCGGCGGTCTGCGGCCGCCTCCGTCGGGACCGGGCTGGTCGACTGATCGGTTCTGGCCGGCCCGGTCCGGTGTTCGATGCGGTCAGACGGCGGCCACCGCCGCCACCGCGCCGAGGTAGGTGATGAGGAGCACGATCGCATCGGGTTCGAGCCGGCGGATCCGGGTCTCGGTTCCGCCCACGATGGCGGCGACCGCCAGCGCCATCATGAGGACGGCTCCCAGCGCAGCCGTGATCTGGGAGCGGTCGACTGCGGCGAGGATCGGCCCGTCGGTGTAGACGACGTCGAGCAGGAGCAGGACGCTCATGTTGGCGGCGTTGGACCCGAACAGGTTGCCGACGGCGAGGTCGTGGGCGCCGATGCGCACGGCGGCGAGGGCGACGAACAGCTCCGGCAGCGATGTGGTGATGGCGAGCAGTGTGGTGCCGACGACGCTCTGGTCGATCCCCGACTCGCTGGCGATCTCCTTCGCCGTGAGCGCCACCACCGGAGCGACGACGACGATGCCCCCGGCGGCGAGAGCGAACCGCAGCGTTGCCGACAAGCGGGGTTCGCGTCGGGGCGGCCGGAGGCCGATCGGCTCCTGGAGCGGTAGGGGGGTGGTCAGCTCGGGGCGGGACGGGACGGGGGCGCGCCGCAACCACGCCATCGCCGCCACGTACAGGGCTCCGATGAGCACGGTGTCGAACCCGATCCAGCCGAGCGACACCCCCGGAGGGGTGACGATCCCGATGGCGGCCAGGGTGGTGAGCACCATGGCGACGGCTGCGACCCGGGCGTGGCCGAGCTCCACCGCCGGCCAGACCCGACCCCGGTGACGGAGGTCGATGATGGCGAGGATCGCCATGTTGGCCATGCTGGAACCGAACAGATCGCCCACGGCGAGGTCGGGGGCGTCCGCCACCACTGCCGTGACATCGGATGCGACCTCGGGAAGCGAGGTGGCGAAGGCGACGAGCAGCGTGCCGACCATCAAGCGCCCCAGCCCGGTTCGCTCAGCCAGATCATCGCCGGCGACGGCCAGGATCGATCCGAGCCTGACCAGCGCCGCCGCAGCGACGACGAAGACCAGGAGGGTGAGCGGCAGGCCCATGATCTGCCACACGCTAGGCCCCACCCTCGGTGCCGACCAGGGTCCTTGGGCCGGGCCGTCAGCGACCCATGCGCGACGCACCCCGCCCTGTCGTGGTGGGGCGGCGGGTGAACCGCTCCGTCTCTACGGGCGGCGGATGAACCCGTCCGAGCCCTCGTCCTCAGGGTCGGTTTCGGGCTGGGTGGTCGTGGTGCTCGGGACCGGGCGAGGAGGGATCCGACCGGTGTGGCAGTAGGTGCAGCCGCTGATGGTGTGGCCGGTGTTGTAGGGGTCGGCATCGGCGGCGCCAGCGAAGCCAAACCCGATGATGGCGGCAACACCAGCGGCGGTCGCAGCCAGAAGGATCCGGTGTCGTATGGTTGGGGTCATGGCGGAACCTCGTTCCGGTCGACGTCATGGCTCTCAACCTGAGCTGGGTCTCGTTCGCGTGATACAGGCTTTGCGCTGAAGCCTTGGCGCGACGCACCCCGCCCGTTTGTGCTGGTGGGGCGGGGTGGCGTGTCAGGTGCTGAGCGGAGAGGGTGGGATTTGAACCCACGGGGGACTTGACATCCCCACCTTCTTAGCAGGTGCGTACGGGCCGTACAGGGGCGTCTGAGGCCGTCCGAATCGAGGCACCACGCCTAGGGAGATACTGGACGTACAGCATCGGACGCCGTTGATCGCGGACTTTTTGCGGACTCCCTGCTGGAGAGGCCTCGCTCGAAGCTCAAGTGTCAGGCGTCACCTGAGGGAGGCTATGGAGAGCCCGTGTCTACCGGGGCTTCCTGGCTAGCGCCGCGGACCCAGCAGCCAGAGAAGCTCATGGATCTTGAACGCAAACGGTCCGGGATGGTTGGGGTCACCTTGCCATGCTCGCAATGCGGCGTTTGCCGACGCACCCTGATGGGTCAAATCTGCCAGATCTTCGAGATCTTGTACCGAGATTACGAACTTGTCAGGTAGGCCTGCGTGCCGGCTCCTGAACTCGGCCCTATGAGAAGGACTAAAAGCGATGGGCTCATCCGAGACGACGATAGGGACGACCTCCGGCGCAACGATTGAACTCCCGGCGGGTCGCAGGGACCGCACAGTCGTGGCGTTGGCCTGCTCAAGCTTCAGCGCGTATCTCTCAAGCTGCGCGAGATTGGCTTGGAGGTCGCCCGCTGCCACCCGTGGCTGGATGGTCTGAAGGGAAACTTCGGCTGCGACGCACGTATCCGAATTGAATACTAGCACGTCTGGTCGCTCACCCTCAGCGAGTCTCCGATCTATCTCGGAGCCGACTATCACCTTATGTGTCGGCGAGAACGACTCGAAAACGTCCCAGACATACGCCTCGAACATCCTGCCAAGCGTGCCTCTCAGGCCCCTTGCATTGCCGAGATCTGATCCTTGTGCAACCAACCGAGTCGGCAGTTGTGAGGCAGCTTGACGAATGAGTGCAGCGAGATCGACGACCACGCCGGTGTCTGTCGTAAGTCTTACAAAAGGTCGATCACTAAGAGGGGAAGCGGTCGTTTGATCTGTGGAGCCTATGCCTAGATAAGTGTCAGATCGCTCGAGGACTTTAGCACCGAGCTCAGCTATGTCGAGCGACAGGTGCTGTAAGAGAATCTCGCTGCAAGCACGGTCCTGCATGGGAGCAGACTCTGGCGCTGATTCGAAGAAGATGATCCCACGGTGCGAGATGTTGTGGTGCAGCTGCATCGCCATGGTAGTCAAGAAGTCCAACCATGTTGAGACGTCGACCCCGGTTACTATCGCGAATTGCTTTCGCATCTCTGATGGCTTCACTCCATTCCAGTTCACTCCCTCGCCGGCCGGATGCGAATCGGGTATCTTCCATATCTTTACCCAGGAGAGAAGCTTTCGGAACGGATGAATAAGGCTTCTAGCCATCGATAGCGCAGTAAGAGACGCGAACGCATTGCCATCTCTGATGCCATTTCCCCCTTCTGGGGTGCCGTGAAAATCCTCGTGGACAAGCCACGCCGCGAAGACGATATCGCTTATGCTGAGCTGCGATCCCAGTGCGCCTTCAAACAGCAGATCAAGTGTAAGTACACCCTCCATCGACAACTCTGGATAGCTAGCTATGCCGAGACCTATCGCAACATGGAAAGCTGCTATTTCCCGTATGATCCACCGAAGGCAAGACGCTAGTAGCCAATGGTTGTACACTTCGCCCGAGATCAACGGAAGAAGCGCTGGCCACCGTTGAGCAAGCTGGGCAGCTATACCGCGCGAGTAGGTCGAGCTTTCGCCCAGCAAGTCTAATCGAACCGCAAGATCAGCCAGAACGTAGGTGACTAGAACGGGGTCACAGCGACTCAGGATGTACCACCCTAAATTCGCTGTTCCAGAGGGAGAGTGACCGACTCCGAGAACAGATGGTGAGGCAAAGACGCCCAATCCCATCTGGCGTTGCAGCCAAAGGTCAACGCTGACCTCATGTGGTAGGTCAAGTCCTGTAACTGGGCACCGTAGCCAAAAGGTGTGCAGTCCGTCGATGAGGTCGCTGGGGAGGACGTAGCGGACAGCAGCAGGATGCATCGGCAGCTGAAGAAGCTCGATGGCTAATGCACCTGGCGACCCCGGCAAAGGCAAGCCTGGCGGTACAATAACTCCCAACATGCCTGCGGGTACCTTAAAGTCGGGAGGGCGCCGCGCAAGGGCCCCAGCGCGAGCTACGTGAAGAGCAAAGTCTTGAGTGGATGGCAGCCTGACAATGGTCGAATTGGGAGGGTACAGGCGAGACACTCCTAGTAGGGTACATGTCGGTCTTGTCGGGAGCGGCGGATTATTGGGACAGACTCTTCTAAGTCAAGCACCTCGAAGCCCGTGCAAGGGATTCCAGTCGTGTGGTTCTGAATTGACTCCACGCCGCTGATGTGATTGGCCTAAAAGCTAGGGTGCCTGTGAATATCGCCCTTCATTAGCGATTGAGTAACAGCGCCCGGTGTTTCCATGTGTTCGTGAGGCTGAAGTGGGTTTCGACCGCAAGTCGCCCCGTACCGTAGAGTTCTTCAAGGGTCGCTGCAGTGAGCGGAATCAGGCTGGTGGGGGCAACTCTGCCGATCTGGACGACGGCGCCTTCGCTGTTGATCTTGACGGCGTTGAGGAAGATCTCGTCAAAGACGTCGGCGTCTATGACGGCCACGGTCTCCAATGCGCTCCAGAGGTCCAGCGCTCCCACCGCTACACCGAAGGCGTAGACCTTGATCCGGCCTTCGTTGCGGGCCTGGTCGAGGGCGGCGAACGGTTGGTGGCTGTAGTCGGCGGGCTGGTCGTCGCCGGCGTGCTCAGGGTTGCCGAGGAACTCTTCCGAGTACTCACGCATGATGTTGCGCCACAGGTCGAAGTCGCCGGCGTGGTCGGTCTTGCGCACGGTGGAGGGCTGGAACACCCCGGCGGGCATCACGCTGATGACACCGCCGGAGGTGGCGACGTTGGCCGCTGATCGGCTGTGGAGCACGATGGCGGCGTCGTGGCGGCCCCGGCGGATGGTGAGAGTGTTGATCGACATGATCCCGGGCCGCCTGGTCAGGTCGAGAGGATCGCCGATGGCCTTACGGAGGTTGAGGCCGCGTCGGCTGACCGGGGCGAGGTCACCGTCCTGGGTGATGTGGTGGGCGGCGAACTCGTGGGCGACGGCTTCGCAGGTGTCGATGGCGTCGAAGTAGTTCATGTCGGCGAAGGTCAGCTCGCCTTTGCCGTCGGCGAAGTTGGCGCCCGTGATCCGCCAGCATGGACGGTTCTCGAACAGGGTGGGCTTGGCGATGTCCCTGACGGCGTAGCTGTACCTGGGGTACCTGCGCTCGTCGTTCCAGAGGGGGAGTGCATCACGTGCCGCCTCGCCGGTTCCTTCGATGGCCGGCGGTGCTGCCGCCTCGTCGTAGGTGATGGTGATGTCGGCCAGGTCGGCGGGCTCGACCGGCATCCACTCGGGCTTGGTTAGCAGCCCGGTGTCATCAATCCGGTTGGCCTCCGGATAGAGCTGGGCGGCGTGGCGGTGCAGGGCCGGCTGGCGGCCGTTCATTGCCCGCCGGGTGGTCAGCCACTGCTGTTGGGAGTCGTGCACCCGCGGGTCCTCGGGGTCGGCGTCGTGTAGGTCGAGAAGCTCGAACGGCTCCCCGGCCAGATGTCCCGAACTGTAGCCAGCGGCGCCGCGACGGCGAGGAAAGCCCAACTGGGCGATGCTCACTCCGTAGTACTGGGCCAACAGTCGCTGCGTGAAGCCGCCGGGGACGACTTTGCCTCGTTCCCAGCGGGAGACGTCGTTGCCGTCGGTCGCGAGAGTCCGGCCACGCTGCTCGCTGAGTTCCCTGACTCCAGCGGCGACCTCGTCCTGCGTCTCGCCACGGGCAGCGCGGAGGTCTTGGAGGGTGGTGTTCGGTTCGCCGGTCCCTCTCGCCATTGCCCTACCCCTGTTCCCGCTGGTAGCGGCCGAGCGTGCCTGCTCGTGCCTAGCAAAAGCCTAGTAGCTGACTACTCGCTGGCTTGGGCGTGCTCTCGGATCATGCTTGGCCGTCAGTCACAGTGCTGGTCATGGAAGCAGCAACCACCGCAGACGGCGAAGGGCTGAGTGCGGACGAGGTCGAAGAGGTGTTGGAGGAGATCAGGGCGTTGACCGCTCGGGTCAGGCGTCTTTCGGACGCCGTCGGGAGGTTGGAGCACCTTGGCTCTTCTGCCACTCGCTCTCCAAGGCGGCGACGCGCCGCTCGACGCTCGCCAGCTCCGCCGCCAACTGGCCGAGGGTCGCTTTGACCTCGGACATGGCCGTGGCCGGGGAGACCGTGATGCTCGCAGGGTCGAGGTCGTGCTGAACGTAGGTGCCACGGCCCTGGGCGGTGTAGATCAGGTTCTCGGCCTTCAGCGCATCGAGGGCGTGGT
>Ga0268299_1004693_pt1 | contig 10298 bp, 2 predicted proteins | sample NOBtaG_FD_193484 | JGI IMG/M metagenome (GOLD analysis project Ga0268299, IMG submission 193484) | Activated sludge microbial communities from bioreactor in Nijmegen, Gelderland, Netherland - NOB reactor | ecosystem: Engineered > Bioreactor > Aerobic > Activated sludge | place: Netherlands... | reverse complement strand
TCCTTCCTGGTCGCTACGCCGGATGGCTCGCCCTTCGTCGTCGAACCCCGCGGGCGCTTGCCAGACGGGTCCTTCCTCATCGAATTCGATTCGCTCCCAGGTCGTTCGTACACGGTCCAGTACAGCTATGACCTGGCGACCTGGAGCACCGTGGTGCCCTCCATCACTGGCAATGGCAGCCGGCTCCAGTGGATTGATTCCGGCCCGCCGAAATCGGATCAGCCGCTCGATGCCACGCCGCAGCGTTACTACCGCATCTTCCTCCTTCCTTAAACCTGCCGCCGCCCATGAAGCCCCGTGTCTGCCTGTGGCTTGCCGTCGCCACGCTGCCCTGCGCCGCACAATCCACCTCCTCACCCAATCCCAACCGCTTCCAAGCCACCGCCCGTCTCTCCTTCAACGTCGAGGCTTCGGTCGGTGCCAGTGAAGGGACTCCGTCCTCCGGCGATCCCGGACCGGCCACCGGCCACGGCATCAACCGCAACTACGACGACGGCTATGTGCGGGTGGATGCCGACCATAACGCCGGCGGCCTCACCTGGTATTGGGGCTACCGCGATGCCTCCCAGGTGCCCGGGGATGGAACGCTGCGACTGCACCATACCAGCGCCTCCGGCTCGGGGTCCGGCCCCCTGGATCCGGAGACCGCGGGAATCGGCGCCGAGATCGCCTGGCTTCGCGACCTTCACCGCACCGACCACTTCGCCTTCGGAACCAAGCTCGCCGGCTCCTACGTCCGCTTCGATTTCGGCGGCGCGCCATCATCCACGCTGACCCGCTTCACGGACACCTACGATCTGGGCGGCATCGTGCCTCCCGGAGATCCCACCAAACCGGGATATCAATACGCCGGCGTCCGCGACCTGCCCGGCCCGCTCATTCCGGACCAGCCATCGAGCCGCGACCTCACCACCCTCCCCGGCAGCGGTTCCCGCACCCTCGACGCGGATGTGTGGGCCTTCAAGCTCGGCGGCTGGATCGAGCATCCCTTCGGTCAGGCCGTCACGGCACAACTGGGCGGCGGGTTCGCCTTTGCCGTCGTGGATGCCTCCCTGTCCTACAACGAGGGCGTAAGCGGGGGCGGCTCCGCCAGCCAGTCCGAAGTCCTCTTCGGCGGCTACATCGAAGCCGCCGTCACCACCCGCATCACCGAGCGGCTCGACTGGGTGGTGTCCGCGGAACTGATGCCCCTCACCTCCTACCGCGAGACCCTCGCCGGCCGGTCCGTCGAGCTCGACTTCGGCACCGCCTGGTCGCTGAACCTCGGATTCTCCTACCGCTTTTGACCCTCGCCCCCGCCTTTCCCCCATGAAGTTGAAGCCCATGCCCTCGCCTTGGGAACGCGCGCTCTGCGCGTTACTGGCCCTCCTCATGGCCCTGCCGGCCAACGTCGTCGTCACCCTGGCCCAGTCCTCCGGCGCCCGGATCCTCGTCAACGAGGGCGGCCCGTCGCGAAGCGTCGTCACCAACCTGACCTTCTCCCTCACCAACGGATTGGTGCCGGTGCCCGGTGGCGTCTCCGTCCACCGCCTGCCGTTTGGTCCCGCCGTGGATCCGACGAATCTGTTCCTCCTGTCGTTGGAGGACACCAACGCCTACCGCCTCAGCTTCACCAACCTCCCCGGCAACCGCCTGCCCGATGGCAACTACCTGGCCTCGGTGCTCGCCGCCCCGGAAACCAATCCAGCCGGACCGCGGGTCAGCGATGTGTTCCCACTCTTCGGCTTCTTCGGCGACCACGATGGAGACCGGGACGTGGATTTCTTCGACACCTGGATCTTCCGCGAGGCGTGGACCGCCATCGCGGATGAGACCCACCGCTTCGATCCGCAGTTCGATGCCGACGCCGACGGCCGCATCGGCGAGAGCGACTTGACCCTGTTCCGCTCCAACTATTTTACCGTCCTCCCCGCGCAGCCCGGTGTGATCGCGCACCTGGAAACCGACGACGGCCCGGGTCCTTCCGACCGCGTGACCACCGTGGCCACCGTCATTGGACAGGTCTTCACCATCCATGCCTCCACCCGGGTGGAAGCCGCCTTCCACGCGGCCGCCGACCTTTCCGTGGCCCGTTTCGAGGACATCTCGGCGGAAGTCACCGAAGGTCGGTTCCGATTCGACTCCAATCGCCTGGCCCAACTGGCCGGGCGCCTCTTGGAAAACGGAGCCTACGAATTCTCCACCCGGCTCGTGGAGACCAACGGCGAGATTTCAGCATTCCACAATCTGCCGATCACTCTGGGCGTCGAGTGCGAGGGCAGTTTCCAATCCCTGGCAGACTGGAAGATCGAGATCTCTGCGGCAAACCCAGACGGAGAGCCGGGCACCGGCTCGGGCTCGGTGACCCTCGAGGGTTGCGAGGCCCTGCTGTCGGAAGGCGGCTCATTCCGGGTCGCCATGTCCCGCGACCTGACCGTCCCGCCCGGAAGCGGCCTCCTGCGCATTGAGTTCGACACTCCGTCCTTCGACACCAGTTCCGCCGGCGCCATGCGTGACGCCTTCGAAGTGGCCCTGGTGGACGCGGCTTCGCGCCCGCTGACTTTCACGGTGCAAGGCGCCGCCGGAATCGCGCCCGCCGGGGTGAGTCAACCGCCAGTCCTCCCCGCCTCTGTGGACGCCTGCTTCAACTATTCCGACGGGAATCCACCGTTTGTAGCGCCCAGGGCAGCCTTGACCAGATCCACTGGCCCTGGCTGGCAACTCTCAGTGGATGTCAGCCACCTGGCTCAAGATTCTCCGCTTCGGCTCATTCTCCGGCTGGTCAACAATGACAAGGATCGCGGTTCCGTGGTCCGGATTCGTTCCGTTCGGTTTCTTCCTTCCGATCCCACGCTCAATCTCGATGGCTCCCCGGCCACCGCGTTTTCCTTGATCGCCGGAGCGGCGAGATCTGCGGCTGCGGGAAACAGCTCGATTTCACCGGACTGCACGGATGCCCCGATACGGTTCAATTCCGGCACGCCGGCAGCCTCTTCCCGGCCCGATCCGTCACCCGGAAGCCCTCCGGATCGGGCGCCCGATCTGGAGGTCACCTCCCCACGAGATGGGAGCATCGCACCTGCTGGCACCCGCTTGCTCCTGACCGGTCAGGCTACAGCTCGTCCCCATCCAACTCTGGCCTTCCCGCCCGTGAGTTTTGAGCCAACCAACGGGTTTACGCCTGAGGATGGTCTCCGCATCAGCGATCAATTCGCCAGCGTCAGCGGCATACGGTTCTCTTCGGATACCGGTGCAATGCCTTATCTGGCTCGATTGGGACTGCCCAGGACCGCCTTTTCCTCGGCCTTCGGGGAGGACACTCCGGCCAGCGGACAGAACAACGGCGAATTCTTCCTGACCACAGAGCGCGATGGAACGAACCCACCGGCTTCGCTCTTTGTCCACTTCGATCAGCCCGTGAGTCGTGTGTCCGGGGAGATTCTGGATATTGATACCTCCAGCAGCAACCGGTTCGCTGTTTTCGTGAGCGACAATGCGGTCGCCTACTACAACCAGTCGCTTGGCAATCGCCTTGATGGCACGTCCGAACTGTTCCCCATCTCAACCGATCCCACCATCAACAACGCTCCGGAACCCGATCTGGCCCCGGTGGCAGACATCTTGGGGGATTGGCTCGTGGCTGCCCCGCTCCCGTTAAACACCAATTGGGCTCTGACAGAGATCCCCTACAGTTGGCCGGTAACCACTGAAACGGCCGTTATCTACCCCATTGACGCTGGTCCAGGCGGTGTCCGTTCCGCAGAGGCGAATATCGGCGTGGACAACGGATGCTTCATCTGGGTCAACGGCGTTTACAAATTTGGCGCGTTGGCAGGAGGGGGAGTAGGCCGGTTTGAATACGCCAATATTGATCTAGGGGATCTCCATCCCGGCACCAACTACTTGCAGGTACTTCGCGAGGACCATGGATCCGTCAACGGCTTCGTCATCGAAATCAACGGCTCTTTGGTGCCGGCTGATGGCTGGCTAGTACAGGCCCGAGATGCCAGCGATTCGGTCCTGGAGTCATTGATTATTGACCCGGGCATTCCAGGCGCGGGGGACGGTTTGGCCACCCCGTGGGAAATCCAGCGCCAGTCTCCGGACATCGCATCTCTCAAAATCTCTTACGCTGGGACCGTTGACGGCGAACCAGACTACGCCTTTGACAACTTTGCTGCGGAAACAACGGAACCCAATCAGATCGCGCTCGTGACCGTCAATGGACGGCCGGTCGAGGCGCTCGACGCGGCAGGCAATTTCTTCGATCCGCTGGAAATCCGTGTGGGGCGAAATCTGTTCGAAGTCGTCGCCACCGATATCTTTGGCCAGAGCGCCACCAACATCATTGCCATCCTCGGCGCGAGGTGTCCGCAGTCCTTCGCCGATCTGGGCGCCATCAGCACCTCCCTCAATCCGGAATACGGCCGCACCAGCTTTCACGAATGGACCCAAACGCTCTACGCGGACCTGGCACTTCGGAACACCGGTTCCTATCCGATGCAATCCCCGCTCTACGTGGGCATCACCCACATCAGCGATCCCTCGGTGACTCTCCTGGAACCGGATGGCATCTCCGCAGACGGGATTCCGTATTACGATTTCACCGCAACGCTGGCCGGCACCTCGCTGGCCCCGGGAGGAACCAGCGCGGCGCGGACCCTCGCCTTCCGCAACCCCAACCGCGTTCCATTCATCTACACCCTGCAAATCCTGGGACAACTGAATCGCGCCCCGCAGTTCACCAGCACACCCCCCGTGGCGGCGGCGGTTGGCAAACCGTTTCGCTACGATGCCACCGCCACCGATCCGGATGGAGACACGCTCGGCTACTCCGTGCCGGCCGGACCCTCGGGCATGTCCGTCAACCCACAGACCGGGTTTCTCACATGGCCCCCTCTCGCCGAACACTTGGGCAATCAAGAGATTACCCTTGCCGTGGAAGACGGGCGTGGTGGCCGCGCTGAACAACGGTTCGTGATTACAGTATCGGAACCGATGTCCAATCGGCCTCCAGTATTTATCAGCCGGCCAATCACATCAATACGAATCGGTAGCAAGACAACATCGCAAGGGGGATCTGTCATTCTTCTTGGCCAAGATTCGGATTGGCATGCCGAATTTGGCCAGCATAACCTTATAGGCGCTCAGAATGTGCTAAAAGCCGGGATTCGCTTCGTTCAGCATCCGGCTTTCAATAGCTTTGCTGAATCGGGGTTACAAAAGTTTCTGTTGGTCCAAACTGAAGGGGAAATCCCCGCATGCTGCCCGGGAGGGTGGAGCGGTGGAACAAATGGATTCATTGCAAGCGGCTTCACCATGGGAAGCGATTTTGACCAGGCTGATCGCGCGACGCTTGCAAACAAAATTCGACAGCTGGGCGTTGAGTATTCTGCACTGGTAGTTGGCACTTTTGGCGGTAGCACAGCGCAGGTCTCGGACTTTGAAGCGCTGAATGGTTATTCTGGAGAAATTGCATCATTCCTTAACCAAGGAGGAGGCTTGCTTGTACTTTCACAGTCGGATGCGTACGGAAGCATCCCGGCAGGGGGGCTTTATGGATTTCTCCCCTTCGTTGCTTCGTCCAAAGGACTTGGTCACTACGAAAGTGGGAATACGCTGACCGAATTTGGGCGTTCACTAGGATTGAACGAGAGTGATATCAACGGTAACTTCAGCCATAACATATTTCTCGAAACTTCCGGCCTAAACGTCATCTGTCAGGATCCCCATGGCAATGTTCTCGGGCTTGCCGGGCGAGGTATTGTCACTGAAAATGGTGTTATCAGCAATCCTGAGGCATATGTCTATCAGGCAATCGCCACAGATCCTGACGACGACAGCGTCGTGTACTCTTTAGGCAATTCCCCTTCAGGAATGTATCTCGACAGTCGGACCGGCCTGCTCCAGTGGGCACCCACGGAGGAACAGCTTGGTGAGCACAGCATCACCATCCAAGCCGACGACGGCCGCGGCGGGGTGGCCTTCCAAAGGTACCGTGTGTACGTGCTGCCCTCCAATGAAGCGCCGCGGATTGACCACGCGGACCTCGACTTGGCGATTGATCAGGTGGACGCCGCCGATCTCGTCGTCAACGGCCAGACGCTGCTGGCCAGCGGAACGGTGTCCGCGCGCGTGGTCAATCGGGGGCCGGGCCCTCTCACCAGGCCGTTTGAGGTGCTTTTCTTCGAAGATCGCAACGGCAATGGCCGCTTTGATGCGACCCATGATCTTGCCTTGGGAAGCTCCACCGTCACCAACAGACTGGAGCCCTTTCAATCCTTCCGTGTCACCGCCCTTGCCTCAGGACAAGCCCTGTTTCCAGGAAGCGTGATTTGGGCGATGGTGGATAGCGGCCAGGAAATTTCTGAGGCGGACGAAAGCAACAACCTTGCTCAACTTGAGGTGGACTGCATGGCCGAACCATCGCCGGGTGAGTTCAATCCGGTGATCAAATACAGCGCCCTTGCGGGGTATAACGTTGTGGCCACACCGATGGTGGCAAACTTGACGGACGACAATCATGATGGTGTCGTCGATGGGCGAGATATCCCTGACATCATTGTGCCGCGGCACAACGGTGGTCAGCTTTCCGGAGGGATTCTTGTCGCCTTGAGTGGGGACGATGGGCACATTCTCTTTGAAGCTGGAGCGCCTCACGAAATTGCTGCATTGGCTGAAATTGCCGTGGGGGATCTCGATGGCGATGGCCCTGTTGAGATTGTGGCGGCGCATGCCGATGGACGGCATCTGATTTGTTTTGAGCATGATGGGACGCTCAAGTGGATTAGCGATCAACACAACCTGCCGGGGCGACTAGATTCAGGAGGTGCCATATCGCTGGCGGATCTCGATCAGGATGGTATTCCGGAGATCGTCATTGGTGCGAGTGTCTATGACGCCCAGGGACACTTCCTTGCGGATGGGCGAGACCTGGGTGGAACAAGTGGATTTAGCTACTATTCAGCGATCTCAGCCGTTGCCGATATTGACCTTGATGGAACTCCGGAGATCATTGCGGGACCTACGGTGTATCGTTTGGAAAACCGTCAGTTGAAGATAGTATGGCACCGCGAGGATCTACTCGACGGGTTTGTAGGCATCGCCAACCTCGATGAGGACGAATACGGGGAGATTGTCTTGGTGGCGCGAGGAAATGTCTATACGCTCAATCACGATGGCTCCGATGTGATTGGCTGGCAGCAACCCGTTAAACTCGAAGGCTTGGGCTACGGTGGAGCCCCAACGATTGCGGATCTGGATGGTGACGGGCGTCCGGAAATCGGGCTCGCGGGACGAAGCCGCTATTACGTATTGAAGGACGGTGGTATTCTGTGGAGCAGTCCCACTGTTGATTATAGCTCAGAAACCACCGGCTCCACCGCGTTTGACTTTGAGGGCGACGGTCGAATGGAGATCGTGTACCGCGATGAGCAGTATCTTCGCGTGTATCGAGGCACAGATGGGAAAGTATTGCTACAGGAAGCTGTGCGGTCTGGGACGGCCACTGAGCTTCCCGTAGTTGTCGATGTTGATGGCGATGGAAATGCTGAAATTGTTGTCACCTCATCGGGCTTCCCTGGAGGTGTGATTGTCTTTGGTGATCGCAATGATTCATGGGTTTCGACCAGAACCATATGGAATCAACATTCCTACCATATCACGAATGTTAACGATGATGGAACGATCCCGCGGTATGAAAGGCCAAGCTGGTTGGATAGCAACACCTATCGGTTGAATGCGCTTCCGACGCGGGGTGCAGCTCTTGCGGCGCCAGATCTGGTCGCGTCATTTACTAGAACCAAACGGACCAATCAGCAGACTGCGATCATTGTCCGAATTGGAAACGGAGGTGCCCTATTGGCGCCTTCCGGTATCGAGGTTGCGCTATATGATGGCGATCCACATGGAGAACGGAAGGTGGTGCAGGTGGCTCGGACCTCGTCCCGGATGCTGCCAGGAAGTTTTGAGGACATTACCTTCGTCTTGTCCGAGCCGACGACCAGCGAGGTATGGATCGTTGCGGACGACGACGGTGCTGGCAACGGAAAGGTAAGCGAGTGTCAGGAAGAGAATAACTATTTCCGCACCGGAATCCGGTTACCTCCGGCGAATCCTCCCCCAGCCTTCACATCGCTTCCGGTGGAGAATGCGATGGAAGGCATCACATACAGCTATCACGCCGAGGCTCGCGACGATGACGCCGGTGATCGCGTGACCTATTCACTGGCAAACGCTCCCACAGCGATGCGCATGGATGCCGATACCGGTATCATCGAATGGAAACCCGGCGCTTCCGATGCCGGGTATCACTGGATCGCCGTGCAAGCCACCGACCGACAAGGCGCCACGGATGTGCAGCAGTATCTGCTCCACGTGGAGGAGGCTCTGAACGCACCGCCGTACTTCGTCTCGATCCCAATCACGCGAACCCCGATAAACGCGAACTACCAGTATGACCCTCTCGCGCGGGATCCCGATGGCGATACGCTGACCTTCGACCTGATCTCGGCTCCCGCAGGGATGATCATTGAGACCAATTCTGGCAGCCTGGCTTGGCGTCCGAACTTGGAGCAGATCGGCGCTCACGAGATTGTCCTGCGGGCCAGCGATGGCCGGGGTGGCGTCGCCCTCCATTCCTTTACACTGGAGGTCACGCTCCCGAACACCGCCCCGGTCCTGATTTCCACGTTACCGCCTTCCGCGCGCGTTGGGCTTCTCTACACGCTCCAACTCGAAGCGCAGGATGCCGAGGGGCAGGCGATTTTCTTCAGCGCCACCAACGCGCCTTCGGGCTTCGACCTGAACGCAACGAACGGGGTCCTGACCTGGACGCCAGTGTTGGAGCAGGTGGGAACCAACCAGATCGAAATCATTGTTGCCGATTCGGAGGGAGCCTCCAGTTCCAAGACCTTCCCGGTCGTGGTGCGGCCGTCGGCGGTGAACAATCCTCCGGTCTTCGTGACCACGCCGCGCCTTCAGACCCGCTTCGACCTGCCCTGGATTTACCTCGCCCGGGCCAGTGATCCCGATGCCGATCCACTCACGCTGACGCTGGCGGTGAGTCCGGACAGGATGTTCCTGACCAACCGGGTCACTGGTTTCGATGGAAGCGTGCGGGAGAGTCCGTTGAATTCCCAATTCGTGGTTTGGACGCCGCCCGTCGAAGCCGTCGGCGTCGCCAATGAGGTCGTGTTGCAAGCGGACGATGGCCAGGGAGGGGTGGCGACCCAACGCTTCCGAATCGAGGTGGGGAACACCCTGGAGAACTCCGCGCCGGTCATCGTTTCCAACCCGCCGCGGGCTGCCACCGCCGGACAAACCTACGAATACGATCTGGTGGCGGAGGACGCCGATGGCGACCTTCTGACCTGGCGGCTGGTTGCCGCACCGGTCGGAACTTCGCTCAACGCGGCAACCGGGGCGCTTCGCTGGACGCCCACTTTCGATCAGCTCGGCACCAATGCCTTCATCGTGGAGGTCACCGATGGCCTGCTGGGAACCGACACCCAGGAGTTTTCCGTCGAGGTCGGCGGCATGAACCGGCCGCCATCCATTGTCTCCACCCCTCCCGTCGCGACTCCCAAAGAGGCTGTTTATCTCTACGCCGCGCGCGCGACGGACCCGGATGAGGATCCGCTCACCTGGTCGTTGGTCGAACCGCTTCCCCCCGGAATGACCGTGGATCCCGCCAGCGGCTTGATCCGATGGACGATTCCCGAGAACGCGGGCGATTCGCACATAGTCCGTGTGCGGGTGACGGACGACCACGGCGGAAGCGACACCCAGACGTACACCCTCTACGTCACCGACGAGCGCGCGAACAAACCGCCCGTCATTACTTCGACACCCGCCCGCGGGACCACCGCCGGCCGGGAGTACACGTATGCCGTCACGGCCACCGATGCCGATGGTGACCTGCTCACGCTGCAACTGCTCCAGCCTCGTGACGGCGCCACGCTGGTTTCGGATCCGCCCTCGGCCGGCCGTGCCTCGGGAATCATCCGGTGGACTCCGGGACCCGATCAGAATGGGCCGCACGACTTCATCGTCTCCGTCCGCGATGCTGCGGGCGCCAGTGCGGGCCAGCGCTTCTCCGTGCTGGTCCGCCCCAACCAGCCGCCGCGCATCTCCTCCACCCCGCCCCCCAATGCGGTTCCCGAATTTACCTACCTGTAGAGGGCGCTCGAAAGTATCCGTCTGGGGAAGTGCGTCTGGTCGGGCTGGCGGAGGAGGCTAGGCTGGCTGGGTGTCAGGAGATGCGCGTCGCTTTCCAGGCGCTGGGAGTCAGCTCGGCGACCCGGGTGATGGGCCATTTT
>Ga0268299_1004692_pt1 | contig 10302 bp, 6 predicted proteins | sample NOBtaG_FD_193484 | JGI IMG/M metagenome (GOLD analysis project Ga0268299, IMG submission 193484) | Activated sludge microbial communities from bioreactor in Nijmegen, Gelderland, Netherland - NOB reactor | ecosystem: Engineered > Bioreactor > Aerobic > Activated sludge | place: Netherlands... | reverse complement strand
GCACGAACTTCCGTATGAGTGAGCTTACCGGCGGCGTGCTGCTGGCGCAGACGCGCAAGCTCGATAAGATCACCGGCGCGGTGCGCGCCAACGCCGGCCGCGTCTATGAAGGGATCCGCGATCTGCCCGGCCTCAAGCTGCGGCGGCTTCCGGATCCGCAAGGCGAACTCGGGACCGGCGTTTTTGTCGATTTTGGAACGAGAGAACGATGCGAGAAGTTTCTTACGGCGATGAAAGCAGAGAACGTCAACGCTTCCCGTCCGGGGGGCTCCGTGATTCTCCCCACGCTGCCGCACATCATCGCGAAGAAAACCGTGCATCCGGCGTGGCCGTCGTTCCAGACCGCACGCGGGAAGGCAATCCGTTATGGCCCGGAGACATGCCCTCGGACCATCGACATCCTCGGACGATTCGGCGGCGTGCTGATGGATCCGAAATTCACGCGCCGCGACGTGGACGATATTATCTCCGCGATCCGCAAGGTGTACCCGGTGGCGGCGAATGCTTAGGCGCGGCGGGCGGGAGCCGCTGGTGTCTCTGCCGGCCATTGCCGTATGCTTTCTGGCGGCGGCGCCGGCGCAAACCGGGCCGCGCATGCAGCGCGACATCGCCTACGCCGAACCCAGGAACGAGCGCCAACTGCTGGACGTGTACGCGCCTTCAACCGGATCGAACCTGCCAGTCACCGTGTGGATTCACGGCGGCGGCTGGATGCGGGGCAGCAAGGAGCAAGTGGACGCCAAGCCGGCTGCGTTCGTCGAGAAGGGATTCGTCTTTGTGCCGGTGAACTACCGGTTCGTCCCGCAAGTGACCATGGACACGATCGTACGCGATGTGGCGAAGTCCGTCGGATGGGTCCACGCAAACATTTCCCGCAATGGCGGCGATCCGCATCGAATCTTTCTGATGGGACATTCCGCGGGCGCGCAGTTGGCGGCGCTCCTCTGCACGGACAGCCGGTACATCGAAGCGGAGGGCGTTCCGCGGACGAGCATCAAGGGGTGTGTGCCCGTCGATGGCGACACCTACGACGTTCCGCTCCAGGTCGCAACGGCCACGGCGCGGCGCAAGAGCCTCAACCAGCCTCCGCCGAAGATGGGACATCCGGAAAAATTCGGCAACCTCGAAAGACAACGCGAGTTGTCGGCGGTGAGTCATGTAGCGCCGAATCGGGGGATACCGCCGTTTCTCATCCTCCACGTAGCCAATCACACCGACACCACGGCGCAGGCCCATCGGCTATGGGCGGCGCTGGATCAGGCAGGCGTCCCCGCCACGTTGTACGGCGCCGAAGACTCCGAGCATGTGAAACTCGACCGTGGCCTTGGCACAGCCGGCGACCCGGCTACCGACGCCCTGTTCGAATTCACCGGAAAGATCCTCGCGGTCGGGAGGCGGTAGGAGGGGCCCGGCCCGTGTCCTGCCTCGCGCCGCTCAGGCGCGGCTGAAAATCGAACCGCTGAGCGTGCCGGTGCTGTCGGCGAAGGACTCCAACTCGATGCCGAGCGAACGAAGAATGCTCAAGTACATGTTCGCCATCCGCGACTGGTCCTTGCGCCAGTAGGCGCCGTGCTTTAGCCCCATATTGGCGCCGCCGGCGACCAGCGTCGGCAGGTTGAGCGGATTGTGCGTCGTGCTGGCGCCGCTGCCGAAGAGGACGATTGTGTTGTCGAGCACGGTCCCGCTCCGGTCCTTGTAGCCGCTCATGCGCGTGAAGAAGTGCGCAAGCTGCTGGCTCAGGAACAGATCGTATTTGGCGAACTGCAACTGGCCTTCCTTGTCGGTGGCGTGGGAGAGATTGTGGTGCGTCTTCGAGAGGCCCAGCTTCAGCGGGAACGTATCGCTGATGCCCATGCCGTCTTCGCGGTTCAGCATGAAGGCTACCGAGCGCGTGATGTCGGCGTCGAAGGCCAGCGCGATCAGGTCGAACATGTTGCGGTAATACTCCGCCGGTTCGCCTTCGGACGTCGCATCCAGATTCAGGTGCGAGTAGTCCTGTTTCTTCAACGGAATGTCGATCCACTTCTCCGAAGCGATGAGCCGCGACTCGACCTCGTTCAACGATGTCAGATACTGATCCATCCGCTCGCGGTCGGACTGGCCCAGTTGCCGGTCGAGCGAACGCGCGCTCTGGACGACGGCGTCGACCAATTTGATACGGCGCTGGAGTTTCTCGTGTTCTGAAGCGAGCGAGGTCCGGTCGCCCCGGAACAGCCGGTCGAAGATGCGACGGGGGTTGTTTTCCGCCGGAATCGGCCGCCCTTCGAGGCTGTAGGAAATCGTGCCCGTGCGCGAGAGGAAACCGGTGCCGGCGTCGATGGAAAGGATGAGCGACGGCTGGCGGCAGTACTGCTTGGTGTGAAGCGCTACGACCTGATCGAGTCCGGCCGTGTTGTACGTGCCGGGCTTGGGATTGTGGAGCGGCGCGCCCGTCAGCCACATGTCCGAGCAGGTGTGCGGATCGGCCTTGGGGCCGCTCGGGTGATGCAGTCCGCCCATGAAGCTAAGCTGCTTGCGGAAGGGGCTGAGCGGTTCGGTCGACTTGCTAAAGACGAACTCGCCGTTCGCATTCGCGGTCGGGAACCAGTGCCAATCGGCGATTCCGTGCTCCGGTTTCGGAAGCGACATGCCGTTGGCCGTGTAGATGGCGCAGAAGCGGCGGGGCAGTTGCGAGGTGACCTCGGCGCCCATTGCGTCGAGCACCGGAAGCGCGAGCGCGGCTCCTCCCGTTCCCCTCAGGAACGCTCGGCGATCAATCTCTCGGCTGGTGCTCATCGTTTGTCTCCGCTGGGAAATCGCTATTTCTCAAGGAACAGGGGACTGCCGACTAGATACCGGACCATGTCCCTCATCCGGTAGCCGCCGCCCTTCAGTTTCAGCCCGTCCTGCTTCAAGACGTTGAGTTCATTGTATGTCAAGCTGCGGCCGTTGGCGTAGGTGGCGAGGTGCTTCAGCACGCTGAACGCGACCTGATCGATCCGTTCCCCGGCAAGATAGCGTTTCAGATCGTTCGCGCCGGCGACCTCGGTCTGGTCGGGCAACGTGGACCGCGCGTCCACCCGATGCGACTTCAGGCGGCCTCCTGCATCGAACTCTTCGAGGGCGACGCCCCAGGGGTCGATCTTCAGATGGCACTGGCGGCATCCGGCATTGTTACGGTGCTGTTCCAATCGCTGGCGAAGCGTAAGGCCGGCGGTGTCTTCCTGGAGCGCGGGCACGTTCGGGGGCGGATCGGCTGGAGGTTCGGCGACGATACGCCGGGCCAGCCACGCGCCGCGTTTCACGGGATTCGATTCGCGGCCGTCGGAAAGACCGGCAAGGATCGAGGCCTGCGTGAGCACTCCACCGAGTTCGCGCCGCCCATGGAGAATGGGCACAAACTGGAATCCGCTCTCGGTCTTCTCCGCCATGCCGTAGTAGCTGGCGACGGACTCGTTCGCGACCATGAAATCGGAATCGATCAGGTTTCGCACCGGCAGGTTATTCCGGATCAGATGTTGCACAAAGTGGACCGGTTCCAGGCGCAACTGGCCGCGCGCGTCGCGAGTGAGGTTGGGGAACTGCTTGCGGTCCGGTTCGAGCACGTTGAATTTGTCCAGATTCAACCACTGCGAGGCGAACTCCTGAACGAAGCGGGAGAACTTGGGGTGGGCGACCATGCGGTCCACCTCGGAATCGAGCTGCTTCGCAAGCGAACCGTTGGCGGCCAACCGGAGCGTCGTTCGATCCGGCGGACCGTTCCAAAGAAAGTACGAAAGCTTGGAGGCCAGTTCGTAAGCGTCCAGCGGCTCCGGCTTGGGCGTGGCGCTGGTTTCGACCAGGAACAGGAATTGCGGCGACGTGAGCACGACCTGCAAGGCGTCCTTGACGCTCGCCTGAAAACCTCGGTTCGCGGCGAACGATTTCTCAAACACCGACACCAGCGACGACTCCTCGGCGGAAGTGATGGGGCGGCGGTAGGCCCGGGCGGCGAAACGCCGGATCACCTGCCGGGCATAGGCGGGCGTCTCGCCACTGCGTTCGGACTCGATGAAGATCCCGCGGTGGGGCGCGGGCGGCCACGTCTCGTAGTACGGTCCCTCGAACTCGACCGACCGAATGCGCAGGCGAGGCATGTCGCGGCCGTCTGTGTACTCGCTCCGCACGCCAATCTCGCGAATGCCGGCCAGGTAGTTGACGTTGTCCTTCTCGACATCGGGGCTGGGGAAGTTGCGGATCGCGCCTTCGAATACGAACCGCGACAGCTTGCCGCCCGCCACGGTTTGCGGCGGGCCGACGGGGAAGAGGGTACTGCCGCAATCGCGGCGCAAGCCCAGGTACACACCGAGCCGCGGCGACCTCCGTTCGAAGGCGAGAAAGCGCTTGGAGACCGGTTCGCTATCACTGAGCGGAGTGAACACGATCCGCTCCAGCGCATGGGAGCCGCCCAGACTATGGCTCTTGAGCGCCGCTTGAACAGGGAGCGTTCCGGCGGGCAGGCGGACGGCGAGGAACGCCGGTTGGCTCACGGAGCCGGAAAACTGCCTGCCGCCCAGGTCGAGCGCGATCTCCGGAGACCGCTCGACGGGGGGCTTCACAAACGCACGTCCCGGTTCGATGAGCGCTTGCAGCTCGGCTTCTCCGAGAGCGCGGCGGTGGAGGCGCACTTCATCGACGGCCCCATGGAACCCTTTGGCCCGAGCGAGATTGCCGATGCGCAGATCCATCCTCGGATTGCCGAGATCGGCGCGCAAAATCGACCCCTCGGCCACCGGAAATCCGTTGACGTAGAGCCGCGTTCGATTTCTTCCTCGACGCACAACGGCGGCGACATGCTGCCAGGCGCCGGCGCGAATCACTCCAGGACGGGAGGCCACGGCGCCGTTCGTCTGGTTGTCTGGACCGGAGGTTTCCAGCCGAAGCACGCCCCGGTCGTCGGGCATTTCCAGCAACCAGCCGTGCGCCCAGTCCGGCGCGCCGAGAGACACCAGGCCCGCCTTGCCGAGCGAGTCCGGACGAATCCATGCCGCCACAGTGAACTCGCCCGCGCCAACATTCAGTTCCTCATTCCGCGGAACCACGACGGCATCACCGTCGCCATCGAGCGATATCGCTTTGCCGAAGGGCGAATCCATCAGCTTCGCTTCGCCTTCGAGCCGCATCGCCGCCGGCGCCTCCGGGGCGCCTTCGAACCGCCATGAGCCCGCCAGCGCTTCGCTGAGATTCGAGCCGTCCGCAGATGGCGGAGGATCGTACCGGGGGGCGGCATGAACGTCGACCTGATAGACGCCAGGCTTGGCAAGGGTCACGCTTGTCTTGAGATCTCCGGCGATGGCGCTGCCAGGAACCCCGGTCGCCTGCGCGGCGTCGCCGGCGTCCAGCAGCAGGCCATCGTCGTACTTGGCCGCCGTGACGGTGACGCGGAACCGCCCGTGGTCCGGCAGTTCGCGCAGCGAAATTTTGAAATTCGCCTTCGGCCCATAGGTGCCGTCCTCGGTGAACAATTCGTCGTTGGGAATGGCCGGCCGCAGAAGCAGGCCTTCGGGAACCGTCGCGTACGCTTGGCCTTTGGGATAGCCCCGGCTGCCGCGCATGCAGGCGAACACCGCATGGTAGATGCTGTCGTAGTCGCGCCAGCCCCGGACGGTATCGTTGCCGGCATAGCCTTCAATGAAGCGATACTTCGTCCGCATCGCGACGGGATCGAAGGCGAACGGTTTCGCGGGCGCCGGTTGCGTCACGAGGAAGTCCGGATTCTTGAGCAACTCGCTGTTCGCGCCGAGGATCAGTTCTTCGGGGACCGGTTGGGGATTGATGCCGGCTCCGAGATCCATGCGGAAATTCTGAATCTTCGGCTTCGAATTGGGATCGACGATCGCTCGAGTCAGAGCCTCTTCCGCGATCTCCATATAGGCTTCGATCAGCAGCGGCGAAAGTTGGAGCGTCTCCTTGTTGTTGACGAAACCGTCGCTCGATATGGCGTCCGGCGGGAGCGCTTCGGTGAGGTCGTCGTCGAGCAGCAATAACTCGCGCAGCGTGTTCTTGTACTGCGCCACCGTGAGGCGCCGCGCGATGCCGTTCTTTGGCGACGGCCGCAAGCGCGCTACCTCCAGAGCGTGCGCGATCCACTCCGTTGTTGTCTGCCGCTCGGCGGCGGGCGGCTGCGGCAGCCCCTTCGGCGGCATGGTGCCGTTGGCCACGCGATGGCGGATGCCTTCCCAAATGCGGATGTGGCGATCGTCGAGCGAGGCGTCGAGCTGATCGACGCGGATGCCCGCAGTGGGGTTGTCGGCGTTGTGGCACTGCACGCAGTTCTTATTGAGGAAAGGCTTGATCGACCGTTCGAACGCCGCGGCGATCCGCGCGGGCGCCTGTGCCGGCGAACCAGGCGCAGACTGGGCCAGCAACAGGCGAGTGGTCCAGGCGAGTCCGGCGAACAGGATGAGAGCGAGAGCGCTAAAGGTGTGGGTACGAAGCTGTAGTGTCCTGAATGTCATGTGATGCCAAACGGCGCCTCGGATTCGAACTGGCCCGCGCCCGCTATTTTATCCAGGATTCCCGACCAGTCACCAGGCAGCCTGCGAGATGGGGCCGGAGTACAGCTTGTCCCGCGCCGAAAAGCGCCTAGAGCCGGGCCAACAACACCTCTACCGGTCGAAGAAGGGAAAGAGCCGCTTCAACTCGTCTTTGTTGGCCTGGCGGCCGTACTCGCAGACTTCAAACGCCTGTGCGTAGCGCACCTGACGCGCGCGCTGCTGGCCATAGAAGTCGGACAGTGTATTCCGGTAGCTGTTCGCGTATCCTGCATACCGCCCGGCCAGACTCTTCCGCACCTGCGCGCGCCGCTCGGTGCGACCCGGTTCGCTGTCCGGGAAGAGGCTGGCATCGCCGTTCGCCCCGCCCTCGTGAATCTGCGACTCCATCGCGAGCAGCGCATCCAACGTCTTCTCCATGACGTCGTCGATGGCCACGGCCACGTCGGCTCGGAAGGGGTTCGGCCGTTGGAAGCGGTCGGGTGCGTATAGGAACACCGGGTTCTTCGCCAGGGGCTTTACGTCCGGCGCGAAGAACGGCACGGTCACCATGAAGGCGGAGTCCTGGACGAGGATCGATGTGTAACGGTGATCGGGATGATAGTCGTTCGGCCGGTTCGTGATCACGACGTCCGCGTTCCATTCGCGGATCAGCCGCGTGATGGTCCGCCGGTTCTCAAGCGTCGGCATAATCTCGCCGTCGTGAATGTCCAGCACCTCGACGGTCACACCCATCCGCTTCGCCACCTCGCGCACTTCGTTGATGCGCCGGAGGGCCAATGGACCGCCGGCGTCGCGCCAGTGGCCGATGTCGCCGTTGGTGGTGGAGACCAGCTTTACGTGATGCCCGAGCGCGGCCCACTTGATGGCGACTCCCGCGCCTCGGTATTCGGCGTCGTCGGGATGCGCGCCGAAGACGATGACGCGCAACTTGCCGTCGTTGGCGGCCTGCGCGGGAGCCTGCGCGGCCGGAGGCATCGCGGGCGTGGCCGCCGTCATCGCCGCGGAGATTGCGGGCAGCCTTCCGCTCGCGAGAGTGCCGATCGTGAACGCGGCCACCACCGTCGCCGCGAGCATCGGGGGAGAGAGAACGAGTTTGGTACGCATAGTGGCCTCATCATAGCCGGAAATCAGGCGGCGCTTGGGTGCACGGCCCAGCGTGTCCGGCCGCCCGTTCAGGGGCCAGTCGCGTTTGCTAGGCTGATGGGGCGCTGGCGGTAGTCCGCCGCCGCTGCACCGGTTCGCCGCCATGGGATTTCCCGAATTCACGCCGGACAAAGCGAGGATCCTCTACTTCTCCCGTGGCAGAGGACGTGGACACGCCGTGCCGGATATGGAGATCGAGCGGGCGCTACGCGCACGCGACGGCGGCATTGAGGTGCGGTTCGTTTCCTATGGCACGGGCGCCATCGCGTTTGCCGAGGCCGGTGTCCCACTTATCGACACAGGCTTACCCGACGCAGGCGGCACGGCGGAGATGTCGGCGATAGCGGGCCGGCTCATCCGCTGGTTGAATCCGGACTTGGTGGTGAGCCACGAGGAGTTCGCGGCGGCGCCGGCGGCCAAAATCTTCGACAAACCGGCCGTCTTTATCACCTCCTGGTTTAGCGAGCCGGACTCTTACGCCATGCGCGCCATGACTTTCGCGGACGAAGTCTTGTTCCTCGGGCCCTCCGGCGTGTTCGACGAGCCGCCGGCGCTGCGGGAGAAGGTTCGCTACCTCGGTCCGCTCATGCGGAGCCCGATGGCGAACCGGGCGCAGCGCACGGAATTGCGCCGCAAGCACGGCGTCCCCGAAGACGCCCTCGTCCTTTCCGTGTTTCCCGGAAGCTGGACCGAGCAACGGGCGCCCGCGGTCGAAGCCATCCTTGCCGCGTTCGATCTGCTGGCCGGGACGAAGCGTCTTGTGTGGGTGGCGGGAAGCGACTGCGAAGCGATACGAGCGCGCACGGCCGGCCGTGGCGATATGCACGTCATGGAACGTACGTCGCGGATCGACGAGTGGATGGCGCTCAGCGATGTCGCGATCACGAAGTCGTCGCGCAAGGCCGTCTATGAACTGGCGCACCTGGGTGTGCCCCAGGTGGCGCTTACTTACGGCTTGAATCCGGGAGACGACCGGGCAGCCGGCGCGCTGCCGGAGGTTCCCGTCCTCGCCGCCGGAGGTTTGCGGGCGGATGCGCTCGCCGAGGCGTTGCAGTCGCTCCTCCGCACGGACCGGTCCGCTGGAGCCGCGCCGCTCCAGGTCTGTACGGGAGCCGATTGCGCCGCGCACATCGTACGGGCGCTCGGCCGACGTCCGGAACTCCGGGCGAACGCGGAAGCGCCCGGCGCCTGAACCCGCGGCTACTGTGTCAGCCGCGACAGGAACTCCATGCTCGGCACATAGAAGTAAGTTCCGCCGCGAATCGTGCTGATTCCCGAGATTGAGTGTTCGATCTTCTTCCCATTGAACTCCCACTGCTGTGCCGCTCCCGGCTTGCCCGGGCTGGCGAGGATCGGATCGCCACGAAACTCCGCCCGCCGGATCAACGCCGTGAAGTCCCGCAGGCTCCTCTGGAAAGAGAGGAACAGAAGTCCTGTGCCCGCCGACGGCGGCAGTTGGCGTACGTCCCCGGCGGTCCAATCGAAGCCGCTTCCGTAAACCATGCCCCGGCGGATGATGGAGATCTCCTTCTGTCCATCCCGGCCGTTCATCACGCGAGCGTGCGCGTGGAACGGACACTGCGCGTGCGAGACGCCCTTCAACTCGAACTCCGCTCCATCCGCGGGGCGAACCAGCGGCGACCCGTCGATGCGCCTCCCGGCAGCGAGTTCCTGGATCTGTTCCGGAGTGACCGCGGCGCCCGCCTCGGACGCCTTGCGGCTCAACTCCCGGCTCGCACGCTGGAACCGCAGAGGGTTCAACTCGATCTTGAGAAACGTGCCGAAGCAGCCGTAGCCGGGCTCCGGGGCCAGACCTTCCGCCGCGGCTGCCTCTCGCGTGAAGACCTGGGCGGGAAACTCCGGCTTGGAAACGCCGTCGGCGAAGCCGAGAGGGTTGATATCCCGCTCGGCCTTTTTGAGCCGCATGCCGCGCTCCTCGGCCACGCACTCGCCGATCGCCGACAACTCACGCTTGAAGCGGTCGCGCGACTCCATCAACCGCTGTTCGGAATCGGCGGCGATCAAAAAGAAGGCGTGCATCTCCTCGCGGTAATTGTCTTCCCACAGCGAGACGTCGGGCTTCCAGTAGTAGGGCGGAACGGCGGCTGGGTCCGGCTGCATTCCCGCGGCCCAAATGTCGTCGCCCAAGGCGTCGCGCAACGGCACGCCGCCGGGAACAGCGAATTGCTCGTATCCGGCACGCATCAAGCCGAACATGCCCACGGGATCGCCTTCGCCGTCGTGATCGCGTCCGGTATCGTCCGGGCGCGCCGTTCCGGCCAGCCGGCCGCGCGTCCGGTTCCTCCATTCGGCGGCGAGGCGGTCCTGCGCCTCCGCGGTGGTGACGTGCCGTTCGACAAGCCCGCGCAGCACCGCATTCCCACGCCTGACGCCGGCGTCGAACCGAACGAAGAGGCAGACCGAATGATTGCGGCCGAATCCCTTGAGCACGTTTCCCTGAAGAGTGGAGAGCGCCACCGTTTTTCCGATTCCCGCCACCGGAGTCGCGTCGATACTCTCAGCAACAATGGACGCCATTGTGTTCGTCACTTTGAAACTCCTTTCCCGAAGCATGGTGAACCGCGGCGATCTTGTACCGGTAGTGGGCCACGAAACCTTCCGGCTTTTCCGGCGTGCTGTGCGA
>Ga0268299_1004691_pt1 | contig 10303 bp, 10 predicted proteins | sample NOBtaG_FD_193484 | JGI IMG/M metagenome (GOLD analysis project Ga0268299, IMG submission 193484) | Activated sludge microbial communities from bioreactor in Nijmegen, Gelderland, Netherland - NOB reactor | ecosystem: Engineered > Bioreactor > Aerobic > Activated sludge | place: Netherlands... | reverse complement strand
GATCTGGCGCTGCTGCAGGTCACCGAGCCAGGCGAGCACGCGTGTCACCATGGTGCGCAACTGCCGGGCGGTCCACACGGCGAGCCAGATGCACAGCGCCACGAGGATCGGCGAGCCGATGAGGAAGCCCCAGCGCAGCGCCTGATACGTGGCAGTGATCGCGGTGTACTCCTCGCTGGCCACCCGCACCTGCAGGTCGATCAGCGCCGTCAGTCGCTCCGAGAGGGGATCGATCGCCGGGTAGAGGTCCGATTCGGCGAAGCGCACGAGCCCGGCGCGGTCGTTCGCGTCGAGCAGGGCGAGCAGCCGCGCCGTCGCGGCCTCGGCGGCCACGCGGGTCGTCTCGACCTCCGCGGCCAGGATCCTCTCCTCGGGCGTCAGGTACGTGGCGCGGTACGCAGTCCACGCACTGTCGATGGTCGTGCGGGCCTGGCGGACCGTCGCGGCGCCGGCGCGTGCGGTGACCGCGCCGGCGCGCACCTTGTGCGCATTGTCGACGATCGCCACCGCGTAGGCATCGGCGACCACCTTCAACTGCTGCAAGGGCACCACGCGGTCGGCGAAGATGGTGGCCGTGCCGCGCTGCAGCCGGGCCATGGAGTCGAGCGAAAGCACCACGGCCACGACCAGCACCGCGATCAGCACACCGAAGGCGCCCGTCACGCGGGCGCTCACTGAGAGTTTGCGCAGCATCGTCTCGTTGGGGATGGGGAAGGAAGAGCCTGCAGGAGGGCCGACGATCACCAGCGACGCGACAGTCCGACGCCGAGCATGGCGTCGGCGCCGCGCCGCGGGAGCGGCACGAGGACGGAGGCATCGAGCTGCATCGTCGCGTGGGGATAGAGCGTGAGTCCGCTCCCCAGGGTGCGCGTGACGCCCGCGGGCTGGCGCAACTCGGAATACTCGACGAACGCGCCCGCCCGGCCGATCGGTAGGCTCCAGCTCACGCCGCGCAGCTGCTCGACGGCGGTCACGGTGCCGGACGCGCGCCGGGCGGCACCGGCGAAGGCGAGCAGGGACTGCGCACCCGGCAGCGTCCACGCGGCGGTGAGATTCACGTCCGGCTCGACGGCGTGATGCGAGAACTCGGCGTGCGTGGGCACAAGGGCACCGCCGAGCAGCGCGAGCTCCGGCCGCCACCCGGTGGCCTGCGCCACGCGGACCTTCGCACCCAACCAGGCATCGCCGAGTCCGGTGCGCGGTCCGGCGGCGGACGTCGCGTACGACCAGCCGCCGAGTGCGAGCCGCAGCTCGGCATCGCAGAGCACGCCGACGCGAAGGAGCGTCGCAGCGACGGTCTCGCTGCGATCGTCGCCGACACGGGCGTGCGACCATCCCACTTCGAGTTGGCGGAAGCCACGGGGGACGATGTTCGGTCCCGTCAGGTTGCCGGGGCGGTCGGCAGCGATGGTCGAAGTGGCCGGGCAGTCCTGTCCGAGCGCGACCGCACTCAAGGACGGGAGGAGTGCAAGAACCAGAAGCAGGGCATGCCCGCTCCGAAGGCGTAGTGTCGTCATACGCTCCAGTGTCGGAGGCTTGGGCAGTCAGCCTCGAAAAATCCGGGAATCCCCTACAGGATCGGCGCTAAAGTTGTCACGGAGTGCGAAATCGGCGCTCAGGGAAGCGCGAAGTGCTCCGGCTGCGTGCTCAGGGTCTCGCCCGCGACGTCCAGATAGATGGTTCCGTCGGTGACGGAGAGTGTCCAGGTGTTCCGGCGGTCGAGCCGCTCGCCCAGCGACGCGAGGAACTCGCGGTCGAAGGCGTGCAACGCGATCCGGTCGGCCTTGTGGATGCGTTGGCCCTCGTACGCCCGCAGCAGCAGGCGTGGCTCCTTGTGCGTGTACACGGCGACGCGGGGGCTGACCTTGCTGGCGAGGTGCAGGCGCGCGGCATCCGGGGCGCCGACCTCGATCCAGCTGCGCCACGCGCCCGTGAGGTCGCGCAACGTGATCGCAGGCTCCTCGGCGTCCGAGATGCCGCCTTTGGAGAAGGCGATGCCCTCCTCGTACTCGAGGCAGTAGGCGAGGACCCGTGTGAGCAGGAACTCCTGGCTCTCCGAGGGATGGCAGGCGGCCTTGATGGCCAGCTGCTCATAGACGCCGCGGTCGACGTGGCTCAGGGCGACGTCGAAGTGGTAGAGGGTCGCCGTGAGCGCCATGGCTCAAGAGTAACGGATCGGGCGCCCGGGGGCAGACGGGGTTAGATTGCTGGACACTCAATCGGGCGGCAGATGATCAAGGGCTTCGAGTTCGTGGACGCCGGGCGCAGCTACAGCTGCACCGTGGAGATGCGCAGCGGCACCGCCGATGACGCCTGGTGGTGGTTCGCGGTGAGCGGCGACGGCCAGCGGTACGCGCCGTTCCGTGCCGCCAAGGACGACACGCGGGGCTCGGTGCAGGAGCGCGTGGTGCAGTTCTATACCAACCGGCTCTTCCAGCTCACCCAGCCGAGCCAGCGCGGCTCGCACTGGGGCAAGCGGAACGTTCCCGCCAAACCCCCGGCGGCGCCGGAAGTCCAGGCGTAGGGGCGGTCGGGCGGCAGGCGACGGGCGGGCACCCCTCGGGTGCCCGCCCGTGTCGTCTCCTCACTCGACGCGGACGGTCTTGAGCATGCCGTGGTGGGCGTGCGATTTCCCGTCGCTCGGGTCGGGGATGAAGCAGATCAGCGCGTACTCCCCCGGCGTGAACTCCGCGGTGATGTAGTTGACGGCGCCCGGTTCGAGTCCCGTGGTGCCGCCGACGGGTTGGTCAGGTGCGTCGCCGCGCATCTCGCGGAACCACTCGAGCGCATCCTGCGCGCGCCGCCCGGGCCCGAGGCGCACGACCGTCACGTGATGGGCCTGTGCACCGCGGTTCTCGACCCGGATGGTCTGCGGGCCGGCGCGCAGCGGTGCCGAGAGGACGAAGTCGTACTCGCGCAGCACCATGGCGACGTCGTGGGCGACGCCCCGTGGCGCCGTGACCGTGAGCGGGAGATGCATGCCCTTGAGTACGTGGGGCGCACCGTGTCCTTCGGAGATCAGGCAGACGATCGCGTACTCGCCCTCGGTCAGGAGCATCGTGGCGGAGGACTCGCTGCGGCGGCCAGCGGGTTCGGGGCCGCCCACGACGTGTGCCCAGGTCGGCGCGAAGTCGCCGGCGGCGAGGCGCGCGACGTATTCGTCGGCCGAGTGGCCGGGGTCGAGCCGGACCAACTGGATGTGGTGGAACGACGGCCCCTCGCTGCGGAGTCGCACCCGCGTGAGGCCGGCCGGCGTGGTGCGCCGGGCGGCGAAGGAGAAATCGCCGGCGCGGATCTCGAGCTCCTCGATGACCGCGGTCGGCGGCGCCTCGGCGTCCGCGGGCTCGCGGCGATGGCTGCAGGAGGTGGAGAGGATGGCCGCCAGGCCTGCGATGAGGAGGCTGGCGGTGCACAGGGAACGGCGGGACAGCGGCATGGGAAGCAACAGGACGGGGGGAGAGGTGGGCCGCCACGGCGACCGGCTTGCGGCGGGTCCCGGGGGGCGGCAGAATTAGTCAGAGGATCTGATGAAATGCATTTAGTCAGACGACCTGACCAATGTCAACTCCCCGCAGCCGCGCCCTGCCGGTCGTCCGGCCGTACGACGACCTCGTCTCCGCCCTCCACGGGCCGTATCTCCTCCTCGTCGAGCGGCTGCACGAGCGGCTGGCGGCCGCCGGCTACGCCGACATCCGGCCGGCCCACGGCAACGTCATCGCGTATGTCTCGGCCGAGGGCACGCGGATCACCGAGATCGCGGCCGCCGCGCAGCTCACCAAGCAGACCGTCCAGTACCTCGTCGACGACCTCGAGCGGCTCGGCTACGTGGAGCGCGTGCCCGATCCGGCGGATGCGCGGGCGCGGCTCATCCGCTTCACGGCCCAGGGGCGTGCGGTGCGCCGCGCCGCGGCGACCGCCTTCCGCGCCATCGAGCGCGAGTGGGCGGCGCGTATCGGGGAAGCGAACATGGCGCAGCTCCGCGCATTGCTCGACCTGCTGCGCAGCCGGATCGAGGGCTGAGTCGCGGCGGCGCGATGCCTGGCGACTGCGGTGCCTAGCGCGCGCGGGGCGCCAGCGCGGCGTGGATCGCCGCCACGGTCTCGGCCGGGAGCCCGCCCTTCTGGGCGAGCGAGAGTGTGCGGGCGGCGAGCACGCGGTACATCAGGCCGTGCGCCGGCGCCGTGGAGTCGAGTGCCTGCAGATGGCGCTCCACCGTGCGCAGGTCCCCCCGACGGATGGGACCCGTGAGGGCCTCCACCGTGCCCTCGGCCGATACCCGCTCGGCAGCCGAGGCGGCGAGTCGGGCGATGCCGTTCCGGGCGAGCACCGGCGGCACGCCGGCCTCCGTGGCCGTCGCGATGGCCACGTCGAGCAGGGCGACCGCGAAGCTCGAGGCGAAGATCGCCGCGGCGTGATAGCGCGGACGGTCCGCGTCGCTCACGGCGAAGGGCTGCATGCCGACCTGCGTGGAGAGTGCGTAGGCCGCCGCCGCGGCGGCACCACTGCCGCCCACGGCCGCCGGCACGCCCTGCAGGGCGTCCGCCGGCGAGGCGAACGTGAGGGTCTGCAGCGGATGCAACCATCCGGTGCTCACGCCAAGGCTTGAGAGTGGTGCCAGGGCATCGACCGCTGCGCCGCCACTCAGGTGCAGTGCCACCGCCGGGAGCGGCGAGCGCAGCTCGGTGGCGAGCACCTTGGCGAGGCGCGGGAGCACGTCGTCGGGCACCGCGAGGATCCACAGCGCGGCGGCGTCGGACGCGGTGCCGTGATCGAGGCCGCGCGCGCGGATCCGGGCTTCTCCTGCTGGTGACCGCGCGACGACCCGGGCCTGTCCCCCCGCGAGGCCGATCGCACTCGCGAACGCCAGGCCGGCGCGGCCGGCTCCGAAGATCAGGGTGAGGGGGATCGACGCCACGTCGAGAATCTACGTCGCGCTGGCCTCGGGGCGAGGGGCGCGGTAGATGGTCACCAGTGTGTCCTCGAAGCGGTGCGTCGCTGCGCCCGACGGCAGCGGGTGCGTGCGCGCGTGTTCCACGGCGAGCACCGGCGCGAAGTGCCGTTCCTGCCACGAGGCGATCACGCGATCGAGCATCCGCGACCCGTACGGCGGGTCGGCGAACACCAGGTCGTAGGCAGCGGAGCCGAGCTGTGCGGCGAAGGGCAGGGCGTCCTTCTTGAAGACGCGGGTGCGTTCCTTCAGTCGCAGGGCGATGATGTTCGCCTTGAGGGCATGCAGGCTGGCCGGGCGGGTCTCGACGAAGTCGCAGCGCCGCGCGCCGCGGGAGATCGCTTCGAGCCCCAGCGCGCCGGTGCCGGCGAACAGGTCGAGTACGCTCGCGTCCTTGAGTTCCGGGGCGAGCAGGTCGAGCAGCGCTGCGCGCACGTGCTCGGCCGTGGGCCGGACGCGGAAGTCGGCCGGCGAGGTGAGGTCGCGTCCGGCGAACTTTCCCCCGACGATCCTCACCGGGTCCTCACGTCCGCGGAAGCCAACGCGGACGCCACGGTCCTTGTCATATACGGAAACCTAGCTCCGGGCCGCTTGCGGGTCCCAGTCGACCTACCGAGCCGCGCCTCCGGTCCCTAACGTAGGATGGTTCGCAGGTCCCATCCCGCGTCCCCACGTCCTCCCGGCGACTCCGATGAAACGTCCCCTTGCTGCGCTCCTGCTCGCGCTCATTGCCCCTGCCGCGCTCCCGGCCCAGGGCCCGCCGGCGACACCGGCAGCGGCGAGCCTGCCGCTCAAGTCGGCCCGGACCCACACCTTCACCGCGCGCCAGGGCACCTGGCTCTCGCTGGACGTGTCGCCGGACGGACAGACCATCGTGTTCGACCTGCTCGGCGACCTGTACACGCTGCCCATCGCGGGCGGCAAGGCGACGCGCCTCACCAGCGGGATGGCGTTCGACGTGCAGCCGCGCTTCTCGCCGGACGGCAAGCGCGTGGTGTTCGTCTCCGACCGCAGCGGCGGCGACAACCTCTGGGTGATGTCGCTCGACGGCAAGGACACGCTGCAACTCACCAAGGGCAACACAAACCTCTACGTCTCGCCCGAGTGGACGCCGGACGGCGGCTACGTCGTCGCCTCGCGCTCCGGCGGCCTCGGCGGCGCGGCCAAGCTCTGGATGTACAACGTCGAAGGCGGCGGTGGCGTGCCGCTCACCGCGCAGCCCGCGCCGCCGGCGACGCTCAAGATGCTCGGCGCGGCGTACGGCATGGACCCGCGCTACCTCTGGTTCGCGGCGCGCAACGGTGACTGGCAGTACAACGCGCTCGGGCCGCAGTTCCAGCTCTACGTGTGGGACCGCGAGAACGGCCGCACCTCGCAGATGTCGACGCGCTTCGGCTCGGCGTTCCGCCCCGCGCTCTCGCCGGACGGCAAGTATCTGGTGTACGCCACGCGCTTCGAGACCAAGACGGGGCTCCGCCTCCGCGACCTCGCGGCGCAGACCGAGGAGTGGCTCGCGTTCCCCGTGCAGCGCGACGAGACGGAGTCGCGCGCGCCGATGGATGCGTATCCCGGCTACTCGTTCACGCCGGACTCGCGTGCGGTGGTGGTCTCGTACGGCGGCGAGATCTGGCGTGTGCCGGTGGACCGCAGCGCACCCAGCAAGATCCCGTTCGAGGCCGAGGTGAAGCTCGAGATGGGACCCGAGGTGAAGTTCGCGTACCGCGTGGACACGAGCACCACGTTCACGGCACGTCAGGTGCGTGACCTCGCGCCGTCGCCCGACGGCACCAAGCTCGCGTTCTCCTCGCTGGGCAAGATCTACGTGCAGGACCTGCCCAACGGCACGCCGCGCCGCGTGAGCTCGGCCACGGTGGGGGAGTTCGGCCCGGCCTGGTCGCCGGACTCGAAGTCGCTCGCGTGGGTGACCTGGGACGACGCGCAGGGTGGGACCATCCAGCGCGCGACGCTGGATCCGCGTCGAGGCTGGGTGACGCAGGCACTGGCCAGTGGCGCACGCTACGCGGAGCTCGCGTGGTCGCCGGCCGGTGACCGCATCGTCGCGACGCGCGCCGCGAACCGCGAGGCGCAGGAGGCGGGTGGCGCCTACTTCGGTCCGGCGGCGGCCGAGTTCGTCTGGCTGCCGGCCGCCGGCGGTGCGCTCACGGTGATCATGCCCACGGGTGGCATGGGCAACCCGCACTTCACGACGGCCGAGCGGGACCGCATCTACGCCTACGGCGTGCGCGACGGCCTCGCGTCGTTCCGCTGGGATGGCACCGACCTCAAGACGCACCTCCGCGTGACCGGCCCGATGCCGCCGGGGGCGGGCGGGTCGATGACGCTGGACGCGGGCCTGGATGCCCAGACCGCGCGTATGGTGGGGGGCCGCGCCGCGCGGCCGATGCACCTCACGCAGCCCAAGCCGTACGACATCGCGGCCGGCACCGGCATCGCCACGCACTGGGGCGACGACGAGGACCATCTGGAGAACAACCCGACACCGCCGTCGGCGAACCTGATCCTCATGTCCCCCAAGGGGGACCGTGCGCTGGCCGTGACGTCGATGGACTTCTACGTGATCGACGTGCCGCTCACCGGCGCCACGGCACCGTCGGTGTCGGTGGCCGCGCCGGCGGCGGCGAGTGTGCCGGTGCGCAAGCTCAACGAGATCGGCGGCGAGTTCCCGGCCTGGTCGGGGGACGGCTCCAAGGTGATGTGGGGCTTGGGCAACGCCGTGTGGACCTACGACCTCGCACGCGCCAAGGTGGTCGAGGATTCGCTCAAGGCCGACGCCAAGCGCGTGGCGCTGCTGCGCGCCGACAGCACCAAGAAGGACAGCCTCGCCCGTGCCGACTCGATCGCGAAGGCGGACACGACCAAGAAGGAGAAGCCGGGATACAAGCCGGCCGAGACGCGGATCGCGGTGCAGGCGACCCGCGACAAGCCGCAGGGCGTGGTGGTGCTGCGCGGCGGCAAGGCGATCACGATGAAGGGCACGGAGATCATCGAGAACGCCGACATCGTGGTGCGCGACGAGCGCATCGTCGCGATCGGACCGCGGGGCCAGGTGCAGCTGCCCAGCGGTGCGCGCATCATCGACGTGAGCGGGAAGGTGATCACGCCGGGCTTCGTCGACACGCACTACCACCCGCAGTGGCTCACGCCCGACATCCACAACACCCAGACCTGGCAGTACCTCGCCACGCTGGCGTACGGCACCACCACGACGCGCGACCCGCAGACGGCGACGACGGACTTCCTCACCTACGGCGACCGCGTCGCGATGGGGGAGATGGTCGGCCCGCGCGTCTACACGACGGGGCCCGGCGTGTTCGCGGGCGAGGCGGTCCGGGACCTCGAGCATGCGCGACAGGTGATGGCGCGCTACGCCAAGTACTACGACACGAAGACGCTCAAGATGTACATGAGCGGCAACCGCCAGCAGCGGCAGTGGATCATCCAGGCCGCCAAGGAACTCGGCATCATGCCGACGACCGAGGGCGGACTCGACCAGAAGCTCAACCTCACGCACGGCATCGACGGCTACCCCGGCATCGAGCACACGCTGCCGATCACGCCCAAGTTCGCCGACGTGTTCGAGTGGTACAAGGCGACCGGCACCTACAACTCGCCGACGCTCATCGTCGAGTACGGCGGTCCCTTCGGCGAGGGCTACTACTACCAGACCGAGGACCTCGCGAACGACCGCAAGCTGCGCACGTTCACGCACCCGATCGACCTCGCGGGCAAGATCCGCCGGCGCGGGGCGGGCAATGCCCCCGGACCCGCCGGCTTCGCGCTCAAGGAGGAGTACGCGATGTGGCAGCACGCCGAGGACGTCGCGAAGACGGTCGCGGCGGGCGGGAAGATCGGCGTCGGCTCGCATGGCCAGCTGCAGGGGCTCGGCATGCACTGGGAGATCTGGATGATCCAGAGCGGCGGCCTCTCCACGCACGAGGCGCTGCGTTCGGCGACGATCGTCGGCGCCGAGGCGATCGGGCTCGCGACCGACCTGGGTTCGCTCGAGGTGGGCAAGATGGCGGACCTGCTGGTGCTCGACCGCGACCCGTTGGTGGACATCCGCAACACCAACTCGATCGGCATGGTGATGGTGAACGGCCGGCTCTACGACGGCAACACGCTCGACGAGGTGTACCCGCGGCAGCGGAAGCTCCCGGCGACGCCCTGGGCGTACACGCCGCCCAAGGCGACCGCCGGGATGCCGCAGTGAGGGCCGGGCGAGTCCCGGTCGTCATCGTCGGCACGGTGATGGTCCTCAGCGCGTGCGTCCGGCAGTCGCCGGACGCACGCGTGGTGTTTTTCAACGCGTTGCGGGCGTCCTGCGGTGCCCGGTTCGAGGGCGAGAAGACCTTCCCCGTCGACAGCACGGACGCCTTCCACGGCAAGCGCCTCGTGGCGACGATCCGCGAGTGCAACGATTCCGCGGTGCGCGTGCCGTTCGTCGTCGGGGAGGACAGCTCGCGGACCTGGGTGTTCACCACGCGCGACAGCACGCTCGAGCTCAAGCACGACCATCGCCATCCCGACGGCACCCCGGACTCGGTCTCGATGTACGGCGGCATGGCGAACCTCGACGGCTCTCCCCTCGAGCAGCACTTCGAGGCGGACGCGTTCACGGCGCGGTTGATCCCGGCGGCCCGCACGAACGTCTGGACGGTCTCGCTGAGCAGCGACGGCCGTCGCCTCACCTATCATCTCGACCGGGACGCGAAGCCGCGCTTCACGGCGGTGCTCACCCGCGTGCCCTGACCGTCATGGCCATCCGCATCCTCGTCACCGGCGGGACCTTCGACAAGCAGTACAACGAACTGGACGGCACGCTCTCGTTCCGCGAGACACATCTCGCCGACATGCTGGAGCGCGGGCGCTGCAAGCTCGCGGTCGCGGTGGACGTCCTCATGATGATCGACAGCCTCGACATGACGCCCGCACATCGCGAGACGGTCGCCACCGCCTGCCGTGCCTGTCCCGAGGCGCAGGTCGTCATCACGCACGGCACCGATACCATGGTGGAGACCGCGCGCACCCTCGCCTCGGCCGTGCCGGGCAAGACCATCGTGCTCACCGGTGCGATGGTGCCCTTCGCGTTCGGGTCCTCCGACGGCCTGTTCAACCTGGGCAGTGCCCTCTCGTTCGTGCAGGTGCTGCCGCCCGGCGTGTACGTCGCGATGAACGGACGCTGCTTCAGCTGGGACAACGTGCGCAAGAACCGCCAGGCGGGTGTGTTCGAACCGATCAGCCCGGCGCCCTGACCCTCCTTCCATCGGATCCCGCCATGCGACCGACCCCCACCGTGGCCGCGCGCGTCCTGTTCCCCATCCTGTTCCCCGTCGT
>Ga0268299_1004690_pt1 | contig 10303 bp, 7 predicted proteins | sample NOBtaG_FD_193484 | JGI IMG/M metagenome (GOLD analysis project Ga0268299, IMG submission 193484) | Activated sludge microbial communities from bioreactor in Nijmegen, Gelderland, Netherland - NOB reactor | ecosystem: Engineered > Bioreactor > Aerobic > Activated sludge | place: Netherlands... | reverse complement strand
CGATGCCATCGCAGACGGTCTGCCGACTATCGGAACACTGCCGATGCCGGGCACGCCGGAAAGATTCAAAAACGGATTAATTTGGAAATTGCAGCGAGTTTGATACTCGTAGATTTTACTCGTATCGTAGGTCGCCGGCAGTCCTGTGTTCGGACCATAAGTCAGACGGGTGTTGTTGCTGTAGTCGATTTCGATGAGATAAACATCGACACCGCAACCACGATAGCCGCCCACCGGTGTCAGATTGGCAAACTTGCCGAAACCTGAGCTTGTAAGTCCTTTGGCCATCGCTTCGACCGAGGTCAATGCTTCACCAAAGCTGGAGGCGTTCTGTGCCGCTTGCGCGCAATTCGTTCCAATGAACTGCACGGTAGCACAGGCCGTCGCATAGCCGATCAGATTGATCAGCGGGAAAAGGACCATCATAAAGAAAATGAATAAGACGGGTGCAAACTCGGCAGCACTGCCGGTTGGCCTCCGAAGTAACTGTGTTTTGATTTGACGCATAATAAGAACGCCTCCAGGCACGTTGCAGGAGTTCAGCACTTGACTCTAGTTTTTAGACCTTCCAGCCGTTTGTGAGGACGGCTACTAAAAAGCGATGGAAAGGTCATGTGCGCCGGGTTACCGGCGATAGGCCGCATGATGTCAAGTTAAATATTCCCCCTTCCGATGGAGCGGTAACGCCCGATAACGCATCAGCATTGACCACAGATCACAATTAATGATCGCTCTAGTCACGCGTGAGACAAGCGTTATTTCATATTTCACCCGCAGGTAACTTTAGGCTGGACATAAGGTCTCTGTTCGCGACTTTGCCCCAATCTTGTCATACCGTAGCTGATAAGACAGAAAAGCCGATTTCAAAAACCTTTCACTAGATGGCTGCTCATGACGAAGTTCTACAAACAGAAAAAATGCAACCATCGCCTTAGGGCGACAGGGTTGCGAATTTGGGCGTGTTTTGCAAATAGCGTAGAACACCCCGGTACGGAAAAATAATATCGCGTATCGGTCGCTCGGCTGAGCATAACCACAAAAAGTACCTACACTCCGTGACGGCAACTTGGCAATAGGCAGGCGTTTTAACAGGTCGCTGATTACCGTTTCTGATCGGAAGGTCAGGGGCATATCTAAATTTGTGTTTTGAAGGCGGGCCGGTCCATGGCCGACGATGTAGAACAAAAGATCGAAGTACCCGTTATAGCCCCGCTCTCCGATGGAGCCAGGCGGGAGGGTCAGTTTACCGACACCAACAAACAAGGCACCTGGACCAAGGCCACCGAAGGCTACCGGGCAAGTCAAAAAGATTCCGCCAGCATGGAAGCGCTGAACGATGATGACATCGAGCGCATTAAGAAACACGGCTATGAAAAGTTTGAGCTGTATGACCCGGAAACACAGGCAGGCGGCGCAACAGTTTACGAGAGGCCAGCCCGACAAGCTATTGAAGAAATCGCACCGGTAACTGAAAGCATGATGACCGGTCCCTACGATTCACTGGTCAAGCTGAATGTGCAGATAACGAACGTGCCGGAAGTCTCGGGACCAGTGAATCCAGAAGAATTGCTGCAATACGCTAACACGACGTTTGAAGCGGGCGCACAAGCTGTCAGACCCGTTGAAAACTACATGATGCAGCAAAATGCTGTTACTGACTCACTTTTGCAAATCGGCCCCGCTCTAGATAATGCCGTTAACTACTATGCAAATACTTCGGTTGATCAAGTTGTAAGAGATGCTCAGGCAGTTCTGATTACTGTCGGGGAAGCCATTGGAAGTGCGCTAGATCATGCGCTCATGCCTGAAGAACGCGCCAAAGCTGCCGGTACGATATTGCCGATATTCTTTTTTGAGGGTAATGCCAAAGAACCTATCCAGCCAAAAACAGCCCAACAACTCGGGCTTGAGGGGATGACGCAGAGCGAACTTTCAGAGCTAGGGATACTCAGGCTCACACGCCGAGCTGGAGCAGGGGGCGACTGGACGGTAATCAACGAACGACTTTCACCAGATGTAGTGCAACAAGCTAGACCAGAAGGTTGCGTTGCTGCGGTCGGCGAAATGCTTTCTGGAGGAAAGTTGAACCAGGCTGAAATTTTTCCCGAGGTAGGCACGGTGCCTGAACGACTGGCCGCAGTGCTCGGTCCAGAGTGGGAAGGTTTTACCGTCAGGAATAAGGATACTGCGCTTGAACAATTGCTGGGACGTGAAAAGTCTTGGGCCGCAGAACTACGCGACGAGTTTGCCCACCGCGCAAAAATGGGACACATGGTAGTAGTGGATGGCTTAGACGAAGCTGGTAACCTGATGATCCGCGATCCGCAGGAAGCCACCAGATACGAAATGACCCGCGAGGCATTCTTGAATCATTGGTCTGGTCGCACTGTAGGAGCTGGTTTTAAGATAAGAAAGTAGAGGCAAGCGCATGTACAAATTGCAACCGATTGCATTGACTGCGGAAAGCGAGAACACCTACAGGGTGCGCTTTGCGAGTGACACCGGCGAGGTAGAATACACATTCACGATTCAGGATGATCCGTTTACTTATATCGTGGCTGAAATTCCATTTGCAGACATTACCAACGGCGACCCGGCCGTCGAAGTTCTGAAAAAAGCAATCTTCGAATTTCATGAGGCCCGACACTTTCAGTACGAGCCGCAGACCGAAGAACCCAGCCACAGCCCTTAAAGAACCGCTTGAATCAGATTGGCGAACTTACTTCGCGCCAATAAACCATGAGTAGAGCCTTCCCTATGCTTCGTCGATAACCTTGTAATTGAGTTTCAAGATCAGCGATTTGCGCCCGAAATATTTCCTTAGGTGTAGAACTCTTAGAACGAGAAGAGATACTCGAGGTCTTCTTTGGTCAATTCTTTGGCGACGCTTTCGTCTCCGCCCATGACCAATTCAGCCAGTTCTTTTTTCTTCTTCTGCAACGCCAGGATTTTTTCCTCGACTGTTCCGCGAGTGATGAGTTTGTAGTTGAATACGTGACGAGTTTGTCCAATACGGTGCGCCCGGTCGGTGGCTTGGTTTTCCACTGCGGGGTTCCACCAGGGATCGTAGTGAATAACGTAGTCTGCGCCTGTGAGGTTGAGACCGGTGCCGCCTGCCTTCAAGCTGATAAGGAAAATCGGCAGCTTGGGATCGGCGTTGAAATTGTTGACTCGATCGAGACGCTCTTTCGCCGGCGTTTGTCCGTCGATATAGGCATAATCGATGCCTGCCTTTTCGAGCTCGGCACGGATGAGCGTGAGCATCTCGACGAACTGACTGAAGACCAGGATTTTGTGACCTTCGTCGATGATTTCGTCGATCATGGCGATGAATGCAGAAAGCTTCGCTGATGCGGCAGCCGGTCCGTCGCCTCTGTTCTTGAGCAAGCGCGGATCGCAGCAGACTTGACGCAGCCGCAAGAGTGCTGCCAAAACCGAAATTTGCGAGCGCTTGATGCCGCGCGAAGCAATTTCGTTGAAAACTTTCTGACGGCATTCATCCAAAACGTCGAGATAGAGAGAGCGTTGATCGTCTTCCAGTTCGCAAAGATGGATGATGTCGGTGCGGTCCGGCAATTCCTTTTCGACCTGGCTCTTGAGCCTTCTCAATATGAACGGGTGAACGATCTTTCTCAGTTTTTGTCCGGCACCATCCAGACCGGCTTCAATGGGTCGCTCGAAAGTCTCGTTGAAGTCTTTGTAAGAACTCAAGAAATCCGGCATCAAGAAATCGAAAAGCGACCACAGTTCCTTCAGCCTGTTTTCTACAGGCGTACCGGAAAGGGCCAGACGGTGGAAAGATTTCAAACTCTTGGCTGCAACTGCGCCAACCGACTCGGGATTCTTGATGTTCTGCGCTTCGTCGAGGATGAGAAACTCGAACTGCAAATCTTTGAGCGTTTCATAATCGCGGCGGATGATACCGTATGTGGTGAAGATTACATCGGGCTTTTTGGCATTGTCTTTTTGCAGCGTCTTCAACAGCTCGCCACGATCGCGCCCAAGGAAGAGCGCCTTTTTCAGCTTGGGAGTGAAGCGTTCCGCTTCGCTTAGCCAGTTATAAACAACCGATGTCGGCGCCACCACCAATGATGGCATCTTCTTGCCGTTCTTGTGGTGATCGAGAAGCAGCGCCAGCGCCTGAACTGTTTTACCGAGACCCATGTCGTCGGCAAGAATTCCAGCCAGTCCGTATTCACGCAAGAAGGACAGCCAGTTGCAGCCTTCCTTCTGATAGGACCTGAGCTCGCCGCTGAAAGATTCAGGCAACTCGATGCCTTCGAGTTCTCTGAAGTTGTGAATTTTCTGCAGGAAGTTTTGGAAACCTTCATCCGCTTCTATTTCGATTTCATGCGTTTCCAATGCATGCGCGATTGGCAAAGCCTGATAAAGCGGGCGCGAAGTGTCTTTGCTTTGACCGATGGTCTTGAGCAAACTCAAGAGCGTGGTCATCGGCAATCTGACACATTCGCCGTTCGACAACTTCAAATAATTGCGGTTGCGGAACAGTGCTTCGATAACGAGCGGAAATGGAATGACTTCGCCACTCGATGAGCAATCCAGATCGAAATCGAATTTGAAAGAGTCTTTTTTAAGCGACAAAATAGCTTTGAGCTTGAGCGGTTCTTTGCGGACTTTGTAATTTTTCAGCGCTTCCATGCCTGCCACTTCCCAATCCTGGCATTGCTCGGAAGACAGGTAATAGAGAGCGTCTAAAGCAGCCTCATCGGCAAAGAAGAAACGATCGGCTATCGTGCGTGTCGGTTGCAAATTGCTGAGGAAGCGGCGCACCTGGTGCTCCAACTCCCATTGCCGCTTGACCCAAACACTTTGACCGGACTCAGACATCGTGCGGGTGTAGAGTTCAGATTCCACGGCACTGGTTTCATCGCGAGACGGAAGAATCAGGCTGCCGTATCCAAAAGAAAGTGAGACTTCCAACGACACGTCGTTAGGGCCGCTGCCGATAGCAGCGGTGGGCACGCCTTTGCGCTCGCCAAGCTTAATGACTACTCTTGGCGCGTCGGTAACTGCAACAGGGAAAGGCGCATTAGTTTCGTCGAGAAGAACCTCCATGCGTTTCATCAAAATGGGCAAATCGACTGCCAAGAATTTCGGCACGATTTCCAGTTTGACGGTCATCTGTCCATGCGCATCAAAGAATTGGAAGAGCCTGTGAATAGCGCTCAAATCAATGCTGTAGAAAGTGTTTTTCGACATCACCCAACTGTTCTGACCGAGGAAAAACACCGGATGTTCGAGGCGATTGCCCTCTTCATCCAGGGCTTCCAACTTCAATTGCAATTCGCCGCTTTCGGTTTCAGACATCACCGCCTGCGGTTTGATTACTTTGCTGGAAAACGCTACTTCGCTGCCGTCGGCAGTATTGACGAGCTTGCTGCAGAGGCTCAGATGACCGATAACCGTACCTTCATCACCCCGCGGTATGCGGTGACCACCGGCAATACCTTTAGTTGTCTGGGGCAATTGAGTGAGATATTTAGTCAGCCTGTAGATTTTTGATTCGGGATCCAGAACGTTTAAAAACTCAGGCGGCACTTTCAAGATATTGACTTTGCCCTGGCGCTCGTGCGGCACGGTTCCGACAATCAGCGCCAGCGGTTTTTCCAGAACAAGAACGCCCAACTGGTGGCGAGCTTCGTCAGGCTCAGGCTCCTGACCTTTGGCATCATCCAGCATGTCCTTGGCTTTGGGAGCCCGATCCTGCAGGTTGTCGCGACCGCGATCGTTTTCCGCCAGGTCGAAACGAATGCCGGGATTGCCCCGCGCTATGTGCGTGAGAATGACGGCGACCGAATGTTTGCAAACTTCTTCGAAATAAGGGCAGGAGCATTCAGCTTTGAACACTTCCTCGGAATCGATTGAAACATTGACCTTGTAAGGCTGCGGCTCGGAGCCGATTACCAGCGCCTCGATCTTTGTGCCGCCCTCGCTTTCTTCGTACTTGAGTACTTTCTTGCGGCGGTAATACTGCACACCACGGCGATAGACGGGCTCGCTGCTCGATTCCTGCAGGGAATTCAGCGACAGCGTCATTTTCTTACCGGAGGCTGGTTTCATTTACTTCCTTATCCTCCCGGCTTAAACACCGGGAATCTCCCGTTACTCGCAAGTGAGGCGGCCGGAAAATGCTCGCATTGCGCGGGCTACATGCTAAATCACCTACCCATCCCGCTTATGTCTTGTATACAGGACGGGATGCGGGCGGCGTTAGTCCCACAGCAATTAGCTTATCACGGCCCTCTTATAGTCAGCTAACTACTCATAAAGAAGACGAAATCAAGAGAAATGAGCAGAATCAATTATTGACCGTGGAGCCAGGCCGCATGTCGATAAAGCGGTCCGAAACCTGCTGAGCCCTGTTGTAAGCATTCTCAACAAGTTGATGCATTTCAACCTGGCGATTCTCCAGAATCTGACAATAGTCTTGCAGCAACCCGGCTTGAGAACGCAGCGCCTTGGCATTGTCGGAAAGCGCCGGAATCAGCAATTCGATCTCTTCCAATAGAGCGCTGGGCGGATGTACAGGTGGGCGAACTTTGACTAATTGCTGCGGGTCGAGATTTTCAGCCTGCGGAAGAGTGACCGGCTGGCCGCTTACCAGCGCCAGCGAATCGCGCAAGCGCTCCAACGATTGCTTCAGCCCGAGAGCACGCTTGTAAGACTGTTCGGCTTCTTTCTCCAACCAGGCCTTTCTGGTTTTCTGGTTGGCCAGTTCTCCCGATAGATGAGCAAGCGCACGATGCCTTATTTCCAGCTCGTTTTGAATATGATCGAGTTCTTTCTCTTTCAATTCGATGCCGCGACGTCTCAGCCAGATAAGCAGAAGAACGACCAGGCAGAAGAAAATGCTGGACAAAGTGATGAAGAGATAGCCGCGCTTGGAGCCGGATAATTCCCAAAAACCCGTGGTGAGGAAATTGTTGAGGTCTTCCATCAAAGTGGGCGGATAAGAACGCATGTAGTAGACACGCCCGAGAACACGGCTGGGCTGCGTCTCGCCTTCAACTTTTACGGCGGCGGCGGAACGCGGCGACGTGTGCTGGAAGGCGGCGCCCACGGGTGGCGGGTCGGTAAGCAAATCGAACGGCTCTTTCTCGAGTTTGAGATTTTCAGGTGTCAGCCGTTTTTGCCACGATTTGCGTCGATAGACTTTGTCGGTTTGATAAAGGATGGATGTGCCGGTCTCATCGGTAACTACCAAGCCGAACAGACCATAGGTGCAGTCGAGCACTTTTTGAATCTGGTCGTCGCGCCCGGAAACAATTAACTGTGAAAGCGTGGAAGGCAACGTGTGATGCAGAATATTGAAATCGACGGTCTGCACCCGATGCACGGTTCCGGTCCAATAGCTTTCATAGAAAGCTCGGCACAGGCTGAACCAGATAAGAATGCAAACAACGATTAGACCGGGAATCAGGATCCGTTTCTTAGCCGAAACGATTAAGCGATCCAATTCCAAGTTGAGACCATTGCCGAAGTCAGGTTTAGATGCCTGCTTAGGTCTTGCATTCGGCCCTGAAAGACGTCCCTGCACGGCGCAATCCTCAATACAGTTATGGATATAACATTTGGCTCATGAAAAGTACATACGTATATCCACTATGTAGATCAGGTCTCAGATTCTCATTTCGATATTGATCTTCAAAAGGCTTATCGCGGACGCGTTCGCGGTGACGGCAAAAAAACATTCTCGATTCGCCAACATGAAGACAGCGAAACAAAGTCCGCACACTAAATCCAATCAAGCCTTTCCGGATTCATTAAGCGCCTGCCGGTCGCCATCTTGCGCCGTTGAAAAGCGTTGAATAATCATCCGGCAACTTAGAAAATCCAAGCTGACTTTCAGAACGGCTCAGAGTGCAAAACGTCAAATCCAAGATTGCTGCCTTTTTCCTGTTTGCTCAGGTGTTTATCCTGGCGCATCCAGCCTCCGGACAGGGTTGAACGCGCTCGCTTCTGGTGCCGGGCGCAGCAGGAACTTCAGGCGACATTAAAGCCGGTCATGGCACTCTTTCCATCGGCTACAGGAACGTGTATGCCAATCAATACTTTCTAAATTCGCAAGTTTTCACGCAGTTAAATCAAGAAGAGAGACCGACTCGTATCTGGAATACGGTCGATTTGACCGGCACCTATCAGTTGACCAAGCGAGTCAATCTGCAGGCGACAGTGCCTTTGCAATGGAATCAAGCCACCTTTCTCGTCCCGTTTACGGAGGGCCCGCTGGCGGAGAGCTTTCGGCAGCGCTTAAGCACGGCCGGGGTGGGCGACATCGTGCTCATGGAAAGAACGTGGCTTTTCGATCCGGAAAATGTGAAAAGAGGCAATGTGCTTTTCGGTTTGGGATTGAAACTGCCGACCGGCAACTATCGCGGGGGAAACACCTGGACTGGCGGCGCGCCTGGTGTTTGGAACAACAAACCGGCACCAATGACTATTCTTATCGGTGACGGTGGTGTCGATGTGCTGGCGGAAATTCTTGCGTATCGCATAGTCAAATGGCCGGTGCGGAAAACAAACGTGTTCGCAGTGGGCAGCTATCTTATTTCGCCACGCGGAACGACCGGCATTCCATCGCAAAATTTGTTGCTCGGTCCGCCCATTTCCACCACCCCCTTTACTCAAAATTCGCTGGTCAACACGGTCCCCGATGTATATTCTTTGCGAGCAGGCATGATCGTTCCTTCTCCTTTCAAGGAAAACAAATACTTGCGGCCCTTATCAGGGTTGATCGCATATCGCTGGGACGGCAGCCCGCAGAAAGATTTCATCGGCAACAGCAACGGTTTCAGACAGCCGGGATTTTTCATGGCTGTCGAACTGGGCCTTTTCTATCAACACAAACGCCACTTACTCCAGGCATCTTCGCCCATTTCATTCTTGCGTTATGCCTCATTCAACAGCGGCGGCGAAAAGCCCGGCAGCCCGGCGCCCCGAACCACGGCGTTTTCCCCCGCTTCTCTAAATCTCCGGTACACTTATTTTTTCTGACGGCGATTTGATTGTCTGATGCCCTACAGATTGCAGAAAGTAGCTTTGTTTTTGCTGCCTCCAGCACTGGCAGCAGCGGGCTGTCTTTCAGCGGCTGTGCCGGGTCCAGCAGCGCAAATCAGCTTCGATCCGGTCAGCACCTTCTTGCCGATCGGACACAAAGATGGCAGCAACGAGCATCTGGCTCGCACGCTTAAGAACGACCAGGAGCTGAAATTCAGGACCAGAGTTTTGGGCAGGCGCGGCATTGTGCTGGTCGAATTTTCGCTGCCCACCTGTCCTGCATGCGACCCGGCATCAAAATCGCTTATCGAATTGGTCTCGCATTTCGGTGGGAAAGTTGATTACATAAGGCTCGACCTCAACAAGAATTTGGGGTTGAGCTATAAGTACGACGTGCCTGAAGTGCCCGCAGTGCTTGTTTTCAAAAACGGACAACTGGAAGAGCGCTACGTTACTTACAAGGCAGAACAGCGAAACAGTCTCGGGCAGTCGCTTTCACGGCTGATCGCCGACCCGCCCGGACAAGGAGACGGAAAGCAATTGGTCTTGAAAGTCAGACCGGTGAATTAGGGAAAAACCGCCGCACTACATATGGTGCGCATATGGCGCCGCAGTGCAAAACATGTTTTGCCAGCAACACTATTTGCCTTAAGTTGTTGGCTGAACAACAAAATAAAAAATTTGCGCCTACTGCGGCTCGTCAGAGGTTAGATTTCTGAAAAACAAGGGAATTACCAAAGAGTCAGAACTTCGCTCAAAACAGGAGGAAATCCTAAGAGCAAGCGTCTTTGACAATTGAACACAACCTAGTTGAACACCCGCCCTCGATGAGGGCAACATAACACCAAGATGGTGAGGTTCCACGGAACCATGAGAATTCACCGGGCGCTTTCGAGCGCCCGGTCTCGTTTTTCTTCAGCACCAAATACGATACCATCGACAATCGCGCGTTTCCAACATGCGCGAAGATCCGACCCGCGACAAAAATACGCGGATGTCATGCACTTCCAATGTAGGTACTCACGAGTTAAACTACTGGCCGGCCATGCATTTTGGACTTTCGTTCCGAAAGCTGGACCGGCTTAGGTTTCCTGCGAGTTACTCTGCCAATGCTCTTATTTCTGACAGTATTCGTCGCATCTTATCTGTATCACGGTCTTGGCATCACGGTCGGGTATCACAGAATTCTCGCCCATCGCGCCTTGAGAGTGCCCCGATGGCTGGAATATTTCATCGTTTCGGGCGGTTATTTGTGTTTTGAAGGGTCTCCGATTGCCTGGGTCGC
>Ga0268299_1004689_pt1 | contig 10305 bp, 11 predicted proteins | sample NOBtaG_FD_193484 | JGI IMG/M metagenome (GOLD analysis project Ga0268299, IMG submission 193484) | Activated sludge microbial communities from bioreactor in Nijmegen, Gelderland, Netherland - NOB reactor | ecosystem: Engineered > Bioreactor > Aerobic > Activated sludge | place: Netherlands... | reverse complement strand
CCGCTGCTGGATCACCTGGGCGATCCGCGGCGGGTGGCGACCAACACGATCCACGAGTGGATCGAGGATGCGCTCGTATCCCGTCTGACAAACGCTGATTGAAGGGCGCTGCACGTGTCGCGCGGCAAGAAGAGCGTACCCACCTTGCGGTCGGGATCAATCTCGATCTTCGGGACGAACGCGTGGACAGCCGGGCGTGCCTCGATCATCGGCGTGCCGGGCTTGAGCGCCCGTGCAAGGTCGGCAATTCGCTCGCGTGCCCAGGCCCGCAGCCGGTCAGGGTCGATTGACTTCGGGGACGCGGGCTTGTTGGCCACGTCGGCCTCGAGCGTCTCGCGGCGGCGCTTCAGATCCACCAGCGCGGCCCGCAGTTCGCCAACATCGGCGAGGTCGCTGTCCGAAAGCAGAGCGACTGTCGTCTTGATCCGCTTGTTCAGGTCGGCCAGTTCCTTGCTGCGGTCCGGTTGCGCCTTCGCGGCCGCACCGCGTCCGCACGCTGCATTCACGAACTGCTCGATCGCCCGCTCGACCCCGGCCTTGTCGGCCAGGAAGGTGGTCCGCAGTTGTTCCAGCACCCAGCGGTCGAGCGCCGCGGCCTGGATGTGCGTCGCCTTGCAGACGCCGATCCCCTGCGCCCGGTACCCGCCGTCGGCGTAGTACCGGATCTCCCCCGCGCTGTTCTTCAGCACGCAGCCCCAGAAGTTGTGGCCGCAGTGCTTGCACCGCACGAGCCCGGACAGCAGGTACCGCTGCGTCGGGCGAGCCAGGCCACCGGCGTTGCGGCGCTTGGCCATCTGCTCGTGCGCCTTCCAGAACAGGTCCGGCGGCACGATCGCCTCATGGACGTTCTCGATGACGATCCAGCGGTCCTTGGGGTTGCGCGTCGTCTTCGCCACCTTCTTCGGGATGGCCGACCCGTCGGAGGCCACCTCATGGATCTTCCCGAACGTGCGACGATTCCATGCGAGCGCCCCGCGATAGCACGGGTTCTGGAGGATCGACTTCACCGCCATCTGGTTCCAGCGGGCGTGCATCGGACCCGCGATCCCCTTGGCGTTGAGCGCGATGAGGATGGACCGGAAGCCCAGCCCCTTGGCGCACATCTCGAAGATGTCGCGCACGACGGCGATGTGCTTCGGGTCGCCAGGGATGAGCCGCACGATGTCCGACTTCATCTTCTTGGGCAGTTTCTCCTTCGGATCGATGAAGCGCAGGTGGCGACCGTCCGGCCCGAACTCTTGGCGTCGCCCGTCGGGGAGCGTCCGGACGGTCTTGAGCACCTGCCCGTTGGCGGACACGTATTGGCGGTCGTAGCCGTAGGGGGATCGCCCGCCCATCGCGCTGTGCTTGACCGTCACCGTCGAGTGCTGGCCGCGAATGCTGTCGCGCGAGAGTTTCACCGAGTACTGGCGGGCCTGCCACGACTTCACGCCTTGGAGCAGTTCGCCTTCGTCGCCTTCGGGGATGCCCTCGGCGGTGAAGTGCGTTTCGACGCCCGCCAGACGGAGCCGGTGCAGGTAGAACCCGGTCTCGTTGGTTCCGCCGCGCGAGAACCGGGACATGTCGTAGCAGAGCACCGCATCGAAGTCGCGCCCGTTCTCCGCTTCATGGATGAGGCGTGTGAACTGGTCGCGACCCCGGGCGCTGGTTCCGCTGATGGCGTCATCCACGAACCATCGCAGGATGCGGAAGCCGTGATCCCTCGCCCAGCGCTCGACCGCGAGTTTCTGGTCGGGAAGCGACCGTTCCTGCAGGTCGGTCGAGCGCCGGGCGTAGCCAACCGCGAAGCGGATGTCATTGGCGATCATGCCACCTCCGTCGTGGCGAACAGGCCGCGCTCGACCTTGCTGAAGCGTGCCGTCTTCCCCTTGGCGGCGATCTCACGGATGATGGCGGCGTAGAGCGTGGCCTCGGGGGTCTTGCCCTTGGGGCTCGACCACAGGCCCTTCGCGCTCGCCGCCTCGATCATTTCCTTGGCCCGCATTGGCTTGCCCGCGTCGGCCAGCACCTTGGCGGCGGCGCTGATCGCGCTGAGCCGTCTGTCGGCGGCGTGCTTCGAACCGGCGGTCGCCTTCGCGTTGGCCAGGTTCCGCTTGGTGCGGGCAGCGCCCTCGGCGCGAGCGGCGCTCTTCGACATGCGGACGGTCTTCGGGGCCTTCTTCGTCTTCGTACTCATGATCATCTCCAAACATGGGTTGCGAAATACCGCCGCGCGCGCGGCGGCGAATCGCCCGCGGCGCGGTGCCCCGCGCCGGGGCGTGCTCAGTCGGCCAGGAAGCGCTCGACGTCCTCCCGATCCATCCCGCTCATGAACCCGACCGTGTCGATCAGGTCGCTGCGGACTTTGCCGAGGTCGCCAACGCGTCCCCAGCACTTCGGGTCGCCCTTCGCGGCGTCGGCGTGCTTCTCGAGTTCCATCTGCAGCACATCGATCAGGCGGGCGATGTCGTTGGCCCGCGCTGCGTAGGTCTCGGGTGCGGTTGGTTCGGGCTTCGTGGTCTTCTTCGCGTTCATGTTCGTGGTCTCCATCGCGGGTGGTGTCGCCACCCGCGTTGGTCACATCAGGGCGTCGTGGGTCGGAAAGTTCAAGGGCTTTCTGCGACATCTCGCCAGAGTGGGCAACATCCGGGCAAAGTCCGCCCGGACACGCGAAACAAAGTCTGTCTATCCCCGCGGCTGTTCCCGCGGGCGTTGGTTCGCCGGGTCGGCCAGGAAGGAACCAAGGGGGGGAGGGGGGTCACGTTCTCCCCCCACACCCCCCAGGCGCGTACGCCCCCTGGGGGGGCGTACGCGCGCACACGTTTGCGCGCAACCCCCCTCCCCCCCTCACGGGCCAGTCTCGGGTTTACGCGCCACGACGAAACGGACGCGTTCGGACGGGCCGGACTGGGAGCGCTGCACGAGCCCCCGGGCCTCCGCGAGTTTGAGAAGGCGGGTGGCTTGGGCATGGGAGAGGTCCTTCGTGGCCGCCAGCAGGATCTCATCGCGCAGCGCCGGGCCACCCGACACGAACGCGCCGACGAAGCGCTCGGGCGTCCAGTCCTCGGGTGGCGGCGGGCGCTCGCTGCGCTGCCGTCGTCGCGAGGATTCGACCTTGAGCCGCTTGGCGTCGAGGTCGTCGGCCATGTCCCAGACAGGGAACGCCCACCGAAGGCACACCGGATCGAGCGGCGGCCATGACCGCACGGCCGCTTCCAGCACGACCACATCGGATTCCTCGTGCGGCCGCAGGACGAGGTGAGCATCGGTGGCGCGGCTTTGGCTGCCTGCGCCCGCGCCGACATCGGTCACCGACTTGCCCGATTGGTTGCCCTTGCTCGAGTGGTGGATCAGCACGAACGCGCAGCCGAGGTCGGCGGCGTAGCGGTCGATGTGGTTGTAGAGCGACGCCATGTCGGCGTTGGCATTCTCGTCCGTGCCCGCGGGCAAGAAGCGGTAGAACGCGTCCAGCACGATGAGTCTGAAGCGGCCCGGCTCGATGTCGCGGAAGAACGAGCCGAGCGAGACGATGTCCTGGAGCCCGCCTCGCAGGTTGCGGATGAACACACTGTCGGCGAACTCGTCGGTGCCGATGCCGCGGGCCTTGGCGACCTTCGGTATGCGGTTGGCCGACGTCTCGCCATGCAGTTCGTTGTCGATGATCAGAACATCGCCGGCGACCGTGGCGAAGCGACCGAGCCAAGGTCGGCCCGTGGCGACCGCAATGGCCAGGTCGAGCACGAGCCACGACTTGCCGGTCTTGGGCGAGGCGATCACGTTCATCGTCTCGCCCTCGCGGAGCAGGCCCTCAATCACCGGCGGCCGCAGCGCCGGGCAGGTCGCCATGAGTTGGCGTGCGCTGACATAGGGAAGCGGAGTTGGCACGGCCTCTGGGAGGCTTGGTTCTGTCTCCTCAGGCGGCACGTAGTCGCCCAGAAACGGCGGGCAAGTGCTCCGCGCGGGATCGATGTCGCTGCTGGCCCACTCTTCAGCCTCGGCGAGCCAGATCGGCAGCAGTTGCTTGATGCTGTCATCCGACGCGCCGTGCTTGCGGAAGCGCAACCAAGCGTCACGCGTCATCGCCGTCGCTTGGTCGCGGCCGCGGGCTTCCGCGGCGGCAACAGCGTGCCCAAGGCGATAGACGATCTGGTCGCTGTCCGGATACGTTCCCCTGTCGGACTCCGCGATGGCGAAGTAGTCGGCGGACGGGACGCGCACGAGGGCCGCTGCGTATGTGCTGCGGCGAGCGGCCCATGCCGCTTTGCATGCGTCGTCATCGGGCTCGCTCCAAGCTGCGACCTCGCGTGCCGCTTCCATGAAGCCACGGCGGAAAGCCCGCTCAACATCAACTTGATTGCTGCCATCGAACCGCCTTGGCGATGGCCCATCGTCGTACCAGCGGGCGAACCTCTGGCCCGCCACTACGATGATGCCGAACTCGTCGTTTCTGGCCACGGTTACTTCGTCTCGCTTTCCATCTGCTCGCGTTCCCATTCGGCCAGGAGCCACGCGCTGAGGTGCTCGAGGGCCTCTGCCCACCGCGCGGCCGCATCCGGCACGTCGATGAACTCGATCCCGAAGGCGATGTCCCCGATCTGGATCTGGGACGGCGGGATGTCCTGCTGCTCGTCCATGAGCGCACCCATCGCGCTGCCGCGATCGGCGCGGCGTGCGTCATTCGTGATCCGAGTGTGAGAAAGGCCGGGGGCAGCCCGCAACCGCCCCCGGCCGCACCAGCGCCGACCGTTTACGCCTCGCCCTTGCTCCGCACCGCCGCCCGCGGGTCGCACAGGGCCGCGCCGAAGTCGAAGTAGACGCGCCACGACACCGCCAACTTGTTCACCGTTTGGTCGAGCCCGAAGAACTCGACCGTCGGCGTCTGCTGGCCGTTGAGGAATCCGACGATGATCGGGCTCGCCGCCGGAGCCGCGAACAGGTACCAGTGCTTCGTCGAGGCCTTCGTGCCGTACTTCTTCGTGTTGCTCAGGCGCGGCTCGACCTCAAGGCCCACCGCGTTGCGGAGGCTGTTGCCCGTCGGCAGGTTCGTCTGGGCCGCGATGTACTCGCTCTCCAGCACGGCGCGGGCCACCGTCTGGAGTTCTGGCGGCACGACCAACCGGGTCGGCCGCAGGTCCAGGTCGTTGCCCTCGGCATCGCGCTGCGTGAGCATGGCGGTGATGGCCTTGCTCAGGCCGTCGGTGCTCAGGTTCGTGTCAGCCCCGGTGATGTAGTTGCCGTTGCCCGCCGCGAAGAATGCGCCGGCGTTCGTGAGCAGCGTGTCGTACACCAGGTCCGAAAGTTTCCGCATCGCCGCCTGGCCCATCGCGCGGGCGACGCTGTCGAACAGCGACAGGTCGTCGTTGATGAGGTCGCGGCGGTCGATCGAGAAGATCTTCCCGAACGTGTCCACCTTGTACTGGGTCGTCGCCTCATCGGCGCTGCCGTGCTTCAGTTCGCCGCCCGGCGCGACCTGCTGAAGTGGGCCGGTGAACGACGGGCGGATCGCGGTGGCCGTCTTGAAGTCCGGCACCGACCGCACGCCCGCGAACGAGCGCCAGGTGGCCGGGCTCTCCTGGTACCCATCGAGCAGCACCTTGTTCACCGCGCCGCCGAGCGCCTCGGCGAGCGTGTGCGTCGTGAGCGACGCCCGCACCATGCCTTCGCGGTCGGTCGGGGCCTCGATGCCTTCGTAATGCAGGGCAGCGCGGCACAGGTCGAGGGTGTGGGCCACCCGTAGGCCATCGGCGGCCTCCATGCACGCCGGGCCGAGGGCCTTCTCGGCGAGCACCGCGAAGCCCGCTCGCTTCAGGATGGCGGCCTCGAGGATGCGGGACCGCGGGATGCTGCCGCTCTCGCTGCCGAACGCGCCCGAGTACTTGGGCCGCGACGCCCGGAGCACTTCGAGCACGTTGGCCCGCAGCTCATCGACCGTCATCTCGCCCGAAATGGCCTTGGCCTTCATGTCATCGACGCGCTTCTGCGCGGTGCCCCAGTCGGAGCCCGTGCAGGGCGTGCAGGTGATCTCGATCTGCTTGAGGCGATCGCGCTCGTCGGCGCGGATCTGGTTCTCGTCCACAGTGCTGCTTGGCATGTTCGACCGTCCTTGGCGTGAGGCCGCGATGGCCACCGACGTTTCCGCGTCGGCTCCAACGGGCGTGATGCTGACTTCTCGCAGCCGACCGCGCCGCACAAGCGTGAACCCGCCCGGCGACGACAGCGACCGCCCGTTGATCTCGACTGACTGATTGGGCTTCACCCGCTCGTGATCGGTGGGCGCGACGCCGACCGACGCCTGGAACTGGAAACCACCCCTGGCCATCTCCACGACGTGCCGCGCCGGTTCGCCAGCGCCGCTGACGACGCCCGCGACAACGAGCCGCCCGTTGGCAACAACTGGTTCGCCGTGGCCGACGACGCTGCCGACACTGGCGTTGTGGTCGGCCAGCAGGGGCACCTGGCCGCTCGCTTCCAGCCCCGCAAGGTCGATCGCGATGTCGCCCCAGCCGGGCACGCGCATGATGCGGCCGGTATAGGCAACAACGCTGATCTTGGGGCGGGCGTCCTTGCCCGCCGCCTCGATCTCGACCTCGGCGGCCGTGAGCAGCAGGTCATCCTTGACCGTGTTTCCGTTCATGGAACTCTCCTTCAGAGACCACCTTGAAGCCGTTGGCCAGCAGCTTCGGGATCAGCAACTTCAGCCGGTACCGAATCGTGCTTTTCTTCTCGTCGAGCCGTCTCGCAGCCTCGCTGACGTTCCCGTTGCACTCCATCACGAGCTGACACAGTGCACGGCTGTCCTCGTTGTCGATGTACTCGAACACGTCTTCCTTGGCCCAGAACGACTGCGACAGGCCGACCGTGCGGCTGTTGGCGATCTCCGTTCCTACAGGATCCGGATGGACGCCTTCAGCGGTCGCTTGCGAGGATTCCGCAGGCTCGTTCAGCGCCCTGAACTGTCGTAGATCGCGTGCTTCTCGCTCGACGAACTTGATGACCGCCCGCTGCACAATCGTGTGGATGAGCGTCTTCGGGCTCGCGCCACGAGTCGGGTCCCACCTGGGCGGCTTGGCGATCAGGTGCAGCAGAGCGTGCTGGGCCGCATCCTCGGGGTCGATCCTTGGATTGCGAAAACCCTTCGCAATCTCGATCCCTTTCTGCCGCGCGTAGTCGAGCAGGTCGGGCGTGAGTTCGAGTTCGGGGGGTGAGGAATCGGGCATTCAGATCTCCTCGCCACGCTCGAGCCTCTCGCGGATGTCGTCGCACAGCGTGAAGGAGATCATCGCCGGGGTGTTCTCGCGGGGCGGCACGCGGTGCATGGTGAACAACTGGTCGTCGGGCCGCACGGGCCGTCCGTACTTGGCCGTCTCACGCTCCGCAGCCTCGCGCAAGGGGCGCAGGAAGTCGGCGTATCGGCACCCAAGCGCCATGCACATCGCCGCATACGGCGTGAAAATGCCCGCATCCTCCAGGTGATCGGCCGCGGCAGCGACATCGGCCTCCGTCCATGCGTCGGGCTGCGAAGGCGTGACCACCCCCTGCCGGATCAGCGCGTCGAGGATCGCGGGGCGGCAGTCATACCCGCGGGACCGCAGGTGGTGCGATGCCGCGGCGGTGGCCATCGGGAACATCCGGTCCCGCTCCTCCTGGGCCGCCTCATGGAACGCGGGGTCCGCATCCGCCCGGGGCTTCACGCGGAGGTCGAAGTGCTCGTCGAGGGTCAGTCCGATTCGGGTCACGGTGGTCTCCTTGCCGGGGGGCGTCGGGCGACAGGCCCACCCCCCAAACCCTTATTTCCGGCGCAGGGGGCAATTCGCAGCGCTCGTCAGAGAAAAGATGCTGTGTGGCAACCTCGGGACGTCCCGCCCGTCCGAATTGTCACCAAGCCCACTCACGGCGGCATGAGCTCCCCGGGAGAAGGGAGGGGTGAAAATACGCGGAGCGACGACCCAACGTGCCACGCCTGGCACCACAGCGTCCCGCCATACATCGCCCAACGCATCTGGGGACAAGATGCCGAATTATCCGGTGATTTTGGGAGGAGCACAGACTGCGGAACGGCGTGCAGTGTCCCCGCCTACGGCTACCAATGCCGCGCTAAAGAGGCCTGCTCGCGACGACTCATCGCTTCCAATAGCCGCCTGTCCCGCCGAACCGACCATCCCGGGCTTCCTTGGCTTCGGCCTCATTCACTTTCAGAGCGCGACCGCCAAGAGGCTTGCCGTTCGTTCCAGCGATGGCCTTCTGTCCCTCAGCGGCGTTGAGCATCTCAACGAATGCAAACCCTCGCGGCCGGCCCGTGTCGCGGTCGGTGGAAACCATGACATTTACCACCTGCCCGAATGCGGAGAAGTGGGCTCGGAGTTGGTCTTCAGTGATCGAGAACGGGAGATTGCCGACATACAGGCGCATGGGTGGGTATCCGGATTCGGTGGACTAGCGTGAACGGTCGGTTCGCCGCACTTCTTCGATGTAGCGGTTCTTCACCGCGATAATCTCTTTGAGCAGCGACGCCATGAGATCTCGGAGATTGCCAGCCGCCACACCGCGGCGAATAGCCGCATGAACTTTGGTCTGCAACTCCGCATCCGTTGCTTTGGAGTGAAAATCCTCAGAGAGCGATCCCAAGGTGAAGTTCATGCTCTCGAAAGGGATCTCCGTGTGTTGTCCGCGGCTCTTTGTGGACGCGAGCCGGACAAGTTGATCGGGCGAGAGTATGTACCAACACCGCTGGTTGGGCGCCCAGACGACGCAGGTGATGAACTTGATGGCGCGTACCTGATTGATGGTCCCACCGGCCCCCTCTTCTGCGTGGCACTCCTTGACCTCGACATAGTGATCAACCCGATCTACCGGCACGATCACATCACCAAGCTTCGCGTTGTCGCTGGCTCGAGACCCGGTGACCAGTTTCAAAAACGCCGACTCCGCACCCTGTCCCTCTAACCTGATCGCCTGTCGCTTTGCCATGAACAGCTTTCCCGATGAAGATGCCGTAATCATCAACCGGCACGAGATGAACTCAATCGCGCTGGACGGAATTGTCTATGCGAACAGGCCGACCGCCTCTTTCGCTGATTGATTGTGGTCGGTAACGGGCGTGTACCCGTGAAAGTTCGGCGTTGCGAATGCGAGCCGCTTGGCCATCACTTCCATGGCCTCGATGTTGCTGTCCACCAGCACCGCCGAACGCCCGAGTCGTACCGCTGATTCGCCGATGGTTCCGCTGCCTGCGAAGAAATCGAGCACTCGATCACCCGGGTTGGAATGAACCTTGATGATCCTGTTGATGATCGCCAAGGGCTTCTGGGTCGGGTACCCCGTCTTTTCCTTGCCGTTGGGACTGACGATGGTGTTCCACCAGGTGTCAGTCGGCGTCTTGCCGCGCTCGGCTTTCTCGGGGCCCACCAAGCCGGGGGCCATGTACGGGATGCGGTCGATGTCGTCGTACCTATACGTGTAGCTCTCGGGGTCCTTGGCGTACCACAAGATATTGTCGTGTTTCGGCGACCATCGCTTGGTGGCCCGCGCACCGTAGTCGTAGGCCCAAACGATCTCGTTGATGAACGACTCGCGCCCGAAGATGGAATCCAGTAGCACTTTGCAGTAATGGACTTCCCGGTAGTCGATGTGGAAGAAGAAGGAGCCGTTCGGCTTTAAGAGGCGGCGGGCCTCTTCCAGCCGTGGTTCGAGAAATGCGAGGTAGTCGGAGAATGTGTCGGCGTAGCCCTTCGTGCCAATCTTGACCGTGCGATATCGCTTGCCCTGAAAGCCGACCCTGTCCCCTTCTTCATCCCGCACGGTCTGGATTTGCGTCCGTGCCTGCGTCTTGCCCGTGTTGAACGGGGGGTCGATGTAGATGAGGTCGAACGAAGCGTCGGGAAACGCCTTGATGACCTCCAGGTTGTCGCCAAAGTGGATATCGAGCACTGGTTTGGACTCCGTTGGTACTCGGATGGTATCGCGCACGACGGCCGTGTGCCCGGATTCCAGCGGCTATGCCGCGATAGTTGGCGACCTCTCGCTCGGGGCCAGTGCCGCCCCGGCCACCATCCGGCCAACGGGGCGTGATCGGCGGAGCGTCGAAACGAAAGCCCAGCGGTTCCCAGGGTGATCCCGTTCACTGACGGTGACGGCGGCTGTTGGCCCGAATGCCAGTAGGGCCCCACGTAAAGGGAACTGGCTCCAGACGGGTAAGCAGTGTGGACGAACTGGTGCCCAACACCGACAGCGTGAACCAGGTGTCGTTCACGCCCAACGCGCAGGACGCGACGAGCATCACCGTCGCCAACGGCGCGCGGTTCCGCGTGGGCGACCAGGTGCGCCCGG
>Ga0268299_1004688_pt1 | contig 10308 bp, 10 predicted proteins | sample NOBtaG_FD_193484 | JGI IMG/M metagenome (GOLD analysis project Ga0268299, IMG submission 193484) | Activated sludge microbial communities from bioreactor in Nijmegen, Gelderland, Netherland - NOB reactor | ecosystem: Engineered > Bioreactor > Aerobic > Activated sludge | place: Netherlands... | reverse complement strand
CGCCCTGCCCCATCACATTGGTGCGGCCGCGCACGCCCGCCACCAGGTGGCGCACGTCTTCGATCGTCTTGGTCGGGTCCTGCTGAATTTTCACGACCTCTTCCGACACGGCATTGCGCGCGACGCGGCTGGTGTTGCGCAAAGTGCGGTTTGTCAGAAGCGTATCGCGCTCGGTGTTTTCGACGATCTTCTTCTTCACGTTCTCATGGATCGCGCATTCCTTCGTGGCCATGAAGCGCGTGCCCATGTTGACGCCTTCGGCGCCGAGCGCGAGCGCGGCGGCCAGGCCACGGCCATCGGCCATGCCGCCCGACGCGATCACCGGCACGCCATCGAGCGCATCGACGGTGGCCGGCAGCAGCACCACGAGACCGATATCGTCTTCACCCGGGTGGCCGGCGCATTCGAAGCCGTCGATCGAGATCACGTCGATGCCGTGGCGCGCGGCGGTGATCGAGTGACGAACGCTCGTGCACTTATGGATGACCTTCACGCCCGCATCCTTGAAGTACGGGAGGTGGTCGGTCGGGTTGCGGCCGGCGGTTTCGACGATCTTGATGCCGCTCTCGATGATGGCTTCGCGATAATCGTCGTACGGAATCTTGTTGAGCGACGGCAGCAACGTGAGGTTCACGCCGAAGGGCTTGTCCGTCAGCTTGCGGCACGCGTCGATCTCCTTGAGGAGCTCTTCCTTCGTGGCCGAATGGTGCGCGGTGATGAAACCGAGCGCGCCAGCGTTGGCGACGGCGGCGACGAGCGGGGCGTAACCAACGCCTGTCATGCCGCCCATGACGATGGGCGTTTCGACGCCAAACATTTCAGTGATGCGGGTCTTGATCACGGGGCTTCCTCCGGGGGGCGCTCTGACGGCCTTCCCCGCTAGCCTATGACGCGCGCGGCAAGGCGCCAAGATTTGCGGAGCGGAAAGCGCGGCTGCCCTCGTCCCTCCCCGTGAGGGGAGGGTGTCGCCGCAGGCGACGGGTGGGGCGGAAGCTCGACGCTACTAGCCGGCTGATGGGGCGCCGCCGCCCCACCCGTCATCGCGCTTCGCTGCGATGACACCCTCCCCTCGCGGGGAGGGACGCGCGCACCGCCCGTTCGCGCCGCGGATCACCAAGCGCCGTAGATCGGGCCGATGTCGAAGCGGACGCGCTCGACGGCGTCGGTGCGCAGCGCGATTTCGCGGAGCTGGACGCGGATGTCGTCGTTGACGCGGCGGCGCTCGTCGTTGAGGCGGCCAAGCTCGTTGCGGATGCGGCGGCGCTCTTCGTCGGTGGTGGCGGCGGCGAGCGCATCTTCGTTGCTGCGGATGTCGCCGTCGATGTTGTTGCGCTGGCCTTCGAGCCGGTTGCGCTCGCTCTCGGCTTGCTGGAGCGCGTAGTTGGCCTGGTAGGCGCGATAGCCATCGGCATGCGCGACCATGAAGCCCTCATGCAGATCGGGCGGGCAAAAGCCGTTGTAGCTGGCGCCGCCGAGGCCGCGGCGGAAGCCGTTGAACGGCGTGCAATACTGGCGGATGCCTTCAGCGTTGCCGACGCGGTAGGCGTCGAGATCGGACGCAAAGCCCCGGCGCGCGCAATCTTCCTGACGGTCGTCGAAGCGATAATTTCCGCCCGCGCCGTCAGAGAACCCGAGCGCGCGCCAATCGGCGACCTTGCACTCTTCGGCGCTCATCGTTTGGCACGCGCTCAAGAGGAAGGCGCCAGCGCCCGCCGCTGTCATGATCGCGAAAGCTTTCCACATCGCCCGTTCCCCTATCTTTTCAGCCCCGGTGTTCACCTCATGGGCGTGACGCTAGGCGCGCCAGCCTGAGCGCCGTATGAACGAAAATACATGCGTACGCGGCTTTACCTCATCACGCCTCCGAAATTCGAGACTGGCGCGTTCGCGCGCGTGTTGGGCGAGGCGCTCGCGGCGGGGGACGTTGCGGCGGTGCAGCTGCGGATGAAGGACGCGCCCGATGCGGAGGTGATTGCGGCCGCGCGCGTGCTGAAGCCCGTGATCCAGGACGCGGGCGCAGCGTTTATCTTGAACGACCGGCCGGATCTGGCGGCGCAATTGGACGCTGACGGCGTGCATGTCGGCCAGAGCGATGCGTCTTACGCTGAGGCGCGCCGCATCGTCGGGCCGGACCGGCAGATCGGCGTGACGTGCCATGCGTCCAAGCACCTCGCGATGGAAGCGGCGGAAGCTGGCGCGGACTACGTGGCGTTCGGCGCGTTCTTTCCAAGCGATACGAAGGAGGCCGTGCATGTCGCGGAGCTGGAGCTGCTCGAAGATTGGCAGGCGATGACTGAAATTCCCTGCGTCGCGATCGGCGGGATCACGGTTGAGAATTGTGCGCCGCTGGTGCGCGCGGGCGCGGATTTTCTGGCGGTGGCGAACGGCGTGTGGCGCCACGGCGAAGGCGCCGCAGCGGCAGTCGCCGCGTTCAACGCGCTGTTCGACAAGCTCGCCGCGGAATGATCCAATCGGCGCGGGAGACGCCAATGAGCTACGTCGTCGATTGCGACTCGCATGTGATGGAGCCTGCCGATCTTTGGCAGCGCTACCTAGAACCCAAGTATCGCGACCGCGCGATCCGCATCGAAGAGCGCGAGGGCGTGCAGCATCTGATCATCGCCGAACAGAGCGTGTTGGCGGGCGTGCTCGCGGGGCTCGGCGGCGCCCATCGCGATGCGCTCGATCTCTTCAAGCCGGGGCTGACCTATGAAGACGGGTGCGAACCGGCGAGCTATGAGCCGCGCGAGCGCGTGAGGCTGCTGAACGAGTGGCGCGTCGACTGCGGCGTGCTGTTTCCGACAATCGGGCTGCTGCCCTTCCCGACGGACGATCTGGAGCTCTCCTCCGCCTATTGCCGCGCGTACAATACCTGGCAGCGCGAATTTCACGAAGGCGCGCGCGGGCGCGTTGCGCCGATCGCGGTGCTGAACTGGCGCGACGTGGAGGAAGCGGCGCGCGAACTGAAGCGCTGCATCGAGGCCGGGTTTCGCGGCCTCTTCGTGCCGCCCGAAGTGATCGACGGGCGCCGGCCGAGCGATCCGCACTTCGATCCGATCTGGCGGATTTGCGAAGAGGCGGGCGTGCCGGGATGCCTGCACGTGATCGTGCGCTTCGGGCAGCAGACCAGCATCTTCTCGTCGTGGGCGGAGTCAAAACCGGGCCCCGTGTTTTCGTTCGGACTGGGCGCGACGGGGCAGATGATCCCGGCGATGGCCGCGATGGTGACCGATTATCTGTTCGAGCGCTTCCCGAAGCTGAAGATCGTGAGCGTCGAAGCCGGCTGCGGGTTCGCGGCGTATCTGATGGACCGGCTCGATGAGAAGTACGCCAAGTTTCAATCGATCGCGCCGCTGCCGATGCGCCCAAGCGATTACATCCGGCGCAATTGCTACTTCGTGGCCGAACCCGAAGAGCGCACGATCGGCGCGATGCTCGATCTCGTCGGCGAAGACCGCATCCTGTGGGGCAGCGATTACCCGCACATCGATTCCACGCTCGAAGCGCCAAACCTCATCCGCGCGGCTGTGGCGGATCTTTCGCCCGCGCGGCAAGCAGCGGTGTTGGGCGAAAACGCGAAGAAGGTGTTCGGGCTTTAGGGCTGCACACCAGCTCGTCATTCCGGACGCGCTCAGCGCGATCCGGAACCCAGGGCAAATGTAGCGGCAGTGGCCCCTGGGTTCCGGGTCTCCGCTCCGCTTCGCCCGGAATGACGGAGATTTTTGAGAAGGGGCTAGTGCCCCGGAAACGCGACGAGCGCGTGGACGGGCGCGCCCATGGCTTCGATGCGTTTGGCGCCGCCGAGGTCTGGCAGGTCGATGACGAAAGCTGCGCCGACCACTTCGGCGCCGGCGCGGCGTAGCAACTGGATCGCGGCTTCAGCGGTGCCGCCGGTGGCGATGAGATCATCGACGAGCAGCACCGTTTCGCCGGGATGGATCGCGTCGACGTGGATCTCGACTTCGTCTTCGCCGTATTCGAGCGCGTAGGTTTGGCGGAGCGTGGCGGCCGGGAGCTTTCCCTTTTTGCGCACGGGCGTGAAGCCGGCGCTGAGTTGGTGCGCGACGGCGCCGCCGAGGATGAAGCCGCGCGCTTCGATGCCGGCCACCTTATCGATCTTGCGGCCCGCGAAGGGCTGGACGAGCTCATCGACGGCGCGGCGGAAGGCGCGCGCGTCCCCAAGAAGGGTCGTGATGTCCCGGAAGAGGATGCCGGGCTTGGGGTAGTCCGCGATCGTGCGGATCGCGGCTTCGAGGCTGCTCATATGGGCCGAACCCTTCCCTTTCCGGGCTTAAGCCCTATGAGATCGGCGCCATGAGCGCCGCTGAAACCCTCGCCCCGCCGCCCCAAACGGCCGAGCCCTGCCCGATTTGCGGCGTGGCCGCCCGCGCCGCGGAGACGGCGCATAAGGGCATGCTGCTCTGGCGCTGTGAAGGCTGCGGCTCGGTTTACATGGACCCGCCGCCCACCGATGCCGATCGACACGCCATGTACGACGATCCGTATGCAGGCGCGCAGGTTGGGTACTATTCGAAGAAGGAAAAGAAGCTGCGGCGGCTGCGCAAACGCGCGCGGATGCTCGATGCGGTCGTGACGACGGGCGGGAAGAAGTTTCTCGAAGTTGGGTGCTCGGGCGGCTTCATGGTCGAGGCGATGCGCGAGCGTGGCTACGATGCGTATGGGCTCGATCCCGATGGGCCGGGCGTTGAATTCGCGCGCCAGGAATTTCCGAAGAACACGTATTTCGTGGGGCTTCTGGAAGAGGTCGAAGCGCGCGGCGAGCTTGGCCAATACGATGCGATTTATTGCTCCGAAGTGATCGAGCACGTGCCGCGGCCGGCGCCGTTCGTTGCGGCGATCGCGCGCCATCTCGTGAAGGGCGGCGTGCTCAACGTGACGACGCCGGATGTCGCGCACTGGAATAAGCCGAAAGACATCACGCAGTGGAATGAGTTCTGCCCGCCGAGCCACTGCACCTATTTTACGCCGAAGGGCCTGCGGACGATCTTCGAAGCGCACGGGCTTGAGGTGTTCCGGCACCGGTTCAACTGGAAGGCCGGGATCCAGTTCTACGCGCGGAAGCGCTGAGGCGTCGCTAAGGAGCACGACGCTCCGAAAAAACCTCGTTCTCTCCAACCATCACGCGAACAAAGTCGCACCGGCGCGCATCGCGCGACGTTCGCGCCTTTGACCGAACGGATTCGGGCGCGCGCTCATCCACAAGCGGCTCGCCCTGTTGGTGGATCACGGCGTGAACGATGTCGCCGCGCCAAAACTCGAACCGGTAGGTCTCGCGCTTGTACACGTGTCGCCTGAGGGGTGGCCGATGACCGCTTATAGCACGCCTTCGCTCCCCGGACGGCGCGGAGCGCCGATCCGGGGCCCAGGGCAAAAGTCGCTAGTGCCAGCCTGGGTCCCGGCTCTCGCTACGCTCGGCCGGGAAGCGCCTGTGGATAACTCAGTGAAACCAAGGCGTTCAGAGCGCCCCTTCCGCCGCCACGCGGCGCACCCTAATTAGGGGGCACACTCCCTGGAGCGCCCATGACCTTCCGCCTCGACGACGAATCCGAAAAGCAAGAGCCCGCCCTGCCCGCGCCGGCGATCGTGGAGAAGGCGCTCTTCAACGCCCGGGTCGTGATGCTGACCGGGGAGGTCAACGACATTCAGGCCCGCCGGGTGACCGAGCGCCTGTTTGCGCTGGCGGCCGAGAACGACAACCCGATCACGTTCGTGATCTCCTCGCCGGGCGGGCACGTCGAAAGCGGCGACATGATCCATGACGCGATCAAGTTCGTGAAGCCGCGCGTGCGGATGCTCGGCACAGGCTGGGTCGCGAGCGCAGGCGCGTTGATCTACTGCGCGGCCGATCGCCAGGATCGCTTCTGCCTGCCGAACACGCGCTTCCTGCTGCACGAACCGCGCGGCGGCGTCGGCGGCATGGCGAGCGACGTTGAGATCCAAGCGCGCGAAATTCTGCGCATGCGCGAGCGGCTCAACAAGATCTTCGCGGAAGCGACCGGCCAGCCGATCGAGCGCATCAAGAAAGACATCGACCGCGACTATTGGATGCTCGCGGACGAAGCCGTCGCGTACGGGCTCGCCGGCAAGATCGTGCGCAGCCAGAGCGAGATCGCCTAAGCGCTGGCGCATCGCAAAACGGAAAGCGCGGCCTGCGGGCCGCGCTTTTTATTTGCGCTGCTTCTTCGGCTTCGCGGCCGGCACGCCATCGCGGCCGTGCATGGCTTGGAGCGCGATGTTGAGGGCGATGGTGTAGGTCTGGACGTTGCGGCGTTTGGCGGTGAGCAGGCGCCAGCCGCGCTTGGCGTCTTGGTAGGCCGCGATTGGAGTTTGGCCGCGCTTGAGCTGCGGAAACGTCTCGCCCACGAACAAGGTGGCGAACAGCGGCGCGGTTTCGGCCTCGGTGATCTCAGGGTTGGCGAGGAAGATGGTGCGCTTCTCGGCGCCCATACGCGAGAGCAGCTCGAGCTCCCACCGCACGCCCGCGCTTGTGGTTGGGCACATCACCACGGTTTTCGAAGCGCCGACGAGTTGGCTGACGATGCTTTGCCATGTGCTGTCATCGCCTGGCGCGAAGACGCGCGCGGCGCCGAGCGGCGGCGTTGGATCGCGCGGATCGCCGATCGCGATCACGGGGCCGTAGGGCGAGGCGTGTTCGAGCAGAATCTCGTCCAGCGTTTTGGCCGCGCCGACGCCCGCGGGCATTTTGACGAACGGATCACGCGTCATCGCCGGAAGCTTTGCATCGTCCTGATCGAACGCGCGCAGGAACACGATCGGCGCGCGCGCATCCCAATCGCGCACGCGCTGATAAAGCTGCGTGGCGCGCGCATCGGCGACGCGATCGAAGAAATTCCCCACGCCCAGAAGATTGAGCACGATCAGCAGCAGCATGATGCCGATGGTGAGGAAGAAGCCGGCGCCTTCGCGATCTTCCGCGTCCATGAACAACAGGATCGGGATCGACATCGCGAGGATCAGCCCGGTGTTGAGCAGCGCCACGATGAAGTAAAGAAACGTGAGCGACACGCGCCCACGCCCGAACTGCGCGATGAACGGCGGCAGGCCGAGATGCCGGCGATACGTGCTGAATGGCGCCCACACCGGCGGGCGCCAGCCGCGCGCGGCCATGAAGCCTTCCTTCGATGTGGTGAGCTGCCACCAGGCCCAACCGAACGCTTCGAGCGCCACGAGCGTCGATAGCACCAGAACGACGACCAGCACCCAGTTCTGCCAAGTCGTCGTGGTTTCGTCGGCCGTCTGCGAGGCAGGCATGAGGCCACTCAATTCGCCGATGGCGCCGATGATGGCGACCGGGCCGCCGAAGATGACCAGTGCGGAGACGATCAAGACGAGCAGCGCGATCAAGCGCCGGTGGATCGCGTCGGTAATGGCGCCGGACGCGCCGGCGGTGACGATGATCGGAAAGATGAAGATCACCAGCACGATCGGAAACGCGAGCAGCGCGGCAGGGCCGAGCGCGGCGTAATCGCTGTCGTCCTGGAAGAACGCCCAGATGATCAGCCCGAGCATGCCGAACACGACGATAACGTTCCAAGACGCGCCGAGCGCGCGCATGAAGCGGTGCCGCAGGAATCCGCCGGCGGCGTGATCGACGGATGTGGCGGCGGGCTCCATCGCAGCTACTCCGCCGTGGCGCGCTCGAGCAATTCGAGCGCGGCGAGCGCGAAGGCGCGCATGTTGGCGACGCGGTCGCTATCGCCGGTTTCGATGGTGGCGACGAGTTCAAGTTCGCGGCCCGCAACGGCGACGCAGGTGTGCCCCGCCGCATCGCCGTAAGGATTGCCCGTTGGCCCCGCGGCGCCAGTTTCTGAAAGGCCCCAATCGGCGGCGAAGCGATCGCGCGCGGTGCGTGCGAGGAGGAGCGCATACGGCTCGCTCGACGAGCGCATGCCCGCGACGTCCTCGCGGTGCAAATCCATCAAGAGCGAGCGCGCTTTGGCGGTGTAGACGACCGCGCCGGAGCGGAAATAGACGCTCGCGCCCGGCACGGCGAGCAGCGCGGCCGACAAGAGACCGCCGGAAGAAGATTCCGCGATTGCGATGGTCTCTTCGCGCTTCTTTAGGCGCGCGCCGATCTCCGCGGCGAGCGGCAACAGCGTTTCCATAAATGCCTCCCTTTGCGGCGTTGCCGCGCTTCATCCTATGACGACCGTCGACGAACGCGCCACCGTTGAGCGTGTGATGGCGTGCCGTTTGCGGAAGTTATCGAACGCTTCTTGCTTGGGGTTGCGCGACTGCTCCCACACGTCGTGGCTCGCGTAATGCGTGAGAAGGAGCATGCGCGTTGCGCCCTCCTCCATGTCGCGGGCCGAGCGATCGGCCGCGAAGAGCCCAAAGATCGTCGTGTCGTAATCGCGCTCAAACGCGGGCCAAGCGCCTTGCGAGAGCGCGACGAAATCGTTTTCGGCGCCGTGATCGATGGTGAACCAGCGATGCACGTAGATGCCGCTGGTCTTCACGCGCCCTGCGCCGCGCGCGACGGCGCTGATTTTATCCGCACTACGCGCGGCGAGACCCTTAGCGCCGAACACGAGATCGGGCCCATCGGGATCGGACAGCACGACCGCTTCGTTGGACGAAAACCCGAGCGCGCCTGCGCCAGAGAAAAGCGCGTGCGGAACGCCGCTCCGCTCGAAATGCGCGGTCAGCAGCGCCAGATCCGCGACGCGCTGCATCGTGAGAACTTCGTATCGATAGCGCATGCCTGCCTCCCTCCGCGGATAGCTTAGCCCAGCACGCGGCCCGCGACAGCGTCCAGTTTGGCCAGGACCTCGCCATCGCGCGCGGCGGGCGGGGTGATGAGGGCGTGATCGAGGCAGGTGTCTATCGGGGACGGCGTGCGGCCGGTGCGCGCGAGGATTTCAGCGAGCGCGGCGATGGTCGCGCGGGCTTTGCCGGCGTTTTCTTGGAGGACGGCGACGATCTCCGTGACCGAGGCTTCCTCCCCTTCGCGCCAGCAATCGTAGTCCGTCACCATCGCAACGCTCGCGTAGGGCAGCTCGGCTTCGCGCGCGAGTTTGGCTTCTGGCATGCCCGTCATGCCGATCACGTCGCAGCCCCAGCTGCGGTAGAGCCGCGATTCCGCGCGCGAGGAAAATTGCGGGCCTTCCATCGCGAGATACGTGCCGCCGCGCGTGACTCTCGCGCCGGCCTTCTCCGCTGCGTTCGCGGCGAGCGCGGAAAGGCGCGGGCACGTTGGATCGGCCATCGAGACGTGTGCGACACAGCCTTCGCCGAAGAAGCTCTTTTCGCGATGGATGGTGCGATCGATGTACTGATCGACCAGCACGAACGCGCCGGGCGGCAAATCTTCCCGCAGCGAGCCGCACGCGGAGAGCGCGACGATATCGGTGACGCCCGCGCGCTTCAGCGCATCGATGTGGGCGCGATAGTTGATCGTGTTGGGCGCATGGATGTGCCCTGCGCCATGGCGCGGCAGAAACACGATCTCAACGCCCGCGATCGCGCCTTCCACGACGGCGACGCTTTCGCCCCACGGCGTTTCGATGAGGTTCGGCGCATCGAGGCCGGGCAGATCGTAAAGCCCCGATCCGCCGATGATTCCGAGCTTCCACATGCTTGCCCACCCTGTCACACGCTCCCCGGCCGTAGCGGCGACAGCAACGCGCGACAAGCGGCCATCTTTTCACCCATCCCCGGATGCCGCGCAGCGGCAGTCCGGGACCCATAAACAAGAGGCTTTGCGTGTATGGGCCCCGGGCTCGCAGCTTTGCTGCGCCCCGGGGATGGGTGCCTGTGAACTCAACTCACGGCGCGGGCGGCGGCGTGCGCTTTTCGGTCAGGCCCAAGCCGTACCAATCAAGGTTGCGGGTGAACCACATCACGGCGGCGATGGCGACGAAGGCCGCGACCGCGCCGACGAGGAGCGCGAAATCTTCGAGGCTCATCAGCACGTAGATCAGCGCGTAGAGCAGCGAGAACGCGGCGATGGCGGCGTATTGGCGCTGGCGGCTCTTGAACACCGCGCCGGCGTACCAGCCGATCAGCGCGACGGTGGCGACGGCGGCGACGAGGAACGCCCAGTTGAAACCGATGCGCTCCGCGATGGCGAGCAGCAGCAGATAGAAGATGATCTGCGCGAGGCCGACGAGCACGTATTGCGCGGGGTGAACGCGCGTGTCGCTCGTCGCTTCAAACAGGAAGTACGCGAGGAAGACGACGCCGATGAACAGGAGCGCATATTTCAGCGAGCGCGTGACGGCCTGATAGGGGTTCGTGGAGTCCACAAAGCGCGTCGTCACCACT
>Ga0268299_1004687_pt1 | contig 10310 bp, 8 predicted proteins | sample NOBtaG_FD_193484 | JGI IMG/M metagenome (GOLD analysis project Ga0268299, IMG submission 193484) | Activated sludge microbial communities from bioreactor in Nijmegen, Gelderland, Netherland - NOB reactor | ecosystem: Engineered > Bioreactor > Aerobic > Activated sludge | place: Netherlands... | reverse complement strand
ACTCCCGCACCTGCTCGATGCCCCGCAGCGCGAGGCGGGCGTTGCCGTACAGCACGGCGAAGCCCCCGAGGCCCGCCAACAGCCCCAGGGACCACTGGGCGCCGATCTGCAGCAGGAAGACCCGCTCGAAGCCGATCTCCTTGAACCAGAACCAGTCGGTGATCCGGGTCGCGCCGGCCCGCAGGAGGAGTGCGCCGATGAAGAACGCGAGGAAGAGCAGGAAGATCCGCCGGCGCAGGCGGTCAGGGGCGGTGGTCGGCGGCATGGTCCGGGGGAACGAGAGGGGCGGGGCGCCGATGGCGCCCCGCCCCTGAACGTTCGCTGGATCCGCGCGCCTGCGCTACGGCGCGGACGACTCCCGTACCTCGGGCCTCAGGCGACCGCCGGCTCCGCGACACGGCCGTCGAACAGGTGCACCTCGCGATCCGCGTGCTGCGCGTAGCGCGAGTCGTGCGTCACCATGCAGATCGTGGCGCCGTTCTTGTTCAGCTCGCGCAGCAGTTCCATCACCGCCTCGCCGTTCTTGGAGTCGAGGTTGCCCGTCGGCTCGTCCGCCAGCAGGATCGCCGGGTCGCCCGCCACCGCACGGGCCACGGCCACGCGCTGCTGCTGACCGCCGGAGAGCTGCGTGGGATAGTGCTTGGCACGGTGCGTCATGCCCACGCGCTCGAGCGCGGCGTTCACGCGGTCGCGGCGCTCGCTGGCGCTCATCTCGCGGTAGGTGAGCGGCAGCTCGACGTTCTCGAACACGTTGAGGTCGCCGATCAGGTTGAACGCCTGGAAGATGAAGCCGATCTGCCGGTTGCGGACGCGGGCCCGCTCGATGGGCGCCAGGCGCGCCACCGACTGCCCTTCGAGCATGTACTCGCCGTCGGACGGCGTGTCGAGCAGGCCGAGGATGGAGAGCAGCGTGGTCTTGCCGCAGCCCGAGGGCCCGGAGATCGCCACGTACTCGCCCTTCTTGATCTCGAAGTGGATGTCCTGCAGCGCGTGGGTCTCCACCTCGTCGGTGAGGAACACCTTCTTGATGCGGGTCATCTGGATGAGGGGCTGTGTGCTCATGGGTCGGGTCCGGGGTGGTTGGCGGTCGAACGAGAGGGGAAGGGATCTGCGGGAAGGACCGACGGCCGCTACTTGATGCGGACGCGGTCGGTGTTGGCGTACTGGGTCATGTCGCTCAGGATCACCTGGTCGCCGATCGCGAGTCCGCTGAGGATCTCGACCGTGTTCACCGAGGTACGCCCGAGCTCCACGGGCACGCGGATGGCCGCACTGCCGCCGTCCACGAGCTTGAACAGGCCCACGCGCCCCGAGCTGGCCCCGAACGCCGGGCGTCCGGTGTGCAGCACGTTGTTGAGCCGCTCGATCTGGATGGTGCCGTCCACGGAGAGGTCCGGCACTGCACCCGGCGGCAGCGTGCCCTCGAGCGAGACGTCGATGGTCACCGTGCCCTGGATGGCCGCCGGGTCCTTGCGGATGACGCGGCCCTGCACGATGCCGTTGCGTGTGTCGACCGTGGCGCGCTGTCCGAGCACCACGTCCTTCGCCTGCGACTCCGGGATGCGCAGCACGGCCTTGAGACGGCCCGGCTGCACCACCTTGGCCAGCGTGGTGCCCTCGGGCACCCACTGTCCGAGCTGCAACGTGAGGTCCTGCAGCACGCCCGTCTCCGGCGCCCGCACCGAGAGCGACGCGAGGCGGTTGCGCTGGCGCTCGGCGATGGCCTCCAGCTGCACCACCTGCGAGCCCTGCGTGGCGATCTGGGAATCGATCGCGGCCTTCTGCAGTTCGAGGCGCTCCTGCTCCACCCGCAGGCGCGTCGCGGCTTCCTCCGCCTGCGCCTTGCGGTTGTTGAGCTCGAACGGCGAGATCAGCCGCAGCTTCACGAGCGAGTCCGCCGCCTCGGCCTCCTGTCGCGCACTGATGAACGCGGTGCGCGAGGTCGCGACCACGCCCTCCTGCGTGAGGATGCTGGACCGGAGACTGGTCTTCAGGTTGAGCAGCTCGATCTGCGCCTGCCGCACCTGCTGCTCCGCCTGCATCGTCTGGATCTGCAGGTCCGGGTTCGACATCTCCAGCAGCACCTGCCCGCCGACCACACGCTCACCGGACTCCGCCGACTTGCGCTCCACGCGGGCCGAGGCCTGCGCGGTGATCCAACGGATCTGCTCGGGCACCAACGTGCCCGGCCCACGCACCTCGCGCACCACGTCGCCCTGCCGGACGGAGTCGATGAGGATCGCGACGCGCTGCACCGTCGGCGCCGCGGGGTCGAGGTTGGAGAGCGCGATGGTCGCGGCGATCACGGCGGCCGCACCGGCGCCGATGGCGACGTTGCGGCCGGTCTTCTTCTGGGGGGCACGTGCGATGTCCATCTCAGTCCGAACGAAGGGTGATGGCAGGATCGACGGTCGCAGCGCGTCGCGCCGGCGCGAACGTCGCCACCGCCGCCACGGCCACGAGGAGCAGCGGCACGATGGTGAAGGTCATGGGGTCCAGACCGCCGCCGCCGTACAGGACCCCGGCCAGCAACTTCGCAGCGCCCATCGCGGCGGCCAGGCCGATCACGGCACCGATCCCCACCAACGACAGTCCCTGCCGCATGATGAGAGCGACCACATCGGAGGCTGCGGCGCCGATCGCCATGCGGATGCCGATCTCGCGGGTCCGCTGCGAGACGGAGTAGGCCATGACACCGTACATGCCGACGGAGGCCAGCAGCAGCCCCAACGCACCGAACAGCCCGAGCGCCATTCCGGTGAGCCGCGCCGGCATCAGCGCGATCCCCAAGTGGCGATCCATCGTACGAATGTTGCTCACGGGAAGATTCGCGTCCAGTAGCTGCGCCTCGCGGCGCAGGAGCGGGATCACCTGCTCGGGGTCGGCGCTGCTGCGCACCACGACCGTCATGGCGCTCTCGAAGGCCTGCGCATGCGAGAACCACATGAACGCCGTGGCCTCCTCGCCGAGCCGCCGGTACTTGCCCGTGGGCACCACCCCGACGACCGTGTGGTCCCGGCCGCGGGTCCGCACGGTCTTGCCGATCGCATCCTGCCCCGGCCAGAAACGCTCGGCGAAGCGTTCGTTGACGATGAGGACGGGCACGGATGCGCTGTCGTCGCTGGCGGTGAAATCGCGGCCGTGCACGATCGGGATGCGCATGGTCGCGAAGTAGCCGGGCGTCGCCGACACGTACAGCACCGACATCCCTTCACCTTCCGCCGGCACATAGCCGGGGATGTCGACGCCGCGATCACTCGTCGAGAGTCCCAGCGGCGCGTCCGACACCAGCGCGACGGACCGCACCTGCGGGTCCAGCGCCAGCCGGTCCCGCAGCGTCCGGTATGCCTGCTCGGTGCGCGCCCGCGCGTACCCGTTGAGCGAGGGATCGAGTTCCGCCAGCAAGAGATGATCGCCGACGAAGCCCTTGTCGAGCGTGGTCGCGTTGCGGAGGTTGTTCAGGAACAGCCCCGCGCTCACGAGCAGCACCACCGACAGGGACATCTGCGCGATGACCAGCCCCTTGCTCATGCGCGAGCGCTCGCCACCGGCGGGTGCCTCGCCCTTGAGGGCCGGGATCAGGGAGGGACGCGTCGCCTGGAGCGCCGGAGCCAAGCCGAACAGCACGCCGGTCAGCACCGTCGCGACCGCGGCGAACGCCAGCACCGTCGGGCTGATCGACAGCGCCGGACGGATCGGGATGTTCACGGGCAGGGCGATGCCGTTGAGCAGCGAGATCGTCCAGCTCGCGACCAGCACGCCGACCGCGCCGGCGACGAGCGCGAAGAGCAGGCTCTCGACCAGCAGCTGGCGCACCAGTGCGATGCGGCGCGCCCCGAGTGCCAGGCGGATGGCCATCTCCCGCGCGCGGTCGCGCGCGCGGGCGAGGAACAGGTTCGCCACGTTCACGCAGGCGATGACGAGCAGGATCGCGACCACCGCGAACACCGCGAGCGACATGCCCACCTGTGCGCCGCGCAGGGTGGGATGGATGCCGACCTCGGACTTGCGCAACACCGTGATCGCCGACTCGCGGTAGGTATCCGGCAGCTCGGTGGCCAGCTCCGCGCTGAGCGCCGCCATACGCGCCTCCACCTGTGCCACGGAGACGCCGGGCTTGAGGCGGGCGATCACGTCGGTGTAGTTGTTGCCGCTCTCCCAGACCGCTGGTCCCGTCCCGGGCCGGATCTGCTCCAGCTGCGCCAGCGGCACCCAGAGCACCGGCTCGACCAGTTGCATGGTGCCGCGGAACTCCGGCGGTGCGACCCCGACGATGGTGTACGGTTGCCCGTTCACCGGGATCGACTTGCCGACCACACTCGGGTCCGCCCCGAAGAGGCTGCGCCAGGCCCCGTCACTGAGCACGGCGATGGGGTGCGCCCCGTGGGCGGTCTCGTCCGGCGTGAAGAACCGCCCCCGCGCGGCGGTGACGCCGAGCAGCGTGAAGTAGTTGGCCGACACCATCTGGCCGAACACCGTCATCGGCCGCGCGTCCACGGTGATGTTGACGGTCTGGAACGAGACGTCGGCGATGTCCGCGAAGACGTCCTGACCGCGCTGCGCGAGGCGCTCGAAGTGCGGAATGGAGTTGGAGCCGTAGTCCATGCCCGGATACTTGCGATAGAGCTGGACCAACGAACCTTCGTCGCGCACCCCGGGCGTCGGGCGCAGGAGGAACGCATCAACGACGGAGAACACCGCCGTGTTCAGCCCGATGCCGAGGGCGAGCGTCAGGACCACCATCGCGGTGAACAGCGGGCTCTTGAGGAGCATCCGCCACGCGAACCGCAGGTCCTGCCACAAGGCCGCCGGCTTGAGCAACTCAGTCATACCGCAGCGCCTGCATCGGATCGACCGCCGCCGCCCGACGCGCGGGCAGGAACCCCGCCGTCAGCGCCACGAGCGCCAGCAGCACGACGGACATCGAGAACACCAGGGCGTCGTGCCCCTCGAGCCCGAACAACAGCGAACGCGCGGCGCGACCGAGGCCCAGCGCCGCGGCCACGCCGATCAGGCCGCCGATCAGCGTCATGACGCCCACCTGGCGCATCACCAGGCTGCGCACCCGTGACGGTGCCGCGCCGAGCGCCATGCGCACGCCGATCTCGCGCGTGCGCTGCGCCACGGTGTACGCCAGCACGCCGTAGAGCCCCACCCCGGCCAGCAGGGTCGCGAGGATCGCGAAGGCGGCCGAGAGGATGGAGATCACGCGGTCGAGGAAGACGTTCTCCCGGACCTGCTGCGGCATCGTCTTGAGTTCCTCCACCGGCACGGTCGGATCGATGCGCTTGACGACCTCGCGGATGGACGCGAGCAACTGCTCGGGCGGGAGCGTCGAACTCACGTAGAAGACGAGCTCGCCCTGCCGCGACATCTGCCGCCACGGGGCGTAGAACACCGGCGGCACGGAGTCCTTCACGTCGGCGTACTTGATGTTGGGGATGAGGCCGACGATCTGCGTGTCGAGTGAATCGTTGCGCCCGTTCAGGCTCATGAACTTGCCGACGGCGTCGCGACCGAGCTTGAACTTGTCCGCGAACGCCTGGTTCACGACGGCCACCTTGGCACTGCCGAGCATGTCGGCCTGCGTGAACTCCCGCCCGGAGGTGAGCGCCACGCCGAGCGTCCCGAAGTACCCGGCGCCGATGTAGTTGAGGCGCGAGTTGTTGTCGACGTCGGGACCGGTGGGGAACCCTTCCACACCCACGTCGGTGCCCCAGTTGCTGCCCGCGAGCAGGGGCACCATCGACGAGGTCACGCCGGTGACACCGGGGATGGTCTTGAGCTCATCCTCGACGCGGTTGAAGTACACCATGGACCGCGTGGTGTCGTACCCGGCCCGGATGGGCGCCAGCTGGAACGTCGCGAAGCGCTCGATGTCCACGCCGAGGTCGATGCGGCTCACGTTGAACAGGCTCTTGAGGAAGAGCCCGGCCGAGATGAGCAGCGCCATGGAGAGCGTGATCTGCGCGGTGACGAGCGAGGCGCGGAACCGCGCCGCCCCGGTCCCGCCCGTGAGCTGGCCGGCCCCGGCCCGGATCACCGAGATTAGGTCGCTGCGCGTGCTGTGCAACGCCGGGAACAGTCCGAAGAGCAGGCCGGTGACGATCGCGAGCCCGCCGCTGAAGAGGATCACCGAGGGCTGGAGTTCGAACGCCAGCGACGACGAGGCATCCGGCGGCAGCAGCGAGCCGATGAAGCTCAGCGTCCACTGCGCGACCACGAGGCTCGCGAGCCCGCCGAGCAGCGCGAGCAGCAGCGACTCGGTGAGCAGCAGCGAGAGCAGCTGCCGGCGGCTGGCCCCGAGCGCGAGACGCACGCCCATCTCCGCCGCCCGGCCCGCCCCGCGCGCGAGCAGCAGGTTGGCGATGTTCGCGCAGGCGATCAGCAGGACCACACCCGTCACGCCGAAGAGGAGCAGCAGCGGCGTGCGTGCCTCGCCGCCGATCGAGCTCTGGCCCTGCGGGCCGGCCTCGACCACCAGCGACTTGGCGCGGAAGCGCTGCATGGTCTGGTCGCTCATGCCGTTCTGCAGCGGCGCCTCGACGTCGTTGATGATCGGCTTGTAGAGGCCGTTGAGCGCGGCGCGCGCCTGCTCCAGCGTGACGTCGGCCTTGCGACGGCCGAAGGCGTACACCCAATAGTTGCTGCGACGGTCGAACTCCGTGGCGCGGAAACCCGGCGACAGCTCGGCCCGCATCGAGATCGGCACGAAGAACCCCGCCCGCGACCCGAGCGTGGTGCCGGTGAAGCCCTCGGGCGCCACCCCGATGATCGAGAAGTTCCGGCCGTTGATGATCATCGTGCGGCCGACGACCTCGGCGTCCGACCCGAAGCGGTCCTCCCAGAAGTGGTGCGCGAGCACCACGACGAAGTTGGCGCCGATCACCGCGTCATCGGAGGGCGAGAGCAGGCGTCCGCGGACCGGCGACAGCTGCAGCGTCGGGAAGTAGGACCCGGACACCATCATGCCGTCCGCGGTGGACGGCTCGTTGTTGATCGCGACGCTGGCCCCGAACGCACGATGTGCGGCAAGACCGGTGAGCACGGTCTGCCCCTGCTCGAGGTCGCGGAACATCTTGTAGCTCATCACCACATCGCAGTCGCCGGCCTGGTTGCAGGACTGCGAGCCGGGCTTGGGCCCGGGTGCGGAGAGATTGACCAGCTCGCGCGGATTGGGCACCGGCAGCGAGCGGAGGAGCATCTGGTCGAAGAGCGAGTAGATCGCCGAGTTCGCGCCGATGCCGAGGGCCAGCGAGAGGATGGCGACGCCCGTGACGAAGGGCGTCTTCCACAACATCCGTGCGGCGAGCTTCACGTTCTGCATCGAGGCCGGGGCAAGGGGTCACTGGGACGTCGAACGGCACAACGGGATTTCGACACTCCGAAACCCGAAACCGTTTGGTCCCTGCCCGGCCTACCGCGAGCGCCGATTCCGGGTTTCACCCGGGTGCCGCACGGACCGCAGGGGATACCACGGACGGCACCCCGCGGGATGCCAATCCTGCGCTACGGTGCGCGGCGGTACCAGCCGTCGAAGCTCGCGCTCCACGTCTTCCCGCCGTCGGCACTCGTCTCCCAGTACTGACGCACGCGCCCGTCAGCGAGCGGTGACCAGGTCACCCGGTTGAGCTGCTTGGCGCCGGCGGGCGTCATGCCATCGCCCACGAGCACCATGCGGCCGTCGACCAACCCGCCACGCAGATGCAGGACATCGCCGCCACTGCCGACCCAGTCCTGCCCCCACTGCCTGGTCGCGAGATCATACGCGTTCAGCGACTGGCCGTCGCCGCCGTTGGGGCCGGCCGCGGTCCACCGCTCATGAATGGTGCAGCCCCCGTTCTCAAGCGTGATCTCGTTCCGGCCCAGCGTCCGGGTGCCGGCGCTGTCGGTCACGACCCAGGAGCCGATCCAGAAGTCGAACTGGCGATGCAGGGGCGTCTTGCATCCTGGGGGGCCTTGCTGCGCACCCGCCTCGGGGATTGCGAGCAGGGTCGCCACGAGGACGACGAGGATTCCGAGCCGGGACGATCGCATGTCAGCGCTCCGATTTGCGGACGACGAGCTTGAGGCCACTCCAGATCTCGTCGACGGCGCAGACCTTGATGTCGACGAACCCGAGGGGGAGGGCGACGGCGCGGATCACATCCTCGGTCACGTCGGTCCGCATGCGGGAGACCTTCTTGGGCCAGGAGATCCAGATGATGGCGTCGCTGCGCAGCGTGTTGCGGAGCGTCTTGAGGGCCCGTTCGAGCATGGCGCGCGCGGTCACGAACACGTGGACCATGTCGCAGTCGGAATCGAGCCCCTTCGCGAAGCGCACGCCGCTCGGCAGTGGATCGACGAGGTCGCGGTAGTTCGCGGGTCCGTCCCAGATGAAGACGCGATCCCCCTCGTGGATGTCGAGTTTCTTGGCGAGGGGCGTGCCGGAGTAGCCGACGTTCGAGGACATTTGACCGCTTTACCCGCCCGCGGCCGGAAAGCGCACACCGCTGGGATCAGCCGGCGCTGGGCGGGGCGTCAGGATTCGGTGTGCTTGGGTCGGTTCCGGCGGCGGCGGGCTGGGGGTCCCGCTCGATGAGCAGCGTGAAGTCGGTGGCGAGGACGAGCACGGCGGCCACGGCCGCCCAGAACGGCAGGAGGGCGATACCGGCAATGCCGGCGTTGAGCGGCATGTCGAGCAGGACGCGGCCTTCGGGGTTCTTGAGGATCACGCGGCGGACGTTGCCTTCGCGGATCAGGTCCTTGAGCTTGGAGAGGACGGCGGAGGCGTTGAGCTTGAACTCTTCCATGACGGGCTCCTGTTGCGCTCCCCTACGCCCGGACGGACGTCAGGATTCACCCACGCGGGTGGATGCGGGAGGGGGGTACGGGAGTTACTGGCGCTCCCTCCACTCCTCGTCGGGGCGGGCGGGGGCGGGCTGGGAGGGCGAGAGGTTCCTGGCGTCCACCTCGGCGAAGATGAAGTTCTCGGGTGGGATCGGACTGCCCGACAACCGGCGCAGCAGGGCCAGTTGACCCACGTGCGTCATCACGTCGGCGAGTGGGCCCTGCAGGAGTTGGGGGGCAGTGAGACTGCCCAGGCGGCCCTCGGCATCGAGCAAGGCCGCCACGGATTCCAGCATCGCATGAAAGCGCTCCTGCTCCGCCATCGGCGAGGGCAGCGGATCCGGATCGATCGGGTACGCGCCGCCCTCGGCGAACGTGCGCGTGTAGCCGAGCACGCTGGTCATGTGTCGGAGCAATGCGGCGGGTGTACGCGAGCGGTTGCCGGCGTCGTACGTCCAGTACGCTGCAGGGGCGTCGCGCATCGCCTTCTGTGCGCGGTATGCGATCGCCGCGAGGAAATGCCTGACCAGTGAACGCGCGTCCATAATGAAGTAAGTTATCGAGATCGGGAGTGGAGCCCGCCAGCCGGTGCCCCGCACCGCCACCCCTCCCATCCCACCTCTCCCCCTCCCCAATGGCAAAGATCGGCGAAACCGAATGGATCTGGCGCGACGGGTCCTTCATCAAGTGGCAGGACGCGCAGATCCACGTGCTGGCGCACTCCGTCCAGTTCGGCTCGGCCGTGTTCGAAGGCATCCGCTGCTATGCGACTCCCAAGGGGCCCGCCGTCTTCCGGCTGCCGGAGCACTTCAAGCGGATGTTCAACTCTTGCAAGATCTACCGCATGGAGCCCAAGTGGACGATGGAGCAACTCATCGATGCCACGCGCGAGCTCGTGCGCCGCAACAACATCGAGTCCTGCTACATCCGCCCGATGGTGTTGCGCGGGTATGGTGCGGCCGGCATGGTGCCGTTCGACTCGCCGATCGAGACCTACCTGCCCTGCTGGCCCTGGGGCGCGTACCTCGGCGAGGAAGCGCTCGAGAAGGGCGTGGACGCGTGCATCTCGAGCTGGAACCGCGTCGCCCCCAACACCATCCCCGCGGCCGCGAAGATCGCCGGCAACTACCTGAGCGGGCAACTGCTCAAGATGGAAGCGCTGCGCAACGGCTTCGAGGAAGCGATCGCCCTCGGACCCGACGGCATGCTGAGCGAGGGCTCGGGCCAGAACGTCTTCATCGTGGACGGCGGCGTGCTCTACACACCCCCCATCGACGGCACGTTGCTGCCGGGCATCACGCGCAACACGGTGATCTCGCTGGCCGAGGAAGCCGGCATCCGCGTGATGGTGCAGCCGCTGACGCGCGAGACACTCTACACCTGCGACGAAGCGTTCGTGTGCGGCACGGCGAGCGAGCTGACGCCGATCAAGAGCGTGGACCGCCTCAACGTGGGCGACGGCAAGGTGGGCCCCGTCACGC
>Ga0268299_1004686_pt1 | contig 10311 bp, 9 predicted proteins | sample NOBtaG_FD_193484 | JGI IMG/M metagenome (GOLD analysis project Ga0268299, IMG submission 193484) | Activated sludge microbial communities from bioreactor in Nijmegen, Gelderland, Netherland - NOB reactor | ecosystem: Engineered > Bioreactor > Aerobic > Activated sludge | place: Netherlands... | reverse complement strand
GGCGGCGTGGGCGCGTTCGAGCACGGGTGTGCGGGACGGTTGATTGCACGGTGGTCTTCCCCCTGGTTCTTGGCTGCCACCGTCGTGGTGGCGGCGCGCGTCGACGACCGCCTCGTGTGAGCTGGAGTCCCCCTCTCGCCGGTACCCCCATTGGCCGGCGATGACCCCCTTGTCGGGGGAACGATCGGTGTGACGATTCTTACACGGTCGCTCCGGCCGGCGCACCTTCGGAATGAATCGAATCAGCCTTCGGCCGGAACCGGTGGGCCGAAGCGGCGGAGCAGGAGCACCCGGTTGTAGCGCTGGAGCAAGACCGGGTAGCCGTTGATCACGATGTCGATCGCCACCATCCACACGGCCGCCCGCCACCGGCCCCGAGCGGCGGCATGCCCGGCACCGACCAGCGTGGTGGCACCGGCCACGACGTGGCTGGCCTCGGCTGTGCACATCCGGCGGGCAAGGCGGTGTATCCGGTCGGGCGTCGGTTGAGCCGGCAAGCGCAGGCCCGGGTTGAACAGGGTGGCCGGGCCCCGCCGCAGCAGCCGTTTGGCCACCGGTACCCCGAACCGCTCGTGGAGCCGGCCGTCGATCTCGACGGGGCGGAGGCGGTGCCACCGGTCGGGCAGCTGGAACGGCAGCACGTGGCTGACCGTGCCCAGAGCAGTCATCGGGAGCCACGCCACGGCCAGGGCGAACCGGAAGCTTCCGGGCCCGACCCGGCGCCGCGTCCATATCAGGAGGCCGGCGGTGGTGGCGGCCGAGCCGGCCGCCACCACCGCTCCCGTCAGCGGGGAGCGGTGGCCGCGGCGTTCATCGGGGCGGAGACGCATGTGCGGTGTCCGCCGCAAGCGAACCCGGGGTCGCCGAAGGGGACGCTCAGTCGTAGATGATCACGCCCCGGATGTTCTTGCCGGCGTGCATGTCGGCGTAGCCCTGGTTGATGTCATCCAGCTTGTATCGGCTGGTGATCAGGTCGTCGAGGTTGAGCTTGCCCTGCTGGTACAGCATCAGCATCCACGGGATGTCCCGGCTCGGGCTCGACGCCCCGAACAGCGCACCCTGCACCCGCTTCTGGAACAGGGTGAGCTCGAAGGCCGGCACCGACAGCTTCTCCTCCACCGGCCCGATCCCCGTCACCACCACCGTGCCCGCCTTGCGGATGGACTGGAAGGCGCCGGAGATGTGCTCGGCGTGGACCACGCCCACGGTGACGATGGCCGAGTCGGCCCCCTGGCCGTTCGTGACCGACTGGGCGAACTCGGTGGCCTCCTCGATCGAGGCGAAGCTGTGGGTGGCCCCGACCCGTTCGGCCATCTCCCGCTTCATCGCCACCGGGTCCACTGCGATCACGTGGAGGGCGCCGGCGTGGGCCGCCCCCTGCACGGCGTTGATGCCGATGCCGCCGATGCCCATGATGATCACCGTGTGGCCCGGTTTCACCTCGGCCGAGTTGACGGCCGAGCCCCACCCGGTGCCCACGCCGCAGCCCACGAGGGCCGCCTTGTCCAGCGGGATGTCCTTGTCGATCTTGATGGCGCTGTGCACGTCGATCAGGGAGTGCTCGCAGAAGGTGGAGATGCCGGCGGCCTGGCCGATCGGCTTGCCGTCGATGCTGAGGCGGTAGCTGCCGTCGGTGCGGCAGCCGGTGAGCACGTGGGCACCCAGGTCGCACAGGTTCTGCATGCCCGAGGCGCACCAGCGGCAGCGGCCGCAGCCGGGGAGGAACGACATCACCAGGTGGTCGCCCACCTCCCAGCCCGGGGTGTTCGGCCCCACGCCGACCACCACGGCCGAGCCCTCGTGTCCGCCGGCGAAGGGCAGCAGGCCGGGCGGCATGTCGCCCGTGGTCATGTGGTCGTCGGAGTGGCACAGCCCGGAGGCCGCCATCTTGATCAGCAGCTCGCCCTGGCGGGGCTCGTCGAGGTCGATGTCGACGATCTCCCACTTCCCCGGCGACTTCGTCACCACTGCGCCGCGAGTCTTCATGTGTCGTCCCCCTGTTCGGTATCGGCCCACCCGGGCCTGTCCCAGTCCATCACGCGATCGGGTCAGACGGCTATCTCTTCCGGGGGCTGGCGCCCCCGTCGGTCCGCTTCGCGGGACCTCCCCCATCTCGCCCGGGGCCCCTACCCCTGGCGGCCGTTCCGCTTCGCTACACGGCTCCGTTCCGGGGGCTGGCGCCCCCGTCGGTCCGCTTCGCGGGACCTCCCCCATCCGGCCCGGGGCCCCTACCCCCGGCCGCCGTTCCGCTTCGCTATACGGCGAGCACGGCGCGGGCGGTGTCGCCTTCGAGGGTCTCGCGGGCGAGGCCGGTGAGTCCCTGGGCGGCGGCCCGGCGGCCGAAGGCCACGATGTAGGTGACGAAGGCGGCCTCCACCGCCAGCCCCATGCCCACCCGCACCGCCGTGGGCAGCCCGCTGGGGGTGACGAACCCCTCGATGATCCCGGCCGTCACGAACGCCACCATCAGGCCCAGCACCACCATCACCGAGCGGCGGGCGGCGTCGGTGAAGGCGGCGGCCCGGCTCTGGTCGCCGGGCGACACCACCGCCCAGCCCAGCGTCATCCCCGCCGCCCCGGCCAGGATCACGGCCGACAGCTCCAGCAGCCCGTGGGGCAGGATCAGGCCCCAGAACTTGGGTTGCTGGCCGGCGTCGATGAACAGGGCCCAGGCCACCCCGAGGTTCGCCCCGTTGTAGCCGAGCACCAGCACCGAACCCAGGCCCAGCAGAGCCCCGGCGGCGAAGGCCAGGAACGACACCTGGATGTTGTTGATCAGCACCTCGGTGGCGAACTGGCCGGCCGGGGCACTCGAGTAGTAGTCCTCGAAGTCCTCGTTCACGTAGGCCGCCCGCTGGGCCGCCGGGGCGGCGAAGGTGAGGGCCTCGTCGTTCGTGCCGAGCCAGGGGCCGATCACGGCCGCCGGGGCCAGGAGGGCCAGGGCCGCCACCGCCACGAACCAGCGGATGTGCCACACTGCGGCCGGGAACGTCACGGCGAAGAACCGGCGCAGGCCGGCCGCCGGGCTGGAGGTTCGACGGTAGATGACGGCATTGGCCCGGGCCACGAGGGTGTTCAGCTCGGCCGTGAGCGACGGGTCGGCGAAGTGCTGCCGGGCGAAGCTCAGCTGGGCCGACGTGCGCTGGTACAGGCTCACCAGCTCGTCGACCTCGTGGGGCTGGAGCCGGCCGCCGGGGCGGCGGGCGCGGTCGGCCAGGTGGCCCAGGCGGTCCCAGGCGGGGCGGTTGGCGGCCAGATACCAGTCGAGGTCCACTGGCGGCTTACGCTACCTCAGGCGGGGGCCGCGGCCCCCGGCCCCCATCGCGGCCGGGGCCCCATCCCCTGCCGGCAGCTACGCTGACTACCTCGTGCGGGGGCTGGCGCCCCCGGGCCCCATCGCGGCCGGGGCCCCATCCCCTGCCGGCAGCTACGCTGCCTGTCGATGGCCGAACCCGGGGGAGCAGGGGTGACCGCCCCGGCAGCGTCGGTGGCCCCGCCGGAGCGCGGTCCCACGGTGGGCGACCCGTCGGCCGCCCGGTCGCCGCACCTGCTCACCGTGGTGACCCCGGAAGGCGTGCTGCTCGAGTTCCGGGCGGCCGGGGTGGGCTCCCGCTTGCTGGCCGCTGCCATCGACCTCTTCTGCCAGTTCATGGCGTTGATCTTGCTGATCTTCGTGTTCGCCCTGGCCCTGGTCGTGGTGAACGAGACGGCGGGCGTGATCCTGCTCGTCGTCGTGGTCTTCCTCATCGTCTACGGCTACCCGGCGGCCACCGAGACGCTGTGGGACGGCCGGACGCTGGGCAAGGCGGCGCTGGGGATCCGGGTGATCACCACCGAGGGCGGCCCGGTGGGTTTCCGCCACGCGGCCATCCGGGCCATGCTCGCCACCGTCGATTTCTGGTTCCCCCCCGGGGGCCTCATCGCCCTCACGTCAGCCCTGGTCACCCAGCGGAGCCAGCGCCTGGGCGACCTGGCGGCGGGCACGATCGTGGTGCGCCGGGCCCGGGCCGCCACCTCCCCCGTGTTCTTCGCCCCGGCCTACGGCGTGGAGCGCCTCACCAGCCAGCTCGACACCAGCGCCCTCACCGCACAGCAGTACGGCGTGATCCGGGAGTACCTCCTCCGGCTGGGTGAGCTCATGCCCGAGCGGGCCGCCGCGCTGGGCCACGAGCTCGCGTTCCATGTGGGGCTGATCACGGGCACGCCCAAGCCCGATTGGCTCGACCCTCCCCGTTACCTGGCCTCGGTGCTGTGCGCCCATCAGACCCGGTTCCGACCGGCGCCGGGGCCGGTGGGCGTCTCTCCTGGTGGCGTGGCCGGGACGGGCGGAGCCGCCCCACCGCCGCCCGGCGCGTACGGTCCGCCGCCCGGCGCGTACGGTCCGCCGCCCGACCTGGGCTCGCTGCCGCCGCCGGTCGGTCCGCCGGTGATCGGCGGCTGAGCCTGCTCAGCGCCCCCTGATCCGGCGGAGCTCGGCGTCCACGTCGGCCTCGGTGACGGGGCGGCGCAGGAACGCCTCCCAGAAGTTCAGCACCAGGCCGATGCCCCAGCCGCCGAGTATCCAGACCGGCCAGAAGTAGCCCCGCCCGGTGACGAACCAGATGAGGATGAGGAAGGCGTTGACCACCACGTAGGTCGTCAGATGGGAGGCGAATGATCGTTTGGCCTCCACCCGCCGTTTGGCTTCGGCCCGCAGCGGGTCGGGATCGGGCGCTGGCCCGGGAGCGATGAAATCGGGTTCGCTGGCCACGGCTGCTACCTCCGTTGTCCGGTCGCCCACCGTCATGGACATCCTCCACCCGCCGGGGAGGTCGGGCCAGGGCCGAAGGGCCAGGCGTCGCCGAGCCGCCATGCCCTAGCCTGGAGGTGTGGTCCACTACCTCGACAACGCCGCCACCACCCCGGTGCGGCCGGCCGCCGTCGCCGCCCTGCTGCCGCTGCTCACCGAGACCTACGGCAACCCGTCGGGGGCCCATCGCATGGCCCGCGACGCCAACCGGGTGCTGGACGACGCCCGGGCCACGATGGCCGAGGCCCTGGGGGCCCAGCCGGGCCAGATCGTGTTCACCGGCGGCGGCACCGAGGCCGACGCCCTGGCCGTTCGGGGCACGGTGGCGGCCCGGGGCGGGATCCCGGTGTGCTCGGCCATCGAGCACCACGCCGTGCTCGACCCGGTGCACCACCTCGGCGGCCGGGTGGTGGCCGTGGGAGCCGACGGCCGGCTCGACCTGGCGGCCCTGGAGGAGGCGCTCGACCCGTCAGTGTCACTGGTCTCCGTCATGCTGGCCAACAATGAGACCGGCATCATCCAACCCATCGCCGAGGCGGTGGAGATCGTGCGGCGCAAGGCGCCAGGGGCGCTGTTCCACACCGACGCCGTGCAGGCCCTGTGCTGGGTCGACGTGGCCGAGGCGGCGGCCACGGCAGACCTGGTGTCGGTCAGCGCCCACAAGTTCGGCGGCCCCAAGGGGGTCGGGGTGCTGGTGGTGCGCGACGGCGCCGATCCCGAGCCGCTCCTGCTGGGCGGTGGCCAGGAGCGGGCCCGGCGGGGCGGCACCCAGAACGTGGCCGGGATCGCCGCCATGGCGGTGGCCGCCGCCGAGACCCTGGCCGAGCGCCCGGCCGCCCTGCCCCGGGTGGCCGCCCTGCGGGACCGCCTGGCCGACGGGATCCGGGCCGCCCTCCCCGGGGTGGTGGAGACCGGCGTGCCGGGGGCCGACCGCAGCCACAAGACGGCCAACATCTGCCACCTCTGCTTCGAGGGGATCGAGAGCGAGGCCCTGCTGTTCCTGCTGGAGAAGGAGGACATCATGGCCTCGGCCGCCTCCTCGTGCGCCAGCGGCGCCATCGACCCCAGCCATGTGCTGCTGGCCATGGGGTTCGACCGTGACCTGGCGTTCGGCTCGCTGCGCCTGTCGCTGGGCTACGGCTCCACGGAGGCCGACGTCGATGCCGCCCTGGCGGTGGTGCCGGCCGCCGTCACCCGCCTCCGGGAGCGGGGGTCGTGACGTCGGGAGGCCCGGCAGCCGACAACCGCCGCCGGGTGCTGGTGGCCATGTCGGGCGGGGTCGATTCGTCGGTGGCGGCCGCCCTCCTGGCCGAGCGGGGCCACGAGGTTGTGGGCGTCACGATGAAGCTGTGGGGCGGCGAGAGCGACTCGGGCTGCTGCTCGGTGTCCGACGTCGACGACGCCCGCCGGGCGGCGCAGGCGCTGGGCATCGACCACCACGTGTTCAACTTCGCCGACGACTTCCAGCGCCACGTGGTCGACCCCTACGTGGAGGACCACCGGGCCGGGCGCACCCCCAACCCGTGCGTGGCCTGCAACCGCCACATCAAGTTCGACAAGCTGTTCCGCCGGGCCGACGCCCTCGGGTTCGACCTCGTCGCCACCGGCCACCATGCCCGTCTGGTGGCCGACGGCTCCGCTGTCGACGCCCCCGTTCGGGTCGCTCGGGCGGCCGACGGGGCCAAGGACCAGTCCTACGTGCTCCACATGCTCAGCCAGGGTCAGCTCCGCCGCCTGGTGCTGCCCATCGGCGGGCTGACCAAGGCCGAGGTGCGGGCCCGGGCGGCCGACCTGGGCCTGGTGACGGCGGCCAAGCCCGACAGCCAGGACGTGTGCTTCATCCATTCCGGCACCGGGCGCCAGGTCTTCCTGGGCAGCCGCATTCCCCTGGCCCCGGCCCGCCTGGTCGACACCGCCGGCCGGGAGGTGGGCCGGGTGGCCTCGGTGGAGCTGGTGACGATCGGCCAGCGCCGGGGCCTCGACCTGGGGGGCGACGCCGAGCGGCGCTATGTGGTGGACATCGACCGGGCGGCCGGCGTGGTCACGGTCGGCCGGCAGCACGAGCTGCTCGTGAGCCACCAGCCGCTCGACGATGTGGCCTGGTCGCACGAGCCGGAGCCGGGCCCGCTGTGGTTCCAGTGCTCGGCCCACGGCCAGCCCCGGGCCGGCCGCCTGGAGGCGGGCGACGCTCCGGCCCAGGCCACGATCGTCTGGGACGAGCCCCAGCCCCGGGTGGCGCCGGGCCAGTCGGTGGCGTTCTACGGCACCGGCCACCGGAGCGACCTGGTGGTCGGCGGCGCCCTGGCGGCGGCCGGGCACCGGCTGACGGCGCTGTGAGTGCAGGCGCTGCGAGTGGGGGCGCCGTCACCACGGTCGTCACCGACGACGTGGAGCTGGGAGCGGCCGCCCTGCGGGCCGGACGATTGGTGGCGTTCCCCACCGAGACCGTCTACGGGCTCGGGGCCGACGCCTCGAACCCGGTGGCGGTCCGGGCCGTGTTCGAGGCCAAGGGCCGCCCCGCCGGCCATCCGCTGATCGTGCATGTGGCCTCACTGGAGGAGGCCCGGCGCTGGATGGCGCTCCCCGACGCCGCCACCGAGCGTCGCCTGGCGGCCCTGGCGGGGCGGTTCTGGCCCGGCCCGCTCACCATCGTGGTGCCCCGGTCCGACCTGGTGGCCCCCGAGGCGGTGGGGGGCCGCCCCACCATCGGGCTCCGGGTGCCGGCCCATCCGGTGGCGTTGGCCCTGCTCCGGGCGTTCGGGGGCGGGGTGGCTGGCCCGTCGGCCAACCGGTTCGGACGGGTGAGCCCCACCACGGCGGCCCACGTGCTGGCCGACCTCGACGGCCGGGTGGCCGTGGTGCTCGACGGCGGCCCGACCGCCGTGGGCGTGGAGTCGACGATCGTCGATCTGGTCGGCCCCCAGCCGCTGCTGCTGCGCCCCGGCGGGGTGCCGGTGGCCGAGCTGGAGACGGTGCTGGGCGAGCCCGTGCCCGACGGCCGCTCGGGCGAGGCCCGGGCCTCGGGGATGCTCGCCTCCCACTACGCCCCACGGGCCTCGGTGGCTCTGGTCGAGCCGGCCGATCTGGCTTCCGTTCTGGCCTCGGCCCGGGCCGAGCGGGGCGAGGCGGGCGGCGTGGTCGGCGTGATCGCCACCGCGGTGGTCGACCACCAGCCGTCGTGGGTGCTGCCCGACGAGGCCGGCGGCTACGCCCGGGAGCTCTATGCCGCCCTCCGGGCGGCCGACGCCGCCGGGGTCGACCATCTCGTCGTCGTCCCACCGTCGCACGGCCCCCTGCTCGACGCCGTGCTCGACCGCCTCACCAAGGCCGCCGCCCCCCGCCCGGCCTGAACCCCCGGCAGCGCCACCCATCCCGCCACTTTTTCATCCACCCCGTCGCCGGCGGTGCCGTCGGTGAAAAGTTCGCGGCGACGCGCAACTTCTCATCCACCCCGTCGCCGGCGGTGCCGTCCGTGAAAAGTTCGTTCAGTGCGGGTGGTCGTGGGGCGGTTCGTCGGCGGCGGTGGCGGCGGTGGCGGCGGTGCCGGGGTCGGCGATGCGGATGGCCCGGATGCGGGCCTCGGTCAGCACCGCACCGGGCAGGCTGGGGGTGAACACCACCCGGTCGGCCTCGGTGTTCACCACGGTGCGCTTGACCCGCCGGCCGAACGCCACCCGTTCCCGGGCCACCACCTCCAGGGCCAGGCCCCGGGCACCGCCGCTCACGTCGGCCGCGCCCTCGGCGGCGTCGTCGCCCTCCCGAGCCGGGCCCAGGGCGGCCACGATGTTCCGGCGGAGCAGGATCGACTCCACCAACAGCACGTGGTCGTGGATGACGAAACCGGCCGGCACGAACACGATCCACCGGCGGGCCAGCTGGTGGAGCACCTTGAACCCGTGACGGCAGGCCACCGCACCGGCCGCACAGGCCACCGCACCGGCGATCCACCACTCGTTGGCCAGCAGGATGGGCCCGGTCACCAGGCCGGCGAAGACCAGCAGCCAGGTCACCTGTACCGGCCCGAGCAGGGCGAAGGCCGGCGGCCGCAGCGCCATCCGGCGCTCGGAGCCGTAGGCCGAGCCGTTGATCATGCGGTCTCCGGTGGTGGGCAGGAACGCCACCAGCGACAGCAGGGCCCCGTAACCGAGCGCCTCCAGCCGGGCGGCGGAGAAGCCGCCGTCGCCCACCAGCGCCGCCAGCATCACCAGGGCGGGCGCCCCCGGGGCACCGATGCGCACCACGGTGAGGCTGTGGGTCGACGGGACCAGGCACGCCACCAGCCCGGCGAACCAGGCGGCCCACAGCGCCACCTCGGCGATCAGGCCGCCGGTGTCGGGAAAGTGGCCGAGCCGGTCGGACAGGCCCACCCCGATCCCGACCGGGGCCGCCAGCCACACCAGCCGCAGCGGCCACAGGCCGGCCCGGGCCAGCAGCCCGGCGGCCCGGCTGGCCAACGGGCCGGCACCGGCGGCACCGCGAACGGAGAGGGAGGAGGTCGACGCCATCGGCCACCAGTGTGCCGGGTCGGCCGCCGCGACATACCGCCCCCAGTTCGAACCGGGTACCGGTATGTACCTCTGGGAGGAACATCGGGGTACACGGTTCGAACCGAGGTCCGGATGTCGCAGCGGGGGGCGGCCGGGGGACCCGACAGTGCTGTCACAGGGGCCGGGTAGCCTCGGAGCGATGGCGAAACGAGGTAGCAGCACCGCCGGCCCTGCGGCCACCAGCAGTCCCGGCGCAGGGCCCGATGCCCTGGTCACCGAGCGGGTGGAGGAGCTGCGGGCCCTGATCGACCACCACAACGAGCGCTACCACACCCTCGACGCCCCCGAGATCCCCGACGCAGACTTCGACGCCCTGGTCCGCGAGCTGCAGGCCCTGGAGGCCGAGTACCCGGAGCTGATCACGCCGGAGTCGCCCACCCAGCGGGTGGGGGCCGCCCCCTCGGCCACGTTCGCCCCCGTCACCCACGCCCGGCCGATGATGAGCCTCGACAACGCGTTCAGCCGGCCCGAGCTGGAGGCGTGGGCCGAGCGGGTGGCCAGGGGGCTGGACCTGGGCGACGCCGCCGCCCCCGTCGGCTACCTGTGCGAGCTGAAGATCGACGGCGTGGCCTGCTCGCTGCGCTACGAGGGGGGCCGCCTGACCCAGGCCGCCACCCGGGGCAACGGCCGGGTGGGGGAGGACATCACGGCCAACGTGGCCGGTATCGAGGTGATCCCCACCCGGCTCACCGGGTCGCCGCCCCCGCTGGTGGAGGTCCGGGGCGAGATCTACATGCCGGTGGCCACGTTCGCCGCCCTCAACGAGGCCCAGGAGGCGGCGGGCCTGCCCCGCTACGCCAACCCCCGCAACACCGCCGCCGGCAGCCTCCGCCAGAAGGATCCGGCCATCACCGCCAGCCGGGGGCTGGCCTTCTGGTGCTACGGCCTGGGTGTGGTGGAGGGCGGCCCCAACCTGGAGAGCCAGGGCTCGATGCTGGAGTGGCTGGCGTCGCTGGGGATGCCCGTCAACCCCGA
>Ga0268299_1004685_pt1 | contig 10315 bp, 6 predicted proteins | sample NOBtaG_FD_193484 | JGI IMG/M metagenome (GOLD analysis project Ga0268299, IMG submission 193484) | Activated sludge microbial communities from bioreactor in Nijmegen, Gelderland, Netherland - NOB reactor | ecosystem: Engineered > Bioreactor > Aerobic > Activated sludge | place: Netherlands... | reverse complement strand
ACGCCGACCGGCGCTTCCCCGGCTCCACTTCGAGCTGGTCGCTTCATACCTCGCTGGCGGTCGGCGTGGCCAGCGCCGGAGTGGCCGTGGTGTGCGGTGCCGGCCTCGCCCTCCGTGCGCCCCGTAACCCGACCGGCCTGCGCTTCGTGATGATGGGCGGTGCCCTGGCGGCCTGGCTCGCCGCCAGCTTCTGGCCGGCCCGGGTGGCCCCACTCGTGGCGGGGCTGCTGGTGGCGGCGCTGCGCCCCCTGCTCTACTTGTCGGTGCTGGCGTGGCCTGCGGGGCGGTTCGAACGACGGTACCGGCGCCGGCTGGCGGTGGCGGTGGCCGCCGCTGCCGGGTTGTCGTGGGCGCCCCTGGTGCTGCGGACGGTGGAGGACGGCGACCTGCCCTGGGGCTGGACCTCGTGGCCGCTGCCTCAGATCGGCTCGCTCGCCGCCGGGCGGGTGGCCACGGCGTTCGTGCAGCTCGCCTACCCGGCGGCGGCCGTGGCGGTGCTGGTGGCCATCGTGCACCGCCGCCGCCGTCTCCCTCCGGCGGTCCGCCCGCTCACCAACGCCGCGGTGCTGGGCGGGATCGTCGCCGCGGCCGCAGACCTGTGGCTGTTCGCCCTCGACTACGTGGCCCGGCCGGTGGTGCGGGGCGGCACCGGGGCGGAGGTGGTCGGCTTCCTGGCCGTGGTGCTCGACTACGCCCGGTTCGGCGCCGTACCCGCCCTGTTCCTGTTCGACGCCGTCCGTCGCACGTCCCGGCGATCGGTGTCGGGCCCGGCCGGCGGTGCGGCCATCGAGGTCGACCTCGATGCCGAGGCCGGGGCGCGCGGCCCCGGCGGTGGGGCCGGGGGGCGGCACCGGGGCCTCACCGCCCTGCTGGCCGACACGAGCGGCGATCCCGACCTCCGACTCCTGTGGCGTCAGGGTGGGCGCTGGCTCGACGAGCAGGGCCGGGTGGTGAGCGCCGAGCCGCCGCCGGGCCGCCGGCGCACGACGTTCGTCACATCCCAGCTCACCGAGCTGGCGGCGGTGGAGCACGACGGCCACCGGGTGCTCGCCCCCAGCCTGATCGACGCGGCGGCGGCCGCCATCGCCTCCAGCGTCGGCCGCCGCCGGGCCGAGGCCGAGGCCGTGGCCCGCCTGGCCGAACTGAGGGCGCAACAGCGGGCCCTGATCGACGCGCAGGACCGGGCCCGGCGCCGCCTCGAGCGCGATCTCCACGACGGGTCACAGCAGCAGCTCGTGGGCCTGGCCCTCCAGGCCCGGCTCGAGGCCCGCCAGGCCGGGCCGGCCGATGTCGACGCCCGGGACGAGCTGGCCGGTGCCCTCCGGCGGGCCGGCGACGCCCTGCTGGCGGTGGTGTCGGCCGAGCGGCCGGCCGCTCTGGCCGCCGGGCTGGCCCCGGCGCTGGCGTCGCTGGCCGCCGGAGCGCCGGTGGAGACGAGCCTCACCATCTCCGGGCCTACCGCGGCCCCTGCCCCCGACGGTGCCGATCCCGCCGCCGGTGACGGTGCCGCGAGCCCGGCCGACCCCGTCGTCGACGATCGGGAGGTGGCGGCCTGGTATCTGGCGTGCGAGGCGGTGACGAACGCGGTGAAGCACGCCGGAGCGTCCCGGTTGGCGATCCGGCTCGTCACCGGGCCCGGCGCCATCCATCTGGAGGTAGCCGACGACGGGATCGGCGGGCTGGATGCCGTGCCGCCGTCGCTGGCCGAGCGGGCGGCCGGTGCGGGGGCCACGGTGACCGTCCGTCCCGGCCCCGACCGGGGCAGCATCGTGGCGATCGAGGTGCCGGGGTGCGCGCCGGCCGTGGGGGCCGCCCGATGAGCCGGCCTGCTCGGGTGCGTCCGACGGCCACGGCCGTCGCCCTGTCGGCGCTGGCCGGGGCCCTGGTGGCCGGGGGTCTGGCCGCCGCTGCCGCCCAGGTGACCATCGACGACAGCGTGGCCACGCTCATCGCCCTCACGATGGGGGTGGCGGTGGCCGGCGCCGGGTCCGGCTGGCTCGTCCATCGCCGGGGCGACCCGACCTTGGGCGCCCGGCTGCAGCTGCTGGGAATCCTCACCACCGCCGGGGTGACCCGCCATCTCGACCTCGGCCCCGGCGGCCTGATGACCGCCGGGGCCTGCTGGCTGGCGGCCCCGGTGGCCGGTCTGTGGGCCATCTCCGCCGTTGGACCGATCGCCGGGGGCGGCGTGGAGGCCCAGCCGATGGAGCCCGGCCGGGGGCGGACCGGAGATCGACCCGCCGAGCGGTTCCTCCTCGTGGCCGCCTGCCTCCTGGCCGCGGCGGCCGCTCTGGCCGGTGGGGAGGCCGGCCCGGGTAGCTGGACGGCCGTCACCGTCGGGGCCGGGATCGCGCCGCTGGCCCGCCTCCTGGCGGCGTCGCAGGCGGTGACGCTGGTGGGGGCGGCCGTCGCCGTGGTCGGCCGGGCCCGCTCGGCCGGCGCCCCGTCGTCCGTCGGCGTGGCCCTGGCCGCCCGGCTGTGGGCGACGGTCGCCGTGGCCGGCACGGCCGCCCACCTCCTACCCGGGCGCTGGCTGTTCGAGCCGGAGGGCTACCGCCCGTGGGCCGAGACCCTGGCGCTCAAGGTGCCCCTGGTCGCCACGTTGGGCCTGCTGGTGGCCGTCGCCTATCACCGGGTGCTGCGGCCCTGGCTGGCGCCGGTGGCCGACCGGGTGGTGCTGGACCTGGCCCGTCTGCCGTCGCCCGGTGATGGACTGGCCCGGTGGACGGCCGATCCGACGGTGCGGCTCTGGCTCCCCGCTCCTGGCGGCGGTTGGCTGGACAGCTCCGGCCGGACCCCGATGGCCGCCGCCGACGTCGGCCCCGACCGCCTGGCGGTGACGCTCACGAGCGGCGGCGCCCCGGTGGCCCGCATCGAGCACGACGCCGATCTGGCGGCCCAACCAGGCCTCGTCGACTACGAGGTCGGGCTGGTCTCCGCCATCCTGGCGGCCGAGCGCGACGCCGCCGTGGCCGCCGAGCGGCTGGCCGCCGCCCGTCGGGCGAACACCCGCCTGCTGCGGGCCGACGACGATGCCCGCCTCGAGCTGCGCTCCCGCCTCGCCGCCGGCCCGGTGGCCACCCTGGAGCGCCTGGCCGCCGACCTGGGCGCAGCGGACGTCTCGGCGGCTGACCTGGCCGCGATGGCCGACCGCATCCGGCTGGTGGCGGCCGAGGTGCGTGAGCTGTCGCACGGCCTGTACCCGCCGGAGCTGGCCACCGGAGGCCTGGCCGCGGCCCTGCCGCTGGTGGCAGGGGCACCCGCCCGGCGCCTGCCGGCGGCCGTGGAGGTCACGGCGTACCTGATCGCCGCTGGGCATCCCGGAGCCGTGCTCGACGATCGGGGGGCCCGGCTGGCCGTCACCGTTCCCGGCCCGCCGGAGCCGCGGGATCTGGCGATGGAGCTGCCGGTCGAGCGCATCGAGGCGCTGGGCGGTACCGTCCGGTTGGTCGACGGTCCCGCCCCCGGTGGGGCTGTTCGCGTCGAGCTGCCCACCGCTTGGGAGTGACGATGGCCACCATCACCGTGCTCGTGACCCGGGGCTCCGCCGTTGCGACCCTCCCTGCCGACGTGATCGAGCGGGCCGGCGGTCGGCCGGCGGCCCGCGACGGCGCTGAGATCGTCGCCCTGTTCGACTCCCCCACGGCGGCGGTGGCGGCGGCCGTCGCCCTCCATCAGCGATGCGGCGAGGCCGAGCTGGCCAGCGGGCTCGACGTCGGCGACCTGGGCCCCGACGGCGCCTACGGCCGCACGCTCGCCGCCGCCCGCCAGCTGTCCGAAGCCGCCGGCTCCGGGCGGATCGTGATATCGGATCTCATCCGGCTGCTGGCCCCTTCGGTGGAGGTGACGGCACTCCCTCCGGCCCCGCCGTCGGGGTCCGGCGGCCCGACCACGTCGACTGCCGCGGCCCATGTCGTGCGGTGGGAACCGGCGCCGGGCCCGCCGGCGCTGCGGACGATCATCGCCGAGGACGCTGTGCTCATCCGCAAGGGGTTGGAGCGGTTGCTGGCCGACGAGGGGTTCGTGGTGGTGGCCGGCGTGGGCGACCACGACGCCCTGTTGGCCGCGGCCCGGGCCGAGCCGGCCCTCGACCTGGTGGTGACCGACATCCGCATGCCGCCCACGTTCACCGACGAGGGTCTGCGGGCGGCGGCCGAGCTGCGGGCCGCCCGCCCGGACCTGGCCGTGCTCGTGCTCAGCCAGCACATCGAGCCGGCGGCCGCCACCACCCTGCTGGCGTCGAACCCGACCGCCGTGGGCTACCTGCTGAAGGAGCGGGTGGCCGAGATCGACGAGTTCGTGGCGGCCTGCCGCACCGTGGCCGCCGGCGGCGCCGTGATCGACCCGCTGGTCACCGAGCAGCTGATGGCGGCCGAACAGGGTCGGGGCGGGCTCGACGCCCTCAGCGCCAGGGAGCGCGAGGTGCTGGAGCGGATCGCGGCCGGGGCCAGCAACCGGGCCATCGCCGCCACCCTGTTCTGCTCGGAGAAGACGGTGGAGAGCCATGTGCGGTCGATCTTCACCAAGCTCGACCTGCCCGACGACCCCGATGGCAACCGGCGGGTGGCGGCCGCCGTGCGGTGGCTCAGCGACGGAAGGCGTCGCGCCACGGAGGCTGGTCGAATGTAGAGCACGGGACCGCTCCGGCGGGTCCGGGTAGTGTCGGGCCCCATGAAAGCGATCGTGTTCCACGAGCACGGCGGGCTCGACGTGCTCCGCTACACCGACATCGACACCCCCGATCCGGGCCCGGGCGAGGTCCGGGTGGCGGTGGAGGCGTGCTCGCTCAACTACCACGACGTGTTCACCCGCCGCGGCATGCCCGGCATCAAGACCCCGCTGCCCATGATCCCCGGGTGCGACGCCGCCGGCCGGGTCGACGCTCTGGGCGACGGGGTGACCGGCTGGAAACCAGGCGACCGGGTGCTGGTGGATCCCGTGCAGTGGAGCGACGACGGCCGCATCCGCATGATCGGCGACACCCGGTGGGGGGCCTACGCCGAGTACGTGGTGGTGGACGCCCGCCAGCTGATGGCCCTGCCCGACGACGTCTCCGCCGTCGACGCCTCCTGCCTGCCGGTGGCCTACGGGACGGCCCACCGGATGCTGTTCACCCGGGGCCGGATCGAGGCGGGGGAGACGGTGTTCGTGCTGGGGGCGTCGGGCGGGGTGGGCACGTGCTGTGTGCTGCTGGCCAAGCTGGCCGGCTGCCACGTGGTGGCGGCCGCCGGCTCGGCGGCCAAGTGCGAGGCGCTGCGGGCCCTGGGGGCCGACGAGACCGTCGACTACTCCACCACCGACATCGCCGCCTTCACCCGGGAGCGCACCGGCACCCTGTTCAGCGGGGGCGGCTGGGACGTGGTGGTGAACTTCACCGGAGGAGACACCTGGGCCCAGACCCTGCGGATGGTCAAGGCCGGGGGCCGGCTCCTCACCTGTGGCGCCACCGCCGGCTACGACCCGCCCACCGACATCCGCTTCATCTGGACCGCCGAGATGGACGTCCGGGGCTCGAATGGCTGGAAGCGGTCCGACCTGGAGGCCCTGGTGGCGATGGTGCAGGACGGCCGGCTGAAGCCGGTGGTCGACTGCGAGCTCCCGCTCGATCAGGGGGCCGAGGCCATGCGCCTGCTGGAGGAGCGCCGGTTCTTCGGGAAAGTGGTGATCACGCCGTGATCACCACCCATCAGCACTACGTCATCACGCCATGAACCTCGGGGACCTGCCGAGCCAATGGGTGGGTACCGGTCGCACTGCCTTCGTCGACCTCACCGGCGACCCCGCGGCCGGGCCGGTGCCGGTCGGCTACGACGACCTAGCCGACCGGTGCGCCCGGATCGCCGGCTGGTTGCAGCAGCAGGGATTCGGCCGGGGGGCCCGGGTTGGGATCCTGGCCGACAACTCGGTCGACTATGCCGCCTGCTACTTCGGGATCATGCAGGCCGGGATGGTGACCGTGCCGCTCAACACCCGCCAGCCCCCGGCGATCCAGGCCGACGTGGCGGCCGACGCCGCCCTGGCCTTGGTGTTCCACGACGCCGACCACACCGGGTTGCTGCCCCCGGGTGTGCCGTCGGTGCTGATGGGGGGCGACGACGGCGGCCCGTTTGGCTGGCGCCGGGTGCTCGACGCCGGACCCGTCGCCGCCGCCGACATGAGCCCCGACGAGGTGGCGGTGCAGATGTACACCTCGGGTTCCACCGGGCGGCCCAAGGGGGTGCTGCTCACCCATGGCGGTCAGCTGTTCAGCATCCACCAGTACGTCACCGGGGTGCTGCCGATGGAGCCGGGCGAGCGGCTGCTGGTGTCGGCCCCCATGTACCACAAGAACGCCGGCATGCAGCTCAAGATGGCCTTGAGCCTGGGCGGCACCGTGATCCTGCTCCGCCGGTTCACCCCCGAGGGCTACCTGCGGGCAGTGGCCGACCACCAGGCCACCGCCGTGAGCGGCGTGCCCACCATGTTCGCCCTGATGGCCGGCCGCCCCGACCTGGTGGCCGAGCTCGATCTGAGCGGGGTGCGGCGGGCCTCGATCGGCTCCGCTCCCATGACCCAGGCACTGTTCGATCAGGCCCGCCGCCTGTTCCCCAACGCCATCGTCACCAACGGGTACGGCACCACCGAGGTGGTGGCCGTGTTCGGCGGCCACCCCGAGGGCCGGCCCCGGCCCGACATCTCGGTGGGCCACCCGCTGGCGGCGGTGGGCACCCGGCTGGTCGACCCGGCCACCGGGGCCGACGCCGAGCCCGACCCTGCCACCGGCCGGCGCCGGGGAGAGCTGTGGGTGCGCAGCCCGGGGCTGATGAGCGGCTACCACAACCGGGCCGAGCTGACGGCCGAGCGGGTGACCGACGGCTGGTACCACACCGGCGACGTGATGGAGGCCGACGCCGACGGCTGGCACTTCGTGGTGGGCCGGGTGGACGACATGTTCAACTGCGGCGGGGAGAACGTCTACCCCGGCGACGTGGAGCAGATGTTGGAGCGGTGCCCGCTGGTCCACCAGGCCGGGGTGGTGGCCGTCCCCGACGAGGTGAAAGGGGCCCTGCCGGTGGCGTTCGTGGTGCCGGCCCCGGGTGAGGTGGCCCCCACGGAGGACGACGTGAAGGCCTGGGCCCTGGCCAACGGACCTGCCTACCAGCACCCCCGGGCGGTGTGGGTGGTCGACGAGCTGCCCCTCGCCTCCACCGCCAAGCTCGACAAATCCGCCCTGGCCGCCGAGGCCGCCCGCCGCTGGGTCCCGAGGCCGGGATAATCACGTTTGAGGGCCGGTGGCGCCACAGTAGAGTCAAGGATCGACTTGCTGCCGTAGCTCAGTTGGCTAGAGCACCAGATTGTGGATCTGGGGGTCATGGGTTCAAGCCCCATCGGCAGTACATCTTTCTCCAGCCACAGAGGGCCCAGACGTGAGCAAGCAGCAGCAACGGCCCGCGGCTCGGCCGAAGGCAAGGCTGCCGCGGGGTCTCGGTGACGTCATAGACGCCGACGTCACCGATCGGCAGGAGATGATCGCCACCATCACCGCCGTCTACCGGCGGTACGGGTTCCAGCCGCTGGAGACCCCGGTGCTCGAGTACCTCGACGCCCTGGGCAAGTTCCTGCCCGACGTCGACGCCCCCGGCGAGGGCGTGTTCGCCCTGCGTGACGACGACGAGCAGTGGCTGGCCCTCCGCTACGACCTGACGGCCCCCCTGGCCCGGTTCGTGGCCGAGCACCGCAACGACCTGGCCCTGCCCTACCGGCGGTTCCAGGTGGGGCCCGTGTTCCGCCAGGAGAAGCCCGGCCCGGGCCGGTTCCGCCAGTTCTACCAGTGCGACTTCGACACGGTCGGATCCCGGTCGATGGCGGTGGAGGCCGAGGCCTGCGCCCTGCTGTCGGAGGCCCTGGAGGCGCTCGGTATCGAGCGGAACGCCTACGAGATCCGGATCAACAACCGCAAGGTGCTCAACGGCGTGCTGGCCACGGCCGGGGTCGACGGCGACACGCCGGAGGGGGTGGCCCGCCGGTCGCACGTGCTGCGCTCGATGGACAAGTACGACCGGGTGGGGCTCGACGGTGTCCGCCTCCTGCTCGGTCCCGGCCGCAAGGACGAAAGCGGCGACTTCACCGCCGGGGTGGGGCTCGGCGACGCCCAGATCGACCTGGTGGTCGGCTTCGTCACCGCCGGAGCCGGGGCCGCCTCCCGGGGCGAGGTGCTCGACCGCCTCCGCTCGCTGGTGGGCGAGGCCCCCGAGGGCAAGGACGGGGTCGACGAGCTCGACACCGTCGATCGCCTGCTCACGGCGATGGGGATCGGGTCCGAGGTCGTGACGATCGACCCGACCGTGGTGCGGGGGCTCGACTACTACACGGGGCCGGTGTTCGAGGCCGTGCTGACGCAGGGTTCGTTCGGCTCGGTGGCCGCCGGCGGCCGCTACGACGACCTGGTGCGCCGCTTCACCGGCCAGGACGTGCCGGCCTGCGGGGCCTCGATCGGGGTCGACCGGCTGCTGGCGGCGCTGCGCCACCAGGGCAAGCTGGCCGGGTCGGTGGCGGCCGGGCCGGTGGTGGTGACCGTGATGGACCGCCAGGAGCTGGTCCGGTACCAGGCGATGGTGGCCGAGCTGCGGGCGGCCGGGGTGGCAGCCGAGCTGTACCTGGGCAACAAGGGCATCGGCGACCAGCTCAAGTACGCTGACCGGCGGCGCTCCCCGCTGGCCGTGATCGCCGGGTCGAACGAGTTCGACGCCGGCACGGTGGTGGTCAAGAACCTCCTGTACGGCAAGGAGGTGTCGCAGGGCATCAGCGACCGGGCCGAGTGGCTGGCGGCGGCCGACGTCCAGCAGACGATCCCCATCGGCGACCTCGTGTCCTACGTCCAGCGCCTCTTGGCCGGTCCCGGCGCCCAGAGCTAGGTTCGGGCGGTGGCCCGCTCCACCGATTCCCCCGTCGCCGCCCTCGCCCATCGCTATGCCCGGGACGGGGTGCTGCACGTGCCGGGGATCCTCGACGCCGCCACCCTGGAGCGGCTGACCGAGCTGTTCGACCGGGGGCTGGCCGAGCCGTCGGGGGCGGCGGCCAACCTGGCCCGGGGCGACGGCACCACGTTCCACCAGGACCTGGGCAACACCCGGCACTGGGAGGCCTGGGCCGAGGTGCTGCGGGCGTCGCCCCTGCCCCGGCTGCTGGCCGAGCTGTGGGGCTGCGACAGCGTGTGGTTCTACTACGAGCAGGTGTTCCTCAAGGAGGGTGGGGCCACCCGGCGGACCCCGTGGCACCAGGACTCGTCGTACCTGCCGGTGGAGGGCACCCAGATCGCCAACCTGTGGGTGCCGTTGGACCCGGTGGCGGCCGAGGATGCGCTGGAGCTGATCCCCGGCTCCCACCATGGACCGCAGTACGCGCCGTCCCGGTTCGACCCGGCCGACGAGACGGCGCCCATCGACCCCGACGATTCCCGGCCCCGGCTGCCCGACATCGAGGCCGACCGGGGGCGGTTCGAGATCCGGTCGTGGGCGTGCCAGCCGGGCGACGTGGTGGTGTTCGATCTCGGCGTGCTCCACGGTGGGGCCGCCACCCGCCCCGGCGGCCGGCGCCGCACGGTGGCCCTGCGCTGCTTCGGGCCCGACGCCCGCCTGGCGGCCCAGGCCGGCGCCCCCAGCCGCTCGTCCGACAAGGTCCCCCGGTTCGTCCGCTACCACCGTGAGCTCACCCCCGGCCAGGCGCTGTCGGATCAGCCTGCCTTCCCCCGCCTGCTCGGCCCGTAGCGCCGCTCCTGATCGAGGCGTGGCCTCACCGGTGAGCTTGCTGCGGGCTGGCGTGTCGGCGGCGGTGGCAGGGGGCGCAGCGGAGTTGGAGTTCGGTGGTGACGGTGTGGTGGGTCTGTTCCCAGGCGGGGACGTGGTCGTAGTGGAGGAGGCGGTGCTCGCCGCAGTCGATGCAGGCCCGGTCCCGTTCGTGGACGACTCGTTGTTGGCGGGTTGTCGGGTGCCGCCGCCGGTTGGAGGCATCGACGGGGCGGCCCTCGGCGTCGTGGATGAGGGCCCGGATGAACGCGTTCGGTGCGAGGCGTTCGATGACGGTTGCCGGGATGGGGGTGCCGTCATCGAGGGTGCAACCGTCGCCTCGGATATGGAGCACGATCTCGGTGATGTTGGTACCGGCGCCTTCTTGTAGCAGCTCGACGAGGGCGTCGGCGTACTGCTGGCCCAGCGTCGGCCTCTCGTCGGGCGGTGTGGCGGGCTGTGGCTTCGACCGCATGATGCGGGTGGTGAGGGCGGCGTCGAAGTGCCCGGCGGTCAGGGGCGGGAGGCGGCAGGTGTAGACGGTCATGCCG
>Ga0268299_1004684_pt1 | contig 10316 bp, 6 predicted proteins | sample NOBtaG_FD_193484 | JGI IMG/M metagenome (GOLD analysis project Ga0268299, IMG submission 193484) | Activated sludge microbial communities from bioreactor in Nijmegen, Gelderland, Netherland - NOB reactor | ecosystem: Engineered > Bioreactor > Aerobic > Activated sludge | place: Netherlands... | reverse complement strand
GCTGGGCCAAGATGTCGAAGTGACTGTAAGACAGGCTCCACGCGGACGACGTCTCGGAACGGTTCATGCGAAGCTCTCAAGCCGATCCAGAACCATGGGTGCATCGTGACTGGACGAACAGCATGAGATGAGATATGCGCCTGGACATCACGGATTCGTAATTCTGTACACCATGTCACCGATGAAGCGCCGGAATGACTCGTTCTCCACGAACTGCTTATAGACCTGCGTATCGTCCTTCAAGAGATGTTGCATCACTTTGGCGAGTGCCTGGTCGTGAGCCATGCGGGCAGTGTGCGGGGTGTTTTCCTTCGCATTTTGGTAAGTGATGTCGGCAGCGACCTTCGGAGCGATGTCGTCACGAATACGTTTCGCGACTCGGTCGGTGTCGGTGAACAGCGTACCGAACTGCTCATTAAACGTCTTGAGGATGTTGCTCAGGCGGTCAAGCTCGGGCTCGGCCTTGTGGCCGTGAGCATCCGTCGGGACTGGTTCGATCTCCGCATCCTTGTCCGCTAAGGCAATCTTCATCGTCGCCTTCTTCTCAACGCGGTAGCTGTCCATATCGATGGTGTCGAGAATGCCCTTCGCGAGATCCTCCTCCTGTGGCGCAGGTAACTTGGGCACCAGCAGATTGAGCAGGATGGAGAGTTTCTCCCATTCTGGATTGCTGTAGGGAATCACCGACGACAGAAAGCTGTAGGTGCGACAGAACACCTTGGCCTTGCCCTTGAAACCAACCTGGCTGTCCTCGTCGAGCTTACTCACATAAACGGCCACGCACACATCAAGGATCGGATCGAGTTTGTCTCGGTCTGCATCGCCAAGGAATAATGCCACCACCTGATTCACCTGCTCCGGTGAATAGACCTGAGCGGCATCGAGTGCACGCTTCAAGTCGTGCAATTTATTCGGGTCCGTCTCTTCCGCCAGCAAGGTTGTGCGGTAGTAGTCCTGGAAGGCACAGGTGATCGTCTCGCTGTTGTTCTGGAAGTCGAGCACAAAGCAGTCGTGTTTCTGGGGGTGCGCGCGATTAAGGCGCGACAACGTCTGTACGGCCTTGATCCCAGAGAGCGGCTTGTCCACATACATCGTGTGCAACAAAGGCTCGTCATAGCCCGTTTGGAACTTGTCGGCGCATATTAAGAATCGATAGGGCTCGGCCTGAATCTTTTCAGCGATGTCCTTGCTCGGGAAACCGTTCAGCGATGACTCACTCACCTTGGTTCCACCGTACTCCCGCTCACCGGAGAACGCGACAATCGCCTGATACGGACTCTTGCGCTCTACCAGATAGGTTTTGAACGCATGGAAGTACTGGATCGCCCGATCGATGCCGCTCGTGACCACCATCGCCCGCGCCTGGCCGCCGATCTTTCCAGCCGCCATCACCTGCTCATGGAAGTGGTCCACCATGATCTCGGCCTTGAGACGGATCGCGTGCTCGTGGCTCTCCACATACCGGCGTAGCTTCTTCTGTGCCTTCTTCGTATCGAACTCCGGGTCATCCTCCGTCTTTTTGATCAACTTGTAGTAGCTGTCGACCGGCGTATAAGCCTTAAGCACATCGAGAATAAACCGCTCCTCGATCGCCTGCTTCATCGTGTAGCTATGGAACGGCCGGTGCTTCACCTTGCCCTCGGCATCCGGCGGCAGTGGCTCGCCGAACATCTCCAGCGTTTTGTTCTTTGGGGTAGCCGTAAAGGCAAAGTAGCTGGCATTGGTCAGCATCTTGCGCGCGGCCATGCGCTTGGCGAGTGCCTCGTTCACCGTATCCTCGGGATCGGGTCCCTCATCTTCGCCTTCCGTCTGATCGCTGAGCGCTTGGCTCATCGCAGCGGAAGTCTTTCCGCCCTGACTTGAGTGGGCCTCGTCGATGACGATGGCAAAGCGCTTGCCGTTCTCGGTGGCAATCTCATCGAGGATATGAGGGAACTTCTGCACCGTCGAGACGATGACCTTCTTCCCCTCTTGAATGAATTGACGCAGATCACCGGAATCCTTGGCGTGACCGACCGTCGCGCCCACCTGCATGAACTGCTTAATAGTCGTCTGGATCTGGTGATCGAGTATCCGGCGGTCGGTCACGACGATGACCGAGTCAAAAACTTCCCTATCCTCGCGCTTCAAGCCGATGAGCTGATGCGAGAGCCAGGCGATAGAGTTCGATTTGCCGCTTCCCGCTGAATGCTGGATCAGATAGCGTTTGCCTGCCCCATGCGTGCGAACATCGACCAGCACCTGTCGCACTACACCAAGCTGGTGATAGCGGGGCCAGATCTGCGTGCGCTTCTTCTTGCCGGTTTTTGGATTCTTCTCCTCGACGATCTGCGCGTAGTTTTCGAGGATATTGGTCAGCCCTGCGGGAGTCAGGATCTCTTTCCATAAATAGTCGGTCTTGAGCCCGTAGGGATTGGGCGGATTACCTGCGCCGTCGTTGTATCCCTTATTGAATGGCAGAAACCACGAGCCCTTGCCCTTGAGTTCGGTGCACATCTGCACTTCACTATCGTCCACCGCAAAATGCACCGCACAGCGGCCAAACTCAAAGAGCCGCTCACGCGGATCGCGGTCACGCTTGTACTGTTCGACGGCATCGGCGACGGTCTGCTTCGTGAGGCTATTCTTCAGCTCGAATGTGGCAATGGGCAGGCCGTTGATGAACAGACATAAGTCCAGTGCCCGGCGCGTTTCGTCCATGCTGTAGGCGAGCTGACGCGTGATTGAGAAGCGGTTCTCGGCGTGGAGCTTCTCAGCCTTAGCGTTGCCTGGTGAGGGTGTGCCGTAGAACAAATCAAAGTGCACCGGTCCATGGTCGACGCCTTTGCGTAGCACGTCGATGACGCCGCGCTTGCCAATTTCGGAGGAAAGCCTGGCCAGAAATTTGAGACGGTTAATGTCCTTGGGATCGTTGGCATCGGCCATCGCCAGCTTCTTGAAGGCATCCGGTTGAGTGGCTCGCAGGAAAGCAAAGAGTTGCGGGACATCGATCGCATGGGCGCGGTCGTAGTCTTGCGGACTGCCGGCGATGTAGCCGGTCCCGCCATACGGAGCGAGTCGTTCAGCGGCCATGTTCGGCGCCACGGCGAGACCATCCTCACCGGTCATGTGCCGCATGATCAGCGTTTCGAGACCCTTCTCGCTGGTGTCAGTGCTCACAAGGAACCTCTAATCAAGTACCCATCAAGTACCAAGGATTCTCTTACCTGTTGATCTTAAAGGAGTTGACTTTCAATTCCGCCTATCAACCCCCGTTCTAATCAAGCAACCATCAAGCAATGAAAGAAGCTTTAAGCTATGTCCTTTCAACGTGTTACGAGAAGCAGGTTATTGCGAAAGGCTTCCCAGAACGTGAACCATCAAGCAATTCCTTCCTTAGCTGTGGAGGCTCCCGCCCAGAACGGAAGGTACGTTCGATTCCGTGTTCCTGCCTCAGGATCCCGTACCAGAATCGCCCCTGCCTCAACAGCCTCGTTGAGTAGACGGGAAGCCAGTGCGGCATTCTTCTCGTCGATTCCAAAGCGCTCCCGGAGCGAGGTGTTCGTCATGGGCTCGCGGGTCACATACCTCAAGCACGCATGAAGATAGCACGCGCGTATACGATCCGCCTTCTCCATCTCCTTCAACTCGCGATGGCCAAAGAGTACGACACGCATGGACTCATTCGGCACCTCGAACAGTGGTGCGGGAAGTTGGAAGAATTCAATCTGGAACACAACCTTGTCGATACCGCTCCCACGCTCTTCACAGATACCAACCCGTCGCATGAGTGAGGCAAGTTTCTCATTTCGCGAACGAGGCGGTTGATCAAGGAGGCGGTCGGCGGGAACTAACGGTCGGCCAGGGTTCGTAATCTCCATGCGATCATCAAACACCTCGATCATCGGCCCCGCACCAGTGATCGAAAATTCTTGGTGGATGAGGGCATTCGCAACAACCTCGCGCACGACAAGCGGTGGAAACATCGGTACCGATTTGCGCAACGCCTGCTCGATCACCTCATTCGTCGGAAGCACCGCGATCACACTTTGAATAAGAGCCTCAAAGCCTACCGCATATCCAGATACAACCGATTGCTCCTTCGTCGTGAGGATGCGCCCCTTGCCGGCATATTGAACGATGCGCACAATCTTCCGCCGTAGACCATCGAACTTGGACAGGTCCTTGGCAAACAGAATGGCACCCAGGTTTGTAATGCTCCATAAGCCGCCATCAGTCCGCTGAACAAGCCCGTCGGCGGCGAATGCAGCGAGAATCCCCGTTTGATCTGGAGGGAGAGGAATCTGGAGAAGGTCGAAATACGACGGAAAGGCAAGCAGGTGAAGGACTTCCTCGCCGGCCAGTCGCTGCGCGGCCATGCCATCCTCAAAGGCCGTCATCGTAAAGCGCTGCCAGAGCGCGCGCTCTTTCTCAGGATGATCCTTGAGCTTCTTCTTGTACGAGCCGACTCGGATATACTCCTCGCTGCTGAACCGGACAGGCTGATGCAACGCACGATCAATTTCCAGGAGCACGACACGTGCGCCATCGACTTCACACGCGTGGAAACGGAAGGGAATCTGTGGTTGCAGCAGGCGCGTAAGCCAGTTCTCCAGATCCTCCTGCCCCTGCTTAACCGTCGCGGGCTCAAAGGTAGTACCAACCACGTTCCTTGTGCCATCCTCGACACCCCATAAGACGTAGGCTCGTGGCTTATCCAGCAGCGCAGCCGAGTTCGCCAATGCAGAGATATATTCGCCAATCTCAATGGGGTTCGAGTTGTTGATCTTGAACTCGACCCACTCGGTTTCACGAGGCAGTGTGCGTAACTCGCGCACTAACCCAACGAGATAGTCCTTGGAAGAATCCGTTGTCACGCCTCGGCCTCCTGAGCCACCGCATCGAGGCCCTCGCTCTCCTCATTCTCCTCACCTTCAGCCAGCGTGTCAGCATCCTCACTCGGGTCGAGGTCAGCAGCTTCTTCCGGCAGCTTGGACGCCATCTCACGCACATCGAGCTTGCCGGTGACCACATCAGCGACGAGACGGGTACGGTATTCGCGGAGGAGTTCGATCTCGCGTTCGAGGCGGGAGATAGCAGAATCCAGTGCGCGCGTCTCGGTCTCAATACCTGCGACCAGCCTCACCTGATCATGCATCGGTGGCAGAAGCACATACAGGCATCGCACATCATCGAGTGTGAGCCCCACCTTCGTTCCACCGTTCGTCATCAGTCGGCATTGGTCCTTTCCAAACTGCGAGAGAAGCCCATATGCGACCCATCGCGGAACGGACCCCTCCGGCCGGAGCCGAATCAACGCGGTATGCTGGTTAACGTACGCCTCGCCAAGGCCATCCGGAACGACCCCCACCGCCCCAATCTGAGCAGTGATAGAAAGCAAGAGGTCATTAGGCCTCGCTCGTGTTCTCTCACCCTCCGCTCCAGGGGGCGGTGTCACGTAGCTAATGCGCTTCAGTCGCAGGTCGACCGAGGTAGTCGAGATGTTTCCAATTCGCAGGAAGACGAACCCATCGTCTGCATAATAGCGAGCCCATCCACGCGAGCCGCTCGTAACGAACCGACAGAGGGACTTAAGCCTCCGCACCTCCCAATGCTTTGGAATGTCGCCGAGCCAGGGGATACCGGAGGGTTTGAGGGGAACGGAGGGGTCGAGGCCGCGGGTGACGGCGCGGTGGATAATGGCCTGCTTCTGCTCGTTCAGCAGCGCGATCACCTTCCGCTTCGCCCGAATCGCCCGCTCCAGCCGACCATTCGCCCAGTCCAGAAACCGCACAATCGCCGCCTGCTCGTCCAGGGGAGGGTTCAGCAGCGGAAGTGTCTTGTAATCGCGGTTTGATAGGTGTGTTTGATTACAGCGGTCGTCATTCTGCAACAATCCCCAGTTTCGATTGGCTTGGTAGGCGAGTAGTGGTGGAAGCATCTTGAGCGGTCGAATAATACAGACGCGTTGGTTGACCGCGTAGCTAGCATCATCGTTTACCAAGAAAGCCCGCGCCAAGGCTCGTCCGTTCGGGAGGTCGCTCATAACCATCAAAACGTCGCCTCTTTGTGCTGGCGAGAAATTGCGGGTGCAGAACTTTCGTGCTGCTCCATCGGTTGAAACAAATCGCGCTGTAACGCAAATGTGCTTTCCGGTCTCATCTATGAACTGTTCATGAGCCTTGCCGGAATTGAACTGTGCCACGCTTGAGAGGCGTCGGACCTCCCAGTGCATGGGAATGTCGCCAAGCCACGAAACGCCCGACTCCTTGTATTCCGGGTAAGGCTGGAGGTCAGCGATCATGCCTGGCCTCCCGGTTCATCGCTATCCCAGAATTCGCGGTCGGCGTTGATGAGACTGATGATCACCTTATCGGCCGTGGTATTGGTCTTCATCGCCGACCTTTCGGATCGGGGAGCCGCCGGGCGGCGCTCTCGCGGGCATGTTCGATTGCCTGATGCAACCGCGTACGCAACAGCGGCAGCGGCGGTAACTCGGTGAGGTACTCGCTCACGCGAATGGACTTGGCATCGAGCTGAAGCAATTCCACCTGTTCGGCGTCGGCGGAGGCGCACAGGATGAGTCCGATCGGAGCTTCCTCGCCGGGAGTGCGCTCGTGTTTGTCCAGCCAGCGCAGGTACAGCTCCATCTGACCTACGTGGGCGGGCTGGAAGGGTTCCAGCTTGAGCTCGACGGCAATCAGCCGGCGCAGGTGGCGATGATAAAAGAGCAAGTCGAGATGAAAGTCTTCCTTGCCGACGGTCATGCGCTTTTGCCGTGCGACGAAGGCGAAGCCGGTGCCCAATTCCAGCAACACGCCTTCGATTTCGCGTAGGATGGCGGACTCGAGGTCGCGCTCACTGTAGGCCCCCGTGAGTCCCAGCAGATCGAGCAGATACGGATCGCGAAACACGATGTCGGGTGTCATCTGCCCGCGACGGAGCTTGGCGATCTCCGTCGAAATAACGGCTTCCGGTTTTCTCGACAGCGCGGTGCGCTGAAATAACATGCCGCCGATCTTCTGCCGGAGGGTGCGCACATCCCAACGCTCGATGCGGCACATTTCGGCGTAAAACTCGCGGGCGAGCGGGTCCTTGATCGGGAGCAACGCATGGAAATGGGACCAGCTCAATTGTTGTGACAGCGCCACGACCAGTTTCTCATCGGAGAACAACTGCGAGAACTGGATCATGCGGGCGATTTCGGCGTAGCTGAAGCCGCGCCCATACTCTGCCGTTAATTCTCGTGACACAGTCGCGAGAATCTGTTTCCCATACGCGGCCCGACCGCCCTGGAGACTCTCACTCAAGAGGCGCCGTCCCACATGCCAACAGAGCAAGGTCTGGGTGGAATGGGCGACCGTGGCAATCCGCTGGCGTGCGGACTGGATGAGACTGCGCAAGTCCGAGAGGAGATCCGCTGTATCGACGCCTGTGCGCGTCAGTGTCTCGGCTGACCGGTTGCGTTGTTTCCGCCCCCTTCGCTGTTGCGTGGAGGGCCTGGACTTTGAGGGTGACCGGACGGCTTTCTTCTTCATGGCTTGGCCCCCACCTTGAGCAGCCCATCCAGCAGCCCCTCGGCCTCTTTCTCAATGGCGAGGATGTCAGCGCTGATCTCTTCCAGAGTGCGAAGCGGCTGTGGCTTGTAGAAGTGCCGGGTGAAGCTCACCTCGTACCCAATCTTGGTGGCGTCCTCTTTGATCCAGGCATCGGGCGTATAGGGCAGCACCTCACGACGGATGAAGGCTTCGATCCCACCCTCTTCCAGCAGCGGCACCTGCTCGGTATCGCGCAGGTCGGAGTCAGGCTCATACTCGACAACCGCGAGCTTGCCGTTCACCGTCGTCTCGAACAAACCGCGGAGCGGGTCGGCTTTGGCCTTACCTGGCTTATGGACCTTGGCGATGACGGGCGGTGCGGTCTCGACGCGCCAGCTGACGGCCTTGAGAATCAGCTTGAGGTTGGCGGCGGCAATCTTGGTGTCTGTCTTCTTGAGTGCTGCATCCACGCGGTCTCGGAAGATGTTGTGGTCTTCAAAAAGCTGATCACCGAGCGTCTCGCGGAGTGTCGTGGCAACGTCAACCAGGTGGCCATCGCGCTCCCAGCTTTTCGGATCAAGCAGTTTCTTTTTCTTCTTCTCAGGCAGCCCCTTCTTCGAACTGGCGCCTTCTTCATCGTTGCTTTCGTCTTCGTCGTTCCCCCAATCGGCCAGTCGCTTTTCGAGCTGAGATGAGACCTTGGCGAAGTTATTGAAAAGGTCATCGCCGAACTCTTCGTACAGGGACGCCCGAATGTCCTCGTCCCCTGAGGTGAAGCGCAGCGTTTCGATAGCCTTGAGCGTGAGCTGGCTGTGCAGGCGAAGCGGGCGCTCGACCGTAACCTTCCAGTAGCCAAACGCAGCGTTGTGGAAGAGCTTCGACTCGGGCGTTTCCTTGAATTCGAGAAAGGTCCGGCTGATGCGGGCGATGTCTTCTGAGGAGAGTTCGCAATTTTTCTTGCCGAGATTCTTGCGCAGCGGCTTGAACCACTGGGTCGCGTCGATGAGCTGCACCTGGCCTTTGCGGTGCTCGGGCTTTCGGTTAGACAGTACCCAAATGTAGGTGGCAATGCCGGTGTTGTAGAACAGATTGAGCGGTAGCGCGACGATGGCTTCGAGCCAGTCGTTTTCGATAATCCACCGGCGGATGTTGCTCTCACCCTGGCCCGCATCGCCCGTGAAGAGCGACGAGCCGTTGTGCACCTCGGCGATGCGGCTACCCAACGCCGATCTGCAGTTCATTTTCGACGCCATGTTGGCGAGGAAAAGCATCTGGCCGTCGCTGGAGCGTGTGACGAGCGACAGCTCTTCGCCTTGGTGCATGACCTTGAAGCGCGGGTCGCGCATGCCGTCCTTGCCGCCCATAACCTCAAGGTCCTTCTTCCAGCTTTTCCCATACGGCGGGTTGGACAGCATGAAGTCGAACTCTTGCGCCGGAAAGGCATCGTGCGCGAGCGTGGACCATTCCGCACCGCCGACGATGTGGTCGGCGCTCTCGCCTTCGCCCTTCAACAGCATGTCCGCCTTACAGACCGCGTAGGTCTCGGGGTTGATTTCCTGCCCATAGAGCAGGCTAGTGACCTGCTGCTTGCGCTTCGCCCCGATGGCAGCAAGCGTTTCTTCCGCTACCGTGAGCATGCCGCCGGTGCCGCAAGCGCAGTCGTACAGCAAATAGGTACCGGACTTGATCTGGGCTTCGATGGGCAGGAACACGAGATTCGCCATCAGTCGAACAGCATCGCGCGGTGTCCAGTGTTCACCGGCTTCCTCGTTGTTCTCTTCATTGAACTTGCGAACCAGTTCCTCGAAGACCGTGCCCATCGCATGGTTATCGATGCCGGCCGGCGAAAGGTCGATCTCGGGGTCAAGAAACTTGTTGATGAGCGTACCGATGGCATCGGCCTTGGACAGCGTGTGGAGCTGATTGCGAAACTTGAAGTTCTCGAGAATGTCCTGAACATTGGGTGAGAAGCCATTGAGGTAGTCCTCGAAGTCGGCGAGCAACTGCTGCTGGTTCCCACGAGACTTGAGGTCGCGCAGGGTGAACTTCGAGGTGTTGTAGAAGGCCTGCTCCGCTGCCTCACAAAGCGCCGCACGTTGCTCGGTGATGCGCGCCTCATCGAGCATTTTCTTCGTTTCAAGCACCTTCTGCTTGGTCGGCTCGAGTACCGCGTCCATGCGCCGAATGACGCACATCGGCAGAATCACATCGGGGTACTTGCCTCGCTTGAACAAATCACGCAGGACATCATCCGCGATCCCCCAGATGAAGGAGACAATTTTATTATGAGTTGCTTGATCCATTAGGAGTTTTGCTCCAACTCGCGCATTGTTTTAAGGTAATTTTCGCGCAAGCTTACCCTTTCCCCCTTGATAAATCACTCCTTCCGAATGGGGAAGCGCTTCCAAAGACGGACCTACGGCTTATTCAGCGATCCTGAATAGGAGAACGGATTAGTACGCGATAGGGAGAGAGCGCTTAATTGGGAAAGGTGGTGCTCATACCTTGCTTATGATGTGAGGTCAGAAGCGACTCTTGACGGGCTGACAAAGGGACAGCATCACTGACGATGCCCCCTTATGAAAAGTGGTGAGCCGGCTGGGACTCGAACCCAGGGCCCTCGCCTTAAAAGGGCGATGCTCTACCGACTGAGCTACCGGCTCACAATCGGATGCTGAAACCGGTCGTCAACTTCGTTCTCGCGTCGCTCCAACCTTGCGACGTACCAGCTGCTGTACGCCTCAGGTTTTCGCTCACTGCGGCCTTGTTGGCAACCGATTTGAGCGTCCTCGACAGAAC
>Ga0268299_1004683_pt1 | contig 10317 bp, 7 predicted proteins | sample NOBtaG_FD_193484 | JGI IMG/M metagenome (GOLD analysis project Ga0268299, IMG submission 193484) | Activated sludge microbial communities from bioreactor in Nijmegen, Gelderland, Netherland - NOB reactor | ecosystem: Engineered > Bioreactor > Aerobic > Activated sludge | place: Netherlands... | reverse complement strand
TCCTGACGCTGAGTTTATCAGCATTCACGGCGGCACTGGCGGAAACACTGAATCATCATTTGAGCGATGCCGCTTTCTACAAAGCAGGCACAGACGCCAAATTTCTCGACTTCGGCATCGAACTCGACACGCCTGACCTCGCCAGCCGCTACACCTTCGTCCCAACCGAGCAGTATTTAGGGCCAAATGCCTACACAGCGGGGCGAGTCGGTCAATATACCAGCCGGATCAACATCAGCGGCGGGGTCTATAATGGTCGATTTTTAGCCGTTGATCGCTACGAATTTCCTTTAGTCGCCTTCTGGCGCAGGGATTTTGCCTCAAAAGATTTGGGGTCGCTGATGAACGAGCTGGCGTCCAGCCCTGATGCGGCGCTTGCCCCGCGCGAATTTATGGCAGCCAATGCGCTGACCATTGGAGATCGCGTCACCGTCACCGTCGAAAGCCGCAACGATGGAATCCGGCTGGACGTGCCGCTGACGATTGTCGGCGATTTTGAATTGTTCCCGACGTGGTATCCCTCCGAAGGGCCGCTGTTCGTCGCCAATCTCGATTATCTGTTTGAGCGCGCCGGGGGCGATTTCCCCTATCACGTCTGGTTTGACGCCTCACCGGAATTTCGCCGAGGGCAAATTAACGTCACCTCGCAGCACATCGCGCTGGCCTCACCGCAGTACGACATTTACGTCGAGGAGCGCCGCCCGGAGCGTCAGGGCTTATTCGGCCTGCTCTCGGTGGGATTTTTAGGCGCGGCGGTGCTGACGGCGATGGGCTTCTTGCTCTACGTGCTGTTTTCGTTCCGCCAGCGCTTCATCGAGATCGGGATGCTCCGCGCGATTGGCCTTTCGATGCGGCAGTTGGCGCTGCTGCTGGTCGCGGAATTGGCGTCGGTGATCCTGACGGGCGCGGTCATTGGGACGGTGTTGGGCGTCTGCGCAAGTCTGTTTTTCATCCCCTACTTGCAGGTCGATTCGGGTGTGCCGCCGTTCGTGGTCGAAATTTCGTGGCCTGCCGTGCTGCGGATTTACATCCTGTTTAGCTGGCTGTTCGCGATTGCGTTGGGCGCGCTGGCCTTCGCGCTGCGCCGGATGAAGCTGTTCCAGGCGATCAAGATGGGCGAGACGGTGTAGGGAATGGGTTATGAGATCTACAGAAATATTTCAGTCCTTAACGCCTCAAACTAGAACCCCTATACCCAGAAAACCGAGTGTAGGGGTTCATGAAATCAAGGTCGGATTGATCTACAGATTACACTCTGCATCTTTAAGAAGAATCTCTACTTAAATTTGAAATCCGCATAGTGATAGCTGCCATCATTCAATTTTACAACCAGGGTTCGACATGTGCCGGCCCAAGATTTGCTCGTCTTCCAGACGTAAGTATATCGATCACTGCTGGCATCGTAAGAAAGACTGCTGGAACCAGGATTGACTGTTTCTTCAATAGCGTCTACAGCAGTTGTCCCACAAGCAGTAGGTGTTGAAGCTGGATAACCCACTGCAAAAATATTGAGCCCCTGATCACCACCAAGGCTGAACTTGATGGGTACGGCACTCCCAGCTTTAACACTGTTCAATGTTGGGAGATTATCGACAGGCTGGAAGAACCCCGTGAAATTGTAGACAATGGGAGGCGGATCATCAATCACCGAGATCGTGTTACTCGCATAGTTCGCGACATAGATGCGGTTGGTGATTGGATTGACCCCTGGCGTGTAGGGCTGACTGTCTACTGGCACGGTATCAACTACTGTATTGGTTACACCATTAATCACTAAGACCGTGTCGTTGCCCAGGTTCGTCACATAGATACGATTGCTCGTTGAGTTCATCCCCACGACATTTGGGCTTACCCCGGCTGCGATGGTAGTCATTACTGTGTTGGATGTTCCATCAATCACTGAGATTGTATTACTGCCATTGTTAGCCACATAGATGCGATTGGTGGTTGGGTTCACGCCGACGCCATAGGGATTGTTGCCTACTGGCACGGTAGCGATTACTGAATTGCTGACCCCGTCAATCACCGAGACTGTATTGCTGCCGTCATTTGCCACATAGATGCGATTCGTGGTTGGGTTCACGCCGACATATGTAGGTGTAGTACCTACTGGCACGGTAGCAACTACCGTGTTGGTCGTTCCATCAATTACCATCACATTGTAGCTTTGGTTGTTCACCACATAAACGCGATTGGTGGTCGAGTTCACGGCTATCCCGGCAGGGTTAAGTCCTGCTGAAATGGTAGTGAGCACAGTGTCGGTTGACCCATCGATCACTGTCACGTTGGCGCTACCATTATTGGATACATAGATGCGATTGGTAGTTGGGTTCACCGCCACAGAATTGGGAATACTGCCTACCACCACAGTAGAAAGCACGGTGTCAGTTACACCATCTACCACCGTCACCGTACCGCCACTATAGTTTGCCACATAGATGCGGTTGGTGGTTGCATTAACAGCGACACCAATGGGACTGCTCACCCCTATTGTGTCGATCACCGTTGCGGCTAAGGTTAGGTTAACCATCAGGATGAGTGCGAGGAATATCCCAGCCAGAAGTAAGTAACGCGAATTATTTCTAGCTAATGTTTTGAAAGGGGTCATGATTATTCTCTTTTCAATATGCTACAGAAAATATTGTGAGATAGATGCCGACGCCTTTGGTAGCATTCAACCTATCTCCAGTTGTAGACCAATTGATGAGTGTGCAAACGATGTAGGGGTAATGCAGGAGCAATGAAGGCATACCGGAGCTAAGATTAAGAAGTTACCTCAGCCCTTGAAATTGAAGAACAAATAGTCTATAGCTACCTCCATATAATTAATTTAAAGATTATTTAGTAAAATATTACAAACATAATTGTCCGTAAGTTTTATATATAATGGTAGTTTACTTTTAAAACATTGCAATAAGCTAAATTCACATGAAATAATATCAAATTCATGCAGTGAACGAGAAACAATCCAGGAGCAAGCAAACTGTCGTTTACCCAATCGTGTAAATAGCCACGCACGGTATGCAAAAAATGAATGACAAACAATCGAAAGACCCTATCATCGCAGGAGAAGAAAGCTGCCAGCGTTGGCGTGACGAACTCCATGCTAACCCTGAATATCAAGCGATTTATGAGGAAGAAAGCGCAAAAAGTGCGCTCTGGCTGCAACTGGTCGAGGCACGCTTGGCCGCAGGTTTGACTCAAAAGCAGCTTGCCGAGCGCATCGGCATATCGCAGGCCCAGGTCGCGCGCATTGAAAAAGAGGACTACGACTCTTACACGCTGACCACCCTACGGCGCTATGTCGCAGCACTCGGCGGCGAATTTGAGCTAGAAGTGAATGTTTGGTGGAAAGAGACGAAAGAACCGACGTAAAGCTTGGGCGAGACGGTGTGAGGGGTACGCTGCTCACCACTCAGGCGAGAGGGGTGAGCGCGCACGACCTCACCCCTTCAACGAAGTTTTGGCAGACTCGTTCGTCTTTCCCCACAACGCTTCTCAGCCTTTAACAGCCCCAGCGGTCAGACCCGCCACGACGTAACGCTGCACCAGCAAGTAGAAGATCAATGGGAAAATTGAGAATAACAGGCCACCCGCCATGAGCCTGTCAATCGGGGTATCCACCATGGAGATCATCGCTGCCAGACCCACCGGCGCGGGGTAGATTTCCTTGTTGCTGATGAGGCTGGCGGCAAAGAGATACTCGTTCCAGGCGTAAAAAAACGCAACCACACCCACTGCAACCAATCCTGGCGCTGAGATTGGGAGCATAATGCGCCACAGCACCCCCATCCGTGTACAGCCGTCAACCAGTGCCGCATCCCGCATTTCGTTGGGAATCGTGTCGAATACATTCTTCAGAATCCAGATACAAATGGGCAGGATGAAGGCGGTATTGACCAGAGCAAGCACAAAAAGGTTGTTTTTTAAATTTAACCTGTCCAGTGTCGCGTAGAGTGGGATGACGATCAACGCTTCCGGCAGCATTTGCGTCATGAGCAGCAGCAGCCCGAAGATGCCCTGTCCGCGCCAGCGTTTACCCGACAGCGCATATGCACCAAGCACCGTGAGGAACAGGCTAATAAGCGTGGTCATGGTCGAAAGCACAATCGAATTGCCGATCCAATAATCGATCCGACCTAGATTATTTTCAGCCTGGAAAATCTCTTGAAATGGTGAGAGATCAACCGCCAGCGGATAAAGTGGCGGAGGATAATTCAAGCTGAATTCAACGGGCTGAATCACACTGACGATCATCCAATAGATGGGAAATGCCGTGATGATGCAGAAAAGCAGCACCAGAACATAAAGAGGCAAGCGCCGCAGCCAGCGGAAAAGAAGGACACCGGGGTTTGGTGCGGTTGTTTGCAGGTTGCTCACCTTGCCGCCTCCGCTTCCTGGCGGTGCTGTAAAAACACAAAGAGCAGGGTAATGACAAACACCACCACAAATCCCGAAACGCCGATGGTCGCACCATATGAAAAATCAAATGATCGGAATGCTGTTTTATAAAGTGAAATCACCAATGTCTCGGTGACTCGGCCTGGGCCGCCACCTGTCGCCAGAAAGATCAGCACAAACTGGCGAAATGCGAAGATGCAGGCCAGGATGCCCGACAGCATGATGATTGGCACAAGCGCGGGGAGCGTGATATAGCGAAAAGCCTGCCTTGTATTCGCCCCATCCACTTTGGCAGCTTCATAAAGCTCTTGGGGTATGGACTGCATCACCGACAGCGTGACCAGGCCATAAAATGGAAAAGCCTTCCACGATGCAATTGCTACCACCAATGGCATCGCCAAATTGATGTCCAGCAGCCATTTTGGATTCTCCGTCAACCAGGGCATAAAAAAGCGTATGAAAACATTGCCAACACCAAAGCTCGGATTCAGTATCCAATAGAAAACGAGGACAGTGGGCAAATCTGGAAAGGCCCAGGGCAGGGTCATCACGGCACGGGCGACGGAACGCCCTCGGAAACGCTGATTCATGAGTACGGCAGCAATCACGCCAGCACCCACTGCGACAATTACGGTTGCCACCATAAAGACCAGCGTCACACGCAGGGAGTTCCAAAAAAATTTGTCATTGAGCATACGTTCATAGTTTGCCAGCCCGACCCCCTTCGCAGCCCCAAAACCAATAATATCGCTCGTGAAGCTGGAGCCAAATTGCTGGATAATCGGTATCAGGATGAAGATGCCCTCATAAATAATAATTGGTAGAGCAAGCATGTAGGGCAGCCAATCGCGCTGCCGACTCCCAGCGGGTTTAATGAACTGGGCATTAACACTGGCTTGAAGACCCATAGAAAATTGCCTCGGATAGGATAATAAGGGTACAGCACACTGTACCCTTACGCCGAATGAAAAGTGAGTTATCGAAATACTGAACCCGATGTGCAAGTTTATGGTGTTTGCTCACCGCTGATGGTTTCAAACCGCCAGCTAGGTCAATCCAAGTCTACTGAAGGGACTCTTATGAACCTTCCAGAACCCCTTTAGTGGGTTGAATTTCGGCAGCCGGACATTTTAATGTCTGGCGGAAAAACTTGTACATCGTGTTACTTAGGAAGTGAAAACGCGCCCAGCCAGTTCTTCCGCTTCTGACTGAGCCTCAGTCATGGCATCTTCGACGGACTTGCTGCCAGCGAGGACTTCCTGGAGGTACGGGGTGACGATCTGACCGAGTTCGTCGTTATACAGGACGAAATCGCCCAGCACTTCGGGTACGGTGATGGCGATGGCAGCGTCATAGCCAGAGACCCACTTTAAGCTGTCGTGATACTCTGGACGGATACCATCCTCAATAGCGGGGACGACATCCAGACAGCGCTCCAGGAGTTCCTGGTAGTTCTCCTTCGTGTACAACCACGCCAGGAATTCTTTGGCGGCAGCCTGTTTCTCCGGGTCGGTGTTGGAATTGACACAAACGGGGTGGATGCGGGAGATGGCTTTTCCGCCCGGCCAGAAGGGTTGGGCGCTGCGCAGGTTATCATACAATTCGGGGTTCGTTGCCAGCGTTTTCCACTGATTAACGGCTGGAGATACGACTAAATGCTGTGCGATTCTGGAGGAGGCGAACATCTGGTTAGCCGTGCCGAAATCAGTCCCTTGCGGCATGGTCGTATCGTACATCGTCTTGAACAGCTTGATGGCGTTGATGACCGGGTCGGACGTGAGCAGCGGTGTTTTGCCCTGCGCCCATATCCCATCATAGAGGACGGCCCACTGCTGCAAGATAAACCAGACCGTAAACGGCTCGGCGGCAATGTGGGGTGAGAAGAAACCAAACTGGTTGGGTCTCTGGGTGAGCGCCTGCGCTCCGGCAACCCATTCGTCAATGCTCGTCGGCTCACCGAGTCCGGCGGCGTCGAACAGGGCCTTGTTATACAAATTGCCAAAGCGCACGGTCACGACGTCCAGCCCGTGCAATTCGCCATCCTTGCGGAGCATGTCCTGCGCCGGCACAGGCGTGACTCCTGCTTTGGCAATGACATCTTCCAGGGAGATCGTATGACCATCCGCCAACAGACGCAGGAAGACATCGGGTGTTGCAGTGTAAAGGTCTGCATCAATTCTGCCCGACTTGGCTTGAATCAGGATTTGCGTGAAATAATTATTTTCACCGTAGCCGCTCTCGTTGAGACGAATGTCGCTTTGAGAGTCATGAAATTTCTGGATCATGGCACGCCATGCATCGTTGCGGCCTGTTTCAGTCCAGAACCACGTCAGGAAGTTCAGTTCCATCTGGGTCTGGCGCACAAAAGCGGGGAAACTGATTTTGGGGACGACCATCGCGGAAGCAGCGCCCGCAGTGGCAGTTGAAGTCATTTTCAGGAAGTCGCGACGACTAATATTTTTTTTCTCATTTACTTTTTTAGGGGCATTTTGATCGGTCATTTTTATCCCTTTTGAGGTGCAAAATAATAGTTTCATACTGGACAATGGCTGCTAAAGAATGGGTCGTTTATATATCTATCACCTCCTCTGAAATTTTTAGCCCCAGCAGGCCAACAGCGCATCGATACCCCGCATTGTCACAAAATAATGCGTGTGTGTGTATTATATGGTATCTCATTCCTGTGTCCAAAAATGCGCCGTTCGAGGTCAAAATGTCGTGGTCTGCCCTGCTGTGGATTTATAGTTTAATCCGCTGGCTGTTTATGCTGCGGCGCTAGGTGGCGAGTCAATATGCGCCGGAAAGATCAGAACGGACAGCCAGAACCCCTATCAATCAGAATCAAAAATGGGGCCGCGCAGCCCCGAAAAAAATCGACTTCAATACGTTTACTCAGGCGGGGGAACCCGGCAGCCTTTCCAGATCATAGGCGCTCATGGACACATGCACTTCGTCCTCAAGCGTTTGTGTCACAGCCGACAGCGGCACCATTTTTTGAGTCTTAAAAAATAAGCCCTGCGAAATGACAAACGCTGTCGCTTTTTCGCTATCAGGATCGACAATCACACTCAGGATGTTGCCGACATGCTGGTTGTCGGAGCTAATCACCCGCGCGCCCTGCTTGAGCGCAACCGTGCCGTCGGGGATATTCTGTTCAACATCGGCTAAATAGGTGCGTCGTGCGCCCGTCAGGCCAATATCATCGGCAACGTCCGTCGTCACATATTCGAGGTCTTCAAAATCAGGCAGATATTTCAGTCGTTCGCCGATGTCAAACAGGACAACGCTGTCCGGGCTGGCGCTTTCGATATAATCAATCGAAATGAGTTTATCCTCGGTGAACAGGAGTCCCTGGCGAATGACGATGTGCGTCACCTTGCCGTCGTCAGGACTAAGAACCACGCGCGAAACCTGACCAATTTCCTGACCTTCGGCATCAAAGACGTGCGCCCCTTCCATAAAATCCATCGAGCCTCTCCTTTTTTCACGAGAATTATCGCGCAGCAGTTTCGATCAGGCAATAAAAATGCAGGGTCAGCAGTTGACCCTGCAAAAAACGATGCGGCGGTTTAACGATTGTAATCTGGCAAATCGGTGAGGAAATCGGCGGTTACGGTCAGGTAGACCTCATCCTCAAGCGTGTGCTTCACCCAGAAAGCGGGAACCACTTTTTTCGATTTGAACAGCAGCCCCTGCGAAATCACCAGGTGCGTCACGTGCGACGTGTCGGGATCGACGATTACATTGTCGATGTTGCCGACGTGTTTGTCATCCACGCTGAACACCCGCGCGCCTTCTTGCAGTGCAATCGTGCCTTCGGGGATATTTTTCTCGGTGATCGGAACGTAGCGGCGATCTGCATAGGGCGCTCCCAATGGCCCACCCACCGGATAAGCGCCGGCAGGATACCAGTAATAGGTGTTCACCAGCGGATAGGTCGGCGCTGGGATACCCGCCTCAACCGCGGCTTCAGCCGGGATATATTCTGTTTCTTCAAACTTCGGCAGCTCGTCAATCTTATCCACTGTGCTGCGCAGCGTTGCGCGATCCTGGCTGGTGTTTTTGAAAAGCTCAATTGGCACCACTTTATCTTCCGTAAAAATTAAACCCTGACGAACAATCACATGCGTCACTTCTCCGCTGTCAGGATTCATAACCACATGCGAAATTCGTCCGACCTGTTGATCGTTAACGTCATATACAGACGCGCCTTCCATGAATTGCATCGCAAATCTCCTTTGTTCTAGGCGTATTCGTCTGCTTACAGGGTACGACAGAGCGCGTTGGGAGATGAGAGCCATGCGGCGGGATTCGGAATGGGTAAGTCGGCTTATCGCACACGGCCTGACTTGTTAATTGCTTACTCATCTTTTTAGCCCATCTCATTGGCTTTTTACCTCAAAATGATAATACCATGAGGGTATGTGGAAAATTTGCGGCGCGAAAAAAATAAATTATAATTACGATCTGTGTGGTGAACCTTCTGCACGAAAATCTTGAGCTGTTCAATAGATTTATAAAGGATCAATAATGTCCAAACCTCTTTTCCAATCTACGATAAGCCGTCGTGACTTCCTGAAAATTGCAGGCAGCGCGGCAGCCGGTGCAGCGGCAGTGGCAAGCGGCCTCCCCGCTTTCGCGCAGGATGGGATCCGCGAAGATTTGCAGGGGCAGATTGTTATCTCCCTGAATGGCAGCGGCCCAAGCGACACATCACCCTTGACCAGCCTCGCTGAAGCTTACAAAGCGATCCGCCCCAATGCTGAAATTATCTGGGAATATCCCGGCACCAGCGCCGATGGTTATCCGGCCTGGCTTGGCACGCAGCTTGCGACAGAAAATATCCGCCCCGATGTTGTTTCTGGCAACTATTTCCCCAATTTCTCTGGCTATCTGAATTTTGACCAGTATCGCTATCTGACCAACCCGCACACGGGACGCATGTGGGACGAAGACCTTGACTGGAACTTCTTCGTTGCCCGCAACGAAAAGCTTGAACGCTACATGCTGCCGACTCGTGCCGTCCATATCAACTGGTTCTACAATGTTGATATGTTCGAAGAAGCTGGCGTAACACCCCCGACCACCTGGGATGAATTCGCCGAAGTTTGCGCGAAATTGGCAGAAACCTTCCCTGATGTTGCCCCTGTCGTTGCCAATTATGTCTGGCAGGTTCCCCAGTGGTTCGCTGAAGTCGCCTTCGATCAATATCATATCGACTGGGTAGAAAAAGTTCGCGCGCAGCCCGGTGACTGGAACTATAACCCAGACATTGACGGTACATTCACCTATGACCCCAACGACCCGGACATCCACAACAAATACACGCTCAGCAACCAGCGCATGTGGAAGGGTCTGCGCGACGGTGAACTGCGCTTCGACACGCCAGAAGTTGCCGAAATTATCGCCAACACCGCCAAAATTTTCCCGAAATTCGCGACTTCGGATTTCTTCACCATCACCGACCCCTATCCTCGCTTCATTGCAGGCCAGGCGGCGATTATGTACAACGGTACATGGGCGCTCTCGACCCTCAAGAACGACAGTGAAGCCATGACTCCTGAACGTCTGGAAGCGCTCGGCCTGACCGGAACGACGATTGAGCAGTTCAACTGGGCGACCTTCGAACAGCCATCGATGGAAGGCCCGCTGGTCAAGACGACTGCCAAGACCGTTGAATCGGCGACTGGCGAATACATCAGCATCGTCATTAAGGATCAGACACAGACCGACCTCACGCTCGATTTCATTCAGTGGTGGATTTCTAAAGCGGGCTATCAGACCTGGGTTGACGGCCTGTTCGCAGCCGGACAGACCTTCAGCGGCCCGCTCAAGGTTAATGATGTGGCAGACCCGCCGGAAATTCAGGAACTCTGGAAAGACATCCAGTGGAAGGGCAACGCCGAGGCCAGCTAT
>Ga0268299_1004681_pt1 | contig 10319 bp, 11 predicted proteins | sample NOBtaG_FD_193484 | JGI IMG/M metagenome (GOLD analysis project Ga0268299, IMG submission 193484) | Activated sludge microbial communities from bioreactor in Nijmegen, Gelderland, Netherland - NOB reactor | ecosystem: Engineered > Bioreactor > Aerobic > Activated sludge | place: Netherlands... | reverse complement strand
CGCTCGTAGTCATTGCTGTAATGGTAGCGCTCGTTGTCGCCCCTGTGATAATAGTTACGGAGCTCGTCGTCGAATGGATTCGAAGGCGTGATCAGGTTCAGTCTGTATCCGCGATCCTGGCCGCCATGACGCTCTACCGAATGACCGCTGCCACGGTGATGTTTTTTTACTGAATTACCTTTGACGCGGTGACGTTCTATAGAATGCCCTTTATTGTAGTAATAGTACTGATCGGCAGAGCTCGAAAGCGCGGAGCCGAACAACATCATGGTAAGGACTATGAATGCCGAAGTTACGAATTTTTTCATTTTGTTTCACCTCCCGTGTGAAAATTCTTCTCTAACCCGCGCCATTATGAATAGACTGTATCTTCACTTTCCCTGACGTCAGTCTTTGTAATAGTAGTATTCGACGTCGCCGTCAGGCTCGACGTAGTAACGATATTCAACGTCGTCGTCAGGCTCTATGTAACGGTACTCACGATACTCCACCTGGTTGTCAGGTTCTACATAGCGGTACTCGCGGTACTCGACGTTGTTATAAGGATCTACATAATAAACCCTGTGCTGACGGGTCTCCTTTTTCTTTATTATCGTCGTGCCGGGGGCGTCGTACTGCCCCGGCCAAGAGCGTTTCATGTAGCCGGGTGTAGTGCCGTAGTAGTATTCGTCCGCCGAGCTCGATAATGCAGGGCTGAAAGCGAAAACACCCAGAGCGAGGGCTGCTGTAACAATAAACTTTTTCATTTTCGTTCACCTCCCGGGAAGAATCCCAGTTTCGTTATTACTCGTGGTGATAGTGCAAGGGCCGTGCCAAGAGTGACGAAGGTGAGGAATTATAGAAGGGATAATTGGGACTTGCAGCTGGATTGTCCACTATTTTACAGTGCGGAGATATGCGCTTCCGTACGATCTCATACATATCCGACTGTAAACATGGGTACACAACCGGCGGTATTGGATAGTCAAATCAAGACGGAAAACGATCAGGGCATCATAACACTTATGGCATTATTTCCGGGAGCTTTTCAACAATCCCGTCAATCCATCCCCGATGAGCGAGAGGAAAGGCATTGGATCGCGAATGGAGAGGACGGCGAAAGACTTGACGCCGTAAACGGATTTAATCCATTCGGCGATAGAGAGCTTCCCATCTTTATAATATGTCCATGAAGCCTGGAGGTCTCGGTGAAAGGAAATCCACTTCGTGCCTTTATAGAGCTGCTCACGGTTTCGAGGGAGCGGCAGGCCGAGGGCGTCGCAGTACATCGTATAGAGCAGCGGCACGCCGGCGGCTTCCGTCAATGCTATTCTCGTGACGGGGCGGCCGACGTTCGCCTCGATTATATTGTATGTTCCGCTCTCATCGTCGAGCTTGAATTCGATGGAGCCGATGCCTGCGAACCCGGTATCCGCGAGTAGAGCGTGAGCCATGCGGGCTACCTCGTCGTTTATGCATTCCTCCGCAAGGCATGCGTCGCCGTTTTCCGTGTACCACTGCCGGAGCTTCCGGGATACGAATGCTACTTGCCGCTCACCGTTCCTGTCGTAATAGAAAATGCATGAGAATAGTTTGGAGTCATCTCCTTTTATCCATTCCTGGACTATCATTCTCTCCGTGATCTTCGAGCCATTTTCGAAAACGTCGCGAAGCTCCTCAGACGTGTTCACCTTTATCACCTTGTCATTGAAGCGTTCGATCCATTCCGCCGATTTCAGCGCCGGTTTTATAATATAAGGCAAGTCCGCTTCAGCGAGTATCGTTTCCAGGTCGGACTTCTCTTCCGGAAAGAATGTGGCAGGAACGGGAAAACCGTTCTCTTCGGCATAGCTGTAAAAGTTTTCCTTGTTCATGTACATAGAGAGAACGCCGTCGTCCGGCACAACGAAATTATAAAATTCGCGGAGAGCCTTCCTCTGGGCAGAGATGATCCTGACGCTCTCGTCACTGCACGGAAAAAGGACGGGCTTCGATTTAAATCTTGCAGCGAGGCCGAGCAAGGTCCTCACTAACCCTTCGCCCGAAGTGTCTGTGAATAAGACCTCGCGGCAAGAGTTCGTCTTGACGCAGTAGTGCTGCGGATCGTCGGCCACGCCGTAGACGGGTACGCCGTAGCGAGACAGTATCCTCGCTGTATCCAGCCCCGTTATGGAATCGAGCTTGACGACTATTGCAGGCGGGCGGTTCGTTATTTTCCCTTTAGGCATGGAGATTTTTCAGCATTATATCCGGTTCAGGTGGAATGGCTAATTCGCGAACAAAGCATCCTTGCCGGAATATCTGCGTATTCGGGTTTCAAATTTTCGGGGGAAAAAAAAACGGCCGGCCGACCCTCATTTACAGAAGCTTCACAAGGTCTTCTTCGGAAAATTCTATAGGCTCTACGGCTTCGTTGATGTTCTTTCTGAAATTAGAGAGGCTCTCTCCATTGAGATAGCAGGTGAGGAGAGACCTTATATGCTTGTGCATTACGACGAGAACTTTTTCGCCGGGGTACGCCAGCGCGATTTCCCTTATGGTTTTCCTGATGCGCTGCTGAACTTCTTCGAGTGTCTCGGGGGCGTTCGGAATCGGTATGCTGACGTCGCCGTCCATGAACCATTCCTTGAACCTAGTCGACGGATCTGCAAGGAGGTCGTCGTACTTCTGCCCGTTCCAGTCTCCATGGTCGAGCTCCTTCAGCCCCTGGTGTATGTCGAGCGGAATGCCGAGGTTGTCGGCGTAAAACTTGGAAGTCTGATGCGCGCGCTGAAGCGGGCTCGACACTATCCTGTCGAATCCGTAGCTCTCCACCAGCGGAAGGGTTTCCTTCGCCTCGTTCCAGCCGAAATCGCAGAGCGGAAGGTCTGTCGAACCGATGAGCCTCCTTTCGAGGTTCCACTCCGTCTTACAGTGGCGTCCGAGATAAAGTTTCGCTGTTTTCACCGGCTCATTCTTCCTTTTTTTAAGAGGGGTATTGCGAGGCTCGTGCTTCCAGGCCGAGCGCTCGATCAAGGCAACAATATACCAAAGGCGGGGCGATTCGCAACAGCCCGCTCAGTTCGCGGAGCCCGCGACCTTCCGTGCTTCGCCGTCGCCCGGCTCGGGCATGAGCCCGTGCCGCCTTAAATCGGGGAGATATCTTCCGCCTAGCATGACGCGGCCGCTGACGACGCCTTCACTCAGCCTCTCCACGAGATAGTCCTTATCGAGCCCGAGCAGGTTGACGCCGTGGTCGGATTCGACGAGGCAGAGCATCCTGACGTCTTTCCCGTTCCTGTTGGCGACTTCGTATATAGCGGAATAGTTGAGAAGGGCCGCTTCGACGGTGCCGCACGGAAGAGACGGGTTACGCGCCCCGGCGAAGTATTCGCTTTCGGCGAACCATGTCGGGTCGGGGTATCCGTGGAAATGGAGTATCGGGAGGCCGTTCTTAATAAGCTCGGGCATGTAGAGGGTCGTTCCGAGGGCCTGCGCCAGTATGACGTAGGTATCGAAGGACGGGCGAATATCTTTCCTGTGAAGGTCGACGCCACGCGGGGTTTCGAGGTAGAGCTTGCCCTTTATAACCCCTATCCTGACTATGTCGGTGTTGTAATCGAGGTTCGTTTTGTCGCTTCCCGAGCGGGATGTGACTATCCAGATGTCGGGAACCTGCTGGTATATGCTCTCGCCCCTTATCGTGGTTTTGACGTACCACCTGCCGGAGCCGCTCTCTCTCACGCCGGGGTCGCCGAGGCTTTCGACTACGCCGAACGTGTCCCATTCTTCCTTGCCGACTGTCACCGGTCCTTCGTAGCCGGGCGATTCCGCTATGGCTATGAAACCGTAGGACACGCCCGTTCTGCCTTCGAGTATGGTTTCGACGACGTCCCTGTGGGAGAGCCTCGATATCTTCTCGCTGAACTTCGAGCCCTGCGGGAAAAGGGCTGTCGGCTCGACGCGCCTTCCGAGCTCGGCGAGCTGCTTCGCGAATACGGAAGCCGAGGGATCGTACTCGCCCTTTTTGAACCTTGTGAGGACGGGGGGCTTTATCGGGGCGTATATCTTCGGGATGAGCGACGTTACGACGAACTCGTCGAGCTCGTCGTTCATGTATATCGAGTCGGAAAGGTTCATGTTGACGAGCGAGAACTTGTCCTGAGCTATGCCCATCACGATTTCAGACATCGTGCTTATGAGGTTCTTGAGGCCGATGGCTATTTTGCGGTCGTATGTCGTTCTGCCGTCGGCGAATTCCGGCTCGAGCGGCATCAGAGTGATTATCTGCGTGTTGAAAGGGTCCTGAACGTATCTTGCTGTGAAATCGTCGGCCCAGCCGCTTATCTTGAGTATCTCCATGACGGAGCGGTTAGGTTTCCTCGTATGCACGTATATGCTCTCGGCGAGCCTGCTGAACAGGGTTCTCGTCAGGGAATATTCTCTCTTTACGTCGACGACGGCGTGTATGCTGCTCTTAACCTTTCTCGTGCGGAGGAGCTTCGAGACGAACCCTGTCGGCACGTCGGCGGCTTCGTCCCAGGGGATGACCTGAACGCCGTTCTGGCGGAGCCTCTGCTCCAGCTTTTCCCTGAACCTTATTACTATCTGGTTTCCGTAATCCCTCGGAAGAGGCCTGAACGTAACCCTGACCTTCTTCGCCATCTCGAGCGGCATCCTCGGGTTTACGAGATCTTTCTGTACCGGCATTCCGGCGAGGCCGATTATAGTTTTAAGCTCAAGATCGGCTAACCTTTGATTATCCATTTTTTCTCCGAATATTCCGTGTCCGCTTCCGCTTCGCCGTGCGCCGAATGGTGTTGTGTTTACGCCCGTGGGCGATAGATTAGTTAATTAAAATTCTTATTTAATTTTCCTGATGATGACCATCATCATTATAGACTATCGGGAAGAGTTACTCAATAAATGCGAGCGCGGATTTTATGAGTGATTATTATAGTCGATGCCTGCAATAAAACAACGGCGCGGCGCTTTTTTTCGTGAAAAAGCGTCAGAAACCGCCTTCTTTTTCGATGACGTCCTCCATTCGCTCCCTGACGATTCTCATAAGCTCTTCCCGCCCTTCCCTGCCGCGCGGAAGGTCGCCCGGATAGACGGGCTCGAGAATCCTCACCTTCATCGTTCCGGGATTGACGACCCAGGAGGTCTTGGCGTATATCTTCGCGCCGCCCATCATCACCATCGGCACAATCGGCACCCCGGCCAGCATCGCTATGAAAAAGCCTCCCTTTTGAAAGGGAAGGAGCTTCCCGTCCTTGCTGCGGGTGCCCTCGGGGGCTATCAAAACGGACGGGCCCGAGCGTATGCGCTCCGCTATCTTCTTTACCTCTTTCGTATCCCTCTCAGAGCCGTCCCTCGCGACGAAATAATGCCCGGCCACCTTCGAGACCCATCCTATGAAAGGCATGTCGAGGACTTCCTTTTTCATGACAGCCTTCCAGTCTATCGGCAGAATTGCCATGAAAGTGAATATGTCGAAGACGCTCTGGTGGTTATACATTATTATGCAGGGCTCTTTCGGTATGTTTTCGAGCCCTTTAACATCGAGCTTGACGCCTGTCGTGAAGATGATGAGCCAGCCCCACGGCCTTACCGCATACTTAATCGCCGACGAGGGCGAAATGAAGGCGAGTGTGATGCCTATTATTCCGAAAAAGAGCGTATACGTTAGAAACGCTATCCAGTAGCCGACGGTTTTTAATATTTTAATCATTTCAGTTTTTATTTTTTCCGGTGTGGTACGTGAATTTCATTCGGATTCCGGGATGAGGCCGCTAATCCGGATCCGGCGCAGTAATAACCTTGAGCGCCCCCGGCAGTATGCTGATCTTGTGCGTCCCCGCCCGGAGGTAAAATGGCTCGCCGTCCATGTGGGCCGGGAGCGCCCGCTCGACCGTTATCTCCATCTCTCGCCCGCGCCTGAGCTCGACCTCTTCGAGCCCGGCGTGGGTACCGGAAAGCACCTTCGGGATCTTGACGAGCCTCTGAAAAGCCCCCATATCTTTTATAATGTGAAAATCGAGGAGGCCGTCGCCGACGCTCGCCTCCGGCGCGAGCTTGAACTTTCCGCCCTGGTACATGCCGTTGGAAGCCCCGGCCAGAAGGAGCCGGCCGTCGTATTCCCAGTCGCCTATTTTTACGCCCGTCACGAACCCCTTGAACGAGAGCGCCTCCTGCACCGCCCCGAATACGTATCCGAGCTGTCCCCGGAGGAGCTTCAGCTTCTTGAAGCGGTGAGACACGGCGCCGTCGAGCCCGATTCCGAGACCGTTTATAAAGAATTTATCACCCAGCCTCCCGACGTCGACTATCCTTACGTCGCCCGAAAAAAGGGTATCCACGGCGAGAACCGGGTCTAGCGGCACGCCCGCGGCTTTAGGGAAGTCGTTACCGCTGCCCGAGGGTATTGTCCCGAAAATGACATCCGACCCTAAAAGGCCGTTTACGACCTCGTGGGAGGTTCCGTCGCCCCCCGCGGAGATGATATGTGTATAGTATCCCCTTTCCGCCCCTTCGCGGGCGAACCCCGCGGCGTCGCCGGGGACGCGGGTTATCCTGAAATCGAACTTCGCGCCCCTTTTTTCGATGTGGGATTTAAGCGAATTGAACAGACCCGCAGTCTTCCCCTGCCCCGCAGCCGGGTTGATAATGAACAGATATCGCGGCTCTTTTAAATTCCCGTGCATGGAGTAAAATCTAAGCTCCATGAAACATAGCATTTTTCAAGGCGGATATCAAAGGCGTTTGAGTGAACACTTGATAAAGGTTATATTTTATGTTAATAAACTCCGTTTACCCTAACCAAAATCGGTACAAATCAGGAGGCATTTAATGGTTGAAGAAACGCAACCTACAGAGCAGATCAACGAAGTCATAAGCATGAAGCAGCTCCTCGAAGCGGGGGTCCATTTCGGCCACCAGATAAGCCACTGGAACCCTAAAATGAAGGAGTTTATCTTCGGCAGCAGGAACGGCATACACATAATAGACCTCCAGCAGACGGTCGGTCTATTCAGGAAAGCCTACAATTTCGCGAGAGACACCGTGGCCAACGGAGGCGAGATCCTCTTCGTGGGCACGAAGAAGCAGGCCCAGGGCATTATAGCCGAGGAAACCACCAGGGCGGGAATGCCGTTCGTCAACACCAGATGGCTCGGCGGAACGCTGACCAATTTCAATACGATAAGGTCGCGCGTGGACTATCTCCTAGAGCTCAAGAAGATGGAAGAAGAGGGCCAGATGGAGCACCTCCCGAAGAAAGAGGCCAAGGGACTCAAGAGGGAGATGGAAAAGCTTCAGCTCCTCCTCGGCGGAATAACCACTATGAAGAGGATTCCGCAGGCCCTTTACATCGTCGACACGCGTAAGGAGCACATCGCGGTTCACGAGGCCAGGAGGCTCGGTCTTCCGATCATAGCCGTCGTCGACACCAACTCCGACCCGGCCGACGCGGATTACGTCATTCCGAGCAACGACGACGCCATAAGGGCAATAAAGCTCTTCACGTCGAGGATCGCCGACGCCTGCGTCGAAGGTAAGCACGTATACGAGCAGAAGCTCCAGGCGGGAGAGGTCGTGAAGAAGCCGGACCAGGAGCAGGTCGTCGTCGAAAGGAAGGTATTCGTGTTCAAGGAATTCGGCGACGATTCCGTACAGCAGGATTCGACCTCGGTCGCGGTTTCCGAGAGCCCCGCGCCGCAGGGAGCCCCCCAGGAGGCCGGCCCGGCGAAGGAAAGACAGAGGCCGCAGCCCACTGCAAAGCCGTCAACAGAAGAGGAAGAATACAACTACACCTACAAGGATTCGCCGCCCGACAAGGAAAGCTGATCCTGGTTTCAGTACGCGTATCGTTTCCCTGATTTGTCCGATTCATATAAGAAATGAAGGAGGGACCATTTCAAAATGGCCGATATTACTGCACAGATGGTAAAAGAGATAAGGGACAGAACCGGGGCGCCGTTCATCGATTGCAAAAAGGCGCTCGAAGAGGTCGGGGGTGATTTTGACAAGGCGATAGAGATACTGAAAATAAAGGGCGTCGCGAAGGCTTCGAAGAAAGTCGGCCGCGAGACGCCGGAAGGCTCGATAGTCGCGTACGTGCACGCAGGCGGCAAGATAGGCGTCATGGTGGAGATCAACTGCGAGACGGACTTCGTCGCGAGAAACGACGATTTCCAGGGCTTCGCTAAGGAAGTCGCCATGCAGATAGCCGCCAGCAACCCGAGGTACATCAGCAGGGACGACATACCCCAGGCTGAGCTCGAAAAAGAGAAAGAGATAATGAAGGCCCAGGTCATCGAATCCGGAAAGCCCGCCAACATGGCCGACAAGATCGCCGAGGGGAAGATAGAGAAGTTCTTCGAAGAGGTCTGCCTTCTCGATCAGGTTTACATAAGGGACTCGAAGGTCAAGATAAACGACCTCCTTCAGGCCCTGATAGCCAAGGTCGGCGAGAATATAAAGGTCAGAAGGTTTACACGCTATCAGCTCGGCGAATCGCTGGATTAACCCGGGAGGAAAATGAGCTCCGCAGAAAGCAGACCGACGCTAAAATATAAGAAGATACTCCTTAAGCTCAGCGGTGAGGCGCTCCAGGGCCCCGAGGGCTATGGAATCAGCTCCAAGGCGCTCGACGCCATATCCGAAGAGATTGCCGAGGTATACGAGCTTGGCGCCCAGATGGCGATGGTCATCGGCGGCGGCAATATATTCAGGGGGGTCAAGGGGGCGGAGACGGGGATAGACAGATCGACGGGCGACTACATGGGGATGCTCGCGACCGTTATCAACGCTCTGGCGCTCCAGGACTCGCTCGAAAAGAAGGGCATTTTTACGAGGGTGCAGACCGCGCTCGAAATAAAGCAGGTCGCCGAGCCATATATCAGGCGTAGGGCGATACGGCACCTCGAAAAAGGCAGGGTCGTGATTTTCGCCGCCGGCACGGGTAACCCCTTTTTCACGACGGACACCGCGGCCACGCTAAGGGCGCTCGAAATCGGGGCCGACCTCATACTTAAGGCGACGAAGGTCGACGGGGTATACAACAAGGACCCGATGAAGCACAAGGACGCGGTCAAGTTCAATGAGCTCACGTACATGGAAGTCCTCCAGAAAGAGCTCAAGATAATGGACGCGACGGCTATATCTCTATGTATGCAGGGTAATATCCCTATAATTGTTTTCAATCTCTTCGAAAGAGGCAACATCAAGAAAGTAATCATGGGCAAAGAGATAGGAACAAAGGTAAGGAGCGATAAAGATGAGTGACGAAACAGGTTTGAAGCATATAGTCGACGAAACGGAAGAAAAGATGTCGAAGTCGGTTCACGCCTTCGACTCGGAGCTTTCAAAGATGCGTACAGGCAGGGCTTCGACCTCCCTGGTCGAGCATATACTGGTCGATTATTACGGAACCCAGACGCCCATCAACCAGCTCGCCACCATATCCACGCCAGAGGCCCGGACCGTTCTTATCCAGCCCTGGGATTCGAGCGCGATCTCCGCGATTGAGAAGGCGATAATGAAATCAGAGCTCGGTATCAATCCGACCAACGACGGAAAGGTCATCAGGCTCTCCCTCCCCGTGCTCACCGAAGAGCGCAGAAAGGATATGGTGAAGCAGGTCGGAAAGCTCGCCGAGGACTACCGCGTATCCATAAGGCAGATAAGAAAGGACATGAACGGCAAGGTTAAGGACGCCGAGAAGGACCAGCACGTCCCCGAAGACGAAGCCAAGAAATTTCTTCATAGAATCCAGGAACTTACGGATAAGTACATACTCCGTATAAACGAGAGGTTCGAGAAGAAGGAAAAGGAAATCCTCGAAATCTGACGCCTGGACACACGTCCGGCTTACGAATTCCCTCCCCTGCTACTACCCTGACCGCTGCCGGGCCGTTGTGAGACGGGCCGAATAGCCATATAATTAGGCTTGAAAGACAAGGGAGCGCCCGCGGGGAATGAGAGATTCATTATCGAACGTTTTTTCCTACATGTTCATGGTAACTGTCTCGATAGCGGCAATTACCTTATTCGCGGCTCTCGTAATACTCTTCAGATCCTTCACCATGGAGATAGACAGGACTGAGGAAGAGATCGGGTTTACGTTTCTCTACGCATTCATAGTCAGCTGCATACTCTCGCCTTTATTCCTTTATCTCTCGAACAGGCTCGATAAATACAAGCGGACGACGGACGATTTGTAGGGCCGGAAAAGGCAAAAACCGCCGGACCTCTTCCGGTGCGCTCGCCGGCATGCCATGGCGCTCTCTCCAGCCGCCGAATATTCTTTCCGAAAAAATAAAATTCCCCTCTGAAAGTGTGTAAAATATTATAAGGTG